>Ga0180435_10002250_pt1 | contig 19790 bp, 13 predicted proteins | sample SS_ome_3_FD_132467 | JGI IMG/M metagenome (GOLD analysis project Ga0180435, IMG submission 132467) | Hypersaline lake sediment archaeal communities from the Salton Sea, California, USA - SS_3_S_1 metaG | ecosystem: Environmental > Aquatic > Non-marine Saline and Alkaline > Hypersaline >...
AGCTTCCGCCCGCGCCCACGCGGCCTCCGCCGGCACCGGAGATGATCGTCCCTGACTCGTCGTAGGCTTGGCCACTGCCGCTACCAAGACCACCAATCAGACCGGCGCCGGTCACGTCGATCGTACCCTGGACATTCAACCGCCCGCCTACGGACAGGATAAGACCGGCCTCATTCAACGGCTCGGAGGAGTGTGTAACATTTCCCCCGGGAGCGATCGTGAAATCCGCGACGACGGTTACCGGTGCATCCGCGGTCAGACTTCCCGTGGGTGACACATAGAGACTCTGGAAGGACTGGGGCTCCGTGTAATGAACCGTGCCGTCGATCGTTACGACCTGGTTGCCCGAAACCGTGAATGTGACTGCAAAATCACCTCCCGGGGAACCGTCGCCACTCGGGAAAGCCCCCATGAACTCGCCATCTAGCGGAGTATCGAGCGTGTCGATGATCGAATCCGAAACGATCAAGGTGTACCCGTCGTCCGTAAGCGCATGAATGGGTCGGAGATACGCGGTGTTCGTATCTCTCTCATATTCGATTGTCACGTCCCAGCTGCCGGTCAAATCTCCGACAAGTTGGACCGTGCCGTCGAGACTCGCCGACGCAATCGGCTCACTGAATACTAGGGTGATCTCGTAGACCAGAGTGGCGACCGAACCCGGCTCCGGCGTCATGGCCGTAATCGTCGGCGCCAGCCCGTCGAAATAGATCTGCTGTACCTCGGGATCGGACGCGCCCGTAATCGTGTCCGCCGCAACGAAAACCCTTCCGGCTCCACCGTCACCGCCGTTGGTGTTGTTCGGATAGCCGCCGCCGACACCGCCGGCGCCGCCCAGCGCACCAACCTGGCCGACGCCGAGATCCACAGTATCGGCGACCAGCCAGATGCTGCCACCGGCGCCTCCTCCTGCGCCGCCCCAGCTCGCCGAAGCGCCGGCACCACCATCGGCAGCGACCGGACCGGAGCATGTGATCGCCGGCGAAAAGATCAGGATCGCGCCAGCCCCGGAGCCCCCCGCTCGCGCACCCGAAGACTGGATGCCGGCTCCGCCCCCCGCCCCGAAGAGCAGATAGGAGGGACCCTGTGCATATACCCCACCGCCTTCGCCCGGCCCGCTCGCGGTGCCATCCTGGCCGGGGTCGCCAGCCGTGCCGCACCCGCCGCCGCCGGCGCCCTCCGTACAACAACCGACCTGCTCGTAGCAGCCTCCCCCGCCACTGTCGTTACGATGCCAATCTGATACCCCGGGGCCCCGATAGCTTTCGCCTTGATACCCATACCGGGTCGAATCGCCGTCTACCTGATTGCCTCCCCGATAGCCGAGAAACGAGACATCGATGGATCCGTTGGGTTCGACCGTGACTGATGTGGCAGCCCGAAGCGCGAGCACACCGCCTTGTGTCCCAATCCACCCGTCGGTGGTCAGGACACCGCCGTCGGCGATCGTGACCGTATCATAATTCGGGACCCTGACCGCAGCTGCATGATCGCTGCCCATGCCGGACAGGTATCCGTACGAGAGCGGGGACTGGAGAGTGAAACTGCCAGTAGTCGTGGACTGCACCCGGGCAAACTCGAAACGTCCAGCGGAGTCTCCCTGCAGCTGGATGATCATGATCTCGTCGCCTACTGCGAACGAGGATGTATCGGCAACAAGCAGTTCAGAGGATCCCGCACCATGATCGTTTATCAGTTCGGTTGAGGGATTGACAGCCTGTATGGTCGTTACAAGGAGGTCGCCGTCCGCGGCCGTTCCGTAGTCACGGTCGAATTGATCCTGGGCTATCGAAGGCTGACCCGTAACAAATAGAGCTACTGATACTACGAGCGTAATAGTCGGAATCTTCATGGAACGCCCTCCCGATGCATTCAATCCCTGCAGTCAATGAAATCGGTCTCTCACCTCATAAGCGAAACCTATCACACCCACTCAATTCAATGCGCAGTAAAATAGGAATTCGATGAAGGAACCGACCATGGGTTGGAAAATTGACAAAACGCCCAGAAACCGAGAGGTGGGAACCGTTGATGTCGATGAAGTCTTCGTATGGCCTATTTCACGACAAAACGGAGGTGCGAATCATGAAGGCGAGACCATTGCTCAGTATTCTGCTTTACGGAGTCTTGGTTTTGTGGGCCACGGGATGCGACGATGACGAACACATTACGGGTCCATCGCCAGACCCGGCTCTAGATCCCGATGACACGATCGAAGCCACAATCCTGGAGAGCGGACCCCGCCCCTCAGTGGACGAGCCCTGGACGGAGGAATCGTCAACAGACTATCCGAATCCCGAAGGCGACTACCTCTATGTCTGCACGGATACACAATACGATATATGGGCTGCCCCTGAAACATACCCCATCTACGACCCAAATGCAGAGTGGCTCTATCCTGGGTGCCTGCTCAAGGGGGCGACGATCAACGAACCGACACCGGCGATCTTTCCGGTGGGCCGCGGGCCCGGCACGATCTGTATCAGCAACATCAGCGGGGCCGAAATCACATGCCAATCCTTTAATGTCACGAACATCAGCAGCGTACTGTCGGCAGCCAACAGGATCATCGGCAGCCAGCCGGAGGATTTTCCCGCCGTGACCGGTCTTCATCACGTCCATTTCGAATCGGAGGATCAACTCCGCGTGGCCATGAAAGCCAGTGCGTCCTTCTTCGGCCTCTTCAAGACCTCGACCAATTTCTCCATGGAGTCCAGCTCGGGGCGAGCATATTCGATGGTGGAACTGAGCCAGAAGTATTACACGCTCATCTACCAGCCCCCCGACAGAGTCCGTGATTTCTTCAGTGAAGATGCCACGACCAACGACATCGTACCGTATCTAAGCCCAGGCAACCCGCCGGCCTGGGTTTCGAGCGTCACCTACGGTCGGATGTGCTATCTCATCGTTTCTTCGACAGAGAGCCGGGAGACGGTCGAGACCTCGGTCGAGGGATCATTCATCATTGGAGGGGGGGAAACGGATATTAAGCACGTCAGTGAACTAGAGGGCCTCGAGATCTACGCCCTGTTCATAGGCGGTAGCGCGACCGATGCGATCCAGGCCGTCCAGGGCGGCCTCACCAGCTTGGACGCCTTCCTGGAGGCTTTCGAATCGCCGAGCATCGGCACGGCCCTGCCACTGAGCTACGTGCTGCGGGACGTATACCACGACTATCCCGTCATCAAGAACGGATTCGCGGCAGAGTACACGCTCAGGGACTGTAGCCTCGTGGATTCGCCCGATTTTGTCGTCTACCGGGACTTCTACGTCGAGGGAGGGGATGCATACTGTGAGGTTCAGGCCCCCCGGATCAACCATCCAAATACCATTTCCTTCGTGACAGATCTTAGCTACAAGTCCGGCGGGGGCGACGATCACGACGACGACTACGCATTCAAGATCGACATGGACAGGGTCAACAATACGGATGTCTATCGCATATCGACCGCCTCGAACGGCGGTGCAGACCCCCTGTCAGCGACATACGGACGGATCGTCACCTGGGGGCTGCCCGACTATGTGGAGATCGACCGACCGCCGGTCTTGGAGATCGACGGCGATCAGACGGCAGAACACTATATCCCGAGTCGACCTGGCAAGCGATCGTTGACGATCGTTGAACCGCTCTGGTATTGGACGATCGGCAACGACAAGCTCCAGTTCTACTGTTCGACGCCTACAACCCAATCGCCGTACGTACGGATCTGGTCGAACAGCGAGAACGCCAATCACGGCGAACGCATAAAGTTCCGGGTGACGACGCTGTACTGGCCGGAGGATAAACCCATATCGGCAACGAAGAGATTGCTGAGGGTTAATGGAGACGGATCGGATTCAACAGTTATCAACGAGCGCCGGAAGATCGTATCACCCATCACGTATCAGGTCTCCGGAGATCACGATTACGAGTGGAACCTCACTGTCGGCAACTACTCGGCCACGCTCCAGACGAACCGAGGTCGTCCAGGAGCGTGCACTGAGGCCAAGGTGTTCGAGTTGAGTCTATACTAAAATCACCACGACTTCCGAATGGGGCCCGCGGGGGATGGTGCAACCCATCCCCCGCTCATCAGGTCTAGCCCCACTCAATCTGCCCTCCCGGGCCCATACCGCCCCGGCGCCAAGATCCCATCCGGATCCAACGCCGTCTTCAGGACAGCCCCCAGCCTATCGCTGCCCCCGACCAGCCCCATGTGCTCCACCCCCACCCTGTAGGGCACGCACCCCAACTCGCGCCCACCTTCGAAGAGCTCTCGGTAACAATCCCTCGCCCGAGCGGCTTCGTCGTCGGACCGACCGTCGAACAATAGGGGAACGGTGGAGTCAAAACACGCGGCGGACAGGCTGGTCAACGTGATCAGAGGCTCGATCCCGTGTCGAGGACAAGTGCGGGTTACCATCTCCACGTAAGTCCGGACGATATCCGGTTTCATGGGCACCAGGGGTGAGTACCAGATCAGCCCGCAGCCGTCCCGGGCCGGATCGAGCGGACGTCCGTCTCCGGGCCGCTCTCCGCATTTCCAGTAGCACAGGTTCAGCGCCAGATCCGAGGGCGCCCCCTCAGCAGCCTTGAATCCCTCGGCCAAGCGGTCGAGTTGGGGAACTAGGCGGCGCGCGAAGCCGAAGGGCAGTCGCCCGAGAAGCGAACGGGCCCGGTCGATGCGCCTGCGCGTGAAGAAGCGGACCTCCTTGGCTGAACCGTCAAGACGCTCGCGGATCCGGCGACGCGCGGCTGCAGCCAGCCGGTCGTCCCCATATATGACGCCGCCGATCGTCCAGGGGCCCATACGGTGTCCGGCCAGCAGGCGGTCAACGGCGCCGCGGGGCAAAACACCGTCCGATCCCACCTGGTCGCGTGGGTAGTCGCCGAACATTGACAGCATCCGCTGGCCGTTCATCAGGTTGATCGAACCGATGACACCGCCGAGCTCCCGCAACAGGTCGCGAACGGCGAGCACAGCGGACTCGAGATCCCGCCTCACGGCGACCGTGGCCAAGAATCCCTCTACATGACTGGGGCGCGGGGCCAGAACGAAGGTCGCTTCGGTCACGATGCCGAAGCCGCTCTGTGTGAACAGGCCGTCCAGGTAGGGTCCGACACCCCACTTAAAAACGCGGTCGACCAGATCGCCGCCGAGACCACGCAGGGCGGGTCGGTAGATCACGCCGTCTGGCAACACGGCCGTGAGCGAGGTCAGGGCTCCGAAGTGATCGGCGTGGGGCGTGATGCCGTACCCGCGCTCCAGGGCGTTGCCCAGCAGGCTGCAGTGGGGCCCGGCGCCGGTGACCGGGACCAGCCAGGGCAGATCCCGTTCCCGCAGCTTGTCTAGCAGCATCCCAGCGGTGACACCGGGCTGGACCGTGACCAGGCCCAACTCCTCGTCCAGGTCGAGAATGCGGTCCAGGCCCGACAGGTCCACCACCACGCAATCGTCGGCGACTGGCAAGGCCGAGCCGTACCCCCAGTTGCGGCCAGTGCTGATGGGGTAGAGAGGGATCCGGTGCTTGGCCGCCACGCGGACGATCGCGGCGACCTCGTCTGTATCCGCAGGGCGAATCGCGGCGGGGATGCGTCGCTCGGCGCCGATCGCGTTGGAGCCGTAGGCCTCGGCCGCCGAACCGCCACTCAGGACACGATCCGGTCCGAGACGCTCGACCCAGGCGTTGAGCGCAGTGGCGAGTTCGCGCTTAAAGTCGTCCCAGGTCCCGTCGTTGCTCGTCAAGCGGCACCCCCAGAAATCATGTCCTTGGCGTACGAAACCTCCCGGGCGAGAACGTTGACCATATAGGAAACGGTTCGTAAACGGCAAGAAGAGCTGACGATCACAAACACAAGGGGAGGAAAATCATGACGCGCTACAACCACATCGAGAAACTATTCGGACTCGTGTTGACGACCATCATCTTCGCCACGGCCTTGGGAGGGTGCGGCGAGGGTAACTCGACTGGTCCCGATCCGGAGTTGCTGCCGGAATACGAAATCGTCATGATCGATCCTCCCGACACACTGCCATGCTATCCCGAGCTCCGCGCGGGCGACTGTGATTTCAGGAGCCGGGGGCCGGAAGTGGAGGTGTGGGCCGAACTCGAGATCCGCGATGACGGTCACCAACTCTGGCTGATCCTGGAGATGGCTGCGACGGCCGTCGGGGACGACGATTCAGACGGTTGGGGAAAGATCGACCAGCTTCTATACGAAGCGCCTGCAGGCAAGCGGATCGTCGATATCCAGTCGGAGAGCCAGGCCCAAATCGGATACACGGATGACGACATCTTTTACGACTCCTTCGACACGGGTCTCGGCTCGCTGACGATCAAGGGCGACACGCTGCTGGACGACCTGTGCGGTCCGGCAATCGGCCGCTCCAGGGCGGACATCGATTTGCACGACATTTGGATCCGGCTCGAATGGTGAGCCAGGCGCTTCTTGTCGGAGACCTCGCGCCTCGCTTATACTTCGTCATCTATGCGGCGGTCCCGTAACCGAGACCGCCGCTACATAACCTCCTCCGGGAGTGCCGGCTCATGCACGACGTCGCAGCGCTCATTGACGAGCTGAATAAACCCTGGCCCGACTTCATGGGCCGCCTGGACAGCGATCCCGAGTGGGCCCGCGGGCGCTTCATGGAGGCGGGCTTCCGCTTCCTGCTGGCATCGCCGCCGCGATCCTTCCGCTGGTTCGACGACGATCGCCGGCCTGAGCTCGCCTCCGCCGCCTTGTACGCTCTCGTCGAAGGCGACTTCAAGCGCCTGCGCCAGTACCGCGACCGGGGCCGCCGCTTCGCCGGTTGGCTGGTCATGGTCGCCCACAACAAGGCTGCCGAGGTCTGGCGACAGGAAGACCGGGCCCCCATCTCCTGCGAGACCGACGTGATCGATGCGTCGCGGCCCGCGCCTGCGGGCGTCGACGTACTCGATAGGATGATCGTCGAGAAGGTCAGGTCAGTGATCATGGCCATGGAGCACCGCTGCCGCCGGATCCTGTCGGGACGTCTGCTCTGGGGCTTGAGCAACAGGGAACTCGCGGACCTCGAGCCCCGGCACGGCGTCACCAACAAGATGATCGGCGACTGGTACCGCCAGTGCCGTTTAAAGCTCGTCGCCAAACTGGAGAAGCTGGGCATCCGCCCCGATATTTTCGGGAGTGGCGCCGGAACCCGGGAGGGCGGATCATGAGTGAGCGCCGCGAGGATCAGAGGATAGATGCAGGCCTGGCGCGGCTTCTCTGCGTCGCCTCCACCGATCATGCGGGCGAGATCGAGCGACCCGATGAGGAGGCCCTAGGGGCCTATATCGCCGGCAATGCGACGGACGAGCAGACAACCGCTGTCGAGTCCGCCCTGCAGAACTCCGCTGAGCTACGTGACGAGCTGCTCGCCTATCGCCAGGCGGAGCGCGACCTCGCCTCCGACGATCTCGCCGAACGCATGGCACGGGTCGATCTGCCCCAGGGACTGCTCGAAGAGCCCGAAGGAGAGGCGGCGCTCGCCCGCCCCTTCGCGCCGGCCGATACAGGCTCCTTCGACGGCAGCAGCCTCGTCGCCCGGATAGCCGACTGGCTTTGGGCACCCCAGGCTGGATACGCCCTGGCGGTAGCCGCTACGCTACTGTTCTTCGTCTTCCGCGTCGGCGGACCCGATCGGCTGGCCGAGGGGCCGCCATCGCTGGGCTTCCCGCCTGTCCGGGACCTGCGGGGCGCCGCGGATGACTTCCATCCCGTCCATCTCCTGCCCGGCCGCGAGACCTTCGACATGGTCCCCTTGATGTCCCTGGATGCGGACGCCCTCGAGCGCTACCACGTAGACGCCGAACTGAGATCGCACCCGGACAGCACGCTCATCCTGAGCGTCGCCAACCTCCGCGATTCGGTACCCTCTCATGACGGCGGGATCTTCTTGCGCTGGCGGGTTCCGGTCAAGGTCCTGGCCCAGGGTCGGTACGCCGCGAGCTTCCGGCTGCTAGCACCAGACGATCCCGGCGAGGTCATTGAGGAGATCCTCGTCAGGTTGGAGGTCGTGGGGTCCGGGTCAGAATAGTCTCCCCTTTACTCATAGCAGACTCACCCCCCGGCAGTTTGATGCCGCCGGGGGGTGACTTCGAAAACGCAGGGAACTTCCCGATGAGCGCAGGCGCACCTGATCTATGCCGCGGCCACCCTCGCCAGGATGGGCCTGAACGTCTCCGCGATCATCCGTGCGTTCGCGGTGTCGATTTCGGAAACGCCGCGCTTGACTAGGTCGTCGCGAGTGCGTAACAGGTCGTACAGAACAGGGCCGGGTAGGTCGGCAGATGGATAGTCGGGATATTGCAACGTCGGTCCATCGACTTCCTCGAACACACGCCGCAACTCCCGTTCTGCCTCGGGGCGGGTCATGGTGTCGTGGGTCCAGTCGAGATAAAGACCCTTCAGCCGGTGTTCATGACGGAACTCGGGCATCGACGCGGGCGCCAGCGGCAAACTTACGAAGACAAAAGACAAGTAACGATGAATCGCCCTTCCGGTATGCGGGTAGGCGTTTAGCAAATCGATGGTGGCATCCACCGACCGACAGGTCTCTCCGGGGAAACCTACGATCATCGTGGATAGCGTATCTACGCTGTAGCGATCCAGCAGACGGATCGCCCGCAGGATAGTATCCCGACAGCTTCGCTTCCGCATGTTCGCCAAGATACTGTCATCCCCTGACTCCACCCCCAACAGCGCCGTGTGACAACCGGCGCGGGCCAGCAGCTCGGCACCGGTCTCATCAATGGCATCCGCACGGAAGAAGGCGCGCCAGGAAAGCTGCAAACCATTCTCGATGATAGCTCCGCACAGCTCATGGATCCGTTTGGGCGATGCGAACAGATTATCGTCGGTGAAGAAGACGCGCCGATCCGGAAAGACATCATTGATGGAGCGTAGCTCGTTCAGGATCCCATCCAGCGGCCGGCTGCGCACATTCCGGTGCAACCCGGTGAAATCGCAGAACGCACAGCGGAAAGGACAGCCCACTCCGCCGCGCACGGGGATTTCCAATCCTGCCACCCCGTCGGGGATCCGGTCCCACGAGATGGCGTGCCTCGCGAAATGGTTAAGCTCCTCGACCCTCGGCGTCAGTTCTGGGCCATCATCGCCCATGAAGGCAAGATTCGATACCCGCGAAAGATCGGCGCCCGACTTCACGGCGCGAAACACATCGAGCAAGGTCGTCTCTCCGGCATCGGCGATCACGAAGGCATCGACCTCCGGCAACCGCGCTTCTGGAAAAAACGGATTGTTGGCCGCCATGGGCGCGATATCGCATCCCTCGAAACGTCCTTCGCGCCAAAGCCGGTACTCGCGATGGCTTTTAAGGATCTTGGCTCCACCGGCCACCACGATCGTGTTCGGCGAGACCGCCTTGATCGCGCGTGCGATCTCGCCGATCTGTGCCGCCTCGGTGATGAAGGTGGTCGAGATGGCCACCACGCACGGTCTGGCGGCTGCCAATTCGCGGAAGCGATCCTGCTCGTACGCGTAATAACCCACACCCTCGACCGAGAGCCCCTGCTTGCCCAGGAAGTCGAGCAGGTAGACAGCCCCTAGAGGCCAGCCAAGCCCATGCATAGGATTGGCGGCGGCGAGCCGACCGGCGGCGGCCTCGAGATCACCGTCGCAGTCGACCAGATTGGCAAGGAAGTACAGCGAGGCAGGCTTTCCCATGAACCGCAGCCAGTTCTTCGCTGCTTCGCCCATGCCGTTCAGGTGCTCCGAGACCTCGTAGCCGCCGATGATTAATACGTCACAACCCGGTTTCATGTTCATCTCCTCGGTGGTTGGGTTACGCGATCCGGTCGACCGACCGCGCGGGTTCACGACTCACGCTGGTAGGACGCGTAAAACGGGAACGATCAAACGGGCACAGGCAGATCTCCTCGGTCTCGCTCAGGGCACTCGCCATCCGTTCGAGCCGGGACGTCACGGCCTCAGGTACGGTTCGACGGGAGCCGAACACGCAACACGACTGTTCGTCGATCCCGAGGAAGTCGCCCACGGTCGAGCCCGGCAGACGATGGAATCCAAACAGTTCGTAGAACCGGATCTTGGTGGAGTCGCAGCTCCCCATGGCGTGTGCGACACGACGCTGGAAGAAGTAGACGGAGATACTCGCCTCGATGATGAACCGGGACAGGCGCAGGGTCCGGTATTCCGGCGCCATGACCAGCCGGCTCGGCTCCACCAGATCTTCCCCTCGCGAGCGTAGGCATTCGAGCAGAGCCTCGATGATGTCCGTATCGGGGAAATACGACATCAAGGGATAAGGACGGGCCGGAGGCGTCGAGATCCGGCTCTGGAGAGAGCACCCCTCCGCGATCCGCTCCACGACGGTGGAGAAAGGCGTCTCCCGCCCCTCGGCCACCCTGATGTAGCCAACGGCCACATCCGCAGTGAGATCCACCCTGTACAGGCCGAAATGGCTCGATCTCCTGTCCCAGGCATCCAGATCAATACGGTTGGCGTTCCTGCGCACCAACGGCGCCAGCCGACAGCCACTGAAGACCCGGTAGCGTAGACGCAGGAGGTCGGCAAGTTCGCCGGCGGTGCGGGGCTCGCGGAAGACGAAGCAGGGCTTGGTGTTGGAAAGATTGTCGCTGGTTTTCATGAGGTCGCCTCCGTCGAATCCGATCGTTTGTCTGACTATTCAATGATCCGGCGGAGGGAATTTCGCAGGAACATGGGGCAGGATCGGGAGCATCTGACCAAGATGGACATGATGCCGCCGTGCAAACGTCGGCATGAGGCTCTATCTTGGAGCTGGCTGCCGATCGGATCCAGCCCCACAACGTACAGAAACCCACCATGCCCAAGGACGTCTTCGCCGACCGCCGCCTCCACCAGGGCCTCGACAACAACACCGATTCGCCGAGATGGAACGACAGGCGAACGCCCCCACCGACAAACTCGATTGACATGACCTGTGACTTCTTTCAATACAATCGTCCGGCCTGATATTCAGATACTTACGCAGTTGACCGAAGCAGGCTCGATACACAGAATTCTAGTGCCTGAAAGAGACTCGTATTTGGAATGACCACCCAGAGATGAATAGAGCGCCCCGGCTAGAACATCGAGACAAAGACAGCTCAGCCTCCATCAATTCCCGATTTCCCAACCTGCTCGCTACACTGAAAAATCCCGGCGAGTGGCCGGGATGCGGTGAATTGCAATGTTAGAGTTTCCAGGAAGTATCGCCTGAAGATGCAGGCTCCGCGGATGCGACTCGAACCCATAAACAAAAGGACGAGACCCCCCAAAGGCGGCCCCGTCCCATAAGTTCCATCCCAAACTATTCCGGCTTATGCACCACCAGCTGCGGGAACGGAATCTCGATGCCCTCGGCGTCGAAGGCCTTCTTGACGGCCTCGTTGAAGTCGAACTTCACGCCCCAGTAGTCGCCGGTGGCGGCCCAGGGACGAACGACGAAGTTCACGCTGCAGTCGGCCAGTTCGCTGACGGCGATCTGCGGCGCGGGATCCTTCAGGACGCGCGGGTCGGCCTCGAGGAGGCCCTGCATGATCTTCATGGCCTTGGGGATGTCGGAGTCGTAGCCGATGCCCACGACCATGTCGACGCGGCGGGTGTCCTCGGCGGTGATGTTCTTGATGGTGTCGCCGAAGAGCTTGCTGTTGGGGATGATGATCTTGATGTTGTCGGGCGTGTACACGATGGTCGTGAACAGCTTCATCTCGCTGACCTTGCCGATCACGCCGGCGGCGTCGATCACGTCGCCGATCTTGTAGGGCCGGAAGACCAGCAGCATGATGCCCGCGGCGAAGTTGCTCAACGAGCCCTGCAGGGCGAAGCCCACGGCGAAGCCGGCGGCGCCGAGGACGGCCACCAGCGAGGCGGTCTCGATGCCGAACTTCTTGAGGGCCGCGATCACGGCGAAGATGATCACGGCGTAGTAGGCCAGGCTGCCCAGGAAGGACACGATGGCCTGGTCGACGTCGGTGCGGCTCAGGGCCTTGCGCACCATCTTGCGCGCGAAGCCGGCCAGGATGCGGCCGACGATCAGGACGGCGACGGCCCCGAGGATGGAGATGCCGTAATCCACCGCCACGTCGATCAACTTCTGGATCTGGGTCGAGTCTTCCATGGGTCTCTCCTCCTCCTAGAACAGCTTGTAGGTCACGCCGAAGCCGAAGAGCTCGCGGTAGCGCATCTCGTCGACGATCTCCTTGTCGTAGAGCAGCTCGAAGAACAGCGTGGTCTGGATGTACTTGGAGACGGCCGCGGACAGGGTGGTCTCCCACGCCACGTCGACGCCCTTCCAGTCGTCCTCGCCCGGCATCCCGGCCAGGTCGTCGCTGGCGCTGCTGGTCAGGGCCTTGAAGACGCGCAGCTTCGAGACGGCCTTGAGGTTCTCGTTGAAGGTGTGCGAGAGGTCGGTGACCCACTCCAGGCCGGCGTCGTTGACGGTCTTGGCGGCGTGGGCCATGCGCTGGCGCATGGCGAAGCCGACGCGCGTCTGCAGGTCGGTGTGCTCGTCCTTGATGAGCTGGCGGCCGACGCCCGCCGACTCGGTCAACAGGGACGGCGAGAGGATGTTGTTGTTGCCGTCGTGGAACTGGCTCTCGAGGGTGAACGCCACGTAGGGCGTGATCGGGTGGTCCATGCCGAAGCGCATGAGCGACTCCAGGAAGACGCGGTCGGTGGACTTCAGGGGCTTGGACCAGCCGTCGCCGTCGTCCGAATCCCTCTCCTGGTGGGTCTGGCCGTACATGAGCTTGAGCGTGTTCTTCCAGTTGGCCGACGTGCTCATGTTCTTCTCGGCGACCATGTCGGCGGTGAAGGTCCAGGTCACGGTGCCCAGCTCGTCGCCGGCCCACTCGTCGCTGTAGCTGCTCTGGCTGAAGAGCAGACCCAGGTCGGCCGACTTGGCCCAGCCGTCGGTGACCGGGGCGTCCTCGGCGTTCGCGGCCACGGCCGTGGCCAGCAGGGCCACACAGACGATCGCGCTTTTCCGCATGATTCCACTCTCCTCATGTACGTGATCCGGGTTTGGATTCGATACTCGACGGCGCCGATACTAACCACGGTCGCACGTCATCGCAAGCGCCCGCTGTCCCGCGGGCGGCCGTCGTCCGGGAGATAGACCGCACGGGCGCCGGAAAAGTCACCAGTCGACCGGTCCGCGTCTCACCGGGAGGGTCAGGCAGCGGCAGCCGCCGCCGCCGCGCGCCAGCTCCGCGCCCTCGACGGTCACCGCGCAGCGGCCCCGACCGGCGAGGGTCTCCCGGCCTCCGGTCACCGCCGCCGCCTCGATGACGGCGAAGCCGTGCTTGTCCAGCTCCTCGACGGTGTGGGTGTTCCGGCCGTAGACCACCACCTGCCCGGGCGCCAGGGCGAAGCTGTTGGTGCCCGAATGCCACTGCTCGCGCTCCTGGAGCCAGGCGTCGGTATGGCCGCCGCAGGCCACCGGCTCCAGGTCCAGCCCCACCTCGCCGAGGGCCGCGAGCAGGTTGATCCGCTCGCGGATGAATTCCACCCGCCCGCCGGCCACGTGCATGTGGACGGTGTGCTGGCGTGCGGGCCCGAGCACCACCGGCTCGTAGACCAGGCAGGCGTCCCGGTCGAGGAAGGTGAAGACCATGTCCAGGTGGATGAACGACTCGGGCGTGCGCGGCAGCTCCTGCACCACCACGTCGAAGACCTCCTGGCTGCCCTTGAAACGGTCGATGATGAAATCGACGGCCTGGGGCGAGGTGCGGGCGCCGATGCCGATCAGGAGCAGGTCGTCGCGGGCCACGACGACGTCGCCGCCCTCCAGCGTGATGTCGATACGTTCGTCCCCGGCGGGCGCCTTGACGACGGTCGTCGCCTGGAGCGCGGGGTGATGCTCGAAGACGGCTTCGACGAGCAACGCCTCCCGGTCGCGCACCGAATTGGCCATGCGTCCCACGAGCACGCTGCCGCCCAGCGCCGCGGCGGTGTCGCGCATGAAGAAGAGGTTGTGCAGGGGGCGCAGGGCGTGGCGCTCCTCGCTGAGGAAGCGGGTCAGGGTGTCCTGGGGGAGCGGCACGCCTTCGATGAGTCGCCGGGCCAGGACGGCCGGATCGAGCGCGGCCAGCTCGTCCGCCAGCCAGGGCACGTCCTCGTTGCGGCAGATGCACTCGACGAGGGGCGCCGCGACGCCCGGCTCGGCCAGGATGTCCCGCAGCAGATCGGCGAACTGGTGGACCGACGCCACCGAGCGCAGGACTCCCTCGAGCTGGGCGTGGCCGTGCGCCGCCGCGGGCCGGCTCAGGATGTCGCTGTACAGGGCCCGCTCCGCGTTGGCGGGGGTCATGTTCTCGATCTCGGGACCCGGCGTGTGGACGATGACGCCCTCCAGCCGGCCGATCTCCGAGCGCAGGTCGACGGTGAGCTTGTCGGTCATGAATCCTCCAGTGCGTGGACCACGTCTTCCAGCCGGCCGAGCGGCGTCTCCCCCGGCAGGCTCCGCCACGCCGCGAGCAATTCCGCGAGATGCCGCCGCGCCAGCGGCACGTGCGCCCGGAAGGCGACCTTGCCCTTCACGCCGGCCAGGAACCCGAAGGCGCCCAACGCCTGCATCACCCGCTGGATTCCCGCGGCGACGATGTCGCGTTCGAAGGTCGCCGGCACTGGTCGGCCGGCCGTCGCGCGGCGGCGGCGGAAGTGGTCGAGCAGGTCGTCGCGGACGCCGGGGTCGAGCGTCACGTAGGGATCGCGCAGCAGCGACATGAGGTCGTAGGCATAGGGTCCGCGGCGCGCGCCCTGGAAATCGACGATGCGGGCCCGGTCGTCTCGGATCAGGATGTTCTGCGACTGGAAATCCCGGTGCATGAGGACGAGGGGCTGCTCGAGCACGGCCGCGCGCAAGCGGGCGAAGTCGTCGTCTAGGTCCGCGAGATCGGCCGCGGCCAGGCCCGCCTCGCCGACCAGGAAGCGTTCCCGGAAGTAGTCGTGCTCCCAGGCGACGACCTCGGCGTCGAAGGTGCGGTCCGCGGCGGCGGGGCATCGCGACAGGGCGTTCGTGCCCTTCGTCTGCAATGCGACGAGCAGCTCCAGGGCGCGCCGGTAGTATTCGCGCAGACGGGCCGGGTCGGAGCCGACGAGACGGTGCAGGACGTCGTCGCCCAGGTCCTCCATCAGCACGGCGCCTTCTTCGTCGTCGTGGGCGCGGATCGCCGGACCGCCCAGGCCCTCGTCCTGGAGGAAGCGGGCGATGGCCACGTATCTGCCGAAGTCGGGATCGCCGGGATCGCTCTTCATCAGGATCGCCGACACGTCGCCGATGCGCAGGCGCCAGAAACCCCGGTCGGAGCCCTGCAGGGCCAGCCGCTGCGGCACCGCGAGATCCCAACCGGCGTCGCGCACGACGGACAGGGCGGTCACGGCCGCGGCGGTGACGTCGATGTCCTCGGCGCAATCTTCCCGCAGCAGCGCGTCGAGGTAGCGGCCGGGCGTGCCGAGATCGTTCCAGAACAGGCCTTCCGGGGCGACGCCACGTAGACCCTGGCGGTCGTCGACGATCGCCGCGACGAGGGCGTCGACCAGGTCGCTCGGGCCGGCGGGCAGGAGATCCAGGAAGCGGCGCGCGCAGACGGCCACCCCGGTGTAGGTGAGCATGCGGTCGCCCGGCGCGGGCGTGGTGCCGAGGCGCCCGGCCACGTCCCGCACGCGTCCGTCGCCGCCGAGGCGCACGGAGTTGACCTCCGGCCAGTCCGCGAGCAAGAGGGTGACGGCCGCGCCGCCGGAGAGGTGGGCCTCGCAGAGGGCCGCGAGATCCGCGTCGCAGTCCACGTCGCCGTTGTACAGGAGGAAGTGGTCGCTCTCGCGCAGGAAGGTGCGGGCGCCCCACAGGGCGCCGCCGGTGCCGAGGATCTCGGGCTCGGGGAAGACGAGCACTTCGTCGAAACCGTCGAGGGCCCGCGCCGCGGCCGCGGCCTGTTCCGGCAGGTGATGGACGTTCACGGCCAGATGCCTGAAGCCGGCCGCGGTCAGGCGGCCGGCGATGCGGGACATCAGCGTCTCTCCGCCGAGGCCCAGCAGGGGCTTGGGCGCGTGGTCGGTGAGCGGACGCAGCCGCGTGCCGAGACCCGCGGCGAGCATCATCGCCCAACGGATCGGTGCCGCGTCACGGGCCATAGCGCAGGCACTCCCTGACGACGATCTCGAACTGCAGGAGATCCGCGTCCCAGAGACGCGTGATCGCCAGGTGGTCCTCTCCCGCATCGACGGCCTCGCGCAGCTCGGGCCCGCCGGCCAGGATGTCGATGGGCGGCCGCTCGTGTTCGTATTCGTAGGGCGGCCGGCGCCACGCGAACTCCCCGGGCCACAACGCGCGCACCGTGGTCAGCAGGGCGACCGCCGTCTGCACGGGCCGGAAGCGGTCCCGGTCGGCAACGTGGATCTGCACGCCCCCGCAGAGGCGACCGGCATGCTTCTGGAAGGTGGGTTCGAAGTGCAGGGGACGGAAGACGCAGCCCGGCAGGCGGTGGGCGGCCATGGCGTCCGCCAGGCGCAGGGGATCGACGTAGGGCGCGCCGCAGATCTCGAAGGGACGCGTGGTGCCCCGGCCCTCGGACAGCTCGGTGCCCTCGAGCAGGCACATGCCGGGATACACCAGCGCGGTGTCGAGTGTCGGCATGTTGGGCGACGGCATCACCCAGGGCAGTCCCGTCTCGTCGAAGTACCGGCCGGGACGCCAACCCTCCATGCGCACCACCTCGAGCTCCACCAGCAGGTCGAAGAGATCGCGGAAGCACAGGGCCAGCTCGCCGATGGTCAGGCCGTGACGCATGGGGATGGGCGCGAGACCCACGAACGAACGCCAGCCCATGTCCAGGATGCTGCCCTCGCGGTCGCCGCCCAGGGGATTGGGCCGGTCCAACACCACCACGCGCTTGCCCTGCTCGGCGCAGGCCTCCAGGCAGTGGAGCAGGGTCCAGACGAAGGTGTAGTAGCGGGCGCCGACGTCCTGCAGGTCGATCACCAGGGTGTCGACGCCCTTGAGCATGGCCGGCGTCGGCTTGCGGTGCGCCCCGTAGAGCGAGTGGACGGGCAGGCCGGTGTCCGGATCTCGGAAGCCCTCCCACTCGATCATGTTGTCCTGGGTCTCGCCGCGCAGGCCGTGCTGGGGACCGAAGAGACATGTCAGGTCCACGCCGGCCTCACGCAGCAGGGGCGCGGCGTGGCGCAGGTCCGCGTCGACCGAGGCCGGATGGCAGAGCAGACCCACGCGCTGGCCACGCAGCGTGCGGCAGCGGTCGGCGAGCAGGATGTCGAGGCCGGTCGCGACTGTGGCGCGTGACATGGGAACACCTTCGCAGGGGTACGTGCGTGCAGCCTAAGGGGTGCGGTTCCGGATGTCTAGGGAACGCGGTACAGGGACTTGACGCCGCCCCAGGCCGAGGCTTCGGCGGAGACCGATACGCCCAGCTTCAGGCAGTCGGGCGTGGCCGTGTAGGTGCAGAGATCCCCGCTGCAGTCCTCGTGCGACCAGATGTGGAGCTCGGGATCGCCGTAGCCGGGCGAGAAGGTACTCACACGGTGGTCGCTGACCCGCGCCGGCGGCGCGCCGACCAGGAAGGCGTGCTCCGAAACGGCCTCGATCGTGTCCCTGACCCTGACGCCGCAGTCGAGCGCGCTCCAGGTCACCAGACCGTGGCCGTCCCGCTGGTCCCACGCCACCGCCAGGTCGTTGCCGAGGGGCTTTGATTCCAGGTGCGTCAGGGGGTAGGAGGACCAGATGCCGAAGGCGACGTCGTCCAGGACCAGGCGCTGCGCCATCTCGAGGCTCTCCATGTGGACGTAGACGAGCAGGGTGTCGCCCGGCCTGGCCTCGGTCTGGTGGACGTCGGACTCGAGGTCCCACGACAGACGCAGCTCGAAATCGGACGCCCCGGCCGGGACGACCCACAGCAGGCTCGACAGCACGACGACACCGATCGCCTTCATCGGGACCGACTCCTTTCCTGAGCGACACTCCCATTCTAGCATAACCCTGCAACCATGGCTCGTTCTAAGCCGTATTCCGTCGGAACGAGATATCGGTTATGATGCCCCGGTCCATTCCCCACGAGGCTCAAAGAGGCGGTCCATTCATGCTCGCACGTGTCGTCCTGTCGCTGCTCGCCCTGATCGCGTTCCTGTCCGGCTGCACATCGACGACTCCGCCCCCGGAGCCGCTTCCGGAGCCACCCGTCGCCGCGATCGAGCCCAGGACCTTCGATGAGTTCGGCCACACCCGCGTGGACGACTACTACTGGCTCAACCAGCGGGACAACCCGGAGGTCATCGCCTACCTGGAGGCCGAGAACGCCTACACGGAGGCCATGACGTCGCACACGGCCGACCTGCGCGAGACCCTCTTCGAGGAGATCGTCGGCCGCATCAAGAAGGACGACAACACCGTCCCCTACCTCTACGACGGCTACTGGTACTACCGCCGCTACGAGCAGGACGGCGAGTACCCCTACCACTGCCGCCGGGAGGGCTCCCTGGACGCCCCCGAAGAGGTGATGCTGGACTGCAACGCACGCGCCGAGGGCCAGTCCTACTACCGGGCGGGGTCGGTGCGCGTGAACTCGAACCGCAACGTGATCGCCGTGGCCGAGGACGTCGTGGGGCGCCGCCTCTACACGATCCGCTTCAAGAACCTCGACACGGACGAGTGGTATCCGGAGGCCATTCCCGACACGCCCGGCAACCTGGCCTGGGCCGAGGACGGCAAGACCCTCTTCTACAGCCGCAAGGATCTCGAGACCCTGCGGCCCTACCAGATCTGGCGCCACGAGCTGGGCACCGATCCCGCCGACGACGAGCTGGTCTACCAGGAGGACGACGACACCTTCGCCTGCTACGTCTACAAGACCAAGTCGCGGCGCTACGTCGTCATCGGCTGCCAGCAGACCGTGAGCAACGAGTACCGCTACGTGGACGCCTGCGAGCCGACCGACCCCTTCACGCTCTTTTTGCCCCGCGAGCGCGACCACGAGTACGGCCTCGACCATCGGGGCGGGCACTTCTACGTCCTCACCAACTGGGACGCGCGCAACTTCCGCCTGATGCGCACGCCCGTCGACGCCACGGACAAGGCGAACTGGACCGAGGTCGTGCCCCACGACGCGGATGTGCTGCTGGAGAGCTTCGAGCTCTTCGCGGACTGGCTGGTCGTCAAGGAGCGGCGGGACGGTCTGACCCACCTGCGCATCCGCGACGACGGGAGCGGCGAGTGGCACGACCTGGCCTTCGACGAGCCGGCCTACGACGCCTGGATCAGCACCAACCGCGAGCTGGTCACCGACGTGCTGCGCTTCGGCTACGAGTCCATGACCACGCCCGAGTCCTACTTCGACTACGACATGGGCGCCCGCACACGGACGCTGCTCAAGGAGCAGGAGATCCTGGGCGGCTTCGACCGTGCGAACTACGTCACCGATCGCATCATGGCGCCCGCGCGCGACGGCGTCGAGGTGCCCGTCACGATGGTCTACCGCAAGGGTTACGAGACCGACGGCACGCGTCCCCTGCTGCTCTACGGATACGGCTCCTACGGTTCCTGCGAGGACCCTTACTTCAGCTTCTCGCTGCTGAGCCTGCTGGACCGCGGCTTCTGCTACGCCGTGGCCCAGGTGCGCGGCGGCGCCGAGATGGGGCGCTGGTGGTACGACGACGGCAAGCTGTTCAAGAAGATGAACACCTTCAACGACTTCATCGACTGCGGCCGGCACCTCGTCGCGCAGGGCTACGCCGACCCCGACCGCCTCTACGCCATGGGCGGCAGCGCCGGCGGCCT
>Ga0180435_10002252_pt1 | contig 19784 bp, 22 predicted proteins | sample SS_ome_3_FD_132467 | JGI IMG/M metagenome (GOLD analysis project Ga0180435, IMG submission 132467) | Hypersaline lake sediment archaeal communities from the Salton Sea, California, USA - SS_3_S_1 metaG | ecosystem: Environmental > Aquatic > Non-marine Saline and Alkaline > Hypersaline >...
AATCTTGAAGAAAACCGTCTCCGCGGTTATAGTACGCGCCTCTGATGCGGGGTGGAGCAGTCTGGCAGCTCGTCGGGCTCATAACCCGAAGGTCGTAGGTTCAAATCCTGCCCCCGCTACCAAATTTAAAACATCACTTAACTGCTCCTAAGTGATTGATAAATCAAGGCTTTCTGATTTTAGTCAGAAAGCCTTTTTTATTGCCTTGAAACCACCCTTAACAAAGTCGGTGCGTGAGTTTTGCGTGAGTTATTGTTCGCAATCTTTGCCACGGCATCGATGAGTTCCTGAAGTTCGGCCTGTGAGTAGTGCGTTGTGATATCTCCTGTCTTGTGGCCCAACAGCGCAGAGCGTGTTTCCTTGTACACTCCTGCTGACCTGAGACGTCGACCGAAGGTATGTCGTAAATCATGTACACGAAGATTGCGAAAGCCCCAAGGGACTTTATCTCGCATTTCTTCCACGTAGTTATCTGCGGCACGTTCTCGTGCACCTTTCCAGGCTGAGTTGTAGATTTTATTCAGCGGCTCCAATCTCTTGGTACCCTTCTTTTTACTGCCTTGTGGGCAGGTAAATACCCTAGAGAGGTGTTTTCCTCGCTGAGCTTCAATAACAGAAGCAGCAACCGAATTTAAAACTACAACTCGTTCCTCTTCATTTTTCGTTACCCAATCTGGTAAAACAAAAACTGATGTATCCAACTCAGGAATCCAAACTTCCCATTCCCATCGGAGTTGGCAGATTTCACCTTCTCGACAGCCCGTATGTAAAGCAAATAGAACGGGTTCTTGAAGATGGTCGGCTAGCTCAGCTAACAGGTATTTCTGCTCAACCCATGAAATGGGGTAAGCTTTGCGAGCATCCTTCCAGTTGACTTTCTCAATGATTGGAACACCTGCAATCCAGGTTTTTCCAGTTAAGTTATCCCTCCATTTTCCAGCCGATTTTTTTAAAATACGGCTAACTAGTTCAAGATAATTATTAATCGTTTTAGATTTGCGTCCTAAATCACGCTTATCTTCTATAAACGGTTGCATAGTTCCATCATGAATAGAAGCTAAAGGCATTTCGCCAAGATAGGGCAAAAGTCCTTTTATACGGCTGGCATCATCACCAATCGATTTCTTATTCATGTTTTCTCTTAAATACCTTTCACAGCCTTCAGCAAAAGTATGATCAGGCCTTTGGCCATATATGGCTGCATTCCTCACTTGCTGAATACGCATGTTCAAGTATCTTTCCGCTTCGTCGAGGCTGCTTGTTCCAGTAGACTCGACAATTCTGACGCCTTTGACTCTTTTGTCGATGTGCCAGATTTTACTTTTGCCCTTCTGTTGAAGTCCGGGCGTTTTCTTGCGTCCCATGATTGATCTCCCATAGGTTGACCAGGACGCCCGTTGCGGGACTTATATTGCTCCGCCCAGGCATCCAATTCAAGTCTGTCAAAAGCAACACCCTGAATACCCATCTTGATTTCAGTCACATAGGGTCTAACTTCAGCTTTGAACCTGTTACGGTCCATTCCGAGGTAATGAGGTGCATTGCGAAGCCGGATAAAGCGCGGAAGTATGGGTGTTGGTGTGATATTTAGTGTCATGTTTTTAGGAAATCCTAAAAAATGAATTCAAAGTAAATTGAGAAGTTTCCCTAGACGGAGGGAAGTTGAAATATAAAGACATTTTGAGCCTCCAAAGATTGAGGCCCGATACGGTTATTTCAAAAAAATTACCTATTTAAACTAAAACATTAACCTGCCGCATGGGCGTTTTTAACGAAAGATTCCTGAAGTATAGCGACTAGCATGTACGCTTTTTAAAAATTATTTACGATTATTTTCTAGATGGTGTTTTATCTGAAGTAAATCCCATGCACTGTACCTTGATATTTCTCCGCTCCAACGTAATCCGGTGCTAATGGCTACTCGAACAAGGTCGATATTAATTAGTTCATCATGAGAAAGTCTGGAGTCACTAATAGCGCGCAAAGTTGACTTAAATGTATGAATATTCGGGAATATAAATTCCATGCCCTGAAAGGAAACATCATTGCCAAAATATTTGCTTTTCGCTGGGTTATCAATATTCAGTAACTGTTCTGCTACAGAATTTAATTGAGCAAGGCGACTCTTGTTTTTCCAGGCATTTTCGACCTCAACCCAGTAAAGAAAACCATCCTTTGCGAGTACTGCATCAGGTAGCTTTCGCCGAAGTGACTTTTTTGTTTTTGCAGTCGTTGTCTCTACATAAATCTCAGGAATTGGAGAAAGGCCACGTTTGATCTCGAGTTCGGTCCAAACATCGAATCCTTGTAGATATTTGTCGATCACATATTCATTCGAAATCATCCTGTGACGCGGATTTTCAAATTTGAGGTCTCGATGTCCTCTCGCACTTACATCCTGTATGCCACAATTAGTGAGATATCTCGCGCCTTTTTCACCGATGACATAAATACAGCCACCTGTAAAAATTCGTCTAGATAGAATCATTCCTTTTTTTTTAAACGACTTACTGTTCTTTGGGCCATCCTTAGCCCAGAGCGTTTATTTTCCCAGTGTAGTCGAGCCAGCTGTCGAGTTGAAAGACCACCAAACCGATGTATCCATTTCAAGACTGCCAAGTCATTTTCTGTGGCAATAATTTGTCTGTTTGAAAGTTTTGTATGTTTCATACTTACGTATAGCTAATGAAATGACATGGAAGACAATTTCATCGTTTAATTCACTCCTGATTAGAGTCAGGGATGTATGGCTTTACAAACAGCAGAGAACTACTTTCCATCATTGAAAAACCATATTGCGCTGAACGAGCAAGGTTTTTCTGTTTTTGCTGGATGCAAAAACTGCTGGTTTATTGGGTGCTGCGCGGCTAATACAGCCCCTGGCAACCTGCGAGAAGTACAGGTCGCGCTAAACCCAGCCTTAATAGGCTAGCTAAGTGCGATCATTCATTCTCGATTCATTCCAAGTACTTCTCGCAGGTTGCCAGCGCCTGACAGCTCGGCAGCACGGACTTCGCCCCCGATGTACCTGTCTCCACTTGGGTGGAGAGCTGTCGGTACTCGGCTCCCCCAGCGCCAGATTTTGCATCTGGCGGGCTCTGTAGGTTGAACACCTTCCGCCCCACACAGTGGCACCCCAATTCGAAGATTCTTCCCCTTTTTTAATTGGGCGATTAGTCGCACCCAGTCGTTTTAGTCAATTTTTTACCTATACGCATTGTTTTTTTATTAATTTTTGGAGAAATAAAGATGCAATGCCGACCAGATCAAAGTCTCAGCCCGAGTCTTGATAGCTCAAAATCGAAACAAAAAATAATTCCTAAATCTATCACTGAAACTCAAGCTAGTGACACAGATGTTTTGGGTGAATTCATATCGGACATTGATAAGGAAATAAGCCGCAGTTTCAGTTATTACTCCCCGGTGCATCATTTTGAAAAAATTCACGGAACCGAACGTTATGGTGATGTAATTTTTTGGCTGCCTAAATCTGGTAGTAGAAAGAATCTTAAGATAATTTCTGAAGAAATAAACTTTGATTTAATCCTTGATGATCTAGTGGGCATGGAAGATGTTTTTATGTCAGTTAATGAATTTAATGGATGGCGAAAAGAAGAGTTGCTCAAATCTTTGCGAGCTTGTTTTGTTGATATAGATAATCCAAAACTCACTCTGACAGAAACACTTGATGCAGTTAAGAAGCAGGGATTACCTGAGCCGTCTATTGCGACAGAGTCTGGAAATGGATTTCACTTGTATTGGATGTTAGAGGCTACACCGAGTAAAGCATTACAAGTCTGGAAGGAAGTTCAAAATAAAATTGCTAGAAGCCTGAAGGATATTGGGGCGGATCAACTGGCAAAAGACCCTGCGCGTTTATTGCGAGTGATTGGAACTGTTAACAGTAAAAACGGAAGTCGAGTAAGGGGACATATCATTTCAGATAAATATTATAGCTTTCATTTGCTATCTGACTTGATCTTGGGCAAAAGAAAGTTCGAAAAAAAACGTAAAGCTATAGTGAGAGATATTACCGCTTCCCGAGCAGGTAAAAGCATTAACAAACCATCTTTTCATAGTAAACCAATCCGGATGTGGTGGTACGTGGTTTATCAAGATATTCTTAAAATTATTGAGTACACTTTTTCAGGTAAGGTTTTAAAAGGTACAAAACAGAGGGATTTATTACTATTTCATCTTGCAAATGCGCTTTCCTGGTTTGTGAACCCGGATGCACTTCAAAGTGAAATTGATATGATGGCCCAAAAATATTTTCCAGATTTGTCTGAGACAAAAGTTACAAGGTATACATCGCAAATTATTGAAAGGTCGCTCAAAGCTATAGAAGGAAAGAAGATTGAATACAATGGCAAAATGGTCGATGCGCGATATAGTTTTCGGAGAGATACGTTATGGACGCAATTCAGCCATCTGATCAGCAATGATTTGCTACCTGAACTTAGAGCCATAATACCGGATAAACTTCACGCAGAACGTAAAAGGAAACGTGACAGGAGTCGTTCAAGTTTATCTCGTGAGGAATATGAAGCTCAGGCATATACTCGCCGATGTCATGCTATCAAGTTGTATTCCGAAGGGTTTAAACAAAAGGATATTGCTTTAAAACTAGAGATATCTAAGGGCCGTGTCAGCCAGATTCTCAGGGAGCATAAAGCCACTTTGAAAAAAGTTTAATGTCTGCGCGGTATATACCCCCCCCCCGGAGGGTTAACAGCGAAGTCGCAGTGCTTGAAAACCTCATAGCTTTAAAAAAGCAGGATTTATCAGTTTTGCAAGGAGATGCATGAAAAACTTCTAGGGTAGAAGATTTGTATTCACCATGCTGGGCGTTTTTTGGAGTCGGGCGAAATTCTGTCCATGCACTGGAGCAAGTAGGGGGGCTGCAATGACCTATGTGCAACTTGAGGTCCCACAAAAAAGCCCCCGAGAAGGGGGCAGGGTGAATAAGCTTATTTGGGAATTACCAACCCTTGCTTGTAGTTTTCAAGGGATTCGCTTTCAATGCGTTCCCACATTGCTTCATATTCTTCAGGGTGCTCCTGGATCCATCGATCATATTCTTTAGTCCAATTACAATATTCCTGATATTCCTCGAAGCTATCAAAGCCAGGATTGTGTTCCCAAAAATGCATTTCTTCTTTAGAAATTTCTAAAGTCATATCTATGTCCTCTAAAAAAATGAAAAATTATTACCTTGTAAGAAATTGCCCTTACCTTATGTATAGCGAATGATTTGGTATGACCGGGATAGGGGGGGTAGAAAATAGTCAGATTTCCCGGAAAATATATAACTAATTGATAAATAATATAAAAATATACTTTTTGTTTAATTTGACGTATAATCAACCTTCAAAAGTTAAGCGAATAGGAGTTTAAAATTGAGTGACGATTGCGAGTCAATAAACCCCGCAAATGGCCTTCCCATGATTGATTGTTGTTTAGATATTGAAGGGAATGTTTTCGGGACAGATGACCTTTTTAGTAGTGATGATCTTTTTAGCGATGATTCCAACAGCGGATTTGATGATTTCGGCTGGAGTGAATAGCTGTGGTTGTTGATCTGTCGTCTTTCCGGAGTCAGAAGGAAAGGCGTGAACAACAGGAAAGGGAGGAGGCTGCAAAGCATTTTGAAGTTTGGTTAGAACAGGCTAATGCTGAGCAGTTAGCGGAATTGATTGATTTAATACCCTTAGCATGTGGAGGAGACGAGATCTTAATTAAGCTTGTAGAGCTTATAAGGAGCCAATATCCTGAGATATTGGACGATTGTGAAGTAAAAGTATGGAAAAGAAAGTTCACATCTTTTCGTTGAATTGGTCAGAAATAACAAAGTGCGGTTTTAACTAACCGCTTTTTTCTGTTATGTTTTTTTCTATAAACTGGTTAGGAAAACCTTCTACGCTTGTAAATAAAGGGAATTATGAATATTCACCAATTGTTGCCTTGTAAGGGCGAGTGTATTACCGGATTTCCTTTTACTTGAAATGTCTGAATTGCATTTTAATAGTGACAGTCTGCGCTCCCTTGATATTACTCCACATTGGTTATTGCGCTTGCTTGGAGCTCAACGCGTAAGTATCGATGATTCGTCTGTTGCCTTGAGACTGGTTCGTGGTGATGGTGCTACATCGGTCATTCATAGTGTGTCGTTAATCAATGGACAAGGTGTGCAACAGGGTTGGTTGTTTTCTTCGCTGACCTTGAACACTGATGATGGTCCGATCACGGTAAGAGGTCTGAAAAAGTCAACGGCTAACCAGTTGTATCGTGGTCTCCAGCGATATTTTTATCTGAAAGTCGCACCACGCGTGAAGCAATTGGCGATGTCCATTCAGCAGAATATAGATCATGGCTATTTGCGTATTTCACGTTGGAAGCTGATTCAACAACGTGCACAAGACCTTGTTAACCATTTTCATTTTCCACCCGAAAAAGGTTTGGTGACCAACGAACAACGCCAGTATTTTATCTATGTTTACGATCTGGCATCCTTAGATCCAAAAGATTTAGCTAATCTACGGCAAGTGTATGTGTCCCAACAAAAAGCACAGTTTGCTGAATTTTTTGATCGTGTGGAATCCAATCCACTCACCGATAAACAACGTGATGCCTGTGTCATTGATGAAGATAACAATCTTGTATTGGCTGGAGCAGGCACGGGTAAAACCAGCGTCATGGTGGGCAGAGTGGGGTATTTGATCAACAGTGATCAAGCGAAACCGCATGAAGTCCTCATGTTGGCATTCGCCAATAAAGCCGCCCAGGAAATACAGGAACGTTTGGCGAGCAAGCTGGATGTTAAGGGCGTCACCGCCAGAACCTTTCACTCGCTTGGGAAGCATATCATCGCTGCGGTAGAAGGCAGTCAACCATCGATCAGTCGTTTCGCTGAAGATGGCAAGGCGCTGTCTAAACAAGTTGACCTCTGGTTTGACGAACTCTTGGAGACAAACTCGTATCGTCGCAAGGTCATCAAGTACTTCGATAAATATCTGTATCCTGAGAAAAATGCTTTTGACTTTAACTCCGAAGGGGAGTACTTCGATTACCTGCAAACCAACCAGATACGTACGCTTAAAGGGGATGCGGTCAAAAGTTTTGAAGAATGCTTGATCGCCAATTATTTATTCAAAATGGGGATTGAATATCAGTATGAGGCGGATTATGAGATTAATACTCGAACACTGGACTATCGTCAGTATAAGCCAGACTTCTACCTCACTGACTACAAGATTTATTTGGAGCATTATGGCGTCGATAAGGAAGGGAATACTGCCCCGTATGTCAACCGGGAGGAATACTGGGCAGGTATTCTGTGGAAACGGCAACTTCATCAGGAAAACCAGACCTCATTGATCGAAACGTTTCATTTTGAACACAGCGAAGGAAAATTGTTATCGCGCTTAGAGAAGAAACTGACTGAGGCTGGTGTTAAGCTCAATCCCTTGCCGGATGAATCGGTTTTAGCAACGCTGAAAGAGTTTGGTTCGGTCAATCAGTTCTCAACACTGCTCACTGAATTGCTATCGCTGTATAAAGCCAATTGGCTCGATGCTCAGGCATTAGAACGCAAGCTGACAGATGTCGAGCTTCAGGAGCAGGTCAATGCAGCTCTCGAGCTGTTGATGCCGATTTTGGAGAAATATCAGGCTGAATTGGATCAGAAAGCAGAAATTGATTTCAACGATATGATTGGTAAGGCGATCGACTATGTGCAGTCAGGCCGTTTCAAATCGCCCTGGCGCTATATTCTGGTTGATGAATTTCAGGATATTTCTGAGGCACGAGCGAGACTGGTGAAACTGCTTAGAGATCAAATGCAGGGCTGTTCGTTGTTTTGTGTGGGTGATGACTGGCAGGCGATATACCGTTTCACCGGCAGTGATATCAGCTTTACCACGCAATTTGAATGCATTTTTGGGCCAACGGCGATCACAAATCTGGATAAAACCTTTCGCTTTAATAACAGTATCAGTGATGTGGCTTCAAAGTTTGTCACGCAAAACCCCAGTCAGATCGTTAAACAGATCACGACACACGCACAGATCGATTCTAAAGCCGTGTCGTTATATTGGCAGCAGGCTCATCGCAATGCAGTTGATGGAGTTGTGCAAGTCTTACAACAGATTAGTGAGAAGGTCGAGGTTGAAGCCTCAGTCTACCTATTAGCGAGATTTAGCTTTCATTTGCCCGATAGACAGACCATCTTCAGACTCAATCAGCAATTTCCCACTCTCAAACTGACACGCATGACGGTGCATGCGTCCAAAGGTAAAGAGGCGGATTATGTCATTGTTATGGGCTTGGAGATTGGGGAATTTGGGTTTCCTTCCGAAAAAATCACACACCCGCTACTCGATGCGTTACTGCCCAAATCAGAGGGTTATGATTTTGCGGAAGAACGTCGACTGTTTTACGTCGCCATGACACGCGCTAAACACAAAGTCTATTTGCTTGCAGATATCCTAAGACCTTCACGTTTTGTGACTGAATTACTCAAAAACAACTATCCCATCGCCAAGGATGAGTTTGGATATGCAGCGGAGGAGCTTTTTGCATCGCAAGTGCATTGCGCACAATGCCAGACAGGTACGATGACACGCAGAGAGGGAAGGAATGGCTTATTTTACGGCTGTTCTCATTACCCTCTATGTACCCACACTGAAGCAATCTGTCCGCAGTGCGCCGGTGTGATGGGGCATGAGGAGAATTATCGTGTCTGCATCAACCCAAAATGCGATGGCTGGGTGCCTGTTTGTCCCGATTGTGGCGCAGATTTGAAACTGCGCTCTGGCCGATATGGAAAATTCTGGGGATGTACGAACTATCAAAGTGGTGATGCGGTATCCTGTTCATACACCCAAAAAAGGATTGAAGCACCAGCTTCAAAACAGACACAACACTAACCATTGAACAAATACAGGCAATATCATGGCATCTATTTCAACCACTCAGTTAGCTAAGCGACATGACCGTTCGGGCAAGGAAGTATTCGCAATTTTTAGTAAAGAAGGTTTTATTGAGCGACAAAATGATGAATGGGTGTTGACCGAGAAAGGCAAGAGTGCGGGTGGAGACTACAAAGAGAGTAAACAGTATGGAAAATACATCATCTGGCCGGAAGACATGGCGTTCCCGGGAGAGTCAGAACAGGTCAAACACGAAGGTGACTATATTAATGCAACAAAACTCGGGGAGCACTTCAATTTACCTGCCAGAAGGATGAACACTATCTTGTCGGAGTTGGGCTGGATCGAAAAGCATCTGAAAGGCTGGAAAGTCACTGGTCAGGGCTTGAGAATTGGAGGCAAGCAGCGAGAAAGTGCCAAAACAGGCATTCCCTATGTGACCTGGCCTGATATCTTGGCAGACAATAAAAACCTTAAGAAATCCATTGATGAGGTGACTGGAGAGGGTATCAAGACGATTCCGGATGAAGCGCCGACGACGAACAAGTTTTCTGAATTTCGATCCTCAGTGCCTAAGCAGCGTACTGCTGATGGTCATTATGTCAGATCACGTGCAGAGATGCTGATTGATAACTGGCTGTACATGGCTGAGATCGTGCATGCCTATGAAAGACGCTTACCCATTGAAGAAGAAGTTTACTGCGACTTTTACTTACCCGTGGGGAAGGTCTACATTGAATTCTGGGGCATGGAATCAAATGAGAAGTATGCGGAACGTAAAAAGGAGAAAAAGGGGATTTATGAAAAATATGGTCTGAATTTGGTTGAATTGAATGATGAAGATATCATCAATCTGGATGATGTGTTACCAAGACTCTTGTTAAAACATGGCATTACGACCTATTAAATTAATTCCCGCAAAGGAATATGAAGATCTGTTAATATTTAGACTCATTTCAAACAATATGGAGGCATAAGGATATGCTCGCACTTACTCGCCGAGAAGGCGAATCCATCTTTCTTTTTGTTGATGGTAAGACCATCAAAGTCAAACTTAATTACGCTGATTATGGTCAGGCTAGGCTGGCATTTGATGCCCCCGACGATGTAAAAATCTTGCGTGAAGAACTCACTGAAGCTCAGTAGGGGCGATAGCCCTGCTACGGTGGGGCTGTTTATCCCTATGCCTCGAATATTAGTCAGGGATTGATTTGTTCTTATCGTCTAGCAATGAATGTCTGTGGTTGGAGCTTGGCTGTTTCGCCAATAAATCCGGGTAAGGTAAACAGCTTTGGTTTATCTCTGAACTCGAATACTCGGTACAAGTGATAGTTGTCACGATTCATCTTGGAGAATCGCAGCTCGTTAGCCGTAACAAAGAAAGGCGTATTGATACCATAGCGTGTTGTTTTCGCTTCGATAAAGCGATCTGAGCCGTCATTATTAAATGATCGAATATCGTAGCCAGCGCAATCCCCAACCGTCTCAGAAACCTGTTCTATACGATCAGAGAGGTTATCTTTTCCAGCGTAGAGTAGTCTGGCGGTTTCGTAGTGAATAACAAATTGTTCACCGGCGGCTCCAAGTGAGCTGTTAGTGGCTTCACGGGCAAGGTAATTGATCTTATGAGGCGGCTTACGTTTCAGCTGTAGTGGTTTGTCTGTGGGTATTTTGGGTTCGGGCGCTTCAACCATTACCTTGAGAATGTCATCAACTGAGGGAGTTAGCGCATCAGAGTCGACATCAGCAGACATCAAGTTTTGGATATCTGGGTTTTCTAATAGGTACTCCAGTACAATGTCAGGTAGAACTTTTCGCTGGTAGTTTTTGGCTGGTTTATAGCCAGATATAAATGGCATACCCAGTTCAAGTAAAACAGCGCTAATATTTTGATGCTTATATTCGATAGAACCAGCTGAGCGGTCAATTAATTTCAGAAGATTACTCCGGTGTTCGCTTTTCTTATAGGGAGCACCGATGAATTCGAGTGCAAGCATATCAAAGTAATCATCGACAATGGCGTGGACTTCACGTTCTGACCAAGCTTCACTCATTTTAAAATTAGAATCGTCTCTAGTTGAATGGACATTATTATTTTCAAATGTAACATAGATAAAGATGGATGAGTTAAGAGCACAAATTCTCAGTTCTATTCAGAACCTGAATGTGAACAAGTCAGGGACGAAGCGTTCCCCGCATAAGCCTTTGTTGTTGTTGTTGGCTTTATCGAAATTACAGCAAGGTGAAGATAAACTGCCATTTCAGCTAGTCGAGCAAGAATTACTCCCGTTATTGAAAGCTTTCGCTCCACCGGTAATAGGTAGTCATCAACCAGAACTGCCTTATTGGTACCTACAGTCTGATCAGCTTTGGACAGTGTCGAGCGCTGAAACGATGCCCCGACAATCTGGTGGCTTTCCTAGAATGGCCGGAATCCGTCAATCCGAAGCAGGTTTTCCTCGTGAGATTGCTGATTATTTGTCCAGTCACCCTGATTTCACGATTGATATTATTAATAATCTATTGGAAGAATATTTTCCTATTTCAATACAAGAAGAATTGGTTTCACGGTTGAGTTTGTCTACGGAAAATGGAGAAGAGGGACCGAAAATAGTCGCAACTAGACGCAGAGATCCATCCTTTAGAAACAAAATATTACGCGCCTATGAATATAGGTGTGCCGTTACAGGGTTTCAGGCGGCACTCGGAGGTTCTTTTTTTGGGTGTGAAGCCGCTCATGTTCGTTGGCATGCTTATGGTGGTCCTGACTCTGTTGCCAATGGTATATGTCTTGAGCCAACGCTACATAAATTATTCGATGCAGGTGCATGGACGTTAGATGATAATCATCGCATTCTTGTTTCAAAAGATTTCACAGGTTCTGAAACTGCCGTTCATCGACTGAGAGACCATCATGGAAAACCATTAAAAGCCCCGGTACCTGGTGAACCAGCAGTAGATTTAGAGTTTATTACATGGCATCGTGAGCCTGAATTAGGCGGAGTTTTTCGACACCCAGCTTTGAATATGTAAACGGCAATTAATACTCATTCTTGGGACTCTATTGTATTTTTTCCCTACGCTTTTTTGTGGTATTTGTGGGGAATTTGCCGAGCTAGGGTATCTGTTACTTATGGTGACCTCAACTAGCCGTTGCAACACACTACATATATCCAAAGAAGGAGTGTTGCACAATGTCCCAGCGACCATACCTTAGTTATACCGGTGAATTTAAGACAGAAATCTGGTATCGATATAAACAATGAGAGTCCCTGTGGTGGATAGCTCGATCTATAGACAGGCATTCATCTTGTCTTTATGGTGTGCTATCCAAAACAGGTGGTATCAGGCCTGCTGAAAGAAAACGTTTCCGAATATTGCTGACGCTTTCTGAACGTGAAGAAATCTCCAGAGAACTGGCTCAGGATTTATCAATTCGCTCTTTCAAAATCGCTATTGGAAAACTTCAAAAATCCAATCTAGTTGAAATGAACGTTTTAAGAGATTGTTTGCAATCAATAGTAGGTACAGGAAAAATAATTCATCAGAATGAAAAAGATGCTTTGGATTTTCTGGACAGGGAGCTCGCATGAAAATAAACTTGGATCAATCTGAATGACAGCAGATTTGGACGTAATTAGTTGTCCATTTATTCAGGATAAAACCATTGTGCTGAATTAAGAAATTCACTGCTGTTGCTCTATTCAACGACATAAAATTCTGCCTGACCACGACTCCGAGCAACATCTCGTTGGCTCCGTTGTCCAGGAAGGATCCGCTCAATTTTGTTACGTAGGCTCACTAATTGAGCCGCGTATAAGGTACACTCTTCTATTGTCTAAAAACAACAGAATTAAAGAATAGAAAGGCATGTTAGAAAGCATAGTAGAGCTTCAGCGAGGCTATCTGGACACTAAAACCGACGAAGAGAAAAAGGAGCTAGGCCAGTTCTTCACAGGGGCTGAAGTGGCAGATTACATGGCTTCCTTGGTTTCCATTTCAAATTGTAAAAAAATACGGATTCTTGATGCTGGTGCCGGGGCAGGCATCTTGACCGCTGCTTGTGTCGTACGGTGTATAGAGCTGGGCTGTAAAGAGATTCATGCAGTCATGTATGAACTGGATGAAAATGCTACTGCGTATATTGACAAAACCATGAAGTTGGTCTCCAAGTCATGCGCTAAAGGGGTAAAGTTCTCCTATGAAATCATTAATCAGGATTTCATACTTTCCAGGCCAGACAAGGATTTAGAGGTAGAATCTTTTGATGTATCGGTTATCAATCCGCCCTACTTCAAATATAACGTCAAAACGTCACCCTATAGAAAAGCCACACTTGATCTATACAAGGGTAATCCGAATATCTACGCTTCATTCATGGCTGTAGTGCTGGCATCCCTTAAAAAGGATGGCCAGATGGTCGTTATTGCACCACGTAGTTTCACCAATGGGCTGTACTTCAAAGGCTTCCGCCATTATCTATACGAGTTTTCCTGTCTTGAGCATATCCATATTTTTGAATCAAGGGACCGGGTCTTTAAAGATTCAAAGGTTCTTCAAGAAAACATTATTTGTAAGTATGTGAAGAAACCTCAATCAAAAACGATTGATATCAGCTCAAGCCAGTGTAATCAGGATATCCAGAAATCCGACACGACTACATACCCAAAAGACTTAATAATAGATTCATCCAATGGGGAGCGAATTATCCGGATTCCGGATAACCAGGATGAAGCCAATATCCTTCTTCGAGCACAAGAGTTCGCAAGCACCTTCACGGATGCAGGTTATTTCATATCCACGGGCCCGGTCGTTGGATTTAGAACCCGAAAATATATATCTAACGAAACAACAGTGAATAACTCTGTTCCGTTATTGCGCCCGCATAATGTAAAGGCATTGGATGCGGTCTGGACTGGTGCTCATAAGAAAGATGCTCGCTTCATATTGAAAGACGATTACAACAAGCATTTAATTGAAAATAATATTTATGTATTGCTAAAGCGTTTCACTTCAAAGGATGAAAGAAGACGATTAGTGGCGGCCGTCCATAATCCGAAAGTAATTAAGAGTGAGTTAATTGGATTTGATAATAAGATTAACTACATAGGGCTCCAGGTTGGAAAGCTCACATTTATAGAGGCGTACGGCCTTTCCGCACTGTTTAATTCAACTTTTATGGATAAGTATTTCCGATGCCTATCTGGAAACACCCAGGTAAATGCAACCGAAATAAGGGTTCTACATTTCCCCGCAAGGGATGAGATAAAAGAAATCGGTAGAATGATCAAGAACAGAAAGAATCATGATCAGGATGGTATTGATGAAGTTGTAAATTCTGTTCTAAATCTCGATACCTAAAAAACATCAAAGAAATAACAAGAAAAACGGAGCACCAATGGCAACACCAAACCAGGATGAAAAACTAAGACAAGCTAAGGAAATTCTCACGGCATTAGGCTTACCTCCAGCACAATGCAATGATCGTTCAGGTTGGGTATTTCTCGCGTTAGCTAATATTCTGCCTGATGATGATTGGTCAACCGCTACTGCGCCGCTACTGCCTACCGTCTCAATTATGGCTTTTATCCGCAGGCAGTATGGAATGGACTACAAACCGAACAGCCGTGAAACCATTAGAAGGCAAACACTGCACCAATTTGAACAAGCAAGAATAGTTGACAGAAACCGGGATAACCCTGCAAGGGCGACGAACAGTAAGGATAATAACTATTCTCTGAATCAGCCAATTCTAGATATTCTGCATGAATACCCAGACGGTGATTGGCAGAAAAAGTTTCAGGATTTCAATAATGCTGTACCTGCTCTACAGGCGCAATACGCAAGGCAACTGGACAGAGAAAAAATTCCTATCACACTCCCAGATGGTTCAGAGATAAAGCTGTCACCAGGTAAACACAATCAACTACATGCAGATATAGTGCACGAATTCTGTGCTCGCTTTGTAGGCCAAGGTGGACGATTACTTTATATCGGTGATACAGCCAGTAGCAGGGATGAAGGTGGAAAACTGATGTTTCTCGATGGTGATTATCTGGTATCTTTGGGTGTTCCCCCCATGTCCCATGACAAACTTCCTGATGTAGTCGTGTTTGATGAAGAGAATGGCTGGCTTTTCCTAATCGAAGCGGTTACAAGCCATGGGCCTGTCTCTGCAAAAAGGTGGTTAGAGCTGGAAGAAGCCCTAAAAGATTGCAGGGTGGCTAGAGTCTACGTTACAGCTTTCCCTGATAAGGCAGAATTCCGCAGGAACGCTTCCGACATTGCCTGGGAGACAGAAGTCTGGATTGCAGAAGACCCAGACCACATGATTCACTTTAATGGCGATAAATTCCTCGGACCGCACACACAAGATTAAAAGAAAAGCTATCAAATAGGTAGCCAGGGATGGAGCAAAACATTGAATAAATATATTGAAGAGTTAGAAGGTTTTTTAGGTTTAGAAAAAGGCTTTTTTTCTAAATTACAGACCGAAGACGATTGGTCATTCATTGTTAAACTGCACTCACTTATTGAAGCAACTTGCACCAGCCTGCTAACTGAAGAACTAGGCCGCAAAGAAATATTTGATGCTTTTTCTCAGGTTCAAGTGGGTACACCAAAAAGCGGAAAGCTCGCCTTCATAAAAGCACTGGACTTGTTGCCCGCTGAACATATTAAATTCATAGAAACACTCGGATGGGTGAGAAACAGATTTGTCCATAACATTAGCAATCATCAAAGTACTTTGTCGGAATTCATTCAATCACTAGGAAAACAACGTAAAAAAGAATGTATTAAGTACCTGAAAATGAATTTTTCATCCACAGCCTTTAAAGGAAACGAAATTAGTGGTGATGAGTACATGGTCAAAGAGCCCAACATAGTGATTATCGTTTCGAGTATGCAGGTTTTAGAATTTATTCGAATGAGGATTGCGGGCGGCATAAAGCGGCAAGAATTTATCAAAGAAAAAATAGATGAACATTTAGAGGAACATGGACCATTCATACTTCGGCAAGATGAAGTTTCATTACCAGACATAACGGCAATGGACCTGCTTGAGAATGAATAAGAAAATGTCAATATAGCAACACAACACAAAATCAGGAGCATAGGGCATGCTTACACTCACCCGTCGGGAAGGCGAATCAATCATTATCAATATCGACGGTAACACAATCGAAGTCAATGTCCTGAATTTGCAGCCGAAGACATTCGAGCAAACACAACCCCGATCCATATAGTAGATTTCCGGCGAACCAGTACTTACCATCCAGTTGGCTTAATACCAGACGTACTTCGTCAGGAGAAAGAACCGATGGAAGTCATTGAGGTTTTTTTGCACGTTGGACGCAGTCCAACTGTGGTATCTCCAACTCCAAAACTTCCCTGTATATAAATAACAGGGTATTAAATGCCTGGTTCTGTGTAGTGGCCGATACCTTGCGTTCAACAGCCAGATGCGTTAAAAATGATTAAATTTCAGGTTTACCCGGCGTTCTTGGATGTCGCCGATTATGAAACCTGACAAAAGCCGAATCCAATGGATATAGGATTTTTCAGTTCGATGACTGTAATGCTTAAAATGGATGCGTTGCCGGAGTACGTAAGCCTGCTCTTGGGGTACAATTTCCAGCAACATAGGTTTTCTGGATACTTCTATGTGTCCACTTTCCTCTATGTAATATACGTTCCCTTATCCAGGGGGCGCTTCATAATAACAAGATGCTCGTGCGGGACGCTTGCTTCGCTGCGCACTCCACAGCTTAAACGTTATGCAAACTAGAATATATGTTAACTGAAACTCTGAAAAACGATTTCATTCCCTTGAAGGGAGAAATGTATCAACTTTTCCTTAGCCTCTATAGCTATCAATCAAAGTTTGACAGTCTAAGCAAGAGGTTTGCAGAAAGCTCGCGATATTTTATTTTGGAAGAGATTACCGCTTTGCGAGCAATATCGAACGAGTTGATTATGCAACTGTGCAAGCTTGATGAAGATAAGTCTAAAGTTTCGTTTCATGCGGCGAAAAAAGCCATAAACAGACTTTCTGCCCCTAAAAACGATAAGAATAAACTAAACGAATCCATCAAGAGCTTTAGGGCTTCCATAAATACAATTAAAACTAAGCACAGGAACCGCTATATTGCGCATTTAACAGAAGATGGATATCCAGACCCTTTTGACCTTCCTGACTTGAAAGCAGATTTTCATGGTCTGGTTACAGAGGCATATCGAGTATTTGTTCTTATATGGGGTGCTGAAGTCACATTCGGATTTAAAGTAGGCTCCCAAGAGCGCTTCCTAAGTTTTAATGAAGAGTTTGGGCTTAATGCATAATAAGGCCATCAAAGTCCGCCAGCAAAGCTGGCTGGTCCTACGCACTGCGTGCTCCGGCCCTTTATGGCTGCGTTAGGTGAGAAAAGCATGGATGAGTATCGCCAAGAAATAGCAAAAGCCCTTCGGTACGCTCAGTACCTTAAGTTCGATAAAACTCACCCATGGCATCGTAACCTAGTGGCGCTGTATGGTGCGCTTATCGAGTACTCAGATTCTTTGGTTCATTTGGCTGGCAACGATAAAACGGTAGCAATCCCGGTTATTTTCCGCTCTTTATTGGAGGCGTACGTTGATTTCAAGAACCTGACAGAAGACCGAGGATATGGGAATCACATGGAAGCAAGCTATTCCAAAGCATGGCTTCGAGTGCTGAAACATGCCGAAGGTGGAAGTAATCCTTATCTTGCTGCGATCGGTGGTGATGCTGAGTTAATGGCTCAAGTACAACATCACGAGCATAGGCTTGCACAGCTTGCAGAGGATGGATACCCATCGCTGTCACACTATTCAAAGTTCGAAAAGGCAGGAATGGTAGAAGAATATCGTTCTATCTATAACTTCGTTTGTTCTCACTCCCACAACAATATTCGCTCCTTGGTTGATCGTTTCATCATCATCAACGAAGAGGAGGATGATTTTGAAATGGCACTATTCAGAGAGCACACTGAAGGGGAGTTTGATCACTACCTTTCAACCGGAATGCACTGTCTTCGTAATGGAAGCCACAATATTCACGCAGTACTTGAAACAGGGCATGAAAGTGAATTTCAGGTCTAATCACAAAATGCACCTAACAAGGAATTCTAGTCGTCCGCAAGCGGGCTGGGACCTCGGCTTCGCCTTGGCCCCTGAATACAGACGTTAGGTGCCGGGAGCCAGAGTAAGCGATATGCCCAAAGTAATTAACTGGGATGATCTCGAGATCCAAGAACGACTCGGTGCGGGCCAAGCAGGGGAGGTTTGGCGCGCTAGATTGTTAAGTTCTCGTGCAGGTCTAACTCAAGACACGCTGCTTGCTGTAAAGCAATATAAGGGCTGGGTGCTTGAGCAGCCAGGCGCTTATGAACGCATGATCCGAGAGTTAGAGATTGGGAGGCGCTTAAGGCATCCCAATCTTGTAGAAACCCTGACAATGCTACGCATGCCGGATGGAAGGCCTGCGCTAGTTATGAAATTCTACGAAGGGGAAACACTCGACACTTATATTCAAGGACATCGAGATAACGGTACAATTCCACCAATAGAAGAGGCATTGTCAATAGTTGGGGCATTGGCTGGTGCAATTGGCACGCTGCATGAGAATGGGATAATTCACAGAGATGTGAAACCTGCAAATATACAATTAACAGAAGATGGCCCGGTTTTAATGGATTTTGGTGTGGTTAAAAGCGAGGATTTTCCAGAACAAACAACAGCAATGGAATTTCTAGGTACAATTCGGTACGCAGATCCAGACTACCTTTTTCGCGGAAAAGTTTCTAACAATATTGATATTTATGGTTTGGGAGGTATTGCATTCGAATTATTTACAGGCCATTCGTTTTTCTCAAATGAAACGCATTGGGCGAGTCTTGTAGCTGAGAAATTCAATCTATCTCCTAAGGCGCTGCACTACAAAGAGATTCAGGAGATATATTTGCGTAGCACTCCATTAGAATCAGATTTCGTACGTTATGTCTGTAAAGGCTTGTTGAGCAGAGAAATCAGTTTGCGTCATCTCGAGTCCGCGGTTAATGAAAGAATCTGGACAAATCCGTTTCGATATGGAACAGAAGGGTTTGAATCAGGAAATGGAACAGCGGTATTCCCAGAGTATGGTGAGGCTCGGAGTTGCACGGAGCATGTTGCAAAGGAAGTTTCTATAGAATACGCAGCAAACCATATTAAGCAGTCATTAACAGAAGAAGAGTATAGGTTTTTGATTGATTTGTTGTCAGAAAACTTCGGAAATGTTGATGGGTTTGTGGTTCGCCCCAGATCTTGGGGGCGTACACTTTCCTCTTGCCCTCGACATGTTTTGGTGATGGGTTTGAACGATGAGGTGCACTACGATAATTGGATTTTTTGGTTTCCAAAAGCCGTAAGAATTGCGTATCGGAATGGGCTATTATGATATTTCAATCTGGTAGTGGAAAATAATCCACCTAACAATCGTAACCAGCCGACCCGAAAACCACTGCGCGATTTTCGGGTCGGCTGATGTGAAGCATTATGCATAAGAGAAATCAATGGATAGAACAGTATTTAAATTACCATTTACAAAGAGCGGAACAACAAGATATCCATGCCCCTCATGCTCAAAAGGGTATCTAAATGTTGTTGACGAGTCTTTTTTAGAGAAAGAGACGAAGCAATCTCGTGCAATGCACGAACATCCTGAATGGGGCCCAGAGTATTTTGAGACTGTTTATAGCGGAATTCTAGAATGTTCAAATACCGCTTGTAAAGAGGTTGTATCTAGCTCTGGCTTCGGGTGGGATGAAGAAGAGTATTTCTACGATGAAGAGGGGT
>Ga0180435_10002254_pt1 | contig 19779 bp, 12 predicted proteins | sample SS_ome_3_FD_132467 | JGI IMG/M metagenome (GOLD analysis project Ga0180435, IMG submission 132467) | Hypersaline lake sediment archaeal communities from the Salton Sea, California, USA - SS_3_S_1 metaG | ecosystem: Environmental > Aquatic > Non-marine Saline and Alkaline > Hypersaline >...
GGGTGAAGCCCAGGCTACTTGCCAATACTTCACCGATTGTCTGCGTCCCACGTAAACCGCGAACCATCAACCAATTTGAGGGGTTTGATATTGACATCAATCAAACCCCTCAAGTATTTTAATTAGCGTCTCGTACCTGTTATGATATTCAGAGCCTCGAAACAAGGCCTGTCCTATAACAGACTGAAATTAAAAATTAAATTTCACAAGCAAATCCCATATCTTAAACCAAACAGCATCTTCAGGTTTTACTACTTGTAGGTCCCTGAAAAATTATGACTGGATCAAACCAAGATAAGCTGACCGAAATCATCCTGAAATTTTATGATCAGACGGCCGTTCTGAGCTCTGATTCAGCCAAATACATTCAGCTGTTTCAGCAAATGTATTCCCGCTTCCAGATCGAGAAAGCTGTCCCTTCCGTATACCCGCCGATGAAACTGCACATTCAATCCGGCTTATATGACGGGACAGCACCCCGGTTGATTTTGGATGGTGTGGTAACGTCGCTTGCGGGCATCGAATTAGACGATGGCTATATATACGAAAATATTCTTAACACAATTATATCAAGAGTCCGCAGTCACTTCTTAATTCATGCCGGCGTAATTTCGCGACATGGTCAAGGCATTGTGCTGGTGGCGGACTCTGCCCACGGCAAGACAACCTTGGTTTTGGAGTTGTTACGGCGCGGATTCCAATTTTTGTCTGACGAGATGGCCGCACTCGGCAGGGAGGACCGGATGGTGCATCCATTTCCACGAAGTCTCAGAATCCGTCCCGGCACACTGGAACTGACCGGATTCCCACAGGCGGGCCAAGATGCGCCCATATGGCTGGATAAATACCTCTTGGATATCGACAGGATCAAGAAAGATTGTCTCGGACCCGCCGTTTCGATTCGCCATATCGTAATCTTTCAAAATCCAGCCCTTAAAAAAATGAAGCGAACAATAGATGACCAGAGGAAGATAATGGTTGTTGTCGACCGTGTAGATGATGCGTTCTTGGACTGCATTCGAGAGTTTAAACAGGTTCAGAATCTACAAGTCGACCACAGCCGCACCTATCCCTTTCTCAATATCGTCGCCTCTCACACTACAACGTTATTGTCTCAGATTGAAGCGCAGTGCGTCCAACGTAAAATCCTGCTGCTGAATTACCAACGCGAAGAAACTTCGCGACCCAAATTTGATGCACTGCCGCGATTAAGGCCGATGTCAAAAACCGATGCGGTTAGAGAGATGCTGCGCCGGTTTTTGGGGGGACATAAATCCGCCCTCCTGCAAGCTGAATTTGACGGAAACTCCCTGAGACTGTACATGGAACTCGCTGAGATTGTAAAACAGGCATCTTGCCACCAGCTTTCTGTTGGCACTTTGTCTGAAATGGCCGACCTGGTCAGTGGTTTGCTGTTCTCGTCGAAATCGGAGTAACGCATGCCTTCTGTCATTAAAAAAGACGACGGGCGCATAAAAAACCGACTCATCCCCATTATGGAACTTTGGGCGCAAAGCGGTCAGCATCATAAGATTGCGATGGTTGGATCAAGTATGCTGCCCTACTTTATGGCCGGCGATCAGCTCTGTGTCTCGCACGAAAATTCAGATCTAAATGTTGGTGATGTCATAACCTTCTACAAGAATAATGCCCATGTGGCCCATAGAATCATCCAGATAAGGGATCAGTCGGACCGATCGACAATCATCACCAAAGGGGACAACGCCAAGCGGGTTGATGCGCCTCTAAATCCATCTGAAATCATTGGTCGTGTTTCCGCTGTCATAAGAAATGAAAAGTCGATGAATCTGGATTCTTTTGCCTGGAAAATCCTGGGCCGACTCATCGTTTACACGACACACATCCGGTTGGAACGGAAGAGAATGCGGCACGCAGATATTGCTGCCCCGGTTTCAGCATTGCGGCTCCGATTCCGTCAGAACCTGTTGCGCAGCTTTGCGTTTGTGGTCAATCGCGCCATAAAAGCCCTTGGTCCGGTTGCCTGTCGGTTTCGCCCATTGAAAGGATAAGGCACTTGCGAATTGCAATCCAAACCTTGAGTCTGACCAAAAGATTTCCCGTGCCAAAGCGTTACCGCGACCTCATTTTGCACCCATTTAAACGGGAGGAGGTCATGGCGCTTGAGGATATCACTTTCCAGGTTGCGGAAGGCGAACTGTTTGGGCTGCTGGGGCCAAACGGCGCCGGTAAAACGACCCTGGTTAAAGTCTTATGTAACATGATTTTACCAACCAGCGGCAAGGGATATATTTTTGATCATGATGTATCCAGAAGCAGCAAAGCGATTAAACGCCTGATTGGATACGTGGTCAGTGAAGAAAGAAGCTTTTTCTGGCGGCTGACCGGCAGGCAAAACCTAAAATTTTTCGCCGCACTCAACAATATGCTTTCGCATCAAGCCGATACGCGTATTGCCGAGTTGGTTGACCTGGTGGGCTTGAACAATCATATTGACAAGGCTTTCAAAACGTATTCAACGGGAATGAAACAGAAACTGGCCATTGCCAGAGGCTTGCTGACCGATCCGCCAATATTGTTTTTGGATGAGCCCACCCGGGCGCTGGACCCGGTGGCAACCCGCAACATCAGACATTTTATCAGGGATTCGATAGTGGACTCAGCTAAAAAAACTGTCGTGATCGCCACAAACAATATGCATGAAGCCGAAGAGATGTGCGACAGGGTAGCGATAATCGACAAAGGCATTGTGAAAATTTGTGATACCATCACAAAAATTAAAGCGAAAATAGAACAAACGCCAAACTATGTGCTGATTTTTACTAATGCCATTCAGCAGATCCGGAAAAACTTACAACTCCCGAAACAGGCAATTGATTCCGTGAGGGTATTATCCATGGCACCCATGGATCATGGCACCAGAGTGAAGATTGAATACGACCCCCAAAGGGTTGAACCACCCGATATCATGAAACAATACATTCGTTTGGGTCTTGAAATACAGGCATTTTATCCTGAGGAGCCCTCTCTCGATGACGTATTCTCGAAAATCATTGATTGAAAAAGGAATACTGAATTTAAAAAAGCCACTGGCCTTTATTTACAAGGATTTTATCAGTGCCGCCAGTTACAAGTTCTCATTTCTTTCTCAGTTTGTTGGTATATTTATCACCGCTTTGGCCTGGTTCTTTTTGTCTAGCCTGTTTGGGGGGGCCGTATCAGCGCATTTAGATCGTTACGACGGCGATTATTTTTCTTTTGTCATTATCGGGATCGCATTTGCCAACTATCTCCAAGTTGCCCTGCGTAGTTTTTCAACCAATATTCGAACGGCACAAACCCTGGGAACACTCGAAGCCATGCTGGTAACCCAAACCAGCATACCGACCATCATTATATCCTCCTCACTATATAATTTTATTATGACTTCCTTTCGGGTAATCGTATACCTGTTAATTGGGGCGATTGCCTTTGGTTTGAATCTCGGCAAAGCGAATTATTCGGTCGCAATATTGGTATTGGTCATTACCATTGTCTGTTTCAGCAGTATGGGTATATTGTCTGCCAGTTTCATTATGGTGTTAAAAAAAGGCAACCCCCTAAATTGGATTTTTGTTAATTTATCCTGGCTGCTAGGTGGGGTATACTACCCCATATCCGTTCTACCGGAATGGCTGGAAAAGTTATCCTATCTCTTACCCATCACATATTCACTGGAGGCTATGCGCCTGGCATTACTCAACGGCTACTCGTTTCGATTATTATTGCCCAATATTATACCCCTGCTGATTTTTACGATAATTATGCTGCCCCTTAGCCTTTTTATTTTCAATTTTGCGGTTAAAAGAGCCAAAATGGAAGGTTCATTGGTACAGTATTAACCACCATCAGTCATAAACATGCGAAGGGTGACGCTTGGCAAATTTTACCATACCGCCTCATTTGGATTCAGAGCTCCAGCTTCTGCTCCTGTGCTGCCAAAACCAAACTGATCCGAAAATATCTCGAACGATTCAAACACGCTGCGCCACGGGTATCAACTGGGACGTATTGATTCAGAAAGCTCTTTCCCATGGCATACTGCCCCTTGTATATCAAAAACTCACAGCTGTGGCCCCTGGGGGTGTGCCCCTGCCGGTCATGCATAAACTCAAAAACCACTACAAAGTCAATGCGCGCCAGAGTTTTCTGCTGTCGCGCGAATTAATCCATATCATAAAATCCTTCGACCAGGCTGCCATCAAAGCTGTTGCCTACAAAGGCCCCCTATTGGCCGAGTTAACCTATGGTGATTTGGCATTGCGACAAAGCGCCGATCTCGACATCTTGATCACAAAACCGGACCTGCCGGCGGCCACCGATATACTGACATCACGAGGATACCAGCCAGACAAGCAATACCAACTGAACTGGGAGGCGCATTTCATCAATCCCGAAAGTCGTTTTGTAGTGGATCTCCACTGGGGGGTCACAACTTTCAATCTTGAGAAAACCGACGATATTTCATTTGAGCTTGATTTGAAGGCGGTCTGGAAAAGAGTTGAGCCGGCTGATTTTTTGGGACTGCCTGTTCACACATTCGCCCAGGAAGATTTACTGATGATCCGTTGCCAGGATGCCGTGAAAGAATTCTGGAAAGACGAGTGGCCCCAACTAAAATGGGTTGTCGATATCGACCGTATCGTCGAATATTATCTGAATATGGATTGGCCCCTGCTGGTTCTCAATGCCCGCCAGCAAGGCAATCTTCGCCTTTTATATCTGTGTTTATCTTTGGCCAAGCAGCTGGTGGGGACTCATCTTCCGCCAAGACTGGTATCCGAGATTCAAAATGAACCTCGCCTGGCATCAGTAACAAAGGTTGTCATCGACCAGTTGCGAAGGCAAGGGCAAAAAGAAAATCGATTTCTGAATCCCACCAACGGATTCATCCTCAGAGGCATATTCTGCATTAAACTTAAAGATCGGTTTTCTGACAAAATCATCTATCTGAGAAAAATTTTAAAAGAATATTATGCCCGAATGAGACTGGTTGCCAAACTCAAGGAGAATCGATCTATCCTGCCCTTACCCAGGCCGCTGTCATTTCTCTCATTATTATTGCCGCCGGCCTATGTGATTTGGCATCTCATATTCCGATCACACCAGAGGCATCGGATTGATTAGCTTAGAAAAAATAAAAAAATCCCCATCTTAGAAAAAAGATGGGGATTTTGAGTGTTCTTCTTTTCTGACTTTATTGCAGAATCATCTCACAAAGCAAAATCCTTAATGCGCAAAGGCAGTTGTAACGAAACAACTACCCAAATCATCTTCAGGCGGCTCAATGTCATCGCTCCCTCCGCCTCCTCCAACATTACTGGTTCCAAGCACCGCTGCATGCACCCCTGAGAAGTGGTAGACCTTGAACTCGATAGCATCCGTGTTGTTGACACGGGATCCCGGAACCATCCAGCCTGGTAGGTCGGAACTGCCGTCTATATCGGAAGCCAAGGTCCATACGCCGTTGTAAACATATATTTGGATTCTCGCAGCATCCTCGCCTTGGGTAGGTATCATCAGCTTTACCGGTGTGCTGAAAATAGTCGGTGGCTGCACATTAATCAATCCGCCGATCCCGTTGACCAGGCCCGAATCCAGAAATACCGGAATTCCATCGGTGGGCGCTAGCTCCGGTGGAATCGACTCGGAATCATGGTAGATTATTTTGGCGCCCTGCATAACACCCGCATCCACTTGAAAGCCTGAGTTGTAGGCATGCGTGGCATCATCCAGATCTTGATCTCCGGCATCTATTGAACTGAATTCCGGAATCGTCGGGTCGGCGGATGCATCGTTGTGCTCGCTTTCGGTTTCAATTCGAAATTGGTAATCTCCGGAATTCACATATGCATTGTTGTTGACAACCGAAACCTGGATATCCACAATTTCATCAAAGGGATAGGCCCCCAATGTATCCAGAGAACGATCATATACACACCAAAAGGCTGTTACCATCGTATCCGGTTCACCATCGTCCATTTTAACAATCCGGATGACGCTTATATCTCCAAGATCGACATCATAGGCGGGGGTGGTTTTATCATCCACTGTGAAAACCAGGCTGCTGTTGTTGCTAACGTCGATACCGTTAGCGTCCAGGATGTATATCCCGAATGAAGCATTGTTGGGAATCCGTGAATTATCGTCGATGCCAGCCCGGTGGTGCGGTACGCTATCCAATATCCCCGGCGGATCCGGATTGGATGCAGCATCCAAGGGGTCCGTATTGTTGATAAACTCATCATAATTGTTGTAACCATCCTGATCAAAATCTCCGGTCCTACCTTCACCTTCGGATGTATCGGTACTGGTCGGATCCAACCCATATGCAATTTCCCAGTCATCCGGCAAATCATCGCCATCATTGTCGTTGATCACCACTGAATCGGGTTCCACCGGATAGCCGTCTGCATCTGTTATCTCTTCCGTCACGGTCAGATGATAAACTGTATAGGCCTCCACCGCATCAAAATAGAGGTGGTAGGTACTCGTAGAGCCGGATGTACTGATTTCTTCAATAGAATTGCCGGGAACGGAAAAACTCAGCAGTGGAGAAAACAGGTAGTAGGCCTCACCAGTTGCATTTTGCATGTTCGGCTCGTCATAGGTAATTTCAATATAATTATCGTCCGCATTGACCGCAGGGATCTTATCGGGGTAATCGGCGCTCGGGTATTGAATAATGGAAGGCGGGTCCGCGTCACCGGTTGTTAAGATGCGCTCGATGGAGGGATTGGCATCCGTGCCACTGGTTTCCCAATTATTACCGCTGGCATCCGTTGAGCTTACCCGTAAATAGTAAAGCGTACTCGGAGAAAGGCCCGTGATAACCACGCTATGCTCCGTTGTCATACCGGCATCGCTTTCACCAAATTGATAGTCCTGCCATACACCCCTTCCCGTGTCGTAACGTACCTGGCTGTTTCCAGGTTCATCCGTAGTCCAGCTAATTAAGGCCGTCGCACCGGACAACGATTGTATGGACAGACCCGAAATCTGGGGTGCGCTTACATCCGGTCCATCGGCCGAGACAAATGTTGCCTCATCTGATGGATTGCTCTCTCTGGCGTTTAGCCAGGGGCCGTTTCCGTTGGCATCAGTAGAGCCGGCCCGGAAATAATAGCTGGTGCTGGGCTGGAGTCCGGTAATGGTGATGCTGTGGCTCTTTTCCATTACCGAATCCCCTTCTTCGAAAAGATAATCATCCCATTCATCACTCATGATACCGTATTGGACCAGGCTGTTGCTGGGTTCGTCCGTCTCCCAGGTAATCAATGCCGTGGTGTTGGTCACAAAATAGACTCGTAAAGCGCTGATAAAGGGTGCCAATATGTCCGGCCCTTCTTCGGTTGCAAATTCACCCAGGACGGATGGATTTGTGGCATCTTGATTCAAATCAGGACCATTGCCCAGCACATCCGTGGAACCTACCCGGTAGTAATACGATGTACTGGGCTGAAGACCGGTAATGGTTACCCGGTGATGGGTCACCAGTTCGGAGTCACTTTCGCTCCGGAAAGTGACCTCCTCAAGTTTATTACCGTCATCGTCGACGGGATAGCAATCTTCCTGGCCATCGAAATCGATATAACACACTTCAAGTCCCGTGTCGGGGGTGCCATATGTCAACTCAAACCATGTCCTTGCCGAAGTATCGAAACGGACAATGCTGTTACTGGGCTCGTCTGTTTCCCACTCGATGATGGCAGAGTCGTTGTCTTTTGCCGATACAACCGGACCGGATATTATTTTTGGGGCATTCTCATCTTTTGCGATTTCTGTGGTGAAAAATTCCTGCGTAAATGGGTTGTTGCTGTCTGCATCTTCGGGGTCCGGACCATTCCCGGCGGCATCGACCGATCCAACCATGAAAAAGTACCGATTTCCGGCTTCCAGATTTGTCAGAGTAACGCTATGCCGGGTTACCATGGGATTTGTGCTCACAACGGACAATGAATTGTCTTCCCAAAACAGTGTTGGCTCATCGCCGGATTCGGGGCCGATTAAATATTTCACCAAACTGTTGCTGGGCTCATCTGTCTCCCACTCAATTGTCGCCGACATATCGGTGATGCCGGTCACTGTAGGCGGAACGGTAATTCGTGGCGAGGCAATATCTGCGGATTCATCCGTCGTGAAGAAAAATTCCGGTGATGAATCTGGCCCATTGCCGCGTTCATCTACGGAACCGACCCGGTAATAGTACTTCTGCGCGGCGTCTAAACCCACCAGGGTCACAGTGTGCATAACCACCATGTCAGGATCAGTCTGGATCAATAAATATGTATCCCATTCTCCAGATACGGTACCGTATCGAACAATACTCGTGGATGGCTCGTCAGTGCCCCACTCAATAACGGCAACACTGTTTGTTTTAGCGGTTACGGTGGGTGGCGAAGTGATTTGCGGTGCCGTAAAATCAGGATCAGGATCTGTCAACACGGTGGTTTCGACGGAAGGGTTGCTGTCGTCCGGTTTGGTGTCTGGCCCGTTGTTAAAGGCATCATTCCCGCCTACGCGGAAATAATAAAGGGTCTCGCTGTCAAGACCTGCCAGCACGACACGGTGATGGGTTACCCCCTGGGGATCAAAATAATTAAATGGATAAGACCCCCAGGAAGAACTGCTGTTACCATATTGGACAATACTGTTACTCGGTTCATCCGTGACCCATTCAATGGTCACCGTCTGGTTGCTTTTTGATGTGATTGTTGGTGGAGAGGTGATTTGCGGTGCGTCTGTATCGGGTGTCTCCTCAGTTACAAAGGTTAATTCCGAACTGATTGTCGGGCCATTACCCGCGGCATCACTGGAACCGACCAAGACATAATATTGGGTTTGGTCGGTCAAGTTGGTCAAGGTTACACTGTGACTCGTCACCAGTCCCGAGCTATTTTTTGTAAACTGTATATTATCCCAGGTTCGCGGGCCTGACCAGCTGGCATCCCAATAGTGAACAGAGCTATTGGCAGGCTCGTCCGTATTCCACGCGATTGTGGCAGTTGTATCCGTTTTGGCAATAATCGTGGGCACCGAGGTAATATCCGGTGGAACGTTGTCGACATCTGTCGTCGTCCTGAATGTAAACTCGGCGGAAACGGTTTGATTCGGAGTGGCATCCGCGGATGCAGCACGATAGTAGTACAGCGTATCACTTTCCAGCCCGGTAATCGTAACAGTGTGGTGCGTAACGCGGTTAAAATCCGATGACCGCGATGGATAGGTAGACCAGTTTGCCGGCTCGGTACCATAGCGAAGTTTGGTTGAACTGGGCTCATTTGTAACCCACTCAATGGTGACGGAGGTGTTGGAAATTGCTGTGGGCGTAGGGGGCGATGTGAAAATAGGTGCATCGGTATCAACAGTTGAAGCCGTCATAAAGGTAAAATCACTCGAGGTGATCTGGTTTCCAGCCTGATCTGTTGAGGTTACCCGGGCGTGATACAGTGTGTTGATGTCAAGTCCGGAGAGATCTTGGACGTGCAAGGTTGTGTAAGTGTCACTGTCGGATAATGTATTTCCATATAATGTCGTGAGGCCGTATTCCACCAGCCTGTTTGCGGTTTCGTCTGTTTCCCATTTTATGGAAGCGCTTGAATCGGTAATGCTGGTGGCATACGGTTGCACTAAAAATTGCGGTGGGGTTGTATCGGGTGTTAGATCCGGCTGCGTCGTAAACACATTATCGCCTGAAGGATTTTGGTCGTCAATTTCCAGTGCTGGTCCGAAGCCCAGATCGTTTGTCGATCCGATTCTGAAATGATATTCCGTATCTGGATCTAATCCGGTCAAAGTAACACTGTGTGCCGTTACGCCAGCAGGGTTGGCAACCGTAATAAAGGCATAACTACTCCAATCCGTTTCGCTGGGGCCATAGCGAACTTCACTGTTGCCGGGGATATCGGTTGCCCATTCAATTGTAGCAGAGTTATTTGATACGTAGGTTACAACCGGCTGGGAAATAATTTGAGGCGCCTTGAGCCTGACCTCGTTTGAATACCCGCTTTCCTCTTCACCACTATAGGCGGTGACGGTGAAATAATATGCTCGGTTGTCATCCAGTCCCGTGAGGGTATATTCAGGATTTTCCGGTTCGAAGCCAGGCGTATTAAGCGGCACCTTAATTGGAGACGGCCCCTGGTCGGCTACACTGCCAGAGTAAGGGTCACAACACACGTCCGCCTTATAGTAGATATAATAGCCCTTTAGAAATGATTCCGGGTTGGCTTGCCACTCCAGGGTAATACTTGCGCCGAAACCATATGAGCATGTCATCACAACAACGGCCAACATAATGAGAATAATTTTCATTTCTCTCATATCGACACCTTATGCGTTAAACCATTTTTTAGAAAATTCTAATGCAGTGCAAATCCTATCAAGTCTCATTCAAGGTTTTCCTGTATCGCAAATCTTTTGCGATAAATGCTTGCTGAAAGAGTGATCGCTCACTTCCATATAGACCAAGTCCTGAATAGAAAGTAGTGATTCCAAGTCGGTGATGCCCTAGAAAATGAGAAATGAGGATATCAGGTAATATAGATCATCTTTTTTGCTGCTTGTGTTCATTTTCTGCTCTATAGGAAGTGAAGTCCAAGGCATATCCAGTTCCGCTACCTCTGTTTGCTAATTTAGTATAGCAGGATTCTGTTATGATGACAATCAATCCGGAGTTTCATACTTCTGTCCTGGCTTTGAACCAAATTATTTAACAGCATATTGACGAATTCAGGTTCAATCACTTCAGTCTTTTAGTTAAACCGTGCCTTCAGATTTTTTTTGACAACCAAACCCTTTTCTTGAACGACCGCTTTTTTCGGTATGAATGATTTGACTGATTTCTCATCCTTGACAGGCTGTAATAAGGAACTCAATACAGTTACGTGCTAATTTCTCAGAATTTATTGCAGATGAGGAGCCTTGCTCCCGCCATTCACCAGTGGCCTTCTGGTTTAAATCGAAGGTGAAGATCCTTTCCAGAATTATTCTCGGTTTCCTAAAATACGGGGTCAAGCAAAACTTTCGCGATGGAATTCCTTTCCAGATTCTTAAACAGAGCCTACTATCTTCGAGGGTGTTCTTATATTTTGTCTCCCAAACCAATTGGGCCGAGTATTTTTTAAATCCAATCAGGCATATCCTACCTTTTATTTCAATATTCTTTACATTCCTATTTCTATAGGGTTCTGAGGCGATCATCTGCTCGAGGCATGCAAATAGTTTGATAATCTCCACATTAGCCATTTTAACGCCGCTGGGTGATTTCAACAAGTTGTGTTTGGTGTCTTTATCTATAATTTTTTTATCCGTTAAAGCAGCCATTCGATATCATGGGTATTTTCCGGTGGTTTATTGTAGGATGGGATCACTTAAAATCGAGAGCCTTCAAGCTGTGAACCCGAAGGACGTATGTCTGTCAGGTTTGCCCTGACACCGGACCCGGAACGGCGCAACCATGCTATTTTGTATTGCTGATTTCGTATATCTTGAACAAGCCTCCCATATTTGGTAGTGGAGGATAGTTTGGCGACCTTGTCACAACTATCTGCTTGTGGTCATGACATGTTTTACATCATAAAAACCATAGAAGCTTTTATTCTTCCCCCGGGTTTTTTAATTATCATCTTGATTGGTGCTGGCATTTGGCATGTTGTGCGCGGCCAACGGTTCCTTAGCCTTTTGCTATGCGCGGCAGGCTTGATTGCCTGGGCCTTGTCCATTTCGCCCGTTAGCGACATTTTGATGAAACATGTTGAATCCGAGTTAGATATACCCAACCGGCTTTCTGGTGATGTAATCATTGTTCTGGGCGCTGGAATTCATGTGACCATGCCGGATATTGAAGGTTCCGGTTCACCCACTCTCACCACGTTCCGTCGATTGTATGCTGCCGCCCAACTCCATAAAAGGCTGAACCTGCCCGTATTGTTTTCAGGTGCCGGAAACAGGTTCAAGCCTGCTTCCGTCGATTCGATTGTCATTCGTACGCTGGGAAATATGGGTGTGCCCTCAAAAAGCATATTGATTGAAGCGGCAAGCAAAAATACCAGAGAGAATGCCGCAAATTCTGCTTCAATCTGCAACCGCCACGGTTTTTCCAATCCAATCCTTGTTTCTTCCGGTTACCATTTGAAAAGGTCTACTTACTATTTCAATAAAGAAGGACTCTCTGTTACGCCTTTTGCGGCCGGATTTGAAACCTGGGAAGGCAAATCTTATTCGTTTGTCTCTTTTCTTCCAAGGAGCTTCGAGGGATTTTCTATTGCGATGAAGGAAGTTTTGGCGCTGTTTATAACCCGCCTTGTCGAATAGTATCCTTTTTTAACATACAATCTAATGTCATCTATTGAGTTTTCGCCGTTGAATATTGACCAATGTCTGCACTCTTTTTTCCATGCTTTCTTTAACCATTTTTAAAAGTTCGATAACAACGGTATCTCGCTCTTCCTTGTATTTTTGAATGAATGACAAGCGTTGATCTAAATTGTCCAGTCTGTTCTCCAGTAACCGCATGCGACGCTCCAGATCACTATAAAATTGGCCGACAGAGTCGCCTCCCGGTAGTGAAAACGCACTCGCTGACTGGACAGGCGCATCTTTTTTGTGACCAGATCTGGTAAATAAGCCACTATCTTTGCGCTCTTTGGCTACGATTTCGATGATCCGTTTATCGACCTTTTTCAGCTCGTCTGCATATCCATATACCAGCGCAGCATCGCATATCACGTTGATCAATCGAGGAATCCCGTTGGAATATTTAAAAATTTGATCGACGGCTTCTTTGCTAAAAAGATCGACGCTGTCTGCACGGGCAACGTTTAACCGGTATTTAATATAACCTTCAACCTCATTTCGGTTCAGTCCATTCAGGTGACAATTCACGGTGACGCGCTGTGCAAATTGAGTCAGATCCGGCCGTTGAATCTTTTGTTTTAGTTCCGGTTGTCCCACGAGTATCATCTGTATCAGGTGATGCTTTTCGGCTTCAAGATTGGACAACATCCGCAGTTCCTCCATGGCCTTGGGAGAAAGGTTCTGGGATTCGTCGATGATGAGAATAACCCGCTCTTTATGTGAGAACTGCTGCAGCAAGAAATCGTGAAACCTATTGAACATTTCAGCCTTGTCCATACCATCAACTTCCAGCTCGAAATCCTGGCAGATCATTTTTATAAACTGGGTTGGTGTGGCATAGGTTTGATTAATCAGTCCAATCTGAACATTCTGCTGGATCTTATTGATGAGATAATTGATCAAGGTGGTTTTTCCGGACCCGATTTCACCTGTGACGATAACAAAGCCTTTGTTCTCCATGATGGCGTATTCCAAATGGGTATACGCATTCTCGTGCCCCCGGCTCATAAATAGATAATCCGGATCCGGCAGGATGTTGAATGGCTTTTCTTTTAACCCGTAAAATTCTTCATACATAGTTTTGAGTTCTCTATTTTAAATTGGTTTTGCGGCGCAGCCGCTATCGTAAAATCGTGCAACGATTTTACTGGGGTTTGAACTTATTTAACACCGTACCAAGAATAACCCGATCCTTAAGAAGCTCCATGGTTGTCTTAATATCCGATTTAGTTGAACGATTGGTTTCCACCACCAGTAGAATGCCATCAACAAATCGTGCAAATGCCAATGGATCACTAATAGTCAGAATTGACGGGCTGTCAAATATAATGACACGCTCCTTGCCGTAGCGCAATTTCATTTCATTGACCATCATTTCCATCTTCGGAGATGAGAGCAATTCCGCCGAATTGAGAATCGGTTTTCCACCGGGTAGAATGGTCAACCGCTCGATACCCGGATTGTATAGAATATCTTCAAAATCAGCCTGTCCCAGCAGATAATCGGAAAGGCCTTTATGAATTTCAACCCCAAAAAAATCAGATGCAAAATCAAAGTGATGCTCCTCCGGCTGCCGCAAATCACAATCCACCAGAAGCACAGTGCGGTTCAACTCCTGGGCAATACTGATACCCAAATTGATGCTGGTAAAGGTTTTACCTTCCCCTGGGTTGGCGCTGGTAACCATTAAGGTGCTGCCTTCGATTTCCGCCAGTTTGTGCAACAGCTGTGTTCTGAGAATATTGATCTGATCCGTCATGCGATCCTCTTTGATATGAGAAAAAATTTTGTTCTTCTTCAAATTCTGAGGATCGATGTCCAGAACCTTTGTACGGGAGTATGAGATGCGAATCTCTTCGGGTCTGGTTTTCTCCGACTGCGTCTGTTCGGATCTCGTTTGCCCAGGCCCTTTCTGCTCTGGTTCAGCTTTCCGTTTGGCTTTTTTCAAAGCTCTGCCCAGGCGGTTGCCATTTTCCCCTGAGTGAGATTCTATGGATCTCGCCTCTTTGGCTCGCTCTAATGCCTTTTTGAGCTTACTCATCCAATATTTCTCCCATTATAAATGACGAGCCACGTGCCTAAAGCTCGTTGATGCGTTTCAAAATAAAGTCCCAGATCGCTTCTATGGGCATTACCCAAAGGTTTACCAACACGAGGGCCACAGTTATCGCACCGGTAAATCCGAGAGTCCAGGCCAAACGCTTGATGCGTCTTGTGCGCTTTTCGATATCGGTCTCAATCATGGAGATAATGGAAAGCACTTTATTACCCGTGATGAGGTTGAGTTCGTCAATGGTCTTAATGGATTTATCCATGGATTCTTGTGCAACCACTAACACGATGCCCGCCCCCACGGCTAGGATAAATCCGAGCACGATTATGGCCAACCGGTTCGGCTTGTAAGATTTTTCCGGCAATGCGGCACGATCCACGATAACAAACCGCTCACCGAATTGGCTCTCTTCAACACCTTTTGCGACCCTGGCCTCCATCAGTTTGCCGGAGATATCGTCATACTTGCGTTTGGCGCCGTTGTAATCCCGAGTCAATTCGATGTATTCTTTTTCTACAAGTGGCGTTCTTTCAATCCGGACACGATAGGTTTCGATCTCTTTCTCAATTTCATTTCTGTCGATAATCAAGTTTTTTATTTCCGACTCCGCCACGAATATCTGCGTCTTGAGATTGATATAGGTGGGATTATCCGGCTTTTCTTCAGCCACCTCGGTTTTAATTTTTTCGGTCACTATTTGATCAATTTCATCCGAAAGAACATCCATCTCCTTCCTCAACCGGATCATGTCCGGATGTTTATCACTCAGGCTGCCTTTCGTGGCTACGTATTTTTCCTCCAGCTCCTTCATACGCTTTATTTTGAGTGCGGCCTCATCAGACCGACCGATTTGTTCTTCCAATTCCTGAATTTCATTTCTAAGCTTTCTGACATCGGGGTGCTTGTCCGATAAAGACGTCTCCATACTCATAAGCTCCAGGCGCAAACGTTTAAGCCGCTCGCCTGGGTTGACAACCACTTTGCCTCTATCGGTTTTAATTGGAAGCAGGGGGTCTACTGTAGCGATTTGCCCCTCCAGAAACATCTTCCGTTCCTCGATAGTCCGTATACGGCTTAAGATACGGTCGTATTCCCGCTCCAGTCTATCGATGGTGCGAACGTTGCTGTCATAATTCTCCGGGAGCACACCCATATTCTTTTCTTTAAACCGACGTATTTTTTCTTCGTATACTCGGATTTGGTTTTTCAGGTTTTCCAGCTCGTTCTCAAAAAACACCGTCGTTGCCGCAGCACGTTTGCCGCGGGTCTGCATTTCCAGCTCGATATAAAGCGATGCCAATGTATTGGTCACTTTTTGAACCTTCTGGGGATCTGTGCCTTCGTATGTAAGCTTGAAAGCCGTGTTAATGGCAGATGGTCGACCGGTTCTCTCATTGGTTACCTTGGCGTACAATGTTTGCAGTGTAATGGCGCTGCGCATTTCAAAAACAATCTCTTCCATTGTTTTCTTGTCACGCTTTTCCGGATACAGATTGTACATGTTGATAATCTTGACCAGATTGGACCGGCTCATAACCTGTTGGGTTGCCGCATCCATGCGTTCTTCCGCATAGGCAGAATCTGTCGAGCGAATATAATCCTCGGACACCTGTTGCGATTCTCTGAGTATGGTTGTTTCGGCCTTGTAGATAGGCGGTAGCAACAAAGCAATGACAACGGCCGTCGGAAAAATTAACATGAAAACGAGGAAAAAAATTTTCTTGCGGCGTTTAAAAAAACTTAATACATCACCTAGTTCAAGCTGGGATTCCATTTTATGCCTCTACTCCTAAATACGGTATTAGTACTGCACTGGAAACTGAAATACAAAATTGATTTCAATTATATTGCGCACGGAGTATCTATCCTCGGTTACGGTTTGGTCTTCCTCCAGGGAATGCCGATAGAAAACATTCAAGAAATGTTTCTCCGTGAGCTCATATGACATTTCGGGTCTGATGTCATAAAAAACGCTATCAACCGATTCATAGTTGTCCGGCGATCGATTGATGTAGACCCCCCCATTAATGCTGGTGGAAAGCCTCTCAGTCATTTTTTTGCGAAGACGGCAATAGAGCCTGTCCACTTCGCGCAATTCTCCTTCAGCGTCCACGCGGAGGTTGCTTCGCAGGCCGATTCTCAGGGAATATATTTCATCGTTCAGCGTTAGACTCAGGTCGAAACTGCCGCTTTGCGTCGAATCCTGATCGTCATCCTGGGTTGTGGTGGCATAGCCATAGCCAATAAAATTCCGCATTCGTAGCGTTTGGCTGAAGCGGTGCAGCCATCCTGCTGAAAAATTGTAATAATCTATGGTGCGACTATCTTCCGTCTCTGTTCTCGTATATGACGGCCGCAGGGTCAGTCGGTCTAGACGATTATTGAACCAGCGGTGATACGGGATGCGCGCCCGGTGAGAAAATCGATCAATCCTCTCGTCGGACTCATACTCAATGGTGCGATACTGATACTCAATTCCAATTGCGGAAAGTTCATTCAGGTCATATGCCAATTCATTGTCAGCCTGCATCAAGCTTCTTTCTTCGCGGCTGCTTACCCGACCGGCCTCTTCCAACTCTGACTGGAGTGTCGTATCTTGCGTATATGAAAATGCACCGGAATAGTTCCAGCGTGGTGAAAATTTAACCTCACCCGTGAGTTCACTATGATAGCTTTCATAATCCAAGTCGGTTTCTTCCAGATAGCGGACCTGCTCCGTGTATGCTATCAGGTTGCAGGTATACAGGTCGGATGCCAAACCGATGTTGAGTTCGGGTTTTGCGCTGACATATACATCTGTAACCGGTTTAGTGTTGTTGAATAATATATTGTCGTCATACCCGTTGTTCAGCGAAATCGAAGGTTTCAGTCCAAAACTGCCGGCCCGGCAACTCGCCGATGGAACCAGGGATAATATCGCACCCCAACAGCAACAATTTATGACGAGAATACCTAATAATCTGGCGAATTGACCAATAATTTGCTGGTATCTCCCAAGCATGAAGTGGCGTTGTTTTTTCATGAGAATCGCTTAGGGTACAACCACCACATCACCGCGTTGCAGGATAATGTTTTGATCCAAGTTTACACCCTTTTCCACCTCCTTATAATTAAAGGGCACCTTAACGGTTACATTTTTTCTACGACGCAAAATTTGGATGTCGCCTGCATCTGCAAAGGGATTCAAACCCTCGGCCATGGCCAGAATCTGCATGACGGTTGTATCCATGGTAATCGTAAACTGACCCGGATTGTTGACTTTTCCGATTACAAAAGCCTTCAAGCTGTTGATATTTTTTAGGATGACCGTCACCGTCGCATCAGGCACGTATTCGAAAAGCCGCTGCGTGATGGCCTCTCTCAACATCGTTACCGTCATACCCTGGGTATTGATATCACCGATCAGGGGATATGCGATCACACCATCCGGCGGCACAACGACCTCCCGATGCAAGCTTTCGTCCTTCCAAACGGATATTTCAAGAACATCGCCCGGCCCGATAATGTAACTGCTCTCCTGTGCAAATCCACTCGGTTGCCCACAAAAAATCGCCACCAAAATCAAAGTCAACATATACTTATTCACTGTTATGCCCTCACTTCTGTATTCACCTAAATAGTGTGTGTCAAATTAGGTTTAATTGAAATTCATTATCCAACAAAGGGATCTTATCTCACAATTTAAATTCCTTGCTGCAAGCAGCTGGGAATTTAAATTCCAAAATATGCCCGAACCAAAATTACTAAAAGCGCCGTAAAAAGGTAAGGAATTAATTTTTCGTAGTCGGATCTCAGTTCCCCAATCAGAACTTCGAAACTGAAGAACAAGGCGATTATTTTGGCAGCTACCAATCCCATTCGGAAGCTTTGAATCTGAGTGTCGGGTAAATTCGGCACGACAAGTGCAATAAATAGGATCAGAAAATCCATGGGCGTGCTTTTAAATGCCTGCCGGCGTGAAAACCGCAATGTCAATAAAATGAAAAAAACAAGCACCCCGAAGGACAAATTGTAAAACCGGATGTAATCCGTTTGCAGCCAAGCGGCAGCGTTCTCCTCCCCCAAATAGATAATGAATGGAATCATGAGAAATGGGGGAATGCGCAGCAGGTAAACTTGCCAACTTTTTTTGACATGCTTGAATAACAGGAGCGCAATTAAAAACAGGGTAGCGAATAAAGCAAAATAATCCGGAATTCCAGCAGGTACCAGGCAGGAAAAGACTAAAATGACTGGTGCCAGGACCTGAACCAGGCAAAAGGAAATTTTTACGATAATTTGTTTCTCTTTGAGCACCCGCAAGCGCCCTTTGATGACCAAATCGATGAATCGGTACCGACGACGGTTCCATCCTCTTTGGTTGAATATCCATAGTAAGGATACGGCAAGGCTGGAAAAAATAACATAGTAACTCAGAAGAAACCATTCCGAATAGTGCCTGAATAAAAAACCGGAGGTTACAAAAAAGGCATGGTAAATGTAAATCAGCAGGACGGATTCGTTGTGGTAAAAGCCCAACGCCAGAAGCTTATGGTGCATATGTTTTTTGTCCGGGTGAAAGGGCCAACGCCCCTCCATGATACGTTCAGCCATAACGTTCAACGTATCCAATATGGGTAAGGCCATAAAAACTAAGGGTAAAACCGGGTTTAAATTAGACCCTTTTTGTGTCAGCCCCAGAGAGAGGGTTATAAATATGAATCCAAGCAATTGGCTGCCTGCATCTCCCATAAATACAGATGCCGGATACGTGTTGAACCGCAGAAAACCCAAAATTGCCCCGATCATGGCGACCGAAAAAATAATCGGATCCTGATAACCCTGTCGATAAGACAAATAGCCCAGGCAGATGAAACTCAAGAGACAGATGCCGCCGGCCAGACCATCCAGGCCATCTGACAAATTGATGGCATTGGTCACGCCCACGATGACGATGAGGGTAATCAGTATCGACAGAAATCGGGGCAGCTCGTAGGACTCGGGTAGCATGCCCCCCAACGAATTGATGGTCAGGTCCCCGTAAAAAATTACGACCATAGTAGCCGCAATTTGTCCGATGAACTTCACCTTGTAGTTCATATTTATTAAGTCATCGATCACGCCGAAAACAACAATAATCCATGAAGCCACCATAACCGATCGAACAAATTGATTGACCGGAGCCCATAGCAATATCGGAATCACGATACCCAGAGCCATCGCGATTCCACCCACTTTTGGAATCGGTATCGTATGAACCTTTCTCTCATTGGGCATATCCAAGGCCTTCAATCGTCCAGCAAGACCCGCAAAAATGGGTATCAAAACGATGGTGGTGAACATGGATATCAGAAATGTGGTTAGGTAGATCA
>Ga0180435_10002256_pt1 | contig 19778 bp, 16 predicted proteins | sample SS_ome_3_FD_132467 | JGI IMG/M metagenome (GOLD analysis project Ga0180435, IMG submission 132467) | Hypersaline lake sediment archaeal communities from the Salton Sea, California, USA - SS_3_S_1 metaG | ecosystem: Environmental > Aquatic > Non-marine Saline and Alkaline > Hypersaline >...
GAAAAATCAATCGTGATGAGTTAAATTATATTCACCTAAATCATCTACGATTTGTACATAAGTAAACAATTGTATTCTCGACAGTTCATAATGCTGTCTCAGTAGGCATATTCTTTTTGTGTACCTTTTTTCCGCTTCGATGATATGGTTATTAAATATATTAACTGCTTTTTTAGGGTCATTCTGTATCTTTTTCCGGACCTTAAAACAATTAAGGTGAAAGCCAATCTTTGCTGCTCTCAGTTGCAGAGGAAGATCATAAAGGGCAGGTAAATATTGTTGGAGGAAAGTATCCAATGCATTTAGGTTATCCCTGGCTACAGCCATTTTTCTCTTTGCCTTTTTGGCGGGATAAATCTGGCATAACATTATATCTTTTAGTTCAACTATGTCATCGACCGGAGAATAATCAAGCAGTCCCGCTGCAAATTCTACATCATAATCTAATCTGAGTTCCAAGGCATTAACAAAATCTTTACCGAACATGCGATAAATTTGATTATGAGCTTCGGTTTTCTCTGGCGAGAAAATACCTCGTATCAGCATTTTTCTGGAGTTTTGCAAATCTGCTAATATTTCCTGGCCCTTCTCCTTAAATTTGGTGAGGATGAGGTTGTCGGCATCTTCTTTCTTCCACAAAAAATCCTGAGCGTCAAAATAATTTGGCTCTGATCGTTTAACATACTTTTTATTCATCTTATTGATTAATCCCCCAACATTCATTCCTGTCCTTTTCATTGTCAATGAAAACCATAGGGGATCTGGATGTCCGTACAAAGCCTCTTTTATGTAAGCAGCGTAGTAAATTCCCACTATTTTTCGTATACCCCGGATAGCGGAATTGGCGGCAAATTGCTCCTTTAACTTACAGTCATTAGAGGTAAAAATCGCTCCATCATACCAATCCTCGATCAGGGAGAAATCACAACCCGTCAAAGATTGTTGAAGTTTTTGGGGGAGATAGTTTTTGAGGGCAAAGCCAGCCGAGGCAATAAAGCCTTCTTTCGTTGCCTCTATCTTTTCTGATAGAGGTCGAAACTGGGCTATATGACTTATGAAATTCTCCATATTCTCTTCATTAATTCCAAAATGAGATTTTAAGTCTGGTGCCCAGGACTTAACCGCAGTTTCTAATTGCATACGGCTGTTATTGATTTGAACTGCTTCTTCTGTTTTGGTTTCCTTATGATGCAATTTTGCTTCATATTTGAATACTCTATCCCATAAAATGGCTAAATGGGATTCCATCTCCGCTTTTTTTCTGTCCTCCATCAAATTCATGGAATTGGCATCTGCTATGAGGACTTTTTCCGAGAATAAATTAGCAAGTCCGGTGAGGGTATTCCCTAGGCCTAAGGTTAATAGAGCAACTATAGCGGGAAGCGAAATTGCCCTTAGATTATTGACAGGAAGATCGTAACCAAAGACTTTTTCCCCTATGATATTGGTAACGATAGCTCCTATACCTAAAATCGCTGCTAAGGTAGTGTATTTGACCCCTTGCCTTTTTAATCCCTTTCCTGCCAAATAAAGCAACTGAGCAATGCCAACTACTCTTTTGTACTGTCTTAACTTTGCCATAATAAATTAATAATATATGATTACTTGGTTCATGGCTATGTCACCATTTCAAGAGCAACATAAGTTGTATGGTATTTTACCAGATCATCCAGAATCAATCCAGTGAGCATAAATAGCAAAAAATAAATATCCCATACCTATCAGACAATGGTCCACTACATGAGTAGTTAGTCAAATTACCCGCCCGTGCCTTCGTACGCGGGAGTAAGGAAAAGGCCTTAATTATTTTTATCCTTCACGGCAAAATCCTCGGGCTTGAGCCCTTTCTTGGACTTTCCGGGGCCAAAAGGAGAAGCCTTCCAGCCCTTATCGACATAATGAACATCTGCCTTCTTTGGAATTTTGGACTCCAGGCCGAGCGCCCAGAATATGCTATTGACAAAGAGGCGACGCAGGTCCTCGCTTTCCATATCTTGCGCAGCGCCTATGGTACTCATCACTACTTTTGAGACCCGGCCTGAGTCGCGTTTAATCCGGCGCGTCCAAACTATGGGCATAATAGATTTCTGTAGATTCGGCAGAGAATCCGGTTTCATGCCCCTGAGAACCTGGCCATACATTAACACCTCGGCATCCGCCGGGAGCTTAGTGATACGATAAACATCCGTTGGCCCCCATACATTGTACACACCTTGAAGGACGGGATGTTTCTCGTTCATTCCCGCGCGCAGGCCCCGGGTACTTTCCTTGCCGTGAACACCATAGTGACCTTTCCATGATTCGCCAAACAATGAAGCGGCATAACCACCGCCCTTGCCGCGGAAATCAAAATGCGCATATAATGAGTTTTTGTTTTTGTTGTAGCGGAAGGAAAGCAGGCTACAGCGAATTCCAAAGACCGGCTTGCCTGTTTCAAGAAACTCGGCAAAATACTTCATTTGGCCGTCAGGGAGTTCGAGGTCCATGGCAAAAATTACCATCATATCAGCGGTCTCCAGGACATTCATTCCGGGAATGTTGTTCTTTACACTCGGATCAACCGTGCCGTCTTTCTGGTTAATAGAGAACAGAACCGTGCATTTGAATCCATGCCGCTTAGACAATATTTTAGCGAGCATGGGCAAGCTCTCTTCACAACGATACTCCCACTCGCCACATACAAACACAATATGCTTACCTTGTTCAATCCCATCACCCGGTTGGTAGGTTATCGTCCCTCGCTGGGCCAGGGATGTCCCCGAAAGGCCGAAAAACACCAACAGGATCGTACGTAATAATGTCTGTGGTTTCCCATCAAAAAATTTAACAAACATATACTGCTCCCAAAGTGACATAAATATTTCGCTCGTTCTCGTGACAAAAGCAATTTATATACCCATTGGATATCATTGGCCCTGCCAGGCCCCAATGTAAATGTTTTCTGGGTAAAGTATACCCATCGGGTATGAGAATTCCTGGCAGGGCCAGATGTAATTGTTTTTCTGAGAAGTAAATACACAATACGAAAACGGGAATATTCAATCGCGATGAGTATATATATACACAACGCAAAAGCGGTAAAATTCAATCGTGATGAGTATAGAGATACCCTTTAAGGCGTCGAAAATCCGGTTTTTCAGAATTTACCACCGCCAAAAAATACGGGCTTATGAACAATGTGTCGCTGTCGTGCTAAAAAGTAATATAGATTATGCGTATAACGGCCCCAGTTCCCCGCAGGCACGATAATCATCACCGCCAAAGCGATCCCATATTGTCGGTCGAAAGATATCATCCTTCGAGATATTATGCATATCCACCGGAATCCGCAGCATAGCGTTGAGGGTAATCATATCCGCCCCGATCAGGCCGAACGAATTGGCGTCATGGTTGGGGCCGATCCGGGACATATACTCGAACGAAGTCATGTCCCGTGGCATCCAGTAGGTTTCCGGCCAGGTTTTGTCCGTTACGTCACTAATGTGATCCGCCACGTTTCGCGGTAATTCCACCGTTTCGCCTTCCACGACGGAGCAAGTGAGCATATCGCCCACGACATTATACCGATATGAAGTCATCGGGATACCGCCCGGAGTGCGATAATGACTGGAAAGCCCGTCGCCCGGGAAGTATTCCAGAGAAGCAGCCATATACTTGGTCCCTTCAATGGCTTTGGCTATCAGTTCTTTCTGCAAAGATTTGTCCTGGCAGATGATGTTTTGCACTTCCTGAATCGTCATTTTTTCCCCGCCGGAAACCAGTTTTATGATATCCAGGGCATAGTCAAGAGCCCCGGCACCCGAATTGCGTTTATCGATGATTCCGCGCGGCACAATCTTGGAAACATCGGTTCCGGTGGCCTTTTTCATGCTTTCCGGAGTCCAGTTTGTCCGGATGTCCGCGAAAAGCTGCGGCAATCCGCCGGTAAGCAAATTGGCGATCAGCATGCCGATAGCGTTTTTAGAATCGTTTTCCGTGGCTACGATTCGTGCCGGCCGATAACCGTTCCAGTCGAAAGAACTGTTCAGAATGGATTCCGTTACGTCATAGTTCGGATATAGATCGGTCCATTGTCGCTGTCCCTGTGTTCCCGCGGCGATGGCGTTGGCACCCTGGGCAAATTCCACATCGGCTTTGAAGCCCTGGGCTTTGCCTACCGCCGGATCAGCCAGTTTCGGATTACCAATCATAAGGTCTCGGACAATTAAAGTCATTTTACAGCATTCCCGAATCAGCTCGTCATTGCCCAGAGGCCGCTTGCCCTGTCCGAAATCCATTTCGAATTGCTGCATGAATTTGACGGCTCGCTCCAGTTCCTCATGATCGTATATCTCTCTGTCGATGCGGCCTTTCACCGCCACCATATCAACTGAAACGCTGCCCATTCCCAGGTAGTTACTCATGATATTGCGCCGAACATCCGAGCCGATGATTCCCATCGAAACACTTCCCACCGACAGATAGTTCTTGCCCCGCATCTCCGCTACGGTCGCGGCACAACGGGCAAAACGAAGCAGTCGTTCGGCAACATAAGGTGTAAGGTCTGCGGATTCGTCCTCCAGGTCGGGAGAATAAATGCAGAATATAGGTCTTTTCTTCTCATCCATGGCTGCCGTAAAGGCCTTGAGCCATACCGCTCCGGGACGATCGGTTTGATTGAGGCCATACGCTGCCTGGGGCCATTCCGTACTGCCGATTCCCATCGCGGCACTCATAAGCTCATCGCTGTAGGACCAACTACGCCCCACCCAGATATTAGCGCTGACACCTTGTTCGGTATAATATTTCTGAGCCACCGCTCCGGAACGGGGGCCATACACGATTTCCGGTGCCACTACGACTCGAATCGGCGTCCCGTCCGGCAGCCTTACGTTATTGGCAATAAGATTATACACTTTTTCCACCAGACGCCAGGTGCCTTCGACGTTGGACTCATAGGCCCCCGTGCGACCGTCCGCGACCGGCGTCAAAGCAATGGTGGGGATATGACCTACCAGTTCGCGGTCCGAGGGAATAAAAGATCGAACCGAATTGGCTAAAGCCTCAAAATCAGGCCTGTTACTCCCTTGTTTTGCTGTCATGGTTTACTCCTTTGCATTCAGGTTATCTAATTGAGAATATCTTTATACGATTTTCTGTAAATTCAAGTATAGCTGGCCACCAGGAACCCAGCAAGTATTTTTTCCTTCTCTCAACAGGTATTCCTTCGACCGGGGATTCTATACAAAGGAACATATATACACACCGCTTTACCCTTTTTTCGACCGGGGAAATTTCTCCAGCCATTCGAGCAGATTCGTATAATAATACGGTAATCCGAAATCTTCATGCAGGCGGCGTAAGCTATGATGTACTTGTTCGGTAAGCTCACTTTGCATCTCGGGGGGCAGGTCACGGCAATAATAAATCCGACACCCGCTCGGGCGATATTCACGGGCCCGGCAACCGGTATTGTCCTGGTAGGGGCAGCACCCCTTTACGAATCGGGTCGGGGAGATTTTTTCTTTGTGGAGGCCCCGGATGAAATAGAGCATTTCCAGCGTGGTTACGTACAGCCGATGACCGTATTTTTCAAAATCACAACAACGGCCGCAATTTTCGCAATTCGGATTTGCGCTTTCTATATTTCTGTCGATAAAGTGATATAGTTCGGCGATTGGATTGAGATAATCCGTGTTGTCAAGGTGAGATTCAATCCATTCTATGGCTTCATCTAAAGCCAAAACAGTCGAGGTTGTTTCCGGAAGCGATTCTCCCTTAAGGATAGCTTCGATTTGAATGCTGGAATACCATTGCCCCCGGTCAATTCCAGGGCAGGTCTTTGCCGCGTCCTGCCAGGTAAATTCCGATTTCAAATTACTTTTCCAGAATGGCCATGTTCTGCATTGGTTCGGCCGAGTGGAATAGATTTCGCAAGTCTTACCAGAGTTCGTTTTATGCAGAAAAATACAGTCTTTGCTGGGTTGCTTTTCGATCAGGCTATAGCGGATTCCGATCCGACGCATATATTTCGATATAAATGTCCCGGGCGTCAGTTTTACAGAAGCTGCCATCGCTTGGATTTCCCGGTTGTTGGCCCAGACATAACCTTCCACCGGTCCGCTGCAGCAGCGACCGCAGCCCTGACAGTCAAAACATAATCCCCCTTGATACCATTTTTTGCTTTTTGTTTTTTTCATTTTGGTAGAGCAGAATCAGCAAAGTCGTTTATTTTACCGGATTCTTTTCCAGGAGTGATTGGGCGTATAGGGCCCGGAAGGCATTAGGTTGAGCCGCAGTGATTTCCCGTAAGAGTTTTCGGCTCTGGGAGAGCAGTTCCAATCGCTCACCCAGGTGTTCGCTTCCTTTCCTCCTTTCCAGCAGAATCTGAGCCAGAGCCAGCTTGGCATCCAGTCCTCCGTCCCGCTGGGGGAATTGTTTGGTTAATTCCGTCAGTCGAGCGATTCGATCATGAATGTCTTTCTGGATCATCGTCTGAGCCAGTTCGATATTATCCTGCAAAGGATCGGGCTGAGGAGCGTTCAGCATAAGTTCTTTGAGTTTACTTTCATAGTTTAGCTTATGCGGGTCCAGTCCGACAAAATCCGCCAGTCGTTCCGAGTTGCGTCTGGGTCCGGCCCGATTTTCCTCGGCCAGCAAAGCCAATAATATATGAATCCGCATTTGCAGATCGACCAGCCGTTCCTGATTGAGAGCCGGCTCCGGCGGTATAAAAATCGGCCCCAACAGGTTGTTCCAGAATGAGGATACGATATTTTCCTGACGCCGTTGCAAAAGCTTTTTACATTGATCCTTCGCGTCGGTCAGTAATTTAATTGATTTATCAAAATTGAAAGGATCGCTCAGTTTTTTCGGTCGGCGACAGGCCCATAAAAGTGCCAATCTCCGGCGGGCTTCTATGCTTACCTCGGCATTTCCGAATTTATCCAGTAACTCCTGCCAGAAAACCTCCGAATCTTCGGTGGGGATATCATAGTAAAATTCCAGCATATCTTTATCACTGAGGGTGCGCAGGTCCACATTCAAATCAATCAGCAAGGCTTTATAATAAAGTGCCTCCGCCACTTTATTGTCATCCGAATGCATTTCAATAAAACGGTCGATATGATCAATGGCGGTCACTTTCGCCTGATAAAAGCTGTTAACTTCCCGGTTGGCCAGCGAAACCGGATTGCCTATCATGTTGAAAGCCATTTTCCACTCCAGCCTCAGCTGATTCATAATGGCCTCATCCGTAAGATAAGGAAATTTCTTTTTGCGCAGGGCTCGTTCTTCTTCGATCTGCGGTAAAATCGTACGATTTTGGAATTCGGGTATCTGGCTGGGGCTGTATTGGTACACCATGGCCTGAAAATCGCGTTCATTCATGCCGATACCAGTGCGAAAAATCGTCACGATAGCCGCCAGAAGAATGCCGAATATCGGCATTAATACTCCCGGCCGATACCTTAAAAAATGTCCGATGAATAAAATTATCCCGATAATCGTGATGCTGAATAAAAGTGCCAATCCCCAGGGCGCACGCAGTACCGCCCAGCGCAGGGTATCGGTTTCCTGATAAGCTCCCCCAAACAGGCCAAAGTAAAGCATTTCCGGCAGCAGACAGATAATAGCTGCCACGAATTTGGATTTGAAACGTAAGGGTTCAAATCCTGCTATGGCGCAACTGACGAACAAACAAAGGCTTAAAATCGAATTATGTCCCAAAAAAAGCACCGCCAGAACAAAGGGGACCGCATGCAGCATATTATATAACTGAGAGATAAGGATCGGCACGATACACAGCAGGGCGGTAAGCAATGCGATTACCAGGATATGAAGGGGAAACTGGAAAATATTCAACGATAAAGTCAATTGGTCCACCAGGGCGTTGGAGCTGTAGGGTGTTTTCCATTGGGCCCACACTCCTGTCTGGATGCGCAGATAGAACATATTCAGCAAAGCGTAGAGCAAAAGATTGATCGACCAGTAGATAGTCCGGTTCCAATGGCTGTATTGCATACTGGCGCCATCAGTGAACCATATATGTGATTTTGATGTTTCCAGGGTTTTATGAACTTTCTTTGCTGTCAATGTTCCCGTTCCTGATTGAGCAGATTTCGTTTCTGTTGGTTTGTTTCCAGTGGAACTATTCTGATACGGGTTTACATGCTTTATATATCAGTACCGTTCCCCAGCATATTTTTTCAATGTGTATTTTCGTAAATCCAGCCTGGAAAATAAGCATATCTAATTTCCAGTTGGTCTGGAAACTACGTACGGAATCAGGCAGGTAATGATAAGCACCGCTCTTGTCTTGGGTTATCATACCAGCTAACAAAGGAAGGGCAAGCCTAAAATAGCACTGGTAAAGCAGAGATAACCACCGATTGTCCGGCAGGGTAAATTCCAGGATTAGTAGTTTCCCGCCAGGTTTCAGTAACCGATATGCCTCCCTCAGCCCAGCCTGGGGATCACGCAGATTACGGATGCCAAAAGCACAACTTACACAATCATATTGCTCATTTTGCAAAGGCAGCCTTTCCGCGTCTGCACACAACCAATTTATTTTCAAGTTTTTATGTGAATTATTGGCTTTGGAGTACTGTTGTTCAGAAATGGAAGCGTCGTTGGATGAGCCTGGAGCTTCATTTATAAAAGGTTTTCTTGAATTGAATGTTACTCTTGCTTTTACCAGAGCAATTTTGAGCATATCTTCCGTAAAATCAATTCCGACAATCTCTTTAAGCTTGGGTTGGCGCTGCAGAAACTCAATTGTCAGGTCTCCGGTTCCGCAACAAAGATCCAGTACGGACTGCCCGGCTTCGACTTGGGCTATCTCCACCGCCCGTCGCCGCCAACGCCGATCCATATTCAGGCTTAAAAGATGGTTAAGTAGGTCATAGGAATCGGCAATTTCGGAAAACATTGCCTGTACCCTCTGTTTTTTATCAGCGATGCGATGCGGGTTTTTCAGATTGTTACGGTTCCAGAGTTTGGTTTTGTTCTGCTTCATTTTATACCCCATGGGCATGAGAATTCCTGGCAGGGCCAGATGTAATTGTTTTTCTGATAAGTAAATACATAACCCGGCAGGGCCGGGAGCCAAATAAGGTTTCATGGAGCTTTGCCCCATTATCAGGATTTTCGGCCATTTTGCGCAAGATTTCATTGGTAATATCATAATATGAAAACGGGAAAACTCAATCGCGATGAAAATTAAATCCTGTCAAAATTTGATTATTCCAGATGTGATGTATAGAATAACATGAATCTTGTCTTTCTATCTTGATATGTAAGTAAATTTGATTTTCAAGATACCTTCATATCGTTAGGAGGAGTTAAAACAATGTTTAGAAAATATTTTCTATTTATTCTATTGGTTCTCCTTTTTACCCGGATTTCCCACACCCTTGCCTTTTTTCAGCGTGCGGGTTGGCAAGCCGAGTTGTCAACTGTCGCCCATAACGTTTCCGGAACGGTAACCATAATTGATCAGGACACTTTTCGAGTAGACAACTTCAATTACGATGGTGGGGGCATTGAGGTTTATTTTTATCTGGCAACGGAGAATACATCTTCCGCTTTTGCCAATGGATTGGCAGTGGGGGAAGATATGGAGGGCACCCCTTTTGTCGATGATTCGTTAGAAATCGATCTGCCGGCGGGGAAAACCTTCGACGGATACAATGCCATTTCCGTCTGGTGCGTACCGGCTCAGTCAAGTTTTGGCTCCGGAGAATTTGGCGAAGTGGTGGAATATGAAGTGACCTTCGATGCCAACTGGAATGCGGTTGATCATCCCACGGATTATCCCGGCAACGCCCACTTTTCCGGTTTGATTGGAGGGACACACAACCAAAACGTATCCTTTTGGCTGCCTTGCGCCTTGGCCAGTGCCGGTATTGAGAGAATGGCCGAAACCGGCGCTAAAAATCCTTTAGATGATGAAATCAACGCCCACATCGAGCCTGCCCATGCCGGTGATGCTTTCAGCCTTATTTCCGGAGGTTCTATTGGGACCGGAACCGGTTCGGTATCCCAGAAATTCCAGATACGGACCACTCACCCGCTGGTTACCCTGGTCTCCATGATTGCTCCCAGCCCCGATTGGTTTGTCGGTGTGTATGACCTGGAGTTATATAAAAACGGTCAATGGCGCCCACGAGTTGTGGTTGATCTTGTCCCCTGGGATTCCGGTACGGATGATGGAACCACCTTCCTCTCGCCCAACGATGACACTAATCCGCAGGAACCTATTTGCCGCATTTTAAGTTCACCTTTTGAGAATACACCTCCGTTGGGTACCTTTACCTTTGTCTTGGTAGATGGCTGTCCTTACAAATTGATAGGTGACCTCAATAACGATTGCCGGGTTAATCTGGCTGACGTTGCCATCATGGCCTGCAACTGGCTGATCGATTGCAATGTGACGCCGGAGGATCCCGCCTGCCTCCTGTTGGAATAAGATGAAATTTGGATATACTCATCGCGATTGAGTTTTCCCGTTTTCGCGTTATGTATATACTTAACCAGCAAACAATTACATCGGGCTCTGCCAGGAATTTTCATACCCGATGGGTATAGCTCAATTGCGTTGATTCTGCAATCGCCGGCGTAGTTCCCAAAAGGAAAATTGCTTTCCGGGGCAGAGTGTTTTCGCCCCGGGCACGTTTCCATGCCCGATTACTTTGCTGGTGGGAATATTATAGCGATTTTGCAGGAATTTTACCAATCGGGCCAGGGCATCATACTGGGCGTTGGTAGGTCGTTTTTTTTCGAAGTTACCGATCAGGCCGATCCCAATGGTGTGTTCGTTCCAGTAATTGTCGTCATGAGGATTTACCCGGCAATGAGCTCCGTGTTTTTGTTTTCTCCATCGGCTGCCTACTTCAATTTTTCCATTTCTTCCGCCTTCGCCATTGGTGATTACAAAATGATAACCAAGTTCGTCAAATCCTCTGTCTCGGTGCAGCCGGTCAATAAACGATGCCGAGCCATACTCGGTTACCGTGTGATGAATTACGATACCTTCCCAGCGAGTTCGGCTGTCGATATCCCGGGGGGGGATCCAGCCATAAGGTGCGTCATTATTTTTTTTATAATATTTTGCGTAATTATCACGAGCGAACTTACTGGATCGCCAACTTTGATCGGGTTGGACTACAGGGCCGGGCAGATTTTTTTGCGAATGGGGATGGCAACCAGCCAGAACGACTATAATCAAACCGAAAAAAACCCCTCCCCCCATTCGTGGTTTTTGATACTGCGAATATTTTATTTTCTTCATTTGATTCCGTTCATATTTTATTGGTCTTACACATGTGCTCTGCCCGGCGTAAAAAGCCGGGTATTATCCCCGAGCAAAGCTCGCCATTGCTGTTACTTAAGAAATACATGCGTCCCGCAAATTCGGCCGTACGCAGTACTGGCGAGGTCGGGTGCACATCCATTGGGTGTCATTTTGCCTGGTCGAGCCCAATGTAAATGTTTTCTGGATAAGTATATACATAATGAAAGGGGAAAACAAATCGCGATGAGAATATCTTCTTAATGATCGCTGAGTTTAACCATGTGCAGGACATTCCCTTGAGGATTATATTCGAGCAGATTCATGTAGGCCCGGATTAACATGATACCGCGTCCGTTCGGCCGTTGCAGATTTTCTTCTTTGGTGGGATCGGGTACTGCCAGAGGATTAAAACCGTTTCCCTCATCGGAAATGTAGATATCCACTTTTTCGCGGTTAACCAGAAAACGGATATGTACTTTTTTTTCCGAATTATGCTGGTTGCCGTGCAAAATAGCGTTGGCGAGGGCTTCTTCCAGGCTTAGTTTTAAGGCAAAAACGTCCTCTTCGTCATAGCCGTATTTTTCCATAGCCTTTACGATACGCTTCTCGACAATGGCGGCATCGCAAAAATCACTGGAGATATCGATTTCCTGAAAAATATTATTGTTCGACATTATATTTGATAAAATTAAGGAAGAAGCAATAAGCGGTTTCTTCATGATTCTCAACTCATGATTCCACTTACTCGGAATAGCTATCCAATGCCTCCTTCAGACTCTCGTAAATATCGAAAAGCCGATTTAATTTGGTAATCACAAAAACTTCGTACAAGGATGGTTTAATCTCGCATAATGTCAGGGCCCCCCCACCTTCTTCCACCCGTTTATTTAAACGTATCAGGGTGCCCAGGGCGCTGGAACTTAGATGTTTAACCTTGATGAAATTAACTATCAATTTTATCCGGGGTTGGTCCTCAACCAAAGAGAAAAGAGACTCCTGGATATCGTTAATGGTTCTCTCTTCCAGGATTTCTTTGTCTAAAAGCTTAGCTGTAATTATCCCGTCATTATTTTCGATTTCAATTCTTGGGCCATATTCTGACATAGCAATTGTTCCTTAAGTTTATGCAGGGCAATGGAAATCTAGCCTCAAACGATTGATATTTCAGGAAATCTGAATAAAATCCAAAATGTCCTGTTTGGCTCCCGGCCCAGACGGGTCTGGGAAAAAACTATCTGTTCAAACTTTATATCGGTAAATGTCATTGTTGCCATCACTGTTTCTGCCAACCTGACATTTTACAGTTTTACTGATCGTATCTCAAGCAAACTTTCAGCGATAATCAGGGGAATGAACGCGAATATTTCTTGTTTATAAGATCGCGTAATTCTTTATTATATAGTTATATAAGTGTAAATCGGGCCAGATTTTCCGCCGGGACGAGAAAGGTTTCTTTCCACCGCAGGATAAACCGCGGGACAAATAAAGGCTGATAATTCCTTTCGTCAATGATTTATTCATTGAAAGCATGGAGTAAAAACGATATTTTTCCTGTTAATTATACCCATCGGGTATGAGAATTCCTGGCAGGGGCCAGATGTAATTGTTTTTATGACAAGAAAATACATAATATGAAAACGGGAAAATTCAATCGTGATGAGTATAACAGGGAAAACTCAATCACGATGAGTATAAAATAGTACCCGGAGAAATGATGAGCACCCACGACAAATCCGATTATGATGCGCCAAAGATACCAATGGAGTTAAAGTTGGGTGATGTCTCTTTGGAAGTCCCTTTTTTTCTGTCTCCGCTGAGCGGTTATACCGATTTGCCGATGAGGTTGTTAGCCCGTCAGCATGGGATTCGTCTTGCTTACAGCGGAATGATTCTGGACAAATCGACCTTTCACGGTAAAGTTTTGGAAAGGCCTAACTTTGTCATATCCGATCAGGAACATCCCGTCGGTGCCCAATTGCTGGGTACTGACCCTAAAACAATGGCTCAGGCGGCTCGAAATCTCCATGAGTACGGCTATGACCTGATTGACCTTAACTTTGCCTGTCCGGCACCCAAGGTCGTTGCCAAAAAGCGGGGGGGGTATTTACTTACCCAGCCGGCGGTCGTAATGGATATTTTTCGTCGCACTCGCGATGCGGTTTCCTGTCCGGTGACGATGAAGCTCCGCATTGGCTTTGACCATAGACCCACATCGAGGGGAAATTTTTGGTGGATTTGTGAGCAGGCGGTTGCGGAAGGCATTGATGCCCTGGTAGTACACGGCCGAACCGTTCAGCAGCAGTATCGAGGGCAGGCCGATTGGCAGATTTTGGCTGAACTCAAAGAAAGATTTCCTCAAACCACCATTATAGGCAGTGGCGACCTGTTTGATGCTGATATAATCGTCCAGAAACTAATAACCAGCGGATTGGATGGCGTAGCTCTTGCCCGTGGTGCCATCGGAAATCCCTGGATTTACCGCGAAATTGAAGCGATCCTCCAGGGCAAAGCAAAGCCTCCACCTCCCTCTTTAGCCGAACAGGGACAGGTATTATTACGCCATTTCGAGATGGTTCTTGATTTATATCCGGCTCGCAAGGCAGTGATTCTTTTTCGCAAATACTGTGTTAAATATACCAAACGGCATCCGCAGCGGAAAAAAGTGCTGCATGATCTCATTTTCGCCCAGACGGTTGACCAGGTTAAAGATGCCATTGGCTGTTGGTATGAAAAATGATTATCTTGTTGTTGATTTTGTAAAAAAATTTCTTTTTTTTGGATTTTTTGGGTCACCTACTTGCATTATGGCTGGTTTTAAGGTAAATTACCTTTGCAGTGAGAGATGAAACTGGTTGTGACCAGATAAAAAGACTAAATAGTATGGGGTCGGTGCCCGAGTGGCTAAAGGGAACGGGCTGTAAACCCGTTGGCGTGAGCCTACGTTGGTTCGAATCCAACCCGGCCCATTGAGAAACGGCAGAGGGATTATCTTCTGCCGTTTTCTTTGTAAACAATTTACTTATAAATGTTTACGTTTTTTGCCCATGGTGGCCGCTGTTCGCTTTGGTCCGATAAAATCCGTTATGATTATACCCATCGGGTATGAAAATTCCTGGCAGATCCCGATGTGATTGTTTTCTGGTTGAGTATATACATAATGCGAAAACGGGAAAATTCAATCGGAAGCAGTATAATATGAAAACGGGAAAACTTAACTGCGATGAGTATAAAAATGTCAATGGCAGAATCCCCAGCGGGGCAGATTCCGTCTCCTTTTATTCTGGTTATTTTCGGGGCGACCGGTGATCTTACCAGCCGCAAATTGATACCCGCTATCTATAGCCTTTTCCGGCGCCAATTGCTTCCGGATAAATTTATGGTAATCGGATTTGCCCGGCGTGATAATACCGATCAGGGCTTTCGGGAGCAAATGTGTCAGGCTATCGAAACTTATAGCCCTGATTTAGCGGGGGACACCCAGGCTTGGCATGCTTTCGCTTCTCGGCTTTTCTATCATCAGGCCAGTTTCGACGATGATTCTGGTTTTCAATCTCTTCGGCACCGTTTGGATGAACTGGCCGTCGACAAAAAAATCGTTCGTAATTATCTCTTTTATCTCGCCTGTCAGCCCGCTCAGTTTTCTCTTATAGCCAATCAGTTACAACGGGCCGGTCTTCACCGTGAAGATCCCCCCTGTCAAAGCTGGTCACGATTAATAATTGAAAAACCTTTTGGGTGGGACCTTTCGTCGGCGCGCCGATTGGATGCGGATATTTCCGCTGTTTTTCGGGAAAAACAAATATTTCGTATCGATCACTATCTGGGCAAAGAAACCGTACAGAATTTATTGGTACTTCGTTTTGCCAACAGTATTTTCGAGCCTCTCTGGAATCAGCATTACATTGATCATGTTCAAATCAGCGTCTGTGAAACCGTCGGTGTGCAAAACAGAGGGCCTTATTACGAACAAGCCGGCGCTTTGCGTGATATCGTACAAAATCATCTTATGCACCTGCTTTCCCTGGTTGCTATGGAACCTCCATTTTCCCTGGAGCCCAATGCCATTCGCAGCGAAAAAGTACAGGTGCTTAAATCGTTGCGTCCCATCCCCGCCGAGTGTGTCAGGAGTAATGTGGTACGGGCCCAATATTCATCCGGCACAATTCGGGGCCGAGAAGTTTGCGGCTATCGACAGGAAGAACGCGTAGCCTCCGATTCCAATACGGAAACCTTCGTTGCTTTTAAAGCCATGATTGACAACTGGCGCTGGGCAGGCGTACCGTTTTATCTCCGCACCGGAAAACGTATGCCGGCCCGGATTACCGAGATAGGTATCCATTTCAAGCACGTTCCCAGGGTTCTTTTTAGTGCTCTTTCCGAAATAGAGACCAATTGGTTATCCATTCGTATTCAACCCAATGAGGGGATTTCTCTTCGTTTTCAGGTCAAGGCTCCCGGTCCTGCCATGCAAGTTAAACCGCTGGAAATGGATTTCAGTTATGCCGCCGCTTTCGGTCAAGAACCCCCCGAAGCCTACGAACGCCTGCTCCTTGACGCTGCCCTGGGTGACCAGACCCTCTTTATTCGGAACGACGAGGTCGAGGCCGCCTGGAGTTTTATTCAACCTATTTTAGAATGTTATGATCAACAGAAAGAAAAGCCACTGCCGATGTACGCCGCCGGTACCTGGGGGCCGCGGCAGGGTGATGATCTTATCACTGCGGACGGCAGAAAATGGCAACTAATGAAACGATCTTCCCATAAAAAATAACCATGACTATATAACATATAGTCATATAGCGATTAATGACCTGATATAGCAACTGATTTGATATTACAGGAATACTGCCTGGGAGAAAGGTTTTATGAAAATTGGAATAGTCAGTGACAGTCACGATCATCATGAAAATGTTTTAAAAGCGATAGATATTTTCAACGAACAAAAAGTGGATTATGTCTTGCATGCCGGCGATATTGTTTCGCCCTTTACCGGCAGAATATTTGAAAAGTTGACCGCCGAAAAATTCATTGCCGTTTTTGGTAACAACGAAGGCGAAAAATTGCTTCTTAAAAAAATGATCGAAAATTTTGGCGGACAAATACATGAATATTGCTACAAGGGGACGATCGACGGCAAAAAAATATACATGACCCATACCCATCACAATCTGGACGAAATCATCAAAAGCCAGATGTATGATCTGGTCATCTATGGTCACACCCACAAACAGGATATCCGCCGCGTCGATAAGACTCTGGTCGTCAATCCCGGTGAAACTACCGATTGGGTTACCGGTTCTTCCCATATAGTTGTGCTGGATACAGCCGATATGAGTTATGAAATCTTCCCCGTAAATTGAATGTTTGGGGATATGTGACTCAAACTATACCCATCGGGTATGAGAATTCCCGGCAGGGCCAGATGTAATTGTTTTTATGATAAGTAAATACATAATATGAAAACGGGAAAATTCAATCGAGATGAGTATAATCAATCAGTCGGTTTGCATATGTAACTTTCGGTAATCATTTGTGGTTGGCATTCCCCTACGAAGTGTTAATGTTTTTCAGGAGAGAATGCAGGTCGATAAATAATATCATACTGATATTCAATGCCGTGACAATATCGTACCGTAGCGTTCCCCGTCGATAGCGCCACCAGGCCAATCGCATTATTCCTTTTAAGGGAACCGTCGGGTCGAGAGGGGGCAGGTTGTTTTCTTTGCGGTGGATTTGTCTCCCGGCAAAAATCAATCTACGCAGGACCGTAAAACCGGGTAGAATCGCCAACATTACCACAACGGTGGCAATATGTCCGCTAAACAATCCGATCAAAATCGCCGCGATACGTTCCCCTCTCTGCCAGTATCCCACCGGACATCGATCGATGAAGTTTTCCGCCCGGGCTTTGATATAACTGATAATCTCAGCGTGGGCCAAGGCTGCAATGCCGGCTGCGGCGTAATAGTTCGCAAAAGGGATTTCCTGGTGACGCAGATAATAGCAGGAAATCCCCACAAAGATAACAGCATCGGAAAACCGGTCGCAGCAGGAATCCAGAAAAGCCCCCAGCTTGGTTATCTGTTGTTTGTTTCGGGCTACGGCCCCGTCCAGAATATCGAACGCACTAGCCAGGATCAGGCCATAGGCCGCCGCCGCACCATACCAGCTTTTTCCCTCACCACTGCCCACCCGATCGCCGGCACCTAAGGCCAACAACCAGCCGCTTAGCAGTGTGGTCAACACCCCCAGAAAGGTAAGAGCATTAGGCCCGACATGCAGCGCTATCATCAGGGCAGCCACATGCTCACGTGCCTTTTGAATATTATCTCCGAAAAGGCGACTGAAAACAGCGTTGCGATCGGACTTCTTTATCTTCGCCATAGCATATTAATTTGCTTTGGCTTTAGCTGAATTCAACTGGCGGAACAGTTGTGCTTTTTTACGAGCGGCGGTGTTTTTATGGATGATTCCCTTGGCAGCCAGTCGATCTATTTTCCTCTGAGCCTGACGAAGTTCATTCTCAGCTGTTTCCAGGCTGGATGATTGTTTCGTCGCGTTGAGAAAACTCTTGATTTGGGTTTTCACCGCGCTTTTTCGGGCTCGATTCATCATATTACGCTTGGCGTTTTGTCTAATTCTTTTTTTGGCGGAAAGCGAATGTGCCACTACTACTAACTCCTTAAAATAATTACATCAATTCTATCAGATTATTTCTGATCACGTTGTTTATTACGCAAAGCATTCACGCGGTTCCGGGCATCCTGATAATTATAATCAATCTGGACCACTTTTCGATAACAGTTTAGCGCTTCTTCGCAATTACCGTCAGCTTCGTAAGCTCGCCCCAGATTATAAATTAATTCTTTCGCTAAGGAACCTTCTTTGTTTTCTACCTGCTCCAGCGCCTGATCGAATGTCTCCACCGCGTCGGCATACCATTTCTTGTAAAAAAAACATCGGCCGATTCCGTTCATCGCCGTCACACGGTGACGGGGGTCGTTCCTGGCCTCCTGAAATAAAGGAATCGCCTCGTCGTATTTTTTGTTGCGGACCAGACATTTACCATACTCAAATTTCATACGCATATCGGTGGGATAATTTTCCACACAACCCTGGTAATGTTCCAGTTCGGTTTCCATAGCTTTGAGAGCGTTCGCCTTCACCTGTTGCTTCAATGCGTCGTTGTTGGTATCTTGTTTCAGTTGTTTCTGCAACAGTCTCGACCGTCGGCGTAATTGTTTAATTTTAATTTCACCGATCCTTTGCTTAAACCGAAACTGGTCCAGTTCCGCCAAGGCTTTCTCAAGAACACCAATCGCTTTTTTCTCGTTTTCTTCTTGTTCCGTATCGCATAACGCTTTAACCAGTTTCTCGATTTTACCGATGGTCTGAGAATCTGCCTCGTATTCTTTCCATGCCTCCGCAATGGCCTGTTCGAGAAAGGCGTCCGAACGGATTACCTGTTCCTGAGCCTGCAATTTTTCCTGGGCTTGACGATCTTTTATGCTATCCCGAAAATCACCGTTAACATTATCATATTTACCCTGCTGCAGGGTGGCCTGGGCGGAAAGGTCGCGAAGGATATTTTCCAGATCGGTATCATTGGGTTTTAGGTTCAGGGCATGTTGACAGGCCTGTAAAGCCCTTGAAAAAACTTCAAATCGAGTGTATGTGTCTCGCAGGAAATTATAAACCGACAGGGAAGGTTTTTTATGCTGCAGATTGGCGTCAAAAAGGATGTCCGCCATCCATAATACTGTTTTGCGATAATCCCCGTTGGTCGCGGCTTTAACGATGTCCTGCATATGGCCGATATTACCCGGGTCCTTGCTTAACAGATATTCCGCTTTAAGAAGGGCGTCCTTGGAATGTTTTCCGGAAGCCTTTTTGTATTTCGAACCGTCGGCAAAGCCCGATTTTTTACCTCCAGCCGCTTGTCGTCGTAAAGCTGTCTCCCTCAATGGTTTGTGCCCCTCTTCCACCGCGTCCGGATAAAATGACAAACCATCCAAATATAGTTCAATGGCGTAGTCATACTGTAAAGCATAAGCTACCTGGGCTCCTTTATTGAAGAACTCAACGGCTCGAGCCTTCAATTCGGGAGATATTTCGATATGTATATTATTGTTTTCTACCATTGCATATACCCAGCGAGTATAATTCCCATTCCATTGATATATAAACGGAGTAAGATAACATAAAAGCAGATTATGTCAATAACAAAGCTAAATCCGCATTTTCATAAATTCCATGAGATGTATAGTTTCACGGGGGCTCTTCCCTATACCCCATTGGGATGAGGGTTTCAGGAAGGGGTTAATGTAACTGCTTTCAGGTCAAGTGAATACATGCTATTATCACGAAATATAAAGTGCGATTAATGTATTCATAGAGTGTTTGTGATATAGGTCACAGCAGCATCCTTGAAGCCCTGATAGAATTAATTGCGGTTTCAGATGATAATGGTTATGGTTCCCCTAACCCGGCAGGGCCGGGAACCAAA
>Ga0180435_10002260_pt1 | contig 19762 bp, 14 predicted proteins | sample SS_ome_3_FD_132467 | JGI IMG/M metagenome (GOLD analysis project Ga0180435, IMG submission 132467) | Hypersaline lake sediment archaeal communities from the Salton Sea, California, USA - SS_3_S_1 metaG | ecosystem: Environmental > Aquatic > Non-marine Saline and Alkaline > Hypersaline >...
GGACCTCTACCGTCCCCAGCGCTATACTCACCATGGCTTGACCTCCTGTGGCTTCGGTTCTCCACCCGCATTCTACAGGTTGGTCAAGCCTTTCCCCTTTTCCTGCCTAAAGGATACAGTGCCTTCGGCACAACCTTCTTTTCCTCGCCAATCCCTTCGTGGTATACTGTTTCCAAACGATCCCACCAGGAGGTATCGCAGATGAAGCACTTCCTCTCGCTAGCCGACCTCAGTCCTGAGACGATGCGCGCCATCCTCGATCTGGCCGTCGAGATCAAGACCAAGTGGCGATCGGGCGAAGAGACCCCCTACCTCAAAGGCAAGGTCCTGGGCATGATCTTCCAGAAGCCCAGCCTGCGGACCCGCGTCTCCTTCGACGTCGGCATGCTCCAGCTCGGTGGGAACGCGCTCTATCTCTCGCCCAACGAAATCCAACTGGGCAAGCGCGAGAGCACGGCCGACGTGGCCCGTGTGGTCTCGCGCTATGTGAACATTGTGATGGCCCGCGTGTTCGGTCACTATGACGTGGTCGAGCTGGCCAAGTATGCCTCCGTCCCCGTCATCAACGGGCTCTCGGACTTCAACCACCCGTGCCAGGGCATGGCCGACTTCCTGACCATCCTGGAGCACAAGGGCGGGTTCAAGGGCCGCAAGCTGGCCTATCTGGGCGACGGGAACAACGTCTCGACCTCGCTGATGTTTGGCGCGGCGCTGCTGGGCATGGACTTCAGCATCGCCACGCCCAGGGGCTACGAACTGCACCCCGCGGTCTGCGCCATCGGCGAGCGCCTGGCAGCGCAGACCGGTGCCAAGATCACGATGACCTATGACGCAACACGGGCCGCCACCGGCGCGGACGTGATTTACACTGATACGTGGACATCGATGGGACAGGAAGAAGAGGCGGCCCGGCGCCGCCAGGTCTTCCCGCCCTACCGAGTGGACGACGCGCAACTGGCGCACGCCAAGGACGACGTGATCGTGATGCACTGTCTGCCCGCCCACCGCGGCGAGGAGATCACCGACGCTGTCGCCGACGGCCCGCACTCGGTGTTGTTCGACCAGGCCGAAAACCGGCTCCACGCACAGAAAGCAGTGATGGTCTGGCTGATGGACGCCGCCTAGGCGGCCTCCGGCTGCCCGGTCCCTCCATCCGACCGACACCAAATCGCCGAAAGGGTAGCTATGGCAGGAAATCGCACACGGTTCGAGTCCGCCATCCAGAAGGCCAACGACTTCGTTTGGGCTGAGAAGTGGGACGACGCCGCCGGCGCATACCGCCGAGCTCTGGCCGAGTTCCCGGACAATGACTCAGCGCTGATGGGCTTTGCCTGGGCCCTCTACAACGGCGAGCATCTCGCGGAGGCCCTGGAGGCCTACGTGCACCTGGCAGAGCTCACGCCCGACGACCCCGGGCCCTACGAACGCAGTGCCGAAATCCTCGAGCGCACGGGCAAGGCCCAACAGGCGGCACAGACGTACCGCGAGGCCGCCACGCGCTACGCAGCGCAGACGTTGGTGGCCAAACAGACGACTGCGCTGGAATCCGCCACGCGACTCAACCCCACCGACCCCTCGGTCTGGACCGACTTGCGCGCCATCTACCGCGAGCGCCACGAGATCAACAGCGCGGTGCTGGCGACACTCTGGCTCGCCTATCTCTACCAGAAGTCGCACCGGGACCATGCAATCGCGCTGTGCCGGGAGATGCAGGAGGACTCGCCCCACGAGCCGAGACTGGGTCAGATGGTGATCCTGTTACAGTCGAACCGCGGCATCCCCCAGCCCTCGCCCATCGGACTCGAGCGGGCCACGGCCGAACAGGAGACACCCACCGAGGTGCTGGTCGAGGAAGATAGCGAGGCCGGCACACCGGTGGAGCTGGCCCGCCAGCGAGCGCTGGCCAAGCTGGCCGAGGCGATCTTCGCCGAGGACCGCCTCAGTCTGCAGCTCAAGTCACCCATCCAGGTCGATCTGCTGATCGGTCGCGCCGTCGACGCCCAGACGCGCGGCGATGTCGACGCCGCGATCCAGGGCTACACCCAGCTCCTCTCCGCTGGCGTCGATATGGCGTCGATCCACTTCAACCTGGGGCTGCTCCACAAGGAGCAGATGCGCTTCGACCCCGCGATCGAGCAGTTCAAGGCGTCGCTGGGCGATGCCGAGTACGTCCTGGGCAGCCACTTCGCGCTGGGCGAGTGCTATCAGGCCAAGGGACAGTTCCGCGAGGCGCTGAAGCACTTCCTGGAGGCGGTCAAAGTCGTCGACATCGCCACAATCGAGCGCGAGCACATCGCCGACCTCGTCAAGGTCTACGAGGGACTCACCCAGAGCCTGGTCAACACAGGCGCACCCGAGCGGGCCAAGCAGGTCAGCCAGATGTTGGTGGATTTCCTGGGCCAGCGCGGCTGGGAGGATGACGCGATCGAGGCCCGACGCCGGCTCGACGAGCTGGCTCGGACCGGCACGGTGCTGAGTTTAGCCGAGCTCATCAGCATCCCCGGCTCGGATGACATCCTGCAGTCCATCGCGATGGCGCAGGAATACCGGAGACGTGGCCGGCTCTACTCCGCCCTGGAGGAACTCCTCCACGTAATGACCGCCGCGCCAGACTATCTCCCGCTCCACCACCAACTGGGTGTTATGCTGCGCGAGAACGGGGCAATGGAGGAGGCCGCCGAGAAGTTCAGGACCGTCGCCAAGGTCTATGAGATGCGAGGCCAGATACCTCAGGCACTGACGATGTACGCGCTGATCCTTGAGATCGCGCCGTTGAACGTCAGCGTCCATCGACGGTTGGTCCAGCTGCTGGTACAGCACGGTCGGATCGACGAGGCGCTGGAGCAGTACTTGCGCACGGCCGACGCCTACTACCAACTGGCGCAGCCGGATCGAGCCCGCGAAATCTACAACGAGGCCTATCGTCTGGCGCCTCGCGGCGCCGCGGAGAAGGGCTGGCAGATCCGCATCCTGCACGGGATGGCCGACCTCGATGTGCAGCGTCTGGATTGGTCAGCCGCCATCAAGGACAACGAGGAGATATTGCGCATCGCACCCGACGACGAGCGCGCGCACCTGGCGCTCTTCCGGCTCTATCCCCGTACCGGGCGACCGCATCTGGGCATCGGGGCCCTGGATCGACTCGTCAAGCAATATCTCACCCATCGCAAGACGGCCAAGGCCCTCGCGGTGTTGGAGGACCTCACCGCCGACCAACCGGACAGCATCCCATTGCGCGCACGGATCGCCCAGCTCTATCTCAACCTCGGCAATCGTGACGAGGCGATGGCACACCTCGACGTCCTGGGCGACCTCCAGCTGGAGGCTGGCCACAGGGACGGCGCGATCAAGACCATCGAGGCCATCCTGGCCCTGAATCCACCCAACGAAGACGCCTACGCCGATCTCTATCGCGAACTAGTGGGACGGGAGCCACCGACCCCCAAATCCTGACCCATGTGGAACCTGGAGTGGCTGGTCCAAAGACTGTCCAGGACGGACATCCTGGACATCCTGATGGTTGCGTTCCTCTTCTTCCTGATCTTCTACGCAATCAGGGGCACTCGCGCGGTTCCCCTCGTCAGGGGCATCACCGGTCTCCTGATCACACTCACCATCCTCACGCGCCTCATTGAGCTGCGTGCCTTCTCCTGGCTCATCGAACAGCTCCTGCCCGCGGTCTTCGTCGGTATCCCCGTCCTCTTCCAGCCGGAGCTCCGCCGAGCGTTGGAGCAATTGGGAAGGGGGCGCCTTCTGGTGCTCTCTCAAGGCGACACAGAACGCCAGATTGCCACGATCGAGGCCGTGGTCGAGGCGGCCCGGCAGATGGCAACCCGGAGCGTGGGCGCGCTGATCGTCTTCGAGCGCCAGACCGGCTTGCAGGAGTACATCGAGACCGGCATCCTGGTAGACGCCGACGTGACAGCCGAGCTCCTGCTGACCATCTTCGATCATCACACCATCCTCCACGACGGTGCCGTGATCGTGCGTGAGGGCCGGCTGGCAGCGGCGGCCTGCGTGATGCCGTTGACCTCGGCATTCCTCGCCGACCGGGAGCTGGGATTGCGCCACCGTGCGGCCCTGGGCATCACGGAGGACGCGGACGCCGTCGCCGTGGTCGTCTCCGAGGAGCGGGGGGCCATCTCGCTCACCCACAGCGGTCGCATCATCCGAGATATCGATACCAAACGGCTCGAATCGATCCTGCGTGCCTTCCTCATCCCACGACAGCGACGCGCCGACGGCGTGCTGGGCCGGCTACGCGGACTGGTCAGGTGAGATGCCCGTGAAAGTGACGATGGGGGACCTGCAGTGAGCCGCTGGATCAGTCGAAACTTGAGCTTGATGCTCCTGTCATTTGTCTTGGCCTTCTTCTTCTGGGCCGTCGCGATCGAGTCGGAGGACCCCACCCGCGTGGACAGCTACGGAGCGACCATACCGGTCGAGTTCCGAGGGCTCCCCGAGACGATGACGACCTATGGGTTGAACGGCGCCAGGGTGAAGGTCGATATCCGGGCACCCGAATCCGTGTGGGCGGGATTGGGAGCTGACGACATCGAAGCCTACATCGACCTCTCGGAGGTGCCCACAGGCACACAGCGCGTGCCTGTCATCGTAGACCTGCGTGCGCAGCCGGCCGATGTCCAGGCGGTCAACCCTGACGTCGTGGAGCTGGTGGTGGAGACCATCGCCGAGCGCGAGGTCGCGGTCGTGGTCCGCGTCCAGGGCACCCCGGCGATGGGGTACAGCGCCGACCCACCAGAGGTCGCGCCGCAGTCGCTGCGCATACGTGGCGCCGCCTCCTTGGTCGAAAGGGCCGACCATGCCGAGCTCTCCGTCTCGGTCGAAGGACGGCAGAACAGTCTACGCGGAGACTTCGACGCGGAGATAATAGACATCGACGGTGAGCCTGTGCCCGAGCTGACCGTGATGCCCAAATCCGTGACGGTGAACGTCCCGGTCGAGCCGCTGGGGTTCATCCGCGACATCCCTGTTACGCTGGGCCCGCTCCCAGGGCAACCGGCTACCGGCTACCGGCTGGCCAATATCGAGTTCGAGCCCCCGGTCGTGAAGGTGTTTGGCCGCACAGAGCTGGTGGAGTCGGTGAACTACCTCCAGACGGAGCCCATCAGCTTGGAGGGGATCACGCAGACGCTGACGGCCCGCGTCAACCTCCAAGGGCTCGAAGGGCTCTCGATGATCGAACCCCCTACCCCCAACGTCACGGTGACGGTGACGGTGGAGGTCATCCGCAGCGGCCTGACGCTGGAGCTCACGCCGACCTTCCGGGGCCTGTCCGACGGGGTGAGGGCCACCGTGGGTCCTGACTCGATCGTCACCATCATCAGTGGTCCGTTGGCCGTGATGGAGGCGCTGGACACCTCACAGGTGGAGATGGTCCTCGACCTCACGGGTCTGGGCCCGGGTGAGTACGTCCTCACGCCCGTGGTCAACGTCCCTGCCGAGGTTGACATCGAGAACATCATCCCCGAAGCCGTGCCCGTCACGATCGAGGAGCAGATCGAGATCGTGCCGGACTTCCGCTGAAGCCGCGGTATGCCCACACAGAACGCGCACGGGGTTTCCCGTGCGCGTTCTGTGTCGATCCGCCGGTACTACGAGAGCTCGCCCGCGTCCTGGAGCCCTTGCTTCATGGCGTTGAGCGACAACAGTGCACACTTGACGCGCCCCATACTGAGGCGCACGCCGCCCATCATCTCCTGGATGTCGGCCAGCCCCATCGCCACGATTTCCTCGGGGGTCTTGCCGACGGCCATCTCCGTGAACATCGACGCCGATGCCATGCTCACGACACAGCCTTGACCCTCGAACATCACCTCGGCGATCCTGCCGTCCGCATCCAGCCGCGCCGTCAGGCGAATCTGGTCGCCGCACGTCGGGTTGTCCATCTCGATGTCGACGTCAGCCGGCTCCAACGTGCCGTAGTTCTCCGGATTGTGGTAGTGGTCCAGCAGTTGCTCTCGGTAGAGATCCTGGCTCATCTTGGTCTCCTGTGGAATCGATCCGGCTACCGGCCCAACAGTCGCACAACCCTGTGCAGGCCGGTGACCAGGGCCTCGACATCGTCAAGGTCGTTGTAGATGTAGAAGCTGGCGCGCGCGCTCGCCGGAATACAGAAACGATCGTGGAGGGGCTGCGCGCAGTGATGCCCGGCCCTCACACAGATGCCGTCGTCGTTCAGGATTTCGGAGACATCGTGAGGGTGCGCGGACGCCATCGTGAACGAGACCACGCCCCCTCGACGCGCCAATCCCGGCCCCAACACATCGAGCCCGGGCACCTCGGTCAGTCGCTCCATCGCGTAGCCCGTGACTCGTTGCTCGTGCTCGTGGATCGCCTCCATGCCGATGGACTGCAAGTAGTCGACGGCGGCCCCTAAGCCCACAACCTCGGCGATAGGAGGCGTACCGGCCTCCAGCTTGTGAGGCAGCTCGTTCCACTTGGACTCCTGCTGCTTGACGGTGAGGATCATATCACCGCCGAAGAGGAAGGGTGGCATCTCCTCGAGCAACTCCCGGCGTCCCCAGAGCACGCCCACGCCAGGCCCACACATCTTGTGGCCCGAGAAGGCGAAGAAATCCGCGCCCAGGGTCTGCACATCCACCGGTCGGTGGGGGACAGCCTGCGCCCCATCCATGACCACAATCGCGCCGGCGGCGTGCGCCATCTCCGCGACCTTGGTCACCGGCGGGAGTGTCCCCAGCACGTTCGACATCACCGAGCAGGCGACCACCTTGGTACGGCCGTCATCCAGAAGCCTGGGAAGCCCCGTCAGGTCGAGCATACCCTCATCGGTGACCTGCATATAGGCGAGCTCGGCCCCCTTGCGCTTGGCCAGTTGCTGCCAGGGCACCAGGTTGGCGTGGTGTTCTAGCTCGGTGACCACGATGCGGTCGCCTGCGCGAACGTTCCGGTCGCCCCAGCTATAGGCCACCATGTTGATGCCCTCGGTCGCATTGCGGACGTTGATGATCTCCGCGGGATCGGCAGCGTTGATGAAGTTCGCGATCTTGACCCGAGCCCCCTCGTACGCCTCGGTCGCCTCCTCCGCCAGCGAGTAGAGCCCGCGGTGGACGTTGGCGTAGCTGTTGGACCAGATGCCCACCATCGCGTCGATCACGGCCTGGGGCTTCTGCGAACTGGCGGCGCTGTCGAGGAAGACCAGGCGCTTCCCGTTGATCCGGCGCTGGTAGATCGGGAACTGCTCCCGGATCGCTGCCACATCCAATGGCATGGTTGCCTCCGAAAAGAGTAAGGTGGGCCCGGCCGGGTCTTCGAACCGGGCGCCCACAAGTATAGCACAAAAAGAAGAGACCCTTAGAGTATATCGGCGCGTCATGTGGCTGGGTAGCCACACTAGAGACCCGAAGAGCTCCGAGTAATCCTAAGGATCTCTCCCCAACCCGGAATGCCAAACCGGTGGGATGCACTATAATGACCGCAGGATCACACCGTAGGTGAGGATATGTCCAACCAAACGCAGTCCGATGCGCTACAGCTCCCGCTCTTCACTACCGAGAGCAATGGAGAGGCCATCCGCACGCCCCCACGCGAGCTCCCGGTCGCCGGCGATGCGTCGGTTGAATCCGCCATCGACACGTTCCGCAAATACATGCAGGAGCGCGGCTTCGCGGAAAACACACAGGAGGCGTTCCGCCGCGACCTGGTCATCCTCAGCGACTACCTGGGGCCGGCGGCCACCATCGACGAGGTAGGGACCACCACGCTCAACGCCTTCCTGAAGTGGATGGACTCCGGGCGTGGCATCCCGTGCAGCCCCAAGACAATGGAGCGCAGGATCACCACCCTCAAAGTCTTCTTTGGGTGGCTGGCGGAGGAGGGCGTCCTGCCGCGAGATGTCGCGGCCCCGCTCATCCATCGGGCAGTCTCGGCGCCGCTCCCGACCATTCTGAGCGCCGGAGATATCGCCGCCCTGATGGAGACCTGCCAGAATCTGCGGCAAGGCACCGACGACAGCGCCCCGGATGCGCGTCCCCTTCTGCTGCTCTCTCTGGTGCTGTCCACCGGCATCAAGAAGTCGGAGTGCTCCAACATCCATATGAACCACCTGGACCTCGCCGACCCGGACCTGCCGGCGGTCTGGATTCGCTACAGAAACGCGCAACGCCGCCACAAGGAGCGCCGTATCCGTCTGCCCTCCGCCTGGCCCGAGGTGCTGGACGAGTATCTCCAACAATACCCCACCGAGCAGAAGCTCTTCCGCTGGACGCCCCGAAACCTGGAGTACGTCCTGACGGGTATCGCCGAAAAGGCTGAGGTACAGCGCGTGACCTTCGAGATACTGCGGTGGACGTGCGCGGTCCACGACTACGTCAACGGGATGGACGCGAACGCCCTCCGGCGCAAGATGGGACTCTCACAGATCAGTTGGTACGAGGCACAGAACCGGCTGGAGATGCTCTCCCGGATGCCCGCAGGACGAACACTGGTCAAGCCGGCCTGAGATGAACATACGAGTACTCCACAACGCACGCATCTTCACCGGCGTGGCACGCCATCCCTGGGCCCACGCCCTGGCGATCGCCAACGGCCACGTGGTCGCCCTGGACAACGCGGCACTCGATTGGCGCGGCGGGCCCGATGTGGTGCTCGAGGACCTCGGCGGAGCCCTCGTCACCCCAGGTCTGACCGACGCGCACATACACCTGATGTGGTACGCGCAGAGTCTACGGGAGCTGGAGCTCCGAGACCTCGACCGCGCGTCCACCATGGGAGCCGTCGCCGCCAGGGCCGCCCAGACCGCGCCGGGGACGTGGATCACCGGGCGGGGATGGGATCAGAACATCTGGCAGGACACAGGCTTCCCCACCGCCGCCGAGCTGGACCGCGTCGCGCACCGCCATCCGGTGATGCTCAACGCCAAGAGCGGCCACGCGGTGGTGGCCAACACATTGGCCATGCAGGCCGGCGGCGTGACGGCCGAGACGCCGGACCCGGAGCACGGGCGGATCGCGCGGGACGAACGGGGACGACCCACCGGGCTCCTCTTCGAGGATGCGATAGCCTACGTGGGCCGCGTGAAGCCCCGGCCCGAGCTTGACGAGCTCGCCGACCTGATGGTCGAAGCGCAGCGCAACCTGATGGCCAGGGGTATCACCGGCGTGCACGACGTGGACGGTAACCCGGCCTTCAGCACAGTGCAGATCCTCAAGCGCCAGGGACGCCTGAGGATTCGCGTGGTCAAGTACGTGCGGATCGAGGCGCTGGACGGCCTCATCGCGTGTGGCCTGCGCAGTGGCATGGGCGACGACCAGTTGCGGTTTGGCGGTCTGAAGCTCTTCGCCGACGGCGCCCTGGGCGCACGCACAGCCGCTATGTTCGAGCCCTATGAGGGAGAGCCGGACAACCTGGGCATACTGACACTGACCCCAGAGCGCCTGATGGACATCTCCAAGCGAGCCGCCGCGAACGGACTGGCCCTGGCCATCCACGCGATCGGTGATCGCACCAATAGCATCGTCCTGGATGTGTTGGAGGCGGTGAAGTCCATCGACGCCGGCCTGCGCCACCGCATCGAACACGTACAGCTGATCAGCCAGGCGGACCAGGCACGGCTGGGTCGGGCCGGCTTCGTCGCGTCGATGCAGCCCACGCACGCCATCCACGACGCCAGGATGGCCGACCGGTATTGGGGCGACCGCAACGCGGGGGCCTACGCGTGGCGCTCGGTGCAGGCGGCGGGCGCGCCCCTCGCCTTCGGCTCGGACTGCCCCATCGAGGTCTTTGATCCCTTCCTCGGGCTCTATGCAGCGGTCAGCCGGCGGTCCGAAACCGATGGCTATCCCGGCGCGCAGGGATGGTACTCACAGCAACGACTGACGCTGAGCGAGTCATTGCGCGCCTACACGTGGGGCGCGGCCTACGCGGCCGGCATGGAGGAACGCCTGGGCTGCCTGGCTCCAGGTTACCACGCAGACCTGATCGTGCTGGACCGCAACATCTTCGAGCTGCCCCCTGAAGCACTACTGGAGACCAAGGTCCAGCGCACGATGATAGAGGGCATCTGGCAAACGCTCGGCTGACCGCAGTCGTCAGCGTAGACGCAAACAGGGCCACGCGGCTTCGCTGCGTGGCCCTGTCCCCATCCCCAGTCAATTCTACATCAGCTGCCGGTGCTTGTCCTCGCCGAACCGGCGCAACTCCTTCAGGTGGCTGTCAGGCGACTCTGACCCCTCGCCGGCTATATCCCGATAGACCCTGACAAGCCGGTCCACACGAGCCCGTATCTCCTCCCACAGCGCAAGGAGGTTGACATAGTGAAGCTCCAGCTCCTCGTCGACCTCGGTGAGGTGTTCCAGGGTCCGCTGATTGCCGAGGTCCTGCCTGCGCCAGCGATCCTCCTCATCGACCACGCGCTTCTGCCAGTCGCGGGCGAAGGCTTCCTGCCACTCGTCCCATTGACGGAGCAACCGCTCCTCCGTCAACCGCTGCATCTCGGCCGTCTCACTCTGGCGGCGCTCCAAGCGCTCCTCGAACGCGGTAAGGCCGTCCAGCGCCTGCCGGTTCTGGTTGTAGAGCAGCGCGTAGCGCTGCGTCTGCTCCACCAAGCGCTGCACCTCCTCGTTGACCTGAGCAGCCTGCTCCATGTACTTCTTCACACGCTGCTCTCGCTGGAAGTCCGAGACCCTGAGCTCCTCGATCCTCGGCTCGTACGACTGTGCGATCTCAACCGCCTCGTCCACCTGAGCCGGCAGCTTGCGGATGCTGTCCTCCAGACGGATCATGCGCGCAGCCAGCTCGTCGGCACGCTGCCGAAGGCCCGGCAGCTCGCCCTCCACCTCGCCCACACGCCGGGTGTCGGCGCGTCGCTGCTCCTCCAGATAGACGATCGACTGCAGCCGGTCGTCCGTGCGCCGGGTGAAGTCCGAGACGCTGCTGGACAGCGTCTGCATCTGCCCCTGAAGCCGCTGTTCGCCGGCGGCGCGGGCCTCCAGCTGCTCCTCATAGCGCAACGTGGGGCGGATGCGCTTCTCGAGGTCGGCGATCATATCGTTGAGCAGCTCGATCTCGGCGCGCCGGTTCTGGTCCGACTCCAGGCGCTCGCGGCGAATCTGCGCCTTCAGTGCGTCGACCTGCCCGCCCAGGTCTCGCTGGGTGGTCTCGATCATGCTGGGATAGTCATCGGTGCGGCGCAAGTCTGTCTGGGCGCTAACCAGCTCTTTGCGTAAGCCATCCAGCTCCTTGGACTGCCCCTGGATCAGCTGCGCCTGCTGCTCCAGCCGTTCCTGCAGGGCCGTGATCTGGGCGCGGTCACGCTTACGCTCCTCGTCCAGCCAGCGGACCATCTGCTCGAGTTGGCTAGTCTCCATTCCTCACCTTCCTTCGTACCGCACCGTCCCCTTGGAACGGACAGCTTTCGCCCCCACGGCGGCCTACTCCACTCGGGAATGGACCACTGAGTGATCGCGATTATACCCTAGACCGCCGGAAGAGGGGTCTGAGCAGGCTGCGGTCCTCCTCGCTGATCGCACCCAGCAGAACGATCACCACAGGATAGACGATAAGCACGGTCCCCAGCGCCACCCCTCTGCCCAGTCCCCACGTGAGGGCAGCACCCGCAGCAGCGACAGACGCGGCGACGAGGGGCTTGAGCAGGATCGCACGCCACCCGATGGTGCCGAACTCGCGGCGCATCCCGATCACGAAGAGCACCAACAAGATGGCCTCCGAGACGACGTGCAGGACGGCAGACGCAGCATAGCCGTAGCGCGACATCAGCGCCAGGTTGGCCAACAGGGAGACCGAGAAGCCCACCGTGTACGCGCGGGTCAGGTAGCGCTGCCGGTCGACCGAGATTAGCACGTACTGCGTGATACTGTTGATCCACCCGATGGGCATGGACCAGGCCATCAGCCGCAACGCGACCGCGGCACCGGGTAGGTACTCCGAGCCGCCGAGGATCAGGACCATCTCACGCCCGATCACCGTGGTGATCAGCGCGACGGGCAGGACCAACAGCACCAGGATCTTGGTGCCCAGCCGGTAGAACCGCATCAGGGCATCCCGGTCGCCCTGAGCCTGGCGCGAAATCACGGGGAAGAGCGCCATCGTGAACATCGATGGGATCACCATCACGGCATCGAGCAGCTTGTAGCCGATGCTGTAGAGCCCCAGCGATTCACTGCCCAGGATCGGCTCCATCAGGTAGACGTCCACCTTGTAGAAGAGATAGGCCAGGAGGTGGTTGAGCATCAGCGGCCACGACTCGCGCATCATCTCGCGGCGGAGGCCGCGGTCCGACGCGGCAGGGATCGGGAGGGCCGCAGCCGCAGGATCGCGTCGACGACGCACCGCCGGGAAAAGGCGCCAGGCCATCGTCCCAAGGATGGCCAGGGTGACCAGATTGATCGCGATCGAGGAGCCGGCGATGCCGACGATGCCCCAACCCGCGATGAGGACCAGGGTCTGCAGCGCCACCTTGATGAGGGTGCTCACACTCTGGACCGCGGCCGGATACTCGGCCTTCTCGAAGGCATAGAAGAGCGCCGTCAACCCCGTGGCGATGGAGGTGGGCAACGAGCCCGCGTAGAGAAGGAGCATGGCGACGATTGCCTGCCGGGAAGCCGGAGTGGTCAGCGCGGCGACCACCGTCTGGCGAGTGGCGATAAAGGCCAGCAGAAGGGGCAGCGCCGCCAGACTGAGACCGACCCGCACCAGCGAGGTGTTGACCAACAGACGGCGTGCCTGGTCCCGACGGCGCGCGACCTCTCGCGTGAGGTACGTGTTAAGCCCGAAGTTGGTGACGATATCGAACCAGAGGAAGACGTTGATGGCGAAGTAGTAGTCACCCGCGTTGGCCGGACCCAGAATCCGCAGCATCAACGCGGCAAAGGCGAAATCGACGGCGCGGTTGAAGATGTTGAGCACGATGGGCACGATGCTGTTCTTCGCGAGGCGCTCGACGGTGGTGCTGCCGTCGCGGTCGCGGTAGATCAGCCGCCACGCCCAGACCCCGGCCAGGAAGACGACGGCGCACGCGCTGAGGAAGGAGACAAAGGCACCGATCTTCACACTGTCGGGACTGTACTTGAACCGCACAACGGCGCTCTCATCGAGCAGAACCCCACGGAAATTGCCGGCGACCCGCGCGATGGGGACCTGCGTCTCCTGATCGTCTCCGGCACCGATGGGGCGCACAAAGGCCTTCCAGCCGCGGGCAAAGCTGTCGGTCAGGATCAGCCAAGAGGGCTCCGCCACCGTCGCCTCGATCCACACCTCACTGGCAGCGTAGCTGGTGATCGACTGGGGAATCATAGACCCAGCGACACGCGCATCCACACCAGGCGGGAGATTCCTGTCGGGACCGACCCAGCCCGCCACGTCGGCCTCGACCACCACGTGGAGGCGAGGGTCGTAGGTCATCAGTGCCTCGCCCACGGCCTCGACATCCGTGACCTGCACGGTGGCGCTCTGCGGCAGCGTGAAGGCCCGGGGTGCCACGCCCAGGTTCTCATACACACGCACCGCGTCGTCCCCGTAGACCTGGCGGTACTTGGGCAGGGGAATCTCCGCCTCTGTGACGATGTACTTGACATTGAGCATGTCGGTGAGCGGGCTGTCGAGGCTGGAGAACTTGCTGAAGGGCGCGATCCGGTTGTAGGGGAGCTGCCCCTGTGGCTCGATCCACCCCATATAGCGGGCGTATTGCGCCGAGAACATGCTGTCATAGCCGCGCACATCCTGGAGTCGATGGATCATCCCTGTGTTGGCAGTAAGCGTGCCGCGCCCATCGGGGTCAAAGGTCGAGATGCGCCAGAGGCCGGTGTCCTGCTTTAGGAACCCGATCACCGGCGGAATCTGGCCCAGCAGGGCCGGATCGACCGCCGGGTTGAAGCCGGCGCCAAAGGCCACCAGGTCCACCACAACCACCAGGACGGCCAGTGCTTGCCACGCCGGCGTTCGCCCGAGGCATCGCGGAAGCCAGATGGGACAGCGGGAGACCCGCAGGATGATGCCGCCCGAAATCAGGAACGCCAGGAAGATCGCGATCTTGGGGACAAGGTAGGCGTAGAGCGTGCGAGCATCAGCGAAGGCGTAGGCAGCCTTGGCCAGCGATGCGAAGGCCCGTTCGACCAGTGGCGCGACAGCGCCATACGCCGACCGGCTCCCCAGCAATCCGGCGAAACCCATCAGCCCCCCCCAGAGGGCCACGGCAGCCGCGATGGTAACCATGTTCGGTTCGGCGCCCCACAGTAGCAACCGCTGCAGTCGAGAGCCACGCAGCGCCTCAGCGGCGGGCTCCTTGGCCTCTCCAGGGTTCGGCAGTGCCATCTTCCGGCGCAGCTCGGCGACTGACGTGACCCCGAGACCGGCGAGGGCGCTGACGGCGACCGTCAGCGGGAAGACCCACCGGAAGGGCGAGTGGGACTGGTTGAAGAAGGGCAGCGCGTAGATCACGGCGTAGAGCGGCGTGCCGAAAACACAGCCCAGGGAGAAGACCGCGAGCGCGGCGAGCACGAGCACGTGCGGATGCCGCAACCAACCACCGGCCCGGGCCAAAGCGCGCCGCATTCGGGAACGGTCATCCCCGACAGATTCCGCCCGTGAGGGGGGACGCAGGATTGCGATCGCCGCCAGGAGTAACGGCAGGATCCCCAAGTAGGCGCCGCCCTCGACATAGTTCTTGATACCCCAGTCGAACGAGGCGATTGCCTCCCCGAAGGCGTTCTTCTCGGCGGCGATGCGCGTCCCGGTGAAGATATCTACAAAGGACGTATCCGTGGGATTCCCGAAGAAATCGGGAATCAGGAAGGTGACGACCCGGCGCATCGGATATGCCCACCCCCGCACGTCGGCCAGGGAAACAGCGCCTTGACGGAAGCTATCCCGGACGGCCTCGTAGAAGGGAATGAGCTGCACGCCCCCCAGACCGAGGCCAAGCACGACCGTCAGAACAACCCCGGCTGCGGGCCCCACGACCTCGCGGCGCCACGCATCACGCGGATGAGTGACGAGCTGCAGCACCAGCCGCCACGCGGCATAGCCGGCGGTGACCAGGACGACGAAGTAGCTGATCTCGGCGTGGCCCGCGAGCGTCTGGAGACCGAGGGTCACGGCGCCCGCGAGCGCCCATGGCAACATCGTGCGGGACTGATGCCATAGACGGCGTCGCGTGATCGTGCACTCCACAAAGGCCAGGACCAGCGGCAGCCAAGCGGCCCCGGCGATGATCATTGGGTGGACCACGGAGACCACCAGGAAGCCACTCAGCTCGAAGACGATGCCGGCGATCAGCGCGCCGGTACAGTTCGCGCGGATCACACGTGCGAAGACATACATCGCGAGACCGGCGATACCCAATTGGAGCACGGTGAAGACACCGAAGGCCCTGGAAATGGGCAACAGGTAGGCGAGCCAGGTGAGCGGATATAGCGCGGAGTGTTGGCCGTTGGCGAGGAAGGGATGCCCCGAAAAGGTGTAGGGATCCCAAAGCGGGAGTGACCTGGACCTGACCGACTCGACCAGGAACTGCTTCCAAGGGTAGTTCTGCAGGATCAGGTCGGCCAGGAGCCCGTTCTGAACCTGGCGCTCGCCTTGAGCGGTACGGTAGGGCTCGAATTGGGTGAGCGCGTCGACCGGGAGCAGGGTCTTGCCACCCAGCGAGACCTCGGCAAAGAGCAAGAGCGGGAGTAGAAGCAACAGCCCCGCACACAGCCAGTCTCGCCAGAGTCGTCGCATTCCACGCTCCAAAGGGGGGATACAGCTGGGCATCGTAACACGCAACAGGGTTTCGGCAAACAAGAGCGGAGCCGGACGAGTGTCCAGCCCCGCGGAAGGAGCGGTCAGACTTCAGGGGCTACAGGGTCGGCCAACCCTGTGAGGTGGCCAACTCAGAGAGTTGGCGTGTTCAGAATCTCCCGGAGGCCGGCGATGCCCTTGGTCTCCGCCAGCGTCGCGGCGGTGACCAGTTGGATCTCGAACGCCATCTTCGGAAGGTCCACGCCATCGGTGCGGGTGCCGCGTTCCCAATCCCGGTGCGGGTAGAAGAATGAGGCGGCCTCATTGAGCCGTTGATCCAGGCGTCCCATGATCGCGTAGGAGTCCTGACCGGATGGCGTCACGATGACGTACTGGTAGAGATCAAGCTGGCCCACGAAGAGATCGATGCCCATCGACTCGGTCGCGGTGTTGCGCAGGATCAGGGCGACCGCGCGCAGGACATCGTCGTGGGTCACAAAGCCGTAGGCGTCGCTGAAGGCATCCATGCCCTTGATGGTGATGCCGATGACGGAGAGATCCGGGTTGCGGAAGACGCGTTCCAGCTCCTCGTCGATCAGCCGCGACGTGGGCAGCCCGGTGATAGGGTGCAGGAGCGTCTCGCGACCGCTGCGTCGCAGTGCGTTGCGCACGCGGAAGCGCAGCTCCTGGACATCGAAGGGCTTGGTGATGTAGTCGATCGCGCCCAGCTCGAGACCCGTGATGCGGTCGACGCGCTCCTTGCGCTCGGTGAGGAAGATCACGGGGACGTTCTCGGTACGGGTCTGCGCACGTAACTGCGCACACACCTCATAGCCGTCCATATCGGGCAGATGAATATCCAGGATCACGAGATCGGGCAGAATTCGGGTCACCAGCGTGAGGGCATCCTGCCCCCAGCCGGTGTGCGAGACCTGATAGCCCAGCGACGAGAAGTAGGCCATCAGCATCTCAGCGGTGCTGGGCTCATCCTCGACGAGCAGGATTTGACAGGGTCCTTCGCGATCGGCGCTAGCCATCACGGGACCATTCGTGGAAAGACGGGAACTCACCATGGGCAGCCTCTTTGACGCCTAATTGGTAGACGACGATGGTGTCGACGGCTAACCGATGGGCTCTTTGTAGACCTGGAAGGTGCAGTTCTCGTGGCCCTGACCGATACAGGTCACCTGGTCCACACGGAACGTGCGCCCGCCACTGATCCAACGCAGGGCCTCCTCGATAATGCCGGCAGCGATGAAGCCGCCTGCGCGCTCCACGTCCCGGCCCCAGCACATCGAGCAGCGCTCGATGATGTAGTGGTACTGCTCGCCACCGGGATCGCGTACGTAGGAGGTCTGGTCGCTGAGCGAGTCAAAGACCTTGGCCACCGCGGGGAGACCTGCCTTGAGCTTCGCCTGGAGCGGCAGCACCTTAAAAGCCAGGTCACTGGCCCCGACCAGCGCGCCGAAGTTGGCGAGGCCACGCGCAAAGAGCACGCGTCCCAGACGTAGCTGAAGGCCGCGACCGCCACGCGGACCGTACATCTCCTCGAGTGCCAGATTGAGGGCCGAGATATAGGCAAAGTCAAAGCCCTTGTCGAGCACGTCCGGAGGGGGACTGTCGATGAACTGTGAGAGGCCGGCCATATTGAGGATGGCATTGAGGCCGTTGCGCCCCATGATCTCTTCGAGGGCATCGAACAGGATTAGGCCGAACCGGTTCGGGTAGTTGAAGCCGCTAGGCTCAGGAGCTGTTGGCACGGTGGACCTCCTTCTGTCCTTACAGGATTGCCGAGAATTCCTCAGCAGCACGCCGCATATCGAGGAAGAGCAGGCCGAGCTTGGCCTGTTCGCGGGCGAGGACCGTGAGAACCGCCTCCTCACCAACCGCGCGCAGGATCACGTAGCCGCGTTCGCCTCGCACATAGACCTCGTCCAGCATGCCACGCCCAAGCTCACCCGCTATCCGCTCACCCAGTGAGAGCATCGCCGCTGACATCGCGGCAACCCGGTCTTCCTCTACGCCCTGGGGTAGTGAGGTCGCGATGGGCAGACCATCCACACTGATGATCGCCGCGGCTTCCACATCCAGGCTGCTGACCTGGAGTTCGCGCAACCGCTCGATCATCCGCTCGTTTCGGGATCTACTTGCCATATACACAGTCCTCCGACAGTGATCGGGCACACGGAGGCAAGAAATCGCGCATCACCGACTTCTAACCTAATGAAAAGAGTACCATAGGTGCGAAAGCATGTCAAGATACGGTTAGGATGCAATCTGGACTTGCTCGCGCGACATCAGGCAGTCTGAGGGATGTGCAGCCGGACCAGTTTCCCCCAGCCCAGCACGTGCTAGACTGACCACTGATTACCTGTAGGCCGGGCTGTCTGGCCCGGTCGCGCGCGCAGCGCGCCCGATCACCGGTCGGTCGCCCACACGAGGAGACGATGAACCCAACTGACGACACCCACGCCGAAGCCTATCTCCGCCTGCGCGAGCACCTGGACCGCCTGCCCGGCGGGTACCCGGCCACCGACAGTGGCATCGAGCTGCGCATCCTGCGCCGGCTGTTCACGCCCGAGGAAGCCGAGCTGGCCGTGCACCTGACGCTGCTGGCGGAGGAACCGCGCGTGGTCGCGCGCAGGGCCGGGTTGCCCACGAAGATGGTCGCCCAAAGGCTGGAGACCATGGCCGAGAAGGGCCTGATCTACGCCCTCCACGTGGAGGGGCGCCCGCCGCGGTACCAGGCGTCCCAGTTCGCCATTGGTATCTGGGAATGGCAGCTCAACAAGATGGACGAGGGCTTCATCCGCGACATGGAGGAGTACTGGCCCGCCTTCTTTGACCTGGAGACGTGGGGGCAGATGCCCCAGGTGCGCACCATCCCCGTCCACGAGAGCCTGGACTATGGTCCCGAGGTGATGTCCTACGAGCAGGCCGAATCGCTGATCGCCCAGCACGACCGCATCGCCGTCGCGCCGTGCGTCTGCCGGCAGGAGCAATCGATCATCGATCAAGCCTGCGAGAAGCCGCTGGAGACGTGTCTCTCGTTCGACAAGGGCGCCGACTTCTACGTACGGTACCGTATGGGGCGCTACATCACACACGACGAGGCGGAGGCTCTCTTCCGGCAGGCCAACGACGAGGGGTTGGTGCTCCAGCCCAGCAACGCCAAGCAGGCGACCTTCATCTGCATGTGCTGTGGATGTTGCTGCGGCGTGCTGCGCAATGTCAAGCGCCATCCGCAGCCAGCGTCCATTATGGCATCGGCCTTCATCGCCGCACTCGACGGGGAGGCCTGCGTCGGCTGCGGCATCTGCGTCGACCGCTGCCAGATGGATGCCCTGACCGTGACCGATGGCAAAGCCGTGCTGGACCTGGACCGCTGCATCGGCTGTGGGCTCTGCGTGAGCACGTGCCCCACCCACGCGCTGACGCTGGAACGCAAGCCCAAACAGGACCAGCGCCCGCTGCCTCCCGACATCGCACGGACGATGATCCGCCTCGCCCAGTCGCGCGGCTACATGAAGCCGGCGGACCTGGTGAAGCTGGTGGCCAAATCACAGGTGGATCGCCTGCTGTCTCGGTAGGTCACATCCCAGCAGACCGCTGGGCCCTCCGTGGACCGCGGACGTCTCGGCTGCACGCGCCCCTCGTAGGCCGGGCGGGTGTGCCCGGCCCCGCCCGCACACACCCGCGCTAGATGATCCCCGCCCCCGAGAGCGCAAAGACCACGGCGAAGATGACGACGGCCAGGACTGCGAAGAAGGCCAGCGTCCCCAGACCCACCCACAGTGCCAGATACTTCGACCGGCCGCGAGACTCCCTGGCCAGCCGCTCCAGCGAGGTAGGCTCGAGCGTCTCCACCGGCCCCTCGGCCCCCTCGACCGCCCGCAGCACGGTGATCAGATCTGTGAGCCATGCCTCCACCTGCTCCGTGGTCAAATCGATGCCGAACAGCCGCCTGCTCCCACTGCAGATCAGCTTGAGTTGCCCCGGGCTCAACAGTACCTGCTGCCGGGTGAAAGATCCCCGAAGGGCA
>Ga0180435_10002261_pt1 | contig 19759 bp, 20 predicted proteins | sample SS_ome_3_FD_132467 | JGI IMG/M metagenome (GOLD analysis project Ga0180435, IMG submission 132467) | Hypersaline lake sediment archaeal communities from the Salton Sea, California, USA - SS_3_S_1 metaG | ecosystem: Environmental > Aquatic > Non-marine Saline and Alkaline > Hypersaline >...
GCGACATCATCTCGGTCAAGAGCGTGAAGAGCCGCATCCTCGAGCCCGGCTATGGCTATGTACGTATCAGTAACTTCCAGTCCAAGACCGCAAGGGACCTGGTCGATGAGCTGGCCAAGCTGAAAAACGAGAACGAAGACGAACTCAAGGGACTGGTGCTCGACCTGCGTAATAACCCGGGTGGCGTACTCAGTGCCGCAGCCGATGTATCTGATGCCTTTCTGGATGAAGGCAAGCTGGTCTATACCAAAGGCAGGCTGGAGAACTCGGATTTCGAATTCAACGCCAAACCTGGCGACATCATGAACGGGTCACCGATCGTGGTACTGATCAACGGTGGTTCCGCATCAGCATCCGAGATCGTCGCCGGTGCGCTGCAGGACCACAAGCGCGGCGTGGTCATGGGCAGCAAGTCATTCGGCAAGGGCTCGGTACAGACCATCCAGGAGTTACGCAGCGGCGGTGCCGTAAAGATCACCACAGCGCGCTACTTCACACCGAACGGCCGTTCCATACAGGGTGAGGGCATCACACCGGACATCATCCTCGACAGCTACGAGATCAAGGACTCTGACGATAATGCTGCACTGCGTATAAAGGAATCTGACCTGACCGGCAGCATCAGTAATCCGACCAAGTCCGAGGAAGCGATCAAGAAAGCCGAGCAGGAAGGCAAAGACAAGGATGACGCAGAACCCAAACGCCTGAAAGCCTCTGAGGACTTCCAGCTCTATGAAGCGCTGCTGCTACTCAAAGGCCTCAGCATCATGAAAAACAAGTCCTGATCAGGTTCACCACCGTCAGATAATACAGAGCCGACCACACAGGCCTGACCATATGATGAACAGATCATCACATATGGTCAGGCTATGCTGTCTGCTAACCTGTCTGCTGCTGTCTTCACCAGCTGCTGGCTCAGAAACAAAAACAGCACCCGCATCAGCGCTGGATAACGCCGAACTGGTTGCCAGTATCATCATCGATGATGTCGGCAATAACTACCACTATGGCCGCGCTGTGATCGAACTTCCCGCGACACTCACCATCGCCATACTGCCGGGTACCAGCTACGCTGTATCACTGGCACAACTCGCGGCCCGCGAGAACAAGGAAGTGATGCTGCACCTGCCTATGCAGTCAGTCGAACACCATCAGCATTCTCCCGGCACCCTGGATCTGCACATGACCCGCAAGGAGTTTGCCCGCCAGTTGCACCACAACCTCAGCTCCGTACCCTATGTGCGCGGCGTCAATAATCACATGGGCAGCCTGTTGACCCGGCACCCGGGGCATATGTCATGGCTGATGGAGGAGCTGTCCCGTCATGGCGGGCTCTACTTCGTCGACAGCAAGACGACCAGTAAGTCCATCGCCGACCGCATCGCGCTCGAGTATCGGATTCCCAGCATGTCGCGTGATTTCTTCCTCGATCCCGACGATGACCCCCGCACCCTGAAGATCCAGTTCGAGCTGTTTATCGACAAGGTTCTCAGGCGAGGGCATGCGCTGGCAATCGCTCACCCTTATCCGGCCACTATCGCCTTTCTCAGGGACAACCTGCATCGGCTGGAAAAGCATGGTATTCGCTTGATACCGGTATCTGAGCTGATCGATAATAGAAACAAGGCACAACAGGAGGACACGCCATATGTCGCATGTACTGGTACCACTTGCTCAGGGTTGTGAAGAACTCGAGGCCATCACGATAACTGATCTGCTGGTCAGGGCCGGTGTCCAAGTCACCACCTGCGGGCTGGATGACCAGCCAGTGAAAGCATCCAGGGGCACCCGCATCATTCCGGATGTATCGATCGACGAGGTGGTGGATAATAACTTCGATATGATCGTGTTGCCAGGCGGGCTGCCCGGCGCCGATCACCTGCGAGATGACGCCAGGGTTCAGGCGATCATCAAGCGGCATGCTGAATCAGGTCATTATATCGGCGCTATCTGCGCCGCACCCAGGGCACTGGCCAGCGCGGGCCTGCTCAGCGGACGCAAGGTGACCAGCTATCCGGGCGCACTTGACGCCCTCGATGATGACAGTATCGAGCTGTGTGATGATGCCATTGTCATCGATGGCAATGTCATCACTTCCCGGGGCCCCGGCACCGCCATGGACTTCGCTCTGAGCCTGATCGAGCTGCTCGAAGGCCGGGAAAAACGCGATGAAGTCGAAGCCCAACTGGTACGCTGTTGAACTAATCAAGCTTATTCAACAATTTATAATATATTAATGCCCTTATGAAGAATACTGGTATTTAATACGCATGTTCTATAAAATACCTGATTAATTTACTAGGTTATTCCAAGAGGTAGCGCCATGCAGGCAGAAGTTAACGGAAAGATCATCCAGCTCAGTGAAGCTGGCTGGCTGGAGAACCTCGATGAGTGGAGTGAAGAGCTTGCTGTCGAGATCGCCAAGAACGAGAAGATCGATGAACTCACCCAGGAACACTGGGATATCATCAATGAAGCACGTGAATACTTTAACGAGAACGGGTCAGTATGTGAGCCACGCGCGTTCTCGAAGATCATGAAAAAGAAATACGGCAAGGACCGCAGTGACCAGAAATACATCTATTCGCTGTTCCCTACAGGCCTGATCAAATGCGCTAACAAGATCGCAGGTCTGCCAAGGCCCAAAGGCTGTAGTTGATCCGGCACATAGCCATATACAAAAAGCCACGCCAATGCGTGGCTTTTTTATGTACAGGAGGTACGGTATGCCGCAAGGAGGCAGGCGCCTACATGGATGTAGGTGGTAGGGCAACGCAGGGAGCAGTTGCCGAATGCCGGTGCGGCTATGCCCAATCATAACAAGCCAGGTCAGTTGTAATCGCTGTATCGCCGCTCGTAGGCATTTCCGAAATGCACTTCCAGCCTGAAGAACAGCAGCCATTTCGAGCGCTGTGGTATCAGCACGTTTTCACGTGAAGCGTCCAGCGTCGTCGGCCAGGTATATTCCGGCGCTATCTCGTAGAACAGCCATGGACGATGGAAATTCTTCCGGAACCTGATACCGGCACGGTAATTGATCGCCTTGGTCTGTGGTTCCGTAATCCCGTTAGCACTCAGCTCGTAGGCCAGTGACGCTTTCCTGCTCAGCCGGTGATACAGCACGAAGGCCTGCAACCAGTCGACACCATCGAAGTTCTCTGCGTACTGCCCTTCGGTACTGGCCCTGAAAAGCAGGCCCCGGACGATCTGCTTTTCTATATCGACCTGGGTGCGGCCGCTGTTGACCCCTTTCCTGTTCTGCGCTTCCTGGGTCAGACGCAGGTTGATGGTATCGGTAAACGGATATGTGTAGCGATATCTCACGCGTATGCGCGGCGTCGGGGTAACACTGACACTTATCTTCGACCTGTCGCTCTCTGCCACGTCCAGACGCAGGCTGAGCGTATTGGTATTGGAAGCGGTCGTGCCGGGCGCCACATCCTGCAGCTGTTCATCCTCGACATCCTCGCTCTCGAAGGTAAGCCGCAGGCGGTCGGAAAAGTAGGGCAGTTCGACACTGGCATTCAGGCCCATGTCAAAACTGAAGCCTTCTTCCTCATCCTGGGTGAACTCGTTACGCCAACGGACATAGGTGCCGGCGCTGACTTCCTCGAACACCCTGTCAGTAGCAAAGAAGTTATCAAACCATAATGCCGGTTCACAGAAGGCCGAGTTCATATAGAGCTGAGTATGGTCGTACCAGCTCGGTTCATAATCGTACTTGTCCAGGCTGCGGTCACAAGGGTTTTCCGGGTTACGTACCCGGTAGATAGTCACATCAGCCGGCTCCGTCTCTACTCCGGCAGGCTCGGCCTCGCTGACGGGCGGGCCGGCTGTTTCTTCAATCTGCTGCACCTGTTCAGCACTGTCAGTAGTAGCCTGGTCGCCACTGACCGGCTGCCCTGGTACAGCACAGACATCACTAAAAGCGGATAAAAGTACGAGCAGGAAAGGGATTCGTAACGCTCCCGATGCACGGATTATTTCGCTAGGCTTGCTCACTCACACAGGGTACAAAATTGATGTATGATTGCATTATATAGCCGTTTAAGCATTCGCCAACATAATAATGACAACGACGAAGCATCACCTGCCAGAGATGGTCGCCGCCATCGACCTCGGTTCCAACAGTTTCCATATGATCGTCGCACGACTGGAAGAAAACGGCACGCTTTCGGTCATCGACCGGCTACGTGACAGCGTCCGGCTTGGCGGCGGCCTCGACAGGAATGGCAATATCGACGAGGCCGCTCAGCAACGAGCATTCACCTGTCTGGAGACGTTCTCACAACGCATCCGGGATCTGCCTCACTCTGCCGTCAGGGTCGCGGGCACAAACACCCTGCGCGTTGCCAAAAACGCCCAGGCCTTCGTCGACAAGGCGGAGTCCATCCTCAACCACTCCATCGAGGTCATCGAAGGACGAGAAGAAGCCCGGCTGATCTACCTCGGCGTTGCACACGGCCTTGCGACCAAAGAGGGCAATCGCCTGGTGGTAGATATCGGTGGCGGCAGTACCGAGCTGATCATCGGTCAGAGCATGCTGCCGATGCGCAGGGAGAGCATGTATACCGGTTGTGTCAGCGCCAGCCGCCGGTTCTTTGCTGATGGTTACATCACCAGGAAAACCATGAAGGCCGCGGTGACCGACGCCTCGATGATCCTGTACTCACAGGCATCGCGTTTCGACAGTAAAAAATGGGATGAGGCGATCGGTTGTGCCGGCACGATCAAGGCAATCGGGAACATCCTGCACGAACAGGGCTGGTGCGAGAGCGGCATCAGTTACAAGGGCCTGAAACAACTGCGGGATGTGATGATAGAGGCGGGGCACATCGACAAACTGAACCTGGTCGGGCTCAGCGATAACCGAAGGCCCGTCATCGCCGGCGGGCTATCTGTATTGCTCGGGGTCTTCAAGACACTCAAAATCAAACACATGCTGGTCTCGGACCAGGGCATGCGCGAAGGTTTGTTATATGATCTGGTCGGCCGTATAACGCATACCGATGTACGTGATGCGACTGTCGAGACAGTGATGTCCAAGTGGGGGGTGGACGAGGTACAGGCGGGACGGGTCACAGACACGGTCGACATTTTATGTAAAAAGGCCTGTGAAAACTCGAACATCGACGCAGACCAGCAGGCACCGCTGTTACGCTGGGCATCGATGCTGCATGAGATCGGTCTGCAGGTGTCACATAATAACTATCACAAGCATGGTTCCTACCTGCTGACGAATGCAGACATGCAGGGCTTCTCTCGCCAGGAACAGGCACTGCTGGCCGCCCTGGTGCTCAGCCACCGGAGTAAATTCCGTACTGCAGCCTTCGACAAACTGATGAAACCCTTCGTCACGCCGGGCAAACACATGTGTATCCTGCTGCGCCTGGCCGTACTGCTGCAGCGTGGCCGTGCCGATATCGAGCTGCCTGATGTCGACCTGAAGATCGATGACAACCAGATCATCCTGCGTTTCCCGCCAGACTGGTTGAAACATAACAGCATGACCAAGGCGAGCCTCAGGAAAGAAGCGGAGTATCTCGAAGCCGCCGGATACACTCTCAACTTTGCGTAAACACAGCTGCCATTCACTGTTACTTGCGTCACTGGCTGTCCTGTCAGCCTGTGACAGAAACCACCGGCATGTTCCCTTCGTCCCTGTGCCTGTCACGGATACTGAGAGCATCCTGCATGTCTATCGGCCACAAACGATGAGCAATGCCATGTATTCGCCTGATCTACTCATCGACGGTGAAACACGGACGGCTGTCAAAGCCGGCAACAAATATATGTTCCGTATCGCACCGGGCAAGCACGATATCGCGCTTGCCCTGAATGACGGGTTTTCAGGTGAGGCGGTATTCGAGCTCACGGCCCTGGCTGGTTCTGCCTATTATCTACGCGTCGATACCAGCCTTGAATTACAGCAGGGTACAGCCGGCTATAGCCCTTATGCGCGCAGTTTCGATCTGGTATCTATCGAGCATAACGTGGCCATCGAACAGATAACCGAATGCTGCTCACTTGAGGCAAAGGATACAGGTAAAGAGAAAAGCGAAGTCGTGAAAGGTGACAAGGGCGCTTCAGCAGCCGAGCCGAACACGCCACAGGGCTTTTCCACGGACAAGACCGCGAACCCCTTCGGTCATTAGCCTAACCATAAACTGCATTTACCCGTGTCTATGATTAGCTCGACGAACATAAGCCCGGCACCACCACATCAGCGCATGCCGAGGCGACGGCCACATAGGACATCCCGGGCCCTGTAACACGCAGGATACCCGGGACAATATCTCACTGACTATTCGTGATGACCCGACTTGTTGACGAACATACTGAACAGATAGGCCATCATCAACAGCATGAATACCACTATGCCTATGGTCAGCCAACCCATGAAATTATCGAATAAATTACTGAAAACTTCCATAACAACCCCCGTATCTAAGTTGCGTACAGTGTATTTTCTGGCGTCAAAACCGACATTGATAAATGTCATCACCATCATGTACACCGATGGTTTTATGACCCAGGTCAACAAAGTCTGCCGTTAGAGCCAGCGTCATAAAAAAGCCCGGCCCATGAACACATGGGTCGGGCTTTTATAGTTTATAAGATCCGGCTATGGAACAGGATCTTGTCCAGCTGACTCGCTAGACGACTCTGACGTTTGCTGCCTGCGGCCCTTTCTGGCCTTCCTCGACTTCGAACTCGACTTCCTGGCCTTCTGTCAGGGTCTTGAAACCTGAGCCAGTGATCGCCTTGAAATGAACAAACACATCATTACCATCCGAACGCTCGATAAAACCGAAACCTTTTTTCTCATCAAACCACTTCACGCGGCCAGTCGTTGTAGACATATGCAATCTCCAGTAAATCTATAAAAACACTTCAATATACACGGGCATGTAGATAGAAGCGAGTCGTACAGCCAGTGGGAGCAGAACACTTACGAACAGACAAGATGGTCGATCTCCAGGCAGACTGAATATCGATATTGCAGACATAAATAGTTGCTGTTACCTTACCAGCGTAATGAGTATAACTTATCTTGTAGTAAACTCACTAAAAATAAAATGACAAGTTTATTAAATTAATGTTAATGATTACCGACCTGCGAGAAGCCCCCGAGCAGCTGGAAAAACTCGCTGCCTGGCACCATGAACAGTGGTCGCATCTGTACCCCGGACAGACACTGGCGGATCGCACCAAAACGATGCGATCCCATCTTTCTGAGCAACTCATCCCGGGTACTTATCTTGCTATCGATCATGACCTGGTCGGCTCTGCATCGATCATAGAAAGTGATATGGAAACCCATCCGGAACTGACACCCTGGCTGGCGAGTGTGTACGTCGATGAGCCATACAGGAACCAGGGTATAGGTCGCACCCTGGTAAAACATGTTATCGATGTCGCAGCAAACAACGGCATCAAACGACTGTACCTTTTTACTCCTGACAAGGAATCGTTCTACCAAAGTATCGGCTGGCAATATTATGCCAGCGAAAACTATCACGGTGAGGATGTAACTATCATGTATCGCGATACACACTGAGAGCTGTTCGTGAAAACACCGATAACACTGGAGAATACCCGTAAGGCCTGGGACCAGGCCGGGCTGAAACAGGTTTTCAACGAGGAACTGCGTAGCCTGCCCGTGGATGCATTGCCGCTACAACAGGGCCTGAGACAGAGCAGCATCGCGCTCAATCACGCACTGTCTGCAACCATACTCAACGCGCGGCAAGTCGGCGACAACTACATCATCCATGCCGGACTTTTTTATACCGGCATGGTCGCCGGCTGCAACTGTGCCGACGACCCGACACCGCAGGATGAGGTTAACGAGTACTGCGAGGCGCTGTTCACTATCGATCGTCGAACCGGTGTGACAACCGTAGTACTTACAGACTAGACTTGCCTGAAGCTCGCCATGATCATTCTTCGATCAGTTTGTTGATGATGGCAACGACCTCTTCGTGATCAAAGATTCGTCCGCCTATAGCACGATACCGGATCTTGCCCTGTTTATCGATAAGGAAAGTGGTGGGCAACCCGCGCACGGCATAAGCCTGTGATACCGAGCTGTCACTGTCGAACAGTATATCGAAGGTCGGGTCGACTGCCAGCTGACCGGTGAAGGCGAACACCTGGTCGACATCCTCCATCTGGTTGATCGCCAGAACCTTGAAATCAGCAGCATCGACCTTCTGATGCAGGCGCTCCATGGAGGGCATCTCGCGGATACAGGGCGGACACCAGGTCGCCCAGAAATTCACCAGCACGACCTTGCCGCGCAGTTCGCGAAGCCGCACGGTCTCATCGTCCATGTTCATCAGTTCGAAATCGGGCGCCTCGACGGTTTTGCTTATCCTGGTGAGGTTATAACTCAGTTCCGGCTGTTGCCAGTCGGCACTCGCATTCGCCATTAACAGCAGGCTGCACAAACCATAGAGACAATAACGTAATCGCTGTTTCATGTTCATTCCCCCAGTTCGATACTTTCAGGTGCACATTTGAGATTTTCAAGCACTCCTTCATAGGGCTTGCCATCGAGCTGCCAGCGGTAGATCAGATCGAACTCGGTTTCCCGGGGAAGCTTGACAGTGGTAAAGCCCTGCTGCCAGTCACCGACTTCGAAATCGCCCTGGTCGGGCAACAGGGTCCATGAAAATGTGATGCCTGCCTTCTTCCACTCATCCAGCCATTGCGTCTTGGTTTTTACCGGGTATTCTTCACCATCAGCGGTACGGTAACGCCAGTCGGCCACCCGGTAACTCATGATGCCATCAGATGTGTTCTTCAGTATGGTACCAAAGACACAATATCCCGCGGCACGCTCGACCTCCGCTGGCGGGAAATCATGCTTGGCATAGATAGCGCGTACGAAATCAGGCAACAGCTGGATCAACTCGATACGAAATCCCTCATCATCGACCGTCCAGGTTAGCAGACCGGTGGTTTCGTCCTCGTGCACGCTGACCGTATTGGCCTGTACGACTGCAGGTAGGCTGGCCAGAATCAGGCTATACATTATCAGGCTAAACAGCATCAGAGCCCTTGAACACGACCTGTTTCGATGATTTTTATATTGCATAGTCACTCCGGGCAAGACTCCACAGAATTAAAAAAATGACCGTTAATATATCAGACGACGCCTGCTATGTAATCCAGCACATTCAGCCGGTACATATGGCTATGACAATGGTATAGTCGTACAGATTCAATCAATCCGATCATATGCTCAGACCTGTGTACAAAATACACCTTCCGGCTGCCAACGCCATGAGCAGGCAGCGTTTCGATAAGCGCTGCTGCAGGTTGCTGGCTACCGTCCTTGCCGGCCTGATGCTGGCCTCTGTTAACGTACAGGCAGGCTATCCCCGGGATGAGATCGCGTTCTGCCCCTCAGGCGGGCCTACCGGCTGGATGAACTTTTTCGACAAGAGAGACCGGGACAAGCGCTGGAACAGATACTGGCGATATCGGCAGTACCAGCTACCGGCCCAGCCTGGCTATTCCCGCTCGACATATCACTACCCGGTGTTTCATCAGCAAGGCTGGCCAGCAACGGTTAATTACAGGCCGCAGACAGCTGGCGGACAGGGTTTCGGTTATCGTTAAGCTGGTCGCCGACGAGCGCGATCGACGCGCATGATCTTGAGCAGAGGCTCATTGTGTTTTTCATCATCATTGAAGCCGGAAACCAGTAACACCCGGTTACCGGTGTCGGTCAGCCGGAACCGGTGACTGATATCATTACTCAGCACCCTCCAGTTCCTGGCCTCTTTTTCATCGATATGACAGGGGATGATACCCCAGTGAAGTGCCAGTATCCTGCTGGTTTCTTCTACGATTGCCAGACCGATCAACGGCGATGACGGCCGGCACGCGGCGAGCACCGCCGCCGTATGTCCACTGTGGGTAGGCACCAGGATGCCCTGCAACTTCAGTTCCCGGGCCAGTGCATTGGCGGCATGGGCAACGGCACGCCGCGCAGACGGACCCGATGCTGATTGACTGCAGGCATCGAGGTCGTCACTGAAACCGCCCTGCTGCCACTGCTCACGCTCTATCTCTCGCAGGATCCGATCCATCATTTTAACCGCCTTGATCGGATATTTACCGATCGCGGTCTCAGCCGAGAGCATGACCGCATCAGCACTGGTCAGTGCAGCATTGGCGACATCACCGACCTCGGCGCGCGTCGGCCGAGAATTGTTAATCATCGATTCCATCATCTGGGTCGCGACGATCACAGGACAATGATTATTCCTGGCCAGGCTGATAAGGCGCCGCTGGATGAGCGGTACCTCTTCTGCCGGCAGCTCGATGCCCAGATCACCGCGTGCGATCATGATGCCGTAGGCTGAACTGATTATCTTCTCGATATTGTCTATGGCTTCCGGCTTTTCTATCTTGGCGATGATCGGTATAACCTGCGCTTTATCCTTTCCATAACGCTTCATGTACCGCGCCAGCCCATCGATATCCGAGACATCACGTACGAAGCTCAGGGCGACAAAATCAGCACACAGCTCCATAGCGAGTCGCACATCCAGCTTGTCTTTAGCTGTAAAACTACTCACCGATACCGTCGAGTCAGGCAGGTTCATGCCCTTGTTGTTGTTCAGCAAACCGCCATAAACAACTTTAGCAATGACCTTCCTGCCTTCGATCCGCAACACTCGACATTCCATGTTGCCGTCATCCAGCAGGATGCGCTCTCCGGGTTTGACATCCTTGTATAGCTGCCGGTATTGCGAGATGATCAGTCCGTCGTCGCCGACACCCGCCGCGCAACTGATGACAACTTCCTGCCGGGGCCTCAGCTCGATTGCACCATGCCGGAATTTTCCAACCCTGATCTTCGGTCCACAAAGGTCCATCAGGATAGCGATGGGCATGGCGTTCCTGTTTGCACACTGGCGGATCCGTCCGAACACCTTACGGTGATAATCGTGGTCGCCATGGGACATATTAAGACGGAACACATTCACGCCCGCCTTGATCAGGGCATCGATCTTCTGCCTGCTATCCGTACCCGGCCCTATCGTGGCGATGATCTTGGTGCGCCGCCAACGCAGGGTGATACCACTGGAACTTGAACGTTGCATGTGTCTCCCCTGAATTACCTGTGTGGATTAGCTGTTATCAATTATTATCCAGCCGGTTCGTCTTCAGTAGCCGAACCATGCCATACGGACTTGACTTCAATCGTCATTGGAGGTTGTCAGACATACCTGTTTTAAAGCATTGGCTGTCCAGCCGCTGTTAGAACATGCTCCACAGCCTGTACGTAAGCGCAACCACCGGCAATCTTAAAGCGCACTGAAGACCAACCTCGATTATATAGTATCTTATTGTATTTACAGTATTATTTTCTGGTCAGGAGCGCTCGCCTGCGGGCTTTTGTCGCACCAGGCCGATGCAGCCCGTAATCCTGCAGCGCTTGACATTCGAAATCATCGGCGTCCTAATTACAATATATTTCTCTTTACACTATGGTGACGGGAGGGGTTCGCTATGTCTGTAGGCGCATCTCACAATGGCTGGAGCCGCATCGCTACCAATCTCGACGTCGAGATCCAGCATGGTATCCCTGTCCGGATCACCAGTTCAGATAGTAGTTACACCATCGATGAGCGGCAGGTCACAGATCGCATCGCTGAACTGACGGGTTTCAACATCTCCATTCAGGACTGGGTAGCCAATGCGCCGGATGAACAACAGTGGTCGGTCTGCGTCGACCATAGCCAGTTCGAACGAGTCCTGCTCAATCATGCACTGGCATCTGCTGCGCTTTACGTCGACCGGTTTCATAAACCGATAGATGTTACCGCTGTTGACTGGGATCTCGCCGAGTTCAACTACGACTTCAACCGCGCAATCGAGAGATGTTGCATACCCTATTCCAGTATCGACAGGAAAGACTTTTTCGACAAGTACGTCACCGTCATGCACGATGAATCGACAAGGCTGATCGAACAAGGTATCAGTCCGATTGTCGAAGCTGAATAACAATCAGGTTTAACCCTGTTAAACCATAGGAGGATAGAGCGATGAAGAGGCATTACTACCTGAGTAATAATCTTGACGATCTGGATCGTATCGAAGATAAACTCGAACGTCACGGCATCGTCAGGCCACAGATACACGTACTTAGCAAGGATGACACCGGCGTTGAAACACATCGCCACCTGCACAACATCGAGTCTGTTCTGAAACAGGATGTCGTGCATGGCACGATCCTTGGTGGACTTTTCGGCATACTCGCTGCAGCACTGGTGATGCTCATCGGCTACCTGACTCGTCTACCGGAAACCTATACCTGGATACCGTTCATGTTCCTGGCTATCGTCACGTTCGGCTTCGTCACCTGGAGTGGCGGGTTCTACGGCATCCAGACACCGCATAGAGAATTCCGCCGCTTCCAGAAGGATCTCGATGCAGGCAAGCATGTCTTCATCGTCGATGTTGACCCCGAGCAGGAACATCTTATTCGTCAGATGGAATATGAACATCCGGAGCTGGTGCGATCCGGAACCGGAGTGGCGACTCCACGCTGGATCGTCATGGGACAACAGACATTCAAGGATTTCACTACAACGACCTTCCCTTGATGGAGGGCGCTTACTAAACCGACAGCAAAGAACAGGAGATATAGTAATGAATGTAGCTACTAATGACTTTCCCAATGCACCACACGGCTGGGACACACATGTGGCTGAAGCAGTTGCAAAAGAAGATGGCCTGACACTGAAAGAAGACCACTGGGAACTCATACGTGCACTTCAGGAGTATTACAAGAAGGTAGAGTTTCCCAAGCTGAGACAGGTAAAGGACGCGCTCGATGAACGTTTCCACAGCCGCGGCGGTATTAAATACCTGCACGAATTGATACCTTCCGGACCTGTCGCAGAGGGTTGTAAACTGGCGGGGCTGGAAATACCCGCTGGTGCTATCGACAAATCTTTCGGCAGCGTCGCCTGAGATTACTCTCGCAGACACGTTGCACCAGCGCTCTCCATGATGTTCCTGATTGCCTTGCAGGGCGATCAGGAACATCATTTTTCATATTGCCGGCTCAGTCGCTGACTGCATGATGAATCCAGTCTGCACCGATCGTACCTTCCAGCTGTTCCAGGAAAGTATCACTTTTCACCCAGGCCAGCATCTCCTCGGCTCTTTCCATGCGACCCTGCAGATCAGCCCACAGGCCAGTCTCTGACTCATTGGTTTCATCCATCTTCTGCTCGATATAATCCCGGTTACGCTGCCATAGAGCCGCTTCCCGTTGCTGTTTGATCTTCAGGCGCTGCCTGTACCAGTCGCTGGCAAGCAGATAGTCACGGGTGAACATCTCACGTATGGCCGGATCATCGATGGTCTTGCCCTGGTATGTACCTTCGGCCATGATGTAGAGTATTGCCTGCAGAGGCGGGCAGGCATCGTGGATCGAGCCATCTTCGATATAGGCCTGCGCCACTTTCTGCTGGGCTTCGACGATGTTATTGATACCATCGACAAAGGCATCCATATCCTGTACCTCGGGACGCAGCATCTTCTCATCGAACACGATGGTCGGGCTGTCGAACACCTTACCGAAGAATGCGTGCACGAACTTCTCGGTGATACGATAGCCCAGGCGGCTGGCATTGACTTTCTTTCCTTCATACTCGAAGTCTTCGATCTTCTCCAGGTGACCATGCTCGATAAGGTATGACGGATCACGCTGATTGATAGGCAGGCGACACCAGATCTCGGGGATAAGCATACTGATATCATGATCGACACGGCGACGCTCACCGATATAACCGGCAGCAGACGAATAGCCTGCATAATCACACAGGATAAACGATACCAGGGCATTGTTCAGATCGGCGGTTGCAGACAGGGCATTGAATGGCCCCTTGGTCAGTGCGCCCTCGGAGCCGGCACCGGTGGTCGAAGGTGATTTACCTGTCAGCGAGCAGACCAGGTCCATGAACAGTTCCGGCAGCTCCTGGTAATGTATCGGATTAAACACGGCGAGCGGACGGATGCCTGCTTTTCGATCCACCGGGTTGTTACGACGACCCTGCAGAACAGCATTCACCGGGAAGTGGACCGCATCATTAAAACTCAGGCCACGTGAAAGCCTTGCCCCGACCTCGGCCAGATACAGATCCTTGCCGTCGACCAGGTCAGGTCGGGTCTGCAGGTATCGGGGATTCTTGGTCGGGCTGCCATCGACCATGCGTGGATGCGCGGAAGAAACGAAATAACTGCCGCTTTCACCCTTGGCCGCCTGCTGTATCAGCTTACGCATCGGCGTGGTATATTCCTGGAAATTGACCACATCATCGACCAGCTGCTGGGCGACATCCGGCGTCAGTGGCTCGAAATTGGAGATAAAATTATCATCACCCGCCAGGTCCAGTTCAGTCTGTTTATCCAGGCCGCGGATGACGGCATCGTCCGGGCGCTGAAACAGTTTGTTCTCACAGTTCTTCACCAGCTTGAAGCTCGGATTCTTGTATCGCGGGTTTAGCTTGCCATAGACCATGCTCGCCGGCACCACGATAGAGGCTGAGATGTCGTCCTCGGTCTGCACCTTGGTCGCGGCGACGAAATCCTGGCGCAACTTGTAGATACGCCAGGTACCGTCAGCGCGCACACCGACTCGCAGGTAACTGGTTACAAGCTTTCTGCCATCGTATTTCAGTTCATGTCCCGGGTAGCCGTTCACCTCATCGACGGAGAAATGCTGACGCCAGCTGTTACCCCATTCCGGTTTATAGAAGCGTTTGATCAGGTAGACCAGCGCCAGGATATGCTGAGGTATCGACTCCAGCCACTGGTTATATTCGTCGGTATAGATCTCGGCTGATGGTGTCAGCAGACGGATGACCGAGCCCAGGCTGCGCTCGGTGCTGAGTATGCTGCGGTTATCATTGGTAGAAGCATCACGGCGACGTTTGGAAAAATCATAATTGAAGATCGCTTCGACCTTGTCGAGATCGTCTTCGAAGTTACCGATGAACACCGGCCCCGAGATCATCGAGTCCTGTATCGACTTCGATATCTCAGACTTGCCACCGCCGGACACCGTACTCGGCTTATGACAGAAAGTGCCTTCTCCCAGGGTGCCGATCAGTCGCCAGCTGGGTGCCTGCGGATGCTTGCGCATGTTTATCTTGAAGCCGCTGGGATAAACATAGGTGTTCTTGGCCAGTAATTTTATCTCCGAGCGCTTGCCATTCCTGTTCCAGGAGATGGCCTGTTTCTGCATATCGACATGCGCGTACTCTGGGATATAGATGATGTCTTCATACTGGTGATCGATGGCATATCCGCCCGGCATGACGGTGATATGACCTTCCAGCTGCTTGCACAGGCGCTCGAAAGTGTGTCCGGACATCTCGTCTTCGACCTTGGGCAGGTAATAACTACCGAGGTTGAAACGCGGGAATGCGATGGCGCCACCGGCATGTTCTTCCTCGACGCCGCCGTACAGGTTGGCTGAATAACTGATCTGGGATTTGACTTCCTTCTTGCAGTAACCGAAATAGTTGTCCGCGATGATGGTGACGACGACGCCATCCATGTCACGGCAAACGATCTTGAACGCACTGCCATCGTTGTACAGCTCATCATCCTGTTTCCAGCACATACCTTCCTTGCGCTGTCTCTCGTTGGCATCATCATAATGCGGCAGTCCAAGCGCTTTCTTGGTCAGGCGCGTCAGGTGCGGCGCCAGGATGACGCAACCGCTGTGTCCGGTCCAGTGCTCGGTATCCAGCGCAGCATCATTCTCGGGCAGGAAGGGATCGCCACCGTTACCAAAGATCGACTCGACGAAGTCGAGGTTGGAGACCAGGTTACCCGGTGCGAAGAAACGTGTCTCCAGGCGCTTCTCTGGCAGTACATCATCCACTTCGGGAGACACGATCGGGCGCAGCAACAGCGACACCCACATATCGATGGGCTGTCCGGAATTCGCGCTTATCGGTAGCGTCATCAGTTCTGCCGGCGGATCTAGCGCGACCTGTAACAGGTTGGCATAGACATCGACAGGCACGGCTTTCTTGTCAGCAGGGATTGGCAGGCCGCCTTCGACGATATGGAACACACCCTTGGTGGTACGGCGGTCGTTCCTCGGGTTATGTAATACACCGTTATTGATCCGGTATGATTCAATCAGGCTGGACTTATAGGTATTGCTGTTATGCGGTATCGAAAGCTCACGAGCGATGCCCGGCTCGTTCAGGTTGAAAGTCTCGCCCGGCAGCTTGATATCGACATCGACAGCATTACGTTTCAGGTAAGCATTGATGAAATTTTGTATACGCTGGTCAGCCGGACAGCGATATTCGGCAAGTAGCTGGCGCTGTGCAGAATAGTTCTTCAGCAGGCTGTCTGCGACTGACAGGTAGCCGCGATCAGTACTCATCTGGCAGCGGTGGCCCAGTGACGCCAGTTGCAGGCAGATATGTTGCAACCTGACCTGTCGTTTATCGACTGAGCGACGCTCAGGAAGGGTAAAGTTTGTTTTGGAATTCATAACCGTGGCCACGTTGATCCTCTTATCACTACCAGATTGTACTACTGCGCGGAGGGATAATTTTAGAGCGCTGAGGCTAATATATCCAATCGAATTGGACCTATATTAGTATAACTATATAAACTTAAGTATCGCAAAATCAGCATGATAAGTTTATCCCCCCTTTTTTTTGCACCATGTTGGTTCGTTGAGATCATTTATTTTTCTTTATACAGATGCTTTTCATCAGCCCAAAAAAAACCTCAGGCAGATTCACTGCCTGAGGTTTTTTTTCAATAATCTATAGCCGGGTACTAAAACTCATCATCCACAACAGCCGTTGCCTCCCCGGCGACCCGGGCCTGTTGCTCGTCAATCAGTTTCTGTTCCAGCCTGATCTGTTCCATCACCTTCTCATATCGACGCCTTTTCTCTGCCAGAAGTTTCTTTTCTTCTGCCGCTTTTCTGGCTGCCTGCGCTTCTTTTCGAACTGCCTGCGCCTTTTCATCCACAGGGTTAATGGCCGGCTCAATGTTTGCTTGCCTGATAGTTGCTAAATCCTGCTCATGCTTCTTTTGCGCTTTAGCCCTGGCCTGTTTTCTGGCGGCAATCTCGCTTCGAACAGCCAGCATTTCTCTCTCGACGTTTGCCTCGCCCGAGCTGTTCACTTTCGATAATAACGCAAGCGACTTGTCCAGGTCTTTTTTCACCACTATGCCGTTTCTGTACATCTGGCCAAGTATGATCATCGCTTCAGTCCTGTTTTCTCTGGCACCTTGCTGAATACCCTCAAACCAGCCTGCATGCTTGTCTTTCTGGTAGCCTTGCTGCTTTACGGTCAGAAAAGTTATCCTGTCTGCAGCAGCCTGGTTTCCTGCGTCTGAAGCCCGGGTATACCAGTGTCTGGCCTGTTCGATATCCTCATCAACGCCAATGCCGGTCTCGTACATCATGGCCAGTTTATATTGAGCCTGGGGGCTGCCATTTTTTGCGAGTGTTTGCTGGAACCTGAAAACACTACTCGACTGATTGCCGAGTTCCTGTGCGAGTGCATTCAGCGGAAAACAAAGCGATGCCGTGATCAGTAAAAAAGGAAATATACCGCGGTAGGTGTGTTTCATAATATTGCTCCACTTTAGTCATCATAACTATTTGTGCGCAATTATTATGTATCTGTTGTTTATAGAAGCCTTTGTGGTGACAATCAAGCTTTGCTATATGTCTTTCTCAGAATTTGTCTATTTTTTTGTCGGGCGCAACCAGCCCTCAACAGATTTCTGTGATACCCGGCTCAGGGTCAGCTTGCCGTCCTCGGTATCACGCGTGATAGTGGAACCGGCGCCGATGGTCGCATCCTTGCCGACCGTTACCGGTGCCACCAGCTGCGTGTCGGAGCCGATGAAGGCGCCATCCTTGATAACGGTCCTGTGTTTATTGGCACCATCATAATTACAGGTAATGGTTCCGGCTCCGATATTCACATCGCGACCTATCTCGCTATCACCGAGATAGCTCAGGTGGCCAACCTTCGAACCTTCACCGATCACGGTGTTTTTCACTTCGACGAAGTTACCGACGTGGCTGCTCTGTTTCAGTAGCGCTCCCGGGCGCAGGCGGGCAAACGGTCCGGCATCACTTCCCTTCTCCAGCACGGCCTGCTCGATCACGGAATATGGCTTGATTACCACGTCATCACCGATTCGGCTATCAGAGATGACACAACCGGCACCGATGGTGACATTGTTGCCGATGTGAACATCACCCTCGAATACACAGTTGATATCGATGAAACTATCACTGCCTGCCACCAGCTTACCGCGGATATCGATACGCTCAGGATCAGCAAGCATGACACCATCGGTCAGCAACCGGTCGGCGATATTTCGCTGGTGAACACGCTCCAGCCTGGCCAGCTGTTTACGATCGTTGACACCTTCGACTTCATAACGGTTCAGCGCATGCGTGGCATGTACATGGTTACCGTCATTCACTGCCAGCGCGATAACATCAGTCAGATAATATTCGCCCTGAGCATTGTCATTCTCGATCTTCCTGATACAGGCATTCAGGTAACCGGCCCGCATGGCCATGATACCGGTATTCACTTCGGTGATCTTCTTTACGTCATCACTGGCATCCTTATGCTCTACGATAGCGATGACATTGTCATCGTTATCGCGCACGATACGGCCATAACCTGTCGGATCGTCCAGAACCACGGTAAGCAGGGCGATATCATCCCCTTTAACATTGTCGATCAACTGCTTCAGCGTATCAGCACTGATCAGTGGCACATCGCCATACAGGATCAGAGCGATATCGTCATCAGCCACATTCACGCTTGCCTGTTCGACTGCATGGGCTGTACCCAGCTGTTCCGCCTGCAAGGCCCATTGTACGTCGAAATGTTCGCAGGTCTGTTTTAACAGATCACCGCCATGGCCATACACCACGTGGATGTGATCAGCGCCGAGCTCGCGGCTGGTATTGTAGACATGTTCGACCATCGGTGTGCCGGCAAGTCGATGCAACACCTTGGGCTTCTGTGAACGCATACGTGTACCTGCACCGGCGGCCAGGATGATTACTGATAGATTCATATCCCTTACTACTCCGGATTACATGCATACAATGTTAGTAGATTCCTGTCACTTCAAAAGCAAAAAAAGCCGAATCCTTCCGAATTCGGCTTTTTTCATTCTCGCTCGCACCGGATCAAACCCGGATGCGTCTGTTTTGCGATTATTTTTTCCTGCGGATCTTCTTCAGCGCTTCGATCTGTGCAACCGCTTCGATCAGCTCCGATTTCGCCTTGGCGTAATCCATATCGGATGCGCGGTCCTTCATCGCCGCTTCGGCGCGAGTCCTGGCTTCGATCGCCGCACTCTCGTTGATATCGGCAGCACGCAGAGCCGTATCGGAGAGCACCGTGACAACATGCGGCTGAACCTCGAGGATACCTCCGCTCACATAGAAGCTCTCTTCCGTCCCTTCCTGGGTGACGATACGCACGACACCTGGCTTCAGGGTGGACAGCATCTGTGTATGACGCGGCATGATGCCTACTTCACCCGCTTCCGCCGGTGCATACACTTCAGTGACCGTTCCTGAATAGATCTCGTTCTCGGCACTTACTATATTTACATGCATGGTCATTGCCATCGTTAATTTACTCTTTAAAGCCTGATCATGGTGCTTTCAGACAGATAAACTTCTGTTACGGCTGAA
>Ga0180435_10002263_pt1 | contig 19756 bp, 16 predicted proteins | sample SS_ome_3_FD_132467 | JGI IMG/M metagenome (GOLD analysis project Ga0180435, IMG submission 132467) | Hypersaline lake sediment archaeal communities from the Salton Sea, California, USA - SS_3_S_1 metaG | ecosystem: Environmental > Aquatic > Non-marine Saline and Alkaline > Hypersaline >...
CAGCACGCCGATCGCCATCGAACAAACGACGGACGCCGCTAGCAACCAGCGATAACGCAAAGCAGCTCGCACAGCTCGTAGATAGCTTCGCATTACACTTCCTTCACCGGCCTCAGACGATCCATCCTATGTCCCTAATGGTGATGCGGAATTTGGGTTGAGTTGCGATGCGGACGACGATCATCACGCGGCGCGCAACAATTCTGATTCGTCGCTATGCCCTGCAATCGCAGCACCACCGGGCACCCTGGCGGGAATGGCAACCGTCTGTGCGTCACGGAACGGCTCGGCCGCATTTCGTTTCGCTGCAGGCGACGGCAAATCGAGGAACTCTTGCTCCACCAAGTGCTCCATTTCCCACAGTCTCGCCTGCTTGACATACGAGTTGATGAATGCGGTCAGCATGCACAACTGCAGCCCAGCCAACCCATCGAGAAATCCCAGTCGAAACACGTACAGCTGGATAAATCGCAGGAAGGGGCTGACGATCAAACCGAAAAAACCAGCCCGTCGACCAGCTTCCCAACGATCGCGCGCCCCAAGTTTCGTGTAGTTCAATCTTTTGGAGAAATAGTGATCGTAGTCGCGATACTCGAAATGTATGAACCGCTGTTTGAGCAAACGAATTCGGTGGCTCGGCAGATCGATGTCTTCATGTACGCGGACGTCCTTGTATCGACACACATCTCGGCGGAATAGCCGACAAGCCGAAGTTGTATTGCGTCCGCTGTGTTTAATTTCGTGTCCTAGGAAGAACGTCCGGTGCCGAATGCGATACCCATCCACGTCGTCGCCAGGTTCCGCTAGCACGGACCGTATTTCACCGCCCAATTCGGGAGTTACACGCTCGTCAGCATCAACCACCAAAACCCAAGGATGGGTTGCTTCGCCGATTGCCCAGTTCTTGAACGCGGAATACCCATTCCACTCGTGCTCGATGAGGCGGCAATCCTCGATGCTCGCGACGATTTCCAAGGTGCCATCGGTTGAACCCGAGTCGGCAACCAAGATCTCATCCGCGATCGGCCGCACCGACTCGATACAAGCGCGAATGTTTATTCGTTCATCCCTACAAGGGATTAGTACAGTAAGACGTTGGTGCATTGTCGTCATAGTTTCTGCGTACCAGATCCTGCGCCGTTGTCCGTGCAAACACAAGATTGGAGAGTTCCCTCACGACAACGCGTCAGATGTTGGAGACGAACGCCTTGCAGAAGAGACCTGCCCCATCGCACTGCTGGGATCGGTCGCGGGATGCTAACGGCTTGAAAGCAATGAGTAAAGGGCGGTTTTTATTTGGAAACCCGGCAGGTTTTTTTTCAAATACCTTCGGCTTTCGATGTCACTGCTCGCTATGACAGCATTCGAGCGACTCCGCCGGTTTCCGTTGTCGTTCGCCGCACTGGTTGCTACGCGACCAGCAGCCCTCTGGCGCCGTTTTCTCAATCACAACAACAACGCATTAACTGCTATCATCTCGGCACTTTGAACAGCAACCAATTGGCAGCGAGACTGCGTGCAATTACAGCCCGGGCGGTTCAGAATTCTACAAAATGCTAGCTGCCACGCGTACCATTGCGGAGGATCAACGGCCTCGCATGGATTTTGACGCGTTGGTGCGCTGACGAACTGCGAATAGTGGATTGGGGAATCCCTGGAATCATCCCTCCCAAAAGACCCGGCTCGCGAGCAAGCGGGCGTTGAGCCACTCGTCCTCGTAAACCCACTCGCCTAAATAGCGGTCCTGACCTACGAGTGAATTGGATACACGCCCACAGACCTCGCCGTGTCGAACATCGCCAGTACGTTGGCCGGGGGAATGTGGGCTTGGATGTTGTGCACGGATGCGAACACGTATCCGCCACCGGGGGCCAGAGCCTGTACGTGTTCGGTCACTTCGCGCGAAACATCCTCCGGCGCGCCAAACGGCAGCGTGCTCTGGCAATCACAGGAACCACCCCAGAATACGAGTTGGTCACCGAATTCCCGTTTGAGCATGACGGGATCCATATTCGTGGCCGTCGTTTGCACGGGATTGAGGATGTCGACGCCCATCTCGATCAGCGACGGAATCAGTGGCGCGAGCGAGCCGTCGTTGTGCATGAACACTTTCCACGGCGTGTTGGCGTGCACCCAATCGAGCCCCCGTTTGTAGTAGGGCATCACCAATTCGCGGAACATTTTTTCGGAGAGAAACGGGGCGTCTTGCGTGCCAAGGTCGTCGTTGAATTGCAAGACCTGGATGCGATCGCCAACCGCTGCGTGGAATCGCTTCAGGTTCTCGATCCAGTTCTCTGCGAGCCGTTGGTACAGCGAATGGACATAGTCGGGTTCGGTCGCCAGCGTCATCATCCAGCCGGGAAAGTCGCCGGTCCCCATGCCCCAGAACAGCTCGTACGCGGGGCCAAGTTGGGCGATAACGGCGAAGTCGGTGTTCTGTTCGTACGCCTCAGCCTGCTGCGCAAGATGATCGAGTTCTTCGTCTGAGATCAGCGGCAGGCTCATTTCCTCAGCTGGCAGATGAGCGGCGCCAGGATACTTGTTGAGCCGATCGAAATAGAGGCCCCCGGCTGGCATCTTGGCGATTGTTTCGCCGCCGGCATCGACGATCAACAAGTCTCTGTTACCGTCCTTCACTGGTTGAAAGCCGACGGGTACCTCGACGATTGGCCCGCCGTCGACAGGAAACTGCCAGGGACGATACTCTCTGTTTTCAATGCCAAAGGCGACTGCCAAACGGTTCAGCCCAACGCAGTCGGCTCCCAGTCGTTCCATGACGGGCCGTTCGATCTCGGCGATCATCTGGTAGACATCGAACACGCGCGTTGGCGTCTTCAAGCCTAATGCGTCTTTCAGTTCGTGATAGGTGAGGGCCGCGATGCCCGATTGCCGCGTACCGCCGACGTCGATCGGGATTCGATCCGGCTCTTCGTGGTTGATCGCTTTGAGGACTCTTTCGCGTGATCGCATGGTAGTCAGCCCAGTTTCTCCTTGACGGCGGCGATGAAGTTGGGCGTGGTGCCACAGCAACCGCCGACGAACGTCGCCCCCGCCTCGATCAACTCGGGGATCTTGTCGGCAAACTGCTGGGGACTTTGCCGGTAGACGGCCGCGCCATCGACCATCTCGGGCAATCCGGCGTTGGCCTTGATCCAAATCGGTCGATCGGTTGACGCCTTGAGTCGCTTGCAGATGCCGATGAAACCCTCGATGCCTTGGCCGCAATTCGAGCCGATCACATCCGCCCCGGCAGCGGTCAGTTCTTCAGCCGCTTGTTCGGGCGTCGTGCCCATCATGGTGCGGTCGTTGTCGGCGCCTGAGTCAAATACCATGCACGCGGCGACGGGAAGTCCGGTCGACTTGGCTGCGGTGACCGCCAGTTTCGCCTCGGCAGGATCGGCCATCGTTTCGATCACGATGCCATCCGCGCCGCCGGCCGCCAAAGCCTCAGCCTGTTCGGTCAACTCGGCAAGCAGTTCGTCTTCGGTCGCTTCGCCCATCATCAGCATCACGCCGGTTGGACCAATCGAGGCGAACACCCTGGCCGTGTCACCGACGACCGCCTTCGAGATCTCGACCCCCACACGATTGATCTCGACGACCTTATCGGCGAGGTCATGCCGGGAGAGCATCCGCCGCGAGGCGCCGAACGTGTTGGTCAAGATGACATTGCTGCCGGCATCAACGTACGCCTTGGCAACCTCACCGACCTTCTCAGGGTTTGATAGGTTCCACTCGTCGGGACACGCGCCAACCGCCAACCCGTGTTGCTGCAATTGCGTTCCCCAACCTCCATCGAGAATAACGGGCGAATTTTCAATCAGTTGGGCAATCGTCTCGTGCATCGGTATGTCCTTTGTCTGGGCGCGTACGGCCAGAAGTCGATGTATTTGGGTAAGATTAGCCGCGATAATAGCACGATCTTTGCACCCGGAGAAAGCGGGGGTCGCCGTAAGTCGTGAATTGATAGGCAGCTACGGTGGTTTGGCGACCCCAATTGCGGTTTATCACGTAGTAAGGAAAATCGTCAGATTTCGGACGAAGATCGGCCTATCTCCGGCGAATGACTTAGAGTTGTAAAGCGATATACCCTTGGAGATATGTGAATGGGTTGGTCTTGGGAACTTGGTGACATATTCGGCATTCGCGTGAAGGTGCACTGGACCTTCACGATTCTGTTGGCGTTTATCGTCCTTTCGGACCTGACCGGCGGTGCGTCCCTGATCGTGGCGTTGGCATCGGCCGGGTTCGTCGTGCTGTTGTTCGGCTGTATCTTGCTCCACGAGTTGGGGCACGCCATGGCCGCCCGAATGTACGGGATTCCCACCGAAGACATCACGATGCTGCCGATCGGCGGCGTCGCTCGCCTGGCGCGGATGCCCGACAAACCTTTGCAGGAATTGGTGGTCGCCTTGGCCGGCCCCGCTGTAAACGTGCTGATCGCCGGCGCGATACTTCTTTTGTACTGGTTCTACGACGCTACACACCTGTTGTTGACTTTCAATGGCTTGGACACCAGCGCCGTTTGGCAGAGCCTCTTTTACGCGAACATATTTCTGCTGCTGTTCAACCTATTGCCGGCTTTTCCGATGGATGGCGGTCGCGTCTTGCGGTCGCTGCTTGCCCTGCCACTCAACTACGTCACAGCAACCCGCATCGCGGTTCGCGTGGGGCAGGCAATGGCCATCCTGTTCGCACTATTCGGACTGTTTTCCTCGCCGGCGCATCCGATGTTGGTCGTCGTCGGCGTCTTCATCTTCATGGGCGCTGCTGGCGAAGGGAATCTGGTCGAAACGCGATCGCAACTGAAAGGCCTACGTGTGCGTGACGCCATGACCACGCAAGTGCAAGCGCTCACCCCAGATGATTCGTTGCAGGTAGCCGGATCGGTTCTGCTGGCCGGATACCAGGACGACTTTCCCGTCGCTCGAGCCGGTGAGTTGGTTGGCTTGTTGCGCCGCCAAGACTTGCGGACGGCGCTTTCGAATCCGCAACCGCCGCTGTTTGTGGCCGATGTGATGCAACGCGAATTCCCGGTCGTCGATCAGAACGTTCCGCTGCAGGCCGTTTATCAGTCGATGATCGAAAGCGGCGTCTACAGTCTGCCTGTCATCGACGACACGCGCGTGATCGGCATGATCTCGATGCAGGGGATCGACAAGTGCCTCGACTTTCGCCGTGGCGGTGGAAAGCCCGACTCCGATGAAGTCGTCAACGCCGAGGTAGCAAGCGACGAGCGGTAAGGCGTGTTGTGAGCGGCAACACTTGCGTCGCGCTTAGGCGGAGTTCCCGGCCGGACTCTTTTTCTTTGACGCGGCATGGTACGATAGGGGAATCTGAAACTAGATGATCCCCGACAGCGAGACGCGTTCGATGCCTTCGATTCGACAAGCCAACTCTTTGCACCGATCCTCCGAAACCCGAAGCGCAGGTTCTGAAGTTGCACTGTTTACTGGCTGGGACTTCACCCTCCCCTCGGGAGGGTCGGACGCGGTAGCGGCCGGGGAGGGCGCCAAAGAATCAAAGCAATCTCGCAATTCGCCCTCCCCGCTCGTTCCTCGCGACCCTCCCAAGGGGAGGGTGAAGCACGTGGAAATGGGATACGGTGCGTGGCCTTTGGCAACCATGGAGATTGCGGTTATTCTGTTCTGTCTAACCGTTGTTGCACCTTCGATTTCCGCCGACGAGGCCGGCGTCTACCAGGGAAAACCCATCTCTCACTGGGTCGAGCAACTTCAGCGGCTCGATGATGAAGACAAGGAATTGCGGCGGCGGGCCGCTTATGCCTTGGGGCAGATCGGTCCCGCCGTTCGCGAAGCCCCGGAGGTCGACGGCGTCGATTCGTATGAGGTGTTGCTCGCCTCGCTTGAAGATCGGCAACTCGAAGTGCGTTGGTACGCCATCGAAGCGTTGGGGAAGATCGGACCGAAACCGTCCGTCGACGATGCGGCTCATCCACAAACCGAGCAAGCGGTGACCGGCATGATCGACGCCATCGAAAACCCGCCGCTGGACGATCCGGACATCCAGCGTGTCGCCGCCCGAGCGTTGGGGCGATTTGGCGAAGCGGCAACCCCGGCGGCCGACGTACTAAAGAAAGCACTGGAAAAATCGCTGGAGGTCGACACCAAAGAGAGCGACAAGTTGTTGCTCAGGGTCGAAGCCGCATACGCTCTCTGGCAGATCCGCAAGGATCGTGATGCCGCGCTTTCGTTGCTCGAAGTCATTCAGTCGGAAGATAATAACGCTGCCTATGCGGCCTGCATGACATTGCTGGAGTTCGGTTCCGCGGCCAAGGGGGCGGCTCCGCTGCTCGTGCAAACGCTGGGGCGAGAAAACCCGGATGTCCGCCGCGCCGCTGTCAAAGTATTGGGCGAGATTGGCGCACCCGCGACGACGCACATCACCGCCGCACTGAGCGACGGCAAGGCAATTAGCCTTCGCGATGCTGCCGAAGCCCTGGGCATCATTGCCGACGACTTGCGTACCGGCGTTCTCTACAACAAGACAGCGTCTGTGGATGACCAGCGCGCGGCGCTGCAACTGTTGTCCGGACAAATCGTACCGGCTGCCGTCAAGCTGTTAGCCGACGCGGACGAAGACGTTCGCACCACGGCTGCACGATCGCTGGCCCGGTCGGGATTGCCGTCTGCCGCTCCTCTGCTTGTCGCCGTGCGCAGCGAGGATAAGAGCACTCAGGCCGCTGCTGCCGACGCGCTCATTCGACTCGAGCGCTATCTGCCGGCCGACGGCTACACCAACGATCCGCTGCACAAGTTACGGGTGGGCATCCTTCCCGAGTTGCTCGCCGGTTTGAAAAGCCCCAGTCGCGAGGTCGACTACGCCACCTTGCGAGCGTTTTCGGTATTGCCGGTAGGCCGAGAAGCAGGTGACGCGATCGACCTGCTGCGGCCATTCCTGCGCGACCGCGATGTCGCCATTCGCCGTTACGCCGGCAAGGCCCTCGATCGAGTGCGAACAGCGAACGAGTAGTGCCATTTCTTGCGAGACGTTTGCAATTTGTTCCAAGCGGTGGCGTCGCTTCAATTCGTGCTAGGCCACAACCGGCTGTTCCCGTGCCCCTTTACCCCAGATTCCTCATTCCCTCGTCTTCGGCACGGCAAATGCACTGATCGATCTTGACGCGGTGCGGCGTGCGGCAGTACCGTTCGGCCCTCGTCTGGCCAGGGGGACACTGCCTCACCACCTGCCGCGTGAGCACTACGTACGATGGGCTTTCCAGCCCGTCGGAAGAAGCGAACCTACGCAAATCGAAGGATCTGGATATCCATCGTACGCCACAGGACGGCTTGCCATGCAGCTCTCAGTAGATCGACGTTTGACGCATTTGCGTAACGCGTTCTTCGGCTTACGAATCGTTTTGATGACGCTTGTGTTGCTGGCTCTTTGGCCCGCGCATTTCACATCGGGGCAGATTCTCGATTCGATGCGCGGTGATGTGCGGTCGTCAAACAGCGGCAGTTCCCATCATTGGGACGACGATGACGATGATGACGACGACAGCATTGTCGGGGCCATTGCCGCTGGTTTTTTCGAAGCCCTGTTCGACGGCGACGACCATCACCATCATCATCATCATCACCATGGGCATCACGGTCACCACGATATCTCCTACGAAGTGACGAGCGAAGATTCGCTGAACGACGGCTGCTTTCAGCGCTATCCCTACTTCGAGACGGACGGTTTCATGGTGATTGATCCGGACATCCCCAGCCAGTCATATTCGTCGTCGACGCGACTGCGATTCGAATACGGCGACGACTTCGCCGACATGACGCGCGTCGGGGCGCACCTGTTGTACGAAGGGCAATCGCGGCTCGGCATCGACGCCACCTTCGATTGGCTCAACGAGGAGCGAGGAGTTACCGGCAGCGATCAGTTGAGATTGGGCGACTGCAACTTCACCTTCCGCTTTTGGCAAACCGAGTACACGCAATGGCGGTTGGGGATAGGCTTCAATTGGCTCAACGATGAAGTCGATACGAACTTCGGCTGGAACTTCACGATCGGCGGCGACTTCTATATCGGCGACCCTTGGGTCATCTCGTCGACACTCGACCTAGGTACGCTGGGCAGCGCCGATCTGCTCCATTTCCGCATCACGGCTGGTGTCGTGATCCGCGGCGTCGAAGTCTACACCGGTTACGATGTCTACAGCGTCGGCCAAGCCGATGTCCACGGGTTCGTGGGTGGACTGCGTTTCTGGTTCTAGCGAACGCGCAAGTCGTTTAACTGGCTTCTATCAATACACTTACGGCTTGCAAGGCGGCTCGTCCGGTTGATCTTCGTGCGGCTGCCTGCGTACAATGCTCGTCAGTGGGTTGGAATAGTTACGGCGGTGATGGCCGTAAAAGCGAGCAGCGGAGGGCTCTCATGCCCAACGAGCGATCTCAAGGAGCGGGATGGAAGTGCCGACTGGCCCGGGCCGTCGGACTCAGCGGGGCGTCGTCACTTTGGTTGGCCGCCGCCGCCGCCGCGATCTGCTTGGCTGTGTCGCTAAACGATGCGGGTTGGGCCGCCTACGTCGTGTTACTTGCCGCCACCGCTTGCGGCCTCTTGCTCGCACGAAACGAAGCCCGTGGCGACCGAAAGCTGCTGGCAAAATTCGGACTGGTTGCCAACGGGGTGCTGTCTACCGGGCTGCTTGGATTTCTCATCCTGGCGGCAATTCAAGAGTTGCGGCATCCTGGCAGTGTACCTTTGCACGACCGCCGCGTCAGTCAGCAGTGGCGCGAAGACCACGCTCGACAACGGTTTGACGAAGCGCTGCGGACGGGCAATGTCGCCGTCGCTCGCCAGATCGCTCAACACGCGTCCGAAGTGCTCGACGACCGTCAGGACGCTTTTGATCGTTTGTTGTTGGCGGCGATCGTGGAGGGTCGACGCGAATTGGCGGCTTTCCTCGTCGAACAGTGCCGAGCCGATGTGAATCGCATGACCGATTGGCGTTATGGCGATCGGTGGCACAGTCAAGCGACACCGCTCTATCTGGCGGCCCAGCAGGGCGACCTAGAGTTCGTACGGGCGTTGATCGAATCGCGCGCCGACCCCAATCGAGCCTGGCAACCAGAACAGCTTCCCCTGGCGGTGGCGGCACGCAACGGAGACGTGGCGTTGGCCGCGTATCTCATTCGGCAAACGCAGGTCGAAATAAACCCCAAGGGTACGCCCCCCCTGTTTTTCGCGGCCCAGGCAGGTCAACCGATGGTTGTCGAACTGTTGCTGCAAAACGGCGCGAATCCGAACGCGGTTTGTGCCCAGGGATCGGCGCTCACGGCAGCCATCGACAGCAGCAGCTATGAAGTCACGGCGATGTTGCTCATTTGCGGGGCGGATCCGAATCGGTGCTCGCAATCCGAGGGCGGTGTGCCCGAATTCGAGTCGGCGTTGCACCGCGCCGTGGCTATCTCACGGCACGACTTGGCAGAGTTGCTGTTGCGACACGAGGCCGATGTGAACATGAGTTGTCGATGCGCGACGGAGTCGACGCCACAACAAAAAACGTCCCTCGACTTGGCTTTCGAGAACGCTGATCAGCCGATGATCGATCTCTTGCTTGGTTACGGCGGCATGCGACAGAGCGAACTCGACGCTCAACAACGCGCCGCGGTCACGACACTATCCAAAGAGAAGATTCTCTGATTTCTCACCGCCACATCGTTCCACTGTTTGGCGGAGCAGCATGGTAGGTTGGAGTGTCGTAGTAGGTGCCACCTTGAGTGCGCGGATAGCCACCGCGAGCACCTTCGATGACGACTTGACCGGGGCCCTGGGGTGATTGCGGGCGGGTCAGCGATCGCATCGGCGGGACGGATGTCGTCGTACCCGGCGTGTAGGCGCGTGACCCACTCTTGGCAGCTAAGTCGGTGGTATTCGATGCCGTGCGAATGCGACCCCGGGCGTACCAACTTCCCCCTCCTGAGTCACTGGTTGCGATGGTGTTCGGAGCCGGCCTCGCTGGCGTCGAGACAGGGCGGATGGGTGTCATCTGCTGATTGGCATCGTGTGCAGGCGGAGCACCCGCAATTGGAGTCGTATGGTTAACGGCGGCAATGGCCGAGGTGTCCCGCGGGGCAAGTTGTGGACTTCCCTTGGCGACCCAGGCGACCCAATGCTCCTGCAACTGCTTGACAGTGTCGTAACCATAATGCTCGGTCGTGACCCGGGTCCAGTCGCCCGTTTTCAAAGCGTCTTCAATGTAGGTGACGAACTTGCGACGGCCGCCCTGCATAATCAGGTAACGTGCCAACGAATGCCCCTGCGAGTAGAGCGGCAACATGTCTTGTGGGTACTCGGTCATCAGAAACATGTCGCTAAATGCGATGCCGCGATTCGACCTGAGGAACTGTATCAACCCTTGTTCGTATTTCGTAGTCTCGCTGATGTGTTCGAGCGTCGTGCAGGCGCCCTCATCGGCCCAGCGGGGCACCGGTTGGCCGAAGTGGGTGGCGAATACCGTGTGCAGGACCTCGTGGGGGACAACAGAATCAATGAGTCGCTCGTGCGATCCTTGGATGGTCATCCGCCAATGCGTCGGCTGGCCATTCACGAAGGCAAAGCTGGTCGCACCGCCGGCGCCCATGTTCGGGCCGGCATGTACGGTAATCGGACAAGGAGAGGGCCAATCGGGTAGTTCGCGGCCAAGCCACTCGTTCGCTTGGACCTTGCGGCAATTCTCGGCCGTTTCGGCAACTTGCTTGGCGAGTTGCGGCGACTGAGCGACGACCACGAAGTTCTTGGTGCGATATCCGGCAGCTTGCGAGACCGCGGCGAAAGAAATAGCGAGGACAAACGCCGACAGCGCGGCGCGGGTGAGGCGAGCTTCCATGCTCTAACTCCATCCAATTGAAGATTTGGGGGACGCGGCGACCAACAGCATCCTGCCGTCGGCTTACTCGAACTTGCGGCCTCCCTGCTGCAAACATCGAGCCAATTCGCGTCGCGGTTGATCGAAAAGCATTTCTTAGCGGTTTTTCGCGGCATCAGGCCGCGCGATCTGCCAAAGCCTTCCTGACCGTTTGTAAAGTTTGCAAACTGTACTCGCCGGGAAGAAAAACACCTAGAGCATTTTTGTCATGCGTGCATGACGCTAGCACCTCAATCGCAGTTTGTTATGCGACTACGTAGGGTGTGACAAGCAAGCCAAATTCTGGTGGGCCGTCGGTCGCTCGATCACTCTGCTTCGTCCGTCTTTTCCGAAGTCCGCGTTGTCCGGCTTGCGACGGCCCACCAACAACTCACGTGACCTCGTCCCACCCTACGTTGTCGGTTCGGATTCCTCCCAAGAACTCAGCATCCACACCGAATAACCCCGTGAGGCGGACGTTGGGACCGCCTAAGATTGGCGGGGTTGGCGATGAACGCGAGACGCAAATTCCGAAGACCGTTTCAGTTTGGCCTGCGACGACGGTTCGCCATGCTGACCATCGGTGTCGTGGCCTGTTACTATCTCGGCCCACCGGCCCTCGCCTTCGTTCGTGGCCCGCTCTTCTGGCCGCTGCTGATCAACATCGCCGTTTTTGGCATTCCGCTCTTCTTCGTGTTCCTCTGCTGGGGTGAACTCTATCGCTTCGTATTCCCCTCGCGGGCGAAGCAGCGGCCTCATCTTGAAGAAACACCCAACTTCTCGGAGATCGACGCGGATCAAGACAATGAGGAATCGACCGGTTCGGGCAAAAAGCTGCGTTGGCAGAAAACCGCAGGCCTGGTTCCAGTCGCGTTGGGCCGGCCCGGGAGGGTATCGATGATGAATCAAAGAAAAAGACATCGGCGGCCAATCCAATTCGGACTGGGACAGCTGTTCGTCGTGTTCACGGCTGGGACGATCGTGGCGTACCTCTTCGGCCCGGCGATGATCAGGTTTGTTTGGATCTGGCCTCCGATAACCACTCCAGAAGCGATCGCTATCGTTGGGCCAATCGTAGTAATGGCCGTGCTCGTCGTCATCTGTTGGAACGATGTATTCGGCTTTGCCTCCCCGTCGGCAACGAAACATCGACGGCAACGAGACGAATGCCCCGATTTCTCTCAATTGCAGACAGATGAGTCCAATCGCACAAATGACGAGAAGACCAGCAAGAAGCTCCGCTGGAAACAGGCCGACGCCTACTATCAACCACCGGGGATTGGGCCAAGGGGGTTCCGGTAGTCACCCGCAGTTTCAGTCCGAGACTTCACCAAAAGGCCCCTCGACACGAGTGCAAAGTTCGACCAGTAATTGCTGTCGCTGCAGAGTCTCTTCTGCTTTGCGGTTGTCTGCTCGCAAGTCGGGAAACTCGGCGTGTGCGCGGTCATCCGGTAGTGGTCGGGGGACGACCTCGATACCATGTTTTCTCAGGTCTTTGGCTCGAAAAACAGCAATGAAGTACGATCTTCCGAACCGTCCTCTGGCAGCATCATGGATACTCGTGAGTTTCGCCCGTGAAACAGACAGGCCCGTTGTGTCGTTTACCTTATGCGGTGCGAATGCTTGATGAGAAAGGAGGCCGTTCTGATACCAAACAAGCGGGATGCGTCGGAAAAGCAACTCGTCGTCAGCAACGGGTTCTGCTCCAGCATCCACACCGATTCCTCAACAGAAAAACGATTCTCAGCGGAAGACTAAAGCGTCCTGCGTTCAATCAACTCGGAATCGCGAAAGCGCCGGTACTCGGTAGTGCCATCTTCCCAAACGTGGAGTTCCTCGATTTGCACTACTTCAGAAGCTCCCGCCTCCAGAAAGACTTCACGCCGACCAAAGACAACTCCACCGTTCGGATCAGGTGTCACCATGTTTGGAGCCGGTACGCCACCGTCCCGCAATTGTTCAGCAAGACGAATTGCGGTGGAAATCGTATCCCGAGTCGGCGGTTCGATGCCGTCATCCTCGATTGCTTCCGGATGCCATCCCCACTCAATCAAGTGATGGTCGATAACCGACTGCCACTTCTCCGCTTCGGAATAGTCTGCGATATCAGTTCGACTAACTGGAGATTCCGAATCAACTCGCGTTGCTACGGCATTTTCCAGTGTTGCCGACATGAAAGGAATCTGTTCAATCGTCGCCATGTTCTAGCCCCCAATGTTGGTTCGCCTCATCACTCATCAACGCCGCAAATGTCCGGACGATTGTCTCTCGCCCCAAATCCAATCCATCGAGTATGCCTTTGAACTTGCTTCTGTTCTCACCCGCCAGTATGGGCCCTCTCGCTGTAAATGCTAGCACAATCACTTCCTGAACTTCCGACGCAGGGCGTATCGCATGCTTCCACTCAATGTGAAGTCGCCCGCGTTTTTCCGGTATCGTGAAATGCCATCCCCCGCTAAAGCTCTCGGCCCGCGATACTCCTTCAATGGATGGCATTCTTGCGAGCGGACTGAAGAAATTCCAGTCCGATGGGGCGTTCCAAAGGTCACCCTTTTGGATGTTGTTCAGGTAAGTTACCTCCCATTGATTGGGTTCTATCTCGCCCAACTGTTCGCTCTTGACAAACTCGCCGAATTGCTGGAGAGCTTCCGAAAAACCATCTCGAACACTCTGATATCTTGGGTAGCGGCCTTCCGAACCACCCAGCCAGTTGAAGTGCAGACGACCGTTTTGGAGTTGCATCAAACGATCAGCGTCCCTGTTTTTGATCTGAAGACGGCTCATCACGTCCGGTGTTAGTGTGATCGCCTCGTCGACCTTCGCCCACTTCGCCGATTCGGAAAACCGTTCAAAGTGCAACTGTAGTGGCGGTGCGTCGGCAGTTGCGGGCCATTCGCGCAAATCCAGCGTCTTCCAAAACGCTCCCAAGTGAGCATTTGTGAACCCAGATAGGCGATTGAATTGCACACCGAGTATTGTTTCGACTACCGGCGGGCTCTGGTAGTCTGGCAGGGAACTGTTGTCCGCAACGTTTTCCATAGACGGCACACTCAAATGTTGGACCCTATCGAGGATTAGTCAGAGATCGACGGCGGAACAACTCAGAAACTAGTCTATTTTCCACGTACGAGCAAGAGATGGGAGATGTTCGTGGTTTCTGCGGACAATTCGCGGTGCGTGCAAGCACAGCACCCTACTCCCCGATCCCGGCCTCCGATCCCTGCTCCCTAATCCTTCATTCGATCGAGCAGGCGGCCGGGAGAGCCCATCATGTGGTAACCGCCGTCGAGGTGCATAATCTCGCCGGTGATGCCGTCAGAAAGATCCGAAAGCAAAAAGCCGCCGGTTCGTCCGCATTCATCATGAGTGATGTTGCGGCCCATGGGAGCGATCTCGCTGTAGAGTTGTAGCATTTGATCGACGCCCGCGGCGCGACCAGCCAACGTCCGCACGGGGCCAGCGCTAACCGCGTTGACCCGCACGCCTTTGGGGCCCAGTTCGTAGGCGGCATATCGAACCGCCGCATCGAGGGCCGCTTTACAGACACCCATCACGTTGTAGCCGGGCACGCACTTCTCGCCGCCGAAATAGGTCATCGCCAGCATGGCCGAGCGTTCGCTCATGATGTCCTTGGCGGCGCCAGCCAAAGCCAGCAGGCTGTAGGCACTGATATCCATCGCCAGCAAGAACCCGTCGCGCGAGCAGTCGATCGTATCCCGATTCAAATCGGCGCGGTCGGCAAAGGCAATCGAGTGCAACAGGAAGTCAATCTTGCCGAACTCGCTGAATGTGCGTCGCATCACGGCCTGAATGTCTTCTTCCTTCTGCACATTCATCGGCATTAGGAATTTCGCCTCTTCGTACTTGTCGATCACGAGGCGGACGCGGCGTTGGTTGCGCTGTCGTTCGTCATCCGGCCGGTCGGGCAGATGCGTAAAACCGCACTGGCCCCCTTGCTCCATGATAAACTTGGCGATCGACCAGGCAATCGAATCGGAGTTCGCTACGCCGACAATCAGCCCCTTTTTGCCGGCAAATAGACCTTCCTTCAGATCGAGCATCTTCGTTTTTCTTGTGTTTTTGGTGGGATATTTCGTTTAAACCCAAGCCCAACGGGCTGGGTGTCTGGCGGACGTGCGGTCCATCGGCCCAACGGTCAAACGAAGACGTTCAACAATCAGCCATCGCTTGCGTGCGTACAATTGCTCACATTTAGCACGAACCGCCGTTTCGGCTGGAAAGTTCACAGCCGCAACCCAATTTTGATTGGCGGCGACGCTTGCCCCGCCGCAAACACGTTTTGGAGGCCGGTTAGTCGTCTGTCGGGACGGGGCCTGCCAGCAGTTCGTACTCGTCCACCACCGACGTATCGCCCGTAAGAATTTCGTCACAAAGCTTGCGTACGTCAATCAGTCGCGACTCAACATAACGTCGGGCAACGCGCTTCTTGCGATCGCAACGAGCACCCTGCCGCGTGAGCAAGTGACCGCAAATCAGGATGAGCCCCAGATCGACCAGCCGTTGACCGGCCAAATCGAGATAACTGGTCGACTGTGTTTTTACGAACTGGATGGCTTCGACCACCGAAGCCTTGGCTTCGATCAGCTTCTGCTTCAGCTCGGCCAGCAGTTCGTCGTCGTACTCGGTCGATTCCAGTTCCGCGAGGTAGGTTTCCAATGTGCCAGACGAAACGCCGCGGCTGGCCGCCAAGATCTGCAACTGGCTGGTGCCTTCGTAGATCGTCGTGATGCGAGCATCGCGGAGGTATCGTTCGGCCGGGTAGTCCTTCATGTAGCCCGAGCCACCCAACACCTGGATGCACGTGTCCGCCACATCGCAGCACATCTCTGAGGCGATGTACTTGCTCATGGGCGTGAGCATGGCGTTGAGTCGGCGAATCGCACGCGACTCTTTCTTGAGACGTCGCTTGTCGTCCGACGCGAGGTCTGTCTTCTTCGATTGGAAGAAGTTGTGGTTTTCCAGATCGCAAACGCGACATGTCTCGTAGGTGAGAATGCGGGCCGCTTCGATTTTGATCTGCATCTCGGTGACCATCTCGGCAACGGCGGGGAAACGCTCGATGGGCACACCGAACTGCTGGCGAGTGTGGGCGTACTTGCGAGCCAGCCGATACGACGCCTCGGCGATACCAAGCGACTGGGCAGCGATGCCGACGCGGGCGCCGTTCATCAGGGCCATCACGTACTCGATCAGGCCGCGCTGTCGTTCGCCGATCAGCTTGCCGGGAGCGTTTTCGTAGACGAGTTCGCAGGTGGGCGAACCGTGAATGCCGAGTTTGTTTTCGAGGTGGCGAACTTTGACGTGTTCGCTGCGTTCGGTGAGGAATAGGCTCAGGCCGCGACCGTCGGTGATATCCGGTTCGCTACGAGCCAACGTGAGCAGGACTTCGCCGCAACCGTTGGTGATGAAACGCTTGACGCCATTGAGCCGCCACTCACCTTCGTCATCCTGATCGGCACGCAATCGAATCGCTTGCAGGTCGCTACCAGCGTCCGGTTCCGTCAGCACCATCGCGCCGGTCACTTCGCCAGTGGCGAAACGGGGCAGTATCTCGTCTTTGATTTCTTCGTCGGCAAAAGCGTTGATGGTGTCGGCAATACCCTGCAAACCGAACAGGTTCATCAAAGAGCCGTCGCCGCGGCTGATCATCTCGGTGGCCATCGTGTAGACCACGCAGGGGCAATTCAAACCGCCGTACTTGTGCGGCAGCGTGAAGCCCATCATATCGGCCTGCGATAGCCGGTCGAGGTTCTCCTGCACGAGCGGATGATACGTAACCGTGCCGTTGTCGTTGAGCGTATTGCCTTCGCGGTCGATCGTCTCGGCATTGGGACCGATCACGTCGCCCGACACCTGGCCGACGATCTCCAAAATGCGTCGGTAGTTGTCGACGGCGTCTTCCGCATTCTGTGGTGCGTGCGGAGCGCGGTCACCCGAAAACCCGTCTTCCTGGAGTTCGGCGATGCCCGCCAAATCCATGAAATCGAAGTTGAATTGGATGTCGGTATTGTCGAGGAAGTAGTTGGCCACGGGCCACCTCCAGCTATCAAATTTGTTGTTTCCTGCTAAGCCGCAAGCGGCGATAAACGCCTTATGCCCGCTCTCGCAACGCTTTGACGACCATCGGCAGCACCTGTTTCAGATCGCCAACGATGCCGTAATGCGCTACAGAAAAGATGGGGGCTTCGTTGTCGCTGTTTATTGCAATGATCTTTGCCGATTCTTCCATGCCGGCTCGGTGCTGCACCGCGCCGCTGATGCCCGCCGCGATGTACAACGCCGGACGCACGGTTGTGCCGGTTTGGCCGATCTGGTGCTCATGCCCGATGAAACCGCCGTCGACTGCCGCACGACTGGCGCCCACGGCGCCGCCAATCACGCCGGCCAGGTCGTGAATCATGCGGAAATTCTCTTTGTTACCGACCCCACCGCCGCCGGCGACAATCACGCGGGCGCCCTTGAGGTTGATCTTCCGTTCTTCGATGTGTCGCTCGACCAACTTCAGAGGAAAATCCTTGACGGTCAATTCGACATCTTCTTCGATGATCTCACCGGTCCGCGACGAATCGGGATCCAGCATCGGCATCACGCCCTCGCGGACGGTCGCCATCTGCGGCCACCAATCGTAATTCACAATCGTGGCGATGATGTTGCCGCCAAACGCCGGACGAATCTGCAATAGCAGGTTCTTGTGGTCGATCTTCGTCTTCGGATCGGTGACATCCTTGATCTGCAGGTCGGTGCAATCGGCGGTCATGCCTGCACGCACTTCGGACGCAACTCGCGGGGCGAGGTCGCGACCAATCGCGGTGGCGCCGTAGAGCACGATCTGCGGAGCATGTTTTTTGATCAACTCACAAAGCACGCGGGCGTAAGAACTGGTTTGAAAGTGACCGAGCCGCGAATCATTGGCAACGTAAACGTTGTCCACGCCTTGGGCGATGAGTCGACGTCCCAACGCCGAGACATCGTCACCAGCCAACACGGCGCCAACCTTCACGCCCAGCGTATCTGCCAGTTCTCGCGCCTTGCCACAAAGCTCGAGGGCTACGTCACTAAGTTGCCCGTCTTCCTGCTCAGCAAAGACCCAGACTTCTCCGTCGCGGTTTACTGGTATCATTTCGAATCGTCTCTTGCTTAGTTTCGGTGGTGGTTTGAGAGCAACTAACCGGTCTCAGGTTAGCCGAGCGTGCGGTCGACCACGAGTTCGTGAATCATCTGACGGACGCCTTCTTCAGTGGCCGGGATCTCCGTATAGCCCTCTTTCGTAAGGACAATCGACTGTACGCGATAGACCTTGGTCGGGGATCCAGAGAGGCCGCAACGATCGATGTCGGCCTCGATGTCATCCAGATTCCATTGATCGAATAGCAGGCCGTCCGATTTGAGCTGCTCCGCTTTTTCGGCAGCGGCGCTGGCCACATCTTCCTTGGATGCGCCGTCCATCGACGCCTTGAGTTCCATTTCCAGCTCGAGGGGGGCTCGCATCCGCTTGAACTGCATAACGCGGCGAGCGGCCGGTGGGCGGGGCGTGTTGGCCGTCTCAAGAACCGTCACCAGCAAAGGAACGCGACCTTCCAGGACTTCCCAACCGCGACCCGTGTTGCGTTTGATCAGAACTGTGTCGCCGTCCGCTCTGACGATCTCTTCCATGTAGCTGACCTGCGGGATCCCCAGTTTCTCGGCACACTGAGGACCAACCTGGGCCGTATCACCGTCGATCGCCTGGCGACCGCAGAAAACGAAGTCGAACTTGCCGATCGTCTTAATCGCCTGAGAGAGAATGTAGCTGGTCGCGAGCGTGTCACTGGCAGCCGCCCGTCGGTCAGTCAGCAAAATTGCTCGATCCGCGCCGCGGTAAATGCAGTCACGCAAAACCTCGCCCGCCTTGGGGGGACCCATCGTCAGCACCGTCACAGTGCCGCCGTGATCGTCCCGAAGCTGCAACGCCGCTTCAAGAGCGTGCAGGTCCTCGGGGTTGAAAATCGCAGGCAACGCACCCCGATTGACGGTTCCATCATCTTTCATGGCCTCTGACGTGACATTGGCCGTGTCGGGAACCTGCTTCACGCATACAACGCTGTCGTACGGCACTGTTCTAAACTCCGCGGGCAACAGAAGATAAAACCAACCAACCTACCGGCCAGAAGCCGAATGGTCAAGGCAATTCGCACTTCTTCGGTGTCAGTTTATCGACATCTTCGAGGCGACTTGTTAGTTCTGTACAGCGAGCCACCACTTAAAGGCAGGAAAGGCACCCACATCCTCCAATTCCTCGTTCTTGGGGAAGCTTCACGAACATTGCTTGGGCAGCATCGAACGACCTCCCCTTTTGGCGTATCGATCACCTAGCGCGAACAATCCCATGCGACACCGACATTTTCTATTAACATCAAAACCTCGCCTCACACAGAGTAACGTCTTTGCTAGCAAGATGTTACAGGCGTCATCACGATCTTACTTGTCGGCTAGGTGTCTAAATATCGACAATTTCTGACGAAGACATGTCGTCAATTCGGTAACAATGGCTATATATAAATGTAATCATGTTGATGTCTTTGTATTTCTGCGCTGAGTTGGTCCCATGTTGGATGGCAATGAATTATCTCCCGATCAAAACGCCGCCACGCAACGCGTTGCGGCCTCATTGAATCGGCTCGCTTGCGACACCCGCGGCATCGAGCAACTTCTCGACGATGCGTTGCCCGCCATTCGCGATGAATATAGCCTGAGCATGCTGGCGATAGCGTCGGCAGAAGCTGGACGTTGGCGTGTGATTGCGCAAGCGGGCGATGGAACACCGCCGCCGGAACTCTTATCTGACGCGATCGACGCAGATGAATTGCGACAACGCAACCGCTGGGTGGC
>Ga0180435_10002265_pt1 | contig 19752 bp, 20 predicted proteins | sample SS_ome_3_FD_132467 | JGI IMG/M metagenome (GOLD analysis project Ga0180435, IMG submission 132467) | Hypersaline lake sediment archaeal communities from the Salton Sea, California, USA - SS_3_S_1 metaG | ecosystem: Environmental > Aquatic > Non-marine Saline and Alkaline > Hypersaline >...
CGACCGCTGAGCTTCGCGGCGTCGAGGTCGGTGGCGATGTCGCCCTCCACCACCCCGACGGCAAGCTCGCCGGCCAACTCGTCCAGCGTGGCCGCCAGCACGGTGGTCTTGCCCGAACCCGGCGAGCTCATCAGATTCAGAGCCCGGACGCCGTTGTCCTGGAATGCTTTCCGGTTGACCTCGGCCTGGTTGTCGTTCTCGGCGAAGATCGCCTCGAGAACCTCGATGCGCTGCGAGCCGGTGTCATAGGCGCTGTGATCACCGTGATCGTGGCTGTGCTGGTCCTCGCCGTGTTCGTGGCTGTGCATGGTGCCGTCGTCGTGCCGGTGAAATCTGCCCATCGTGTTCCTCCTTACTATGAGACGTCGACGGAGGTGACGAGGAACTCCTCGCCCCGCACCACCGTGACGTCGGCGCTGCCGCAGAGTGGGCAGCACACCGACCACCGGGATTCGATGTCGGACTGTTGCCCGCAACCGCGGCACTGGACGGCGGCGGTGACGAACTCGAGTTCCAGTTCGGCGTCGGGCATGTCCTCGTGGTCGCGGACCAGGCCCCAGCAGAAGGACAGCGATTCGGGCACCACCTGCCGCAGCGCTCCCACCTGAACCCGCACGACATCGACGCGGCGGCCCGCGGCGTGGGGTTTGACCACCCCGGCGATCGCCTGGCACAGCGACAGTTCATGCATCGGAAAAACCCTACGACTAGCGTGGTCGTGGTGACCGTCCGGGTTCGCCTCGACATCACCGGCGTGGTGCAGGGAGTTGGTTTCCGTCCGGTGGTGGCGCGGATCGCCGTCAGGCACCGCCTGTCCGGCTGGGTCTACAACGACGCCGGGTCGGTGCACTGCGAGTTGGAAGGCCCCCACGACGCCGTCGAGTCGGCGATCTCCGAACTGCGCCGGCGGCCGCCGCCGATGGCGCGCATCGACACCCTGGACATCAACCCGGTCGACCCTCGCGGCGGAAGCGGCTTCGAGATCCTCGACAGCCACGCCGGAGACGGTTCGCGGACCCTGGTGCCACCGGACATCGCCGTCTGTGCGGACTGTCTGCGCGAGCTGCGCGACCCCGGGGACCGGCGGTTCGGGCATCCGTTCATCACCTGCACCAACTGCGGACCGCGCTACACCGTCATCACCGACCTTCCCTACGATCGGCCGGCCACCACGATGGCCGGGTTCCCGATGTGCCCGGCGTGCGCGGCGGAGTATCACGACCCCGCCGACCGCCGCTATCACGCTCAGACCATCGCCTGCGGCGACTGCGGCCCACGGCTGTCCTGGCAGGCACCGGGCGGTGAGCAGGTCAGCGATCCCATCGGCGCGGCGGCGGCGGCGCTGCTGGCCGGTGCCGTCGTCGCCGTGAAGGGCATCGGCGGGTTCCACCTGGCCTGCCGCGCCGACGACGGCGACGTCGTCGCGCTGCTGCGGGAACGCAAGAACCGGCCGGCGAAACCGTTCGCGGTGATGGTCGCCGACCCGGGCGCCGCAGCCGGCATCGTCGAGCTGAACACCCCCGCGGCGGCGGCGCTGGCCAGTCCCGCCGCGCCGATCGTCCTGGCGCCCCGCCGGCCCGGCGGGGTCAGTGCGGCGGTGGCGCCCGGGCTGTCGGATCTCGGGGTCATGCTGGCCTACTCGCCGCTGCACCACCTGCTCTTCGACCGGCTGACCGCGGCTGCCGGGCCCGTCGCGCTGGTGATGACCTCGGCCAACCAGGGCGGCTCGCCGATCGTGTTCCGTGACGGCGACCTGGGCTGGATCGACGGCCTGGCCGACGCCGTCCTGACCCATGACCGGCCGATCCACGTGCCGTGCGAGGACTCCGTGATCACCATCGACGACCGGGGCGCGGAGTTGCCGTTGCGCCGGTCCCGCGGCTTCGCCCCGCTTCCGGTGTCGATACCGCTGCCGGGGCCGGGGGAGCCGGTGCTGGCCACCGGCGGGGACCTGAAGACCACCTTCTGCCTCATGTCAGGACCGGGCCCGGACGGACGTCGGCACGCCCATCTCTCGGCACACCTCGGCGACATGGCCGACCCGCGCACCCAGGCCGCGTTCAGCGACGCGCTGGACCACCTGGCCTTCATGACCGACCAGCACCCCGCGGTGATCGCCGCCGACCTCCACCCGGGCTACGCGACCACCAGGTGGGCGGGCCGGCACGCCGAGGGGCGTCCGGTGATCAGCGTGCAGCACCATCACGCGCACGCGGTGTCGTTGCTGGCCGAGCACGGCCGCCTGGACACCCCCGTGCTCGCCGTGACCTACGACGGGACCGGCTACGGCACCGACGCCACTATCTGGGGCGGCGAGTTGCTCCTGCTCACCGAACCGTCGCGGTTCAGCAGGGTCGGTCACCTCAGCGGGTTCGCGCTGCCCGGCGGGGACGGTGCGGTGCGCAACCCGGCCCGCATCGCCCTGGACCTGCTGCACCGGGCCGGTGTGGGCTGGGAAGCGGACCTGCCGCCGGTGGCGGCGGTGGGGGAGGACGGCCTGCGGGTGCTGGCCCAGCAGATCCCGCGGGGGCTGGGCTGTGTGCCCACCACCAGCATGGGCCGACTCTTCGACGCCGTGGCCAGCCTGCTGGGGGTCTGCCAGCGCGTCAGCTATGAGGGGCAGGCCGCTATCGAACTGGAGCACCTCGCCCGCCGCGGCCGGCCCGCCGACCTGGAGTTCGCGCTGCGCGACGCGGTGATCGACCCGGAACCGGTGATCGCCGGAATCGTGCGGGGTCTGCGCGCCGGAACCAGCGCGGCCGATCTGGCCGCCGGGTTCCACGCGGCCGTCGTCGCCGCCACTGCGGCCGCGGCCGCCCGGGCCGCCCGCCGCAGGCGTCTCGGTGATCGGCCTGACCGGCGGCGTGTTCGTCAACCGGATCCTGCTGCATGGGCTGCGGGATACTCTGGAAGGCAGCGGCTACGAGGTCCTCACCCACCGTGTCGTCTCCTGCAACGACAGTGGTCTGGCGCTGGGCCAGGCCACGGTCGCCGCGGCGCTTCGGGCCGGGAGTCTCGTGGGCGAGGCGGGCGGTCAGGCAGGCGAGCAGGCAGAGCAAAGGAGTGGCGTATGTGCCTCGGAATTCCCGGCAAGGTGACCGAGATCTGGGACGAGGCGGGCACCCGGATGTCGACCGTCGATTTCGGCGGCACCACCAAGACGGTGTGCCTGGCCTACCTTCCCGACATGGCCGTCGGTGAGTACACGATCGTCCACGCCGGCTTCGCACTCACCCGGCTCGACGAGGCATCGGCCAACGAGACCCTGCGGATGTTCGCCGAGCTGGGCATCCTGGAGGAGGAACTCGGCGGGCTGAGCGGGGAAGAGCTGGGGGCATGAAGTACCTCGACGAGTTCCGCGACCCGGTCGCGGCGCGGTCTCTGGTTGAGAGCATCCGGCGCAGCGCCACCCGGACGTGGACGGTCATGGAGGTCTGCGGGGGTCAGACCCACTCGATCATCCGCAACGGCATCGACCAGCTGCTCGAGGGCGCCGTCGAGTTCATCCACGGGCCGGGCTGCCCGGTCTGCGTCACCCCGCTGGAGATGATTGACCGGGCCCTGGAGATCGCCGCCCGGGACAACGTCATCTTCTGCTCGTTCGGCGACATGCTGCGGGTGCCGGGCAGCAGCGCGGACCTGTTCAGCGTCCGGGCCCGCGGGGGTGACGTGCGGATCGTCTACTCTCCGCTGGACGCCACCCGGATCGCCGCGGAGAACCCCGACAAGGAGGTGGTTTTCTTCGGCGTCGGCTTCGAGACCACCGCCCCGGCCAACGCCATGTCGGTTCTGCATGCCCAGCGACTGGGGCTGGCCAACTTCTCCATGCTGGTCTCTCACGTCCTGGTGCCCCCGGCGATGACCGCGATCCTGTCCTCGCCCACCAACCGGGTGGAGGGTTTTCTGGCGGCCGGGCACGTGTGCACGGTGATGGGAACGGCCCAGTACGGTCCGCTGGTCGACGAATTCGGCGTCCCCATCGTGGTCACCGGGTTCGAGCCGCTGGACCTGCTCGAGGGCGTCCGGCAGGTCGTCGAACTGCTCGAAGCGGGCCGGGCCGAACTCCGCAACGCCTACCCGCGGGCGGTCACCGACGCCGGCAACACCGTCGCCCAGAAGGCCCTCGCCGACGTCTTCACCGTGACCGACCGGCAGTGGCGGGGCATCGGGGAGATCCCGGCCTCCGGGTGGACGCTGTCGGACCGCTACGCCCAGTTCGACGCCGAACGCAAGTTCGGGGTGGGCGATCTGAGGGTCACGGAGTCCGCCGAATGCCGCAGCGGTGAGGTGCTCCAGGGCCTGCTCAAACCCAACGAGTGCCCTGCCTTCGGCACGACCTGCACGCCCCGCACCCCGCTGGGAGCAACCATGGTTTCCAGTGAGGGCGCGTGCGCGGCCTACTACCAGTTCCGCCGGCTGGCCGCGAGTGTCTGAACCGCTGCCGGACCCGACGAACTGGGTCTGCCCGCTGCCGCTGCGCGAGACCAAGCGAATCGTCCTTGGACACGGTGGCGGCGGAATCCTGTCCGAGGAGCTCATCGAAAACCTCTTCCTGCCGGCGTTCGGTTCGGCCGGGCTGCCCTCCCGCGACTCGGCGGTTCTTGACCCCGGGGGCGGCCGGATCGCGCTGACCACCGACTCCTACGTGGTCAACCCGCTGTTCTTCCCGGGCGGCAACATCGGAGACCTGGCGGTCAACGGGACCATCAACGACCTGGCCTGCAGCGGGGCTCAGCCGTTGGGGCTGACCGCGGGCTTCATCCTGGAGGAGGGCCTGGAGATCGAGGTGCTCGGCGCGGTGGCCACCAGCATGGGCAAAGCCGCCGCCGACGCCGGGGTCGGGATTGTCACCGGCGATACCAAGGTGGTCGGAAAAGGCGGCGCGGACGGCCTTTTCATCAACACCGCCGGCGTCGGTGTGGTGCCTGACGGCATCGACATCGGGCCGGAGCGGGCCAGGCCCGGCGACCACGTCATCGTCTCCGGCAGCATCGGCGAACACGGTGTGGCGATCATGAGCGTTCGGGAGGGCATCGACTTCGGCACCACCGTGACCACCGACAGCGCCCCGCTGCACAGGCTGGTGGCGGCCGTCCTGTCCGCCGTGCCCGACCCGGCCGCGGTGCGCGCCCTGCGCGACCCGACCCGCGGCGGGCTGGTCGCTGCGACGGTGGAGATCGCCCGGGCCGCACGGGTCGGCGTGGAACTCGACGAGCACCTGGTCCCGGTGCCTGAGACGGTGGCCTCCGCCTGCGGGTTCCTGGGTCTGGACCCTCTACAGGTGGCCAACGAGGGCAAGCTGGTCGCCTTCGTCGACCCGGCGCACAGCGAGGCCGTTCTGGCCGCCATGCGGTCCCGGCCCGAGGGCGCCGACGCCGTGCTGATCGGCCGGGTGGTCGAGGAACATCCCGGGATGGTCGTCGCGCGGACCGCCTTCGGGACCACCCGCGTCATCGAACGCGAACTGGGCGAACAACTTCCGCGAATCTGCTGACGCGGTGCCCGAGCCGATGGTGCCCGGGGTCACCGGGACGCTCGACGAGGCTGCCGTCGCGGCGGTCAGTGCGTGGGTGCGTGGTCAGGGACTCGGCTCCGGGGTCACCGGCGTCGAACCCCTGGCGGGCGGATCGCAGAACGTGGTGGTCCGGTTGCGGGTGGACGGCCGGCCGCTGGTGCTGCGCCGCCCCCCGCCGCACCCAAGGCCCAACAGCGATCGCACCATGCAGCGTGAGATCGCCGTGCTGCGCACCCTGGCCGGCGGTGCGGTGCCGCACCCGCGCCTGGTGGCCGCCTGCGAGGACCTCGACGTGCTCGGGGTGGTCTTCTACCTGATGGAGGACGTCGACGGGTTCAACCCGGGCAACGAGATCGCCCACGCCTACGTCGACGACCCCGCGATGCGCCACCAGGTGGGCCTGAACTACGCCGCCGACGTGGCCGGGCTGGGACAGGCCGAGTGGCACGGCAGTGCGCTCGCGGACTGGAAACGACCCGGGTCCTTCCTGGAACGGCAAGTGCCGCAATGGCGCTCGGCTGTCGAGCGGTACCGTAGTCAGGACGGCTACCGGCGCGACTCCCTGCCAGGGGTCGACGAGCTCGCCGACTGGCTGGACGCCAACCGGCCGGACACCTACCGGCCCGGCATCGTGCACGGCGACATCCATCTGAACAACACGATGCTGCGCCGGCGGGAACCGCGGGTCGCGGCGTTCGTCGACTGGGAGATGTGCACCATCGGCGACCCGCTTCTGGACCTGGGATGGATGCTGGTCTGCTGGCCGACCGACCCGAACCCGCTGGGTTCGGCCGGGCATCTGGCCGAACTGGGCGGACTGGCCCGGCGTGATGAACTGCTGGAGTCCTATGTCGGTGCGGGCGGGCGCCGGCCGGAGCGGCTGGACTGGTACCTCGCGCTGGCCTGCCTCAAACTCGGCGTGGTCATCGAGGGCACCTGGGTGCGCTATCTCGCCGGTGCGGCCACTCGCGAGGCCGGGCAGCGCCTGCACGACTCAGCGGTGACGCTCATGGGCCTGGGTGCGGCGGTGGCCGCCGGGGACCGCCCGTTCGAGTGACCGGGTACCGCCGGTGCTGTGGTTCAGCGCGGGTGGACGGTGGTCTCGCAGGTGCACTGCTGGGCCGGCGGAACCGACCGCATCACCTGGTCGACGTGCTGGCCGCAGCCGCCCCAGGTGGTCTTGCCGCAACGCGGGCAGGTGGCGGGAAAGCACATGGTGTGACTCCATTCTCGTTGGTTGGCCGTCTTCTCGTTGGTTGGTCGTCCAAGCGTGCGAGCCGCAGGGGGCGGATGCCTGCGTCTCGGGGGTTATGTCTGCGTCGATGTCGAGTCGGCCTCGGCGGCGATCGTGGCGCGGACCTCGTCCATGTCGAGCTCCTTGACCTTGGTGATCAACTCTTCCAGGGCCGGAGCCGGCAGAGCGCCGGGCTGGGCGAAGACGAGTACGCCTTCCTTGAAGGCCATGATGGTGGGGATGGACCGGATCTGCAGCGCTCCGGCGAGCGCCTGCTCGGCTTCGGTGTCGACCTTGGCGTGCAGCACGTCGGGATGCGTCTCCGAGGAGTTCTCGAAGACCGGTGCGAACGTCCGGCAGGGCCCGCACCAAGAGGCCCAGAAGTCGACGAGCACGATCGGACTCTCGGTCACCGTGGTCTCGAAGTCTCCGGCGGTCAGTTCAACGGTAGCCATCCTGCTTCCTTACTCCTGTCGGTGAGATCACTGCCCGTTACAATACCCCATAGGGTATTTTTTATTCCGGGTTGCCATACCCCAGAGGGTATAGGCTATAGTTGCAAACAGGACCTGGGAATCAGGTATTGGACCGAAAGGAATCACGACCCGTGAACGCACCTGCCGTTACGAACGCCGTCGACCTCCAGGGGATGCTGAACTCCGCCAACCCGCCCCGGATCCTCGACGTCCGCACCCCCGGTGAGTTCGAGACCTCGCACATCGCCGGCTCGTACAACGTCCCGCTGGATCTGCTCAAGGAGCACCGCGACGAGATTCTCAGCCATCTCGATGACGAGGTCGTCCTGGTCTGCCAGGCCGGGGGGCGCGCGGCGCAGGCCGAGGAGACGCTGCGGCAGGCGGGGATGAGCAACGTGCATGTCCTGGCCGGCGGGATGAACGCCTGGGAGGCGGCCGGGATGGCGGTCAACCGCGGCTCGGAGCGCTGGGACCTGGAGCGTCAGGTCAGGTTCACCGCCGGGCTCATAGTCACGCTGAGCATCCTGGCCAGCCTCCTGGTGCCCGGCCTGCAGTGGCTGGCCTTCGGGATCGGCGCCGGTCTGGTCTTCGCGGCGGCGACCAACAGCTGCGCGATGGGGATGCTGCTGGCCAAGCTGCCCTACAACCGCGGCCCGCGCTGCGACGCCCAGAGCATCGTCGCCGAACTGGTCGGCTCGGGACGCAAGTAACGACGCTGCAGAGGTCGGGCTGCCGGTTATGCTGGCGGCCCGACTTCGTGGAGGAGGAGAGCCGTGGTCGGTGACGACGACACCATCAACGCCGTGCTGACCCGGTTGCGCCGCGTACACGGCCAGCTCGCGGGGGTCATCTCGATGATCGAGCAGGGCCGCGACTGCAAGGACGTCGTCACTCAGCTGGCTGCGGTGTCCCGCGCGCTGGACCGGGCCGGGTTCAAGATCGTCGCCGCGGGACTGCGGGAGTGCGCGCTCGGGGTCTCCGCCGACGGCGGCGCGCCGATGACCGAGGAGGAGCTGGAAAAGCTGTTCCTCGCGCTGGCCTGACTCGGCGCTCAGCGGGGGCGGGAAGCCAGCGGGCGCAGCACGATCGGCATACCGTCGATGGGCACCGGCATGCCGGCATGGTCATAGCGCGGCCGGTAGCCGGGGTGGGCGAGTTCCAGGCGGTAGTGGCGCAGCAGCCGGTGCATGACCGTCTTGATCTCCAACTGGCCGAACACCATTCCGATGCACTTGTGCGCCCCGCCGCCGAACGGGGCGAAGGCGTAGCGGTGCCGCTTGTGTTCGGACCGCGGTGCGGCGAACCGTTCCGGGTCGAAGCGATCGGGCTCGTCCCACAGCTCCGGCAGCCGGTGGTTCATGCCCGGCCAGAGATTGACGTTGGTGCCGGCCGGGATGTAGTGGCCGAGGATCGAGGTGTCCCGCACCGCCCGGCGGACGTTGAAGGGCAGCGGGGTGACCAGCCGCAGGCATTCGTTGACGGCCAGGTCGAAGGACTCCAGGCCGTCGAGATCGTCGATGTTCAGCGGTCGGTCGCCGATACCGGCGGCCTCGTCGCGGCACCGTTCCTGCCAGTCCGGGTTGGCGGCGAGCTGGTAGGCCATCGTGGTCAGCGTGGAGGTCGAGGTGTCGTGGGCGGCCATCATCAGGAAGATCATGTGGTTGACGATGTCGGCGTCGGTGAAGCGGTTGCCGTCGGCATCGGCGGTGTGGCACAGCACGGTCAGCATGTCGGTGCCCTCGGCGTCGCGGCGGGCCCTGACCCGTTCGGCGAAGTACTCCTCGAGAACCTTCCGCGACTGCAGCCCGCGCCACCACTTGAACGGTGGGACCGGGGTGCGGACGATGGCCCCGCCGGACCGGGTGGTGGTGGTGAAGGCCTGGTTGATCCTGGTGACGAGGTCGTGGTCGCTGCCGGGGCGATGTCCCATGAACACCACCGAGGCGATGTCGAGGGTCAGTTCCTTGACCGCCGGGTGGAACAGGAACCGGGCGTCGTCGACCGGCCAGTCCCGGCAGACCACCGCCGTGGCGACTCGGTCGATGTCCTCGACGTAGCCGGCGAGCCGGGTCCGGGTGAAGGCCTCCTGCATGATCCGGCGGTGGTAGTGGTGCTCGTTGAAGTCCATCAACAGCAGTCCGCGGTCGAAGAACGGTCCGATCACGTCCTGCCAGGCCACCGTGGAGAAGTCCTTGTTGCGGTTGGCGAACACCTCCTGCGTCGCCTCCGGCCCCAGCGCGGACACGGCGTGGAGTGCGGGTGTCTTGCTGAAGTAGACCGGGCCGTACCTGCGGTACATCTGCAGCACGTATTCCGGACCGCCACGGAACACCTCGATGAGGTGGCCGAGCACGGGCAGGCCGGCGTTGCCCAGGACCGGCTTCAGTCCGCTGCCGGCGGGAGGCTCGGCGAAGACGAACTCCGGCCACTGTTGCCGGCGCAGCCGGTCGTCGATCGCGCCCATTCCCGGAAGGGTGTTCAGCGTGGGAGTCAGCCGGCGGCGTGCCCGGTCCATCAGATAGCGCGGGGTGCTGACACTGGCCATCGGCGCTCCTCGGGGATCGCGGTGGAAACATCCTCGCGCCCGGATTTGACGCGCGTCAAGTTTCATCGGGACCCGGCGTGGTGCATGGTGGTCGGGTGACCGCGCACCACTCCGCGCCGCCGTCGGGGCCGGCCCCGCGCCGTCGGGGCGACAAGCAGCGCCACGCCATCGTGTCGGCGGTGCGCGAGCTGCTCGAGGAGAAGCCGTTCGCCGAGTTGTCGGTGAGCACGATCTCCGATCGGGCGGGGGTGGCCCGTTCGGGGTTCTATTTCTACTTCGACTCCAAGTACGCCGTGCTGGCCCACATCCTCGGCGAGGTCGCCGACGAACTCGATGAGCTGACCCACGACTTCGCCCCGCGCGGCGACGACGAGACCCCGGCGCAGTTCGCCACGCGGATGGTCGGGAGCGCGGCGGCGGTCTACGCGCACAATGACCCGATCATGTCGGCCTGCAACACCGCCCGCGGCACCGACGCGGAGATCCGCGAGATCCTCGACGGGTTCAACGACGCGGTGATCGACCAGATCGTGCCGATCGTGGAGGCCGAGATCGCCCGGGGAACGGCCGACCCGATCAGTGCCGACGTTCCCGCCCTGGTGCGCACGTTGTCCGCGGCGACCGCGTTGACGCTGTCGGGGGAGTCGCTGTTCCTCGGGTCGGAACGCGACCTCGACCGGGCGGTGGACGTTCTGGAGAAACTATGGCTCCACGCCCTGTGGGGCGGGCAGGCGGGAGGCTGATGGCGGGCGAGGGCTATGCGGGCAAGCGGGCGCTGGTCACCGGAGCGGCCAGCGGTATCGGCCGGGCGACGGCGTTGCGATTGGCCCGGGACGGTGCGGTGCTCTTCCTCACCGACGTCAATGCCGAGGGGCTGGCCGCCACCGTCGACGACGCCCGCCGGGCCGGGGCGGAGGTCGCCGAGTACCGGGCGCTCGATATCGCCGACTACGACGCGGTGGCGCGGTTCGCCGCCGACATCCATGCCCGCCACCCGGCGATGGACCTGGTTATGAACATCGCGGGGGTGTCGGCCTGGGGGACCGTGGACCAGCTGACCCACCGGCAGTGGCGGGCCATGATCGACGTCAACCTGATGGGGCCGATCCACGTCATCGAGACCTTCATCCCGCCGATGGTGGCTGCCGGAAACGGCGGTCACCTGGTCAATGTGTCCTCGGCGGCAGGGCTGTTGGCGCTGCCCTGGCATGCCGCCTACAGCGCCAGCAAGTACGGCCTGCGGGGACTCTCGGAGGTGCTGCGCTTCGACCTGGCCCGCCACGACATCGGGGTGTCGGTGGTGGTGCCGGGAGCGGTCAACACCCCGATGGTGCAGTCGGTGGAGATCGCCGGGGTGGACCGCGAGCATCCCGCGGTGCGGCGCTGGGTGCGACTGTTCAGCGGCCACGCGGTCGCGCCGGAGAAGGTCGCCGCGCAGATCCTGGCCGGGATCGCCCGCAACCGCTTCCTGATCTACACCTCACCGGACATCCGCGCACTGTATGCGTTCAAGCGGTTCGCCTGGTGGCCCTACAGCCGGGTGATGACCCGGGTCAACGTGCTGTTCACCCGCGCGCTGCGGCCGCGTGTCGGTAGCCGGTGGTAGACCTGCCCTGACGGCGCGCCGCGGGCGGCGACACGCCGAAGCCGGCACCACCGACAGGCTTACGACCAGGGAATTTCATAATTGTTATTCGGAATATGTTGTAGTCCTTCTGCGCCCCACCCACTAGGTGTAGTGTTTGGGAGGCCGACAGACCGGGAGACCGGCCGGCCGGTTTTCCCGCCCCAATCCCGCTGAGGAGCCGTTCTGCAGATGACCATCACCGTCTACACCAAGCCCGCCTGCGTGCAGTGCAACGCCACCTACAAGGCCCTCGACAAGCAGGGGTTGTCCTACGAGGTTGTCGACATCACCGAGGTTCCCGAGGCGCGCGACTACGTGATGGCCCTCGGTTACCTGCAGGCTCCCGTGGTGGTCGCCGGTGGTGAGCACTGGTCGGGGTTCCGGCCCGACCGGATCAAGTCGCTGACAGGCGCATCCGGCACGGCCTCCGCCGCCGTCAGCGCCTAGCGGCCCGGGCCGAGGGGGATGGCGATGGATCCGGTCCGGCTGGTGTACTTCTCCAGCGTCTCGGAGAACACTCACCGCTTCGTGCAGAAGCTCGGATTGCCGGCCGTCCGCATCCCGCTCAAGGGCCGCATCGAAGTCGACGAACCCTATGTGCTGATCCTGCCGACCTACGGCGGCGGCCGAGCCAACGGGCCCGATCCCGAGGCCGGCGGCTATGTGCCCAAGCAGGTCATCGCGTTTCTCAACAACGAGCACAACCGGTCCCTGATCCGCGGGGTGATCGCGGCCGGCAACACCAACTTCGGTGCCGAGTTCTGCTATGCGGGCAACGTCGTGTCCGCCAAGTGCGGGGTGCCGTATCTGTACCGATTCGAACTCATGGGAACCGCTGAGGACGTCGACGCCGTCCGAGCCGGTCTGGCTGACTTCTGGGCGGACCCCAGTCTTCAAGAGAGGGATGACAGGTGGCACCAACCGTCACTGCTGCAGAGCCGGTAACCACGTCCAACGCCGCGCACGCGCTGCCGGGGGAGACCGATTACCACGCGCTCAACGCGATGCTCAATCTGTACGGCCCGAACGGGGAGATCCAGTTCGACAAGGACGTGCTCGCCGCCCGGCAGTACTTCTTGGAGCACGTCAACCAGAACACCGTGTTCTTCCACAACCAGGACGAGAAACTCGACTACCTGATCCGGGAGAACTACTACGAGCGTGAGGTGCTCGACCAGTACTCCCGCAACTTCGTCAAGTCGCTGCTGGACCGGGCGTACGCCAAGAAGTTTCGCTTCCCGACCTTCCTGGGTGCGTTCAAGTACTACACGTCCTACACGCTGAAGACTTTCGACGGGAAGCGTTACCTGGAGCGGTTCGAGGACCGGGTGGTGATGGTGGCCCTGACCCTGGCCGCCGGTGACACCACGCTGGCCGAGCACCTGGTCGACGAGATCATCGACGGCCGGTTCCAGCCGGCCACCCCGACATTCCTCAATTCGGGCAAGAAACAGCGCGGCGAGCCGGTGAGCTGCTTCCTGCTGCGCATCGAGGACAACATGGAGTCGATCGGTCGCTCGATCAACTCCGCGCTGCAGCTGTCCAAGCGCGGCGGCGGGGTGGCGTTGCTGCTGAGCAACATCCGCGAGCACGGCGCCCCGATCAAGAACATCGAGAACCAGAGCTCCGGGGTCATCCCGATCATGAAGCTGCTGGAGGACTCGTTCTCCTACGCCAACCAGCTCGGCGCGCGTCAGGGTGCCGGCGCGGTGTACCTGCACGCCCACCACCCCGACATCTACCGCTTCCTGGACACCAAGCGGGAGAACGCCGACGAGAAGATCCGAATCAAGACGCTGTCCCTCGGCGTGGTCATCCCCGACATCACCTTCGAGCTGGCCAAGAAGAACGAGGACATGTATCTATTCTCGCCCTACGACGTCGAGCGGGTCTACGGCAAGCCCTTCGCCGACATCTCGGTCACCGAGAAGTACTACGAGATGGTCGACGACGCGCGGATCCGCAAGCACAAGATCAAGGCGCGCGAGTTCTTCCAGACCGTGGCCGAGTTGCAGTTCGAGTCGGGCTACCCCTACGTCATGTTCGAGGACACCGTCAATCGGGCCAACCCCATCGACGGCAAGATCACCCACTCCAACCTCTGCTCGGAGATCCTGCAGGTCTCCACGCCCTCGACGTTCAACGATGACCTGTCCTATTCCCATGTGGGTAAGGACATCTCGTGCAACCTCGGCTCGCTGAACATCGCCAAAGCGATGGACTCCCCGGACTTCGCCCAGACCATCGAGGTGGCCATCCGGGCGCTGACCGCGGTCAGCGACCAGACCCACATCACCTCGGTGCCCTCCATCGAGAAGGGCAACGGCGAGGCCCACGCCATCGGTCTGGGCCAGATGAACCTGCACGGCTACCTCGCCCGCGAGCACATCTTCTACGGTTCAGACGAGGGAGTGGACTTCACCAACATCTACTTCTACACCGTGCTCTACCACGCGCTGCGGGCGTCGAACAGGATCGCCATCGAGCGGGGGAGCACGTTCGCCGGCTTCGAGAAGTCCAAGTACGCCAGCGGCGAGTTCTTCGACAAGTACACCGAGCAGGTGTGGGAGCCCAAGACCGAGAAGGTCCGAAAGCTGTTCGAAGATGCCGGAATCCGCATCCCCAACCAGGACGACTGGCTACGCCTGAAGGAGTCGGTGCAGCGCAACGGCATCTACAACCAGAACCTGCAGGCCGTGCCGCCGACCGGGTCGATCTCCTACATCAACCACTCGACGTCCTCGATCCATCCGATCGCCTCCAAGGTCGAGATCCGCAAGGAGGGCAAGATCGGCCGGGTCTACTATCCGGCGCCGTATATGACCAACGAGAATCTGGAGTACTACCAGGACGCCTACGAGATCGGCTACGAGAAGATCATCGACACCTACGCCGCGGCCACCCAGCACGTGGACCAGGGGCTGAGCCTGACGTTGTTCTTCAAGGACACCGCCACCACGCGCGATGTCAACAAGGCCCAGATCTACGCCTGGCGCAAGGGCATCAAGACGCTGTACTACATCCGCCTTCGGCAGATGGCGCTGGAGGGCACCGAGGTCGAGGGCTGCGTGTCCTGCATGCTGTAGGGGTTCTCGGGTGTCGTCCCGGCCGGCGGGCCTGCTGAGTCGGCTAGTGTGACCAGCCATGTGCCCGAAGGGTGAAGCGGCGAACCCGCAGACCGCGAACGTCGGACTCGCCAGTGCGGTGGCCCTCGGCATCGGGGGGATGATCGGAGCCGGTCTCTACTCGATGCTGGGCATCGCCAGCGGGCGTTCGGGGACCTGGCTGCCGCTCGCCTTCCTGGTCGGGGCCATCGCCGCGGCGTTCTCGGTCTACTCCTACGCCAAGCTCGGTGCGGCCTTCCCGTCGGCAGGTGGACCCGCCAACTTCACGCTCAAGGGCTACGGGCACACGCTCGCGGCGGGCGGAATCAACGTCTTCCAATACCTGGCCTACCTGATCGCCGCGGCGCTGTACGCGGTCAGCTTCACCGAGTACATGGGCGCTCTGCTGGGCGGATCGGTGCCGGTGTGGGGCAAGCGCGCAATCGGGGTCGGCGTCGTGATCGTCTTCGCTCTGGTGAACCTGCTGGGCGCGCGGATCGTCGGGCGAGCGGAGTCAATCGCCATCGGTCTCGTGGTACTGACCCTGATCGGCTTCGTCATCGGCGGATCCCTCAAGGCGCAGCCCAGCATGATGTTCGGGACCGACGGGACAGTCCTCGGCGTCGCGGTCGCCGCCGGCCTGCTGTACGTGAACTTCCAGGGGTTCGGTGTGGTCACCAACGCCTCGGGGGCGATGGCCAAGCCCGGCCGCGAGCTGCCTCAAGCGCTGTTCATCGCCCTCAGCGCGGTCACACTGGTCTATCTGCTGGTCAGCTCGCTCGTCGTGATGCTCGTCCCGCTCCAGACGATTCAGCGCGACTCCGGGCATGTTCTGGCCGATGCCGGCCGGGTCGTCGCCGGGTCGACGGGCTTCGTCGTCATCGGCGTCTCGGCTCTGCTCGCCACTGCCGCGGCGGTGAACGCCACGATCTTCGCCGCCTCCAACGTCGCCGGTCACCTCGCCAAAGAGCGCGAGGTCTCGGCGTTCCTCGGGCGAATCGTTCTCAACCGTGTGTCGGTGGCGCTGCTGTTCTCGGCGGGCATCGTGTCGCTGCTCGTGGTCGCCTTCCCGCTGTCGGTCGTCGGCCAGATGGCGTCCCTGGGCTTCCTTCTCGTCTACGCGGCGATCACTCTGGGTCACATCCGCATTCGCGCCAAGACCGGCGCCAAGCTCTGGGTGCTGGTCTCCGCGGTGGTGATCAACATGGCGCTCTTCACGTTGCTGATCGTCGACTTGACCAGGTCGGCACCCGCCAGCGCGGTCTCGATGGTGGTGATGATCGTTCTCTCGTTCGTTCTCGAGTGGGCCTACCGCCGTCGCCACCCGCACAACGCGACCGCTGAGGGCGCCGATGGCTCCCATCCGGCCGTCTAGCCCAGGTGGCCATGGTGCTTTCACTCCGGCCTTCGCGGCGTGACGCTCGGCGGATCCGGCGGGAGTGGATACCTGGCGCCGCTACCCAGCTTCCATCCCCCGCTCGCGTCGAACAAGTCGGCGTAGGCGACGGGTAAGGACTTGGACACCTCGCACAGATCCACGAGCTCTGCGAACCAGGACACGTAGTCGGGATCGTCCTCGTTCGCGGTCGTATCGGGCAGCGCGTTCAGGATGAGTTCGCCGACCGCCTCGGGTGTGGATGCCACCGTGACCTCACCGCCGGCGAATGCGGCGCGTTGGCCGGTCGTGTAGCGCAGAGCCGAACCGCGGTCGATGACACGTGGGTCATCCCAGTCGTGATTCAGGTTGTCGGCGTTGGTGATAGCGATACGCCACGACATTCCCGATGGACTCAGTCCCGGAAGAACACGCAACCGGTGGTAACCGTGCTGGTGCAGGAACCTGACTCCCTGCAGAATGCGCAGCGGAGTCCATTCCGCCAACGCCGCGAGCACGTCCCGGTGCATCTCGGAGTCGAGGGTGACCAGTCGAACCTCCTCGACTCGCGTCTCGGCGCCGGCGATGGTTTCGACCGCGGCCTCGATCGCGTCCCAGCTCGGCCAGCCGAAGATGCCGGAACTGATCAGCGGGAAGGCGACCGTGCGGGCGCCGATTTCGTCAGCGACGTCCAACGCCCGGCGGTAGCAGGACTCCAGCAACGAGCGGTCCCTTTGGCCCGCGTTGTAGTTCGGGCCGACCGTGTGAATGACCCACCGGGCAGGCAGATCGCCTGCGGTCGTCCAGCCGGCGTCTCCGGTGGCCAGTCCGTCGGGGAACCTGTGCACGCAGTCGCGAAGGATCGCCGGGCCACCCACCCGGTGGATCGCGCCGTCCACGCCACCGCCACCGCGCATGGCGGCGTTGGCGGCGTTGACAATCGCGTCGACCCGCTGCTCGGTGATGTCGCCTGCAACGGCGGTGATCTTCGGCACGGGACCCAGTATGGCCGCGGGTGCCGACACGGACGCTGCCGAAATATCCGCCCCGGCGGGGCGTCGGGCAATCCCGGGGCGCTCAGAGCACCTTGTGCAGCGGTCCCTGCGCCTTCTTGTACAGCGAGCGCAGCAGCGCATCCCGGAACCGGGCATTGTCGATCAGCTTGATACCCGCTCCCGCCACCGCCGGGTAGCCCAGCAGTTTGTGGAAGTAGCGGCCACGCCGGTACTCGGTGCCCCAAGCGGCCTCCATACGCTGGGCGTAGTTGGTGAAGTCGTCCGGCCCGCCGTTCTCAAGCGCGGCCAGTGCGCACTCGCCCGCGGCCAAGCCGGACTCCAGAGCCTTGGAGATCCCGGCACCGGACGCCGGCTTGCCCGCCCCGAGAGAATCACCGGCGAACAGGACGCCGGGACGCCACGGGGGCCACGCGGTGAAGCCCATCGGCAGCCGCCAGGCCCGCACGCTCTTGTTCTTCTTCAACTCCTCGATGGACGGCAGCTTCCACTCCGGCGGCAGCGTGCGCAGGAACTCGCCGAGGAACTGCGTGGCGTTGATGGACTGCCAGTTCTTGTAGCTGTTGACGTAGCCAAGGCCGATGTTCAGTCGGCCCCCGCCCATCGGGAACACCCAGCCGTAGCCGGGCAGTTGGTCGCCCTGGAACTGCAACTTGAGGTAGATGTCCAGGCTGTCGGAGTCGGTGACGTCGGCGTCCATCTCGGACCGGATGGCGATCGCCGAATAGCCGTTGTACTGCGAGTCGAGTTTGAGTGCCCGCTTGATGGGGGAGTAGGCGCCGTCGGCGGCGATGACGGCGTCGCCGTACACCTTCTCCCCGCCTTTGAGGGCAACGCCGGTAACCCGGCCCCGCTCGTCGAGGATGGGCTCGCTGACCTCGGCGCCCTGGCGGACCACCGCGCCGGCCTTTCCGGCGTGCTCGATCAGCATGGTGTCCAGGACGGTGCGGCTCACGGTGTGACCGTGGTCGGGCATCCCGGGCCGCTTCGGGAAGGACAACTCCCAGCGCGACGGGCTGAAGACCGTCACCCGGTTGACCCGGTGGAACTGCGCCACCTCGTCGGCCAGGCCGATCTTCTGCAGGTAGCTCACCGCACGGGCCGTGAGGCCGTCGCCGCAGGGCTTGTCCCGCGGGAACGCCGCCTTGTCGAGGACGAGCACGTTGGCCCCGGTCTGCGCGGCCTGCCAGGCGGCGGCCGAACCCGACGGCCCGCCACCGGCAATCACCACGTCGTATCGCTGGGTCACAGTCTTCGGCTCGCTTGGGTCGCTGGTCGGTACCGTTAGATGCTAGCCCACCGTCGATGCCGGGGCCGAGCGCCGCGCGGCCGGACCGCGGCCTTCTCCGCGGCCGGGAGTTCCGACACGCCGAGACACAACACGTTGTGTTTCACCGGCTTGTCCGACCCCAGGGGTAGTGTTCGGGACGCGGCCGGAGACCCGGCCTTCCTGTGTCGAAATGGGGTTCGCGGTGAGCGAAGGAATCAAGCTGATCGACCGGGCGTCGGCGATCAACTGGAACCGGGTTACCGACGAGAAGGACGCCGAGGTCTGGGACCGGTTGACCGGCAACTTCTGGTTGCCCGAGAAGGTTCCGGTGTCCAACGACATCCCGTCGTGGAACACCCTCAGCGACTCCGAGAAGCAGCTCACCATGAGGGCGTTCACCGGGCTCACCCTGCTGGACACCATCCAGGGCACGGTCGGCGCGGTCAGCCTGATCCCCGATGCCGTCACCCCGCACGAGCAGGCGGTGCTGACCAACATCGCGTTCATGGAGTCGGTGCACGCAAAGAGCTACAGCTCGATCTTCTCCACGCTGTGCTCCACAGCCGATATCGACGATGCGTTCCGCTGGTCGGAGGAGAACCCGAATCTGCAGCGCAAGGCCCATATCGTGATGGACTACTACCGCGGTGACGACCCACTCAAGCGCAAGGTAGCCTCCACGCTGCTGGAGAGTTTCCTGTTCTATTCCGGCTTCTACCTGCCGATGTACTGGTCGAGCCGGGCAAAGCTGACCAACACCGCCGACATGATCCGGCTGATCATCCGCGACGAGGCCGTGCACGGCTACTACATCGGCTACAAGTTCCAGCGCGGCCTGGCCGAGCAGGATGAGGTCCGGCGCGCCGAACTCAAGGACTACACCTACGAGCTGCTCTTCGAGCTCTACGACAACGAGGTGGAGTACACCCAGGATCTCTATGACCAGGTGAACCTGACCGAGGACGTCAAGAAGTTCCTGCGCTACAACGCCAACAAGGCGCTGATGAATCTCGGCTACGAGGCGCTGTTCCCCCGCGACGAGACCGACGTCAACCCTGCCATCCTCTCGGCGCTGAGTCCCAACGCCGACGAGAACCACGACTTCTTCTCCGGGTCGGGCTCGAGCTACGTCATCGGCAAGGCCGTGGTCACCGAGGACGAGGACTGGGACTTCTAGAGGCCCTGCTCAGTGAACGCGGGGTGAACCAGGTGCGAACCCTGGGGTCCGGGCTGGCGTAGCCCGACGGCGACAGAGACACTGATCGGCGTGACCGCCAAGAGCCTCTCGCACAAGGTCCTCGAGTGGCTTCGGGCCGGCTATCCCGATGGTGTGCCGGGGCCGGACCGGGTGCCTCTGCTGTCGCTGCTGCGAAACACCCCGCTGACCGACGAGCAACTGGCCGAGGTCGTGCGCGAGATCGCCGAGGAGGAATCCCGCGCGGAGTCCGGGCACAGGATCGACCGCGACGAGATCGAGCGGTTCATCGAAGGTGTCGCCCACCACGACGGCGGGCCGGAGAACATCCGTCGGGTCGCGGCAAGGCTGGCCGCCGCGGGCTGGCCGCTGGAGGCGTTCGGCGAGGAGTGAAGCGC
>Ga0180435_10002267_pt1 | contig 19750 bp, 14 predicted proteins | sample SS_ome_3_FD_132467 | JGI IMG/M metagenome (GOLD analysis project Ga0180435, IMG submission 132467) | Hypersaline lake sediment archaeal communities from the Salton Sea, California, USA - SS_3_S_1 metaG | ecosystem: Environmental > Aquatic > Non-marine Saline and Alkaline > Hypersaline >...
GGGTCCCTGAGTCAGATGGCGGGGGACGGTGACTCCGGACACCGAGCGGGTCGGACACTACTCCCAGAACGCGAACCGCCCGAGCCAGAAGGCCCGGGCGGTTCATGTTTGGTAGCGGGGGCAGGATTCGAACCTGCGACCTTTGGGTTATGAGCCCAACGAGCTACCGGACTGCTCCACCCCGCGTCATGTGCTTCACCCCATATATAGCACCGCGGTACGGGGGAGTCAAGCGATATCCCAACATTTCACGAACCGCGGACTTACGGCGCGTGGCGAGCGTCAGTTCGTCCCGCCCTCCAGTTCCCTGACCAGCTCATCTTCTATCGCCTCCGGCTCACCCAGCATGCCCGTCGCTCGGAACGTCAGACGCCCCCGGCCGCTCTCCTGCGCCCACACCTGCACGCGGTAGCTCGGCCAGTATGTGCGGATGACCAAGCCGAGAATGAACGCGGTGATCGCGATGTAGAGCGGAGTCACGCCGGGGTCGTGGCGATAGGAGAGGACGCTCCCTTCGTACGGGTTCTCGAGCGTGAGGACGTATCCCTCGTGCTCCAGAGGCTCCTCCGCGGAGAGGACACCGAGGTCCACGCGCTCCGCACCTGAGCCGTGGCCGCCGTCGTGCTCCGTCGCCGCGGCGCTGTCGGCCTCGGCCACGGCGAGCGTATCCTCCTCGACCGGTTCCTCAGGCGGCTGCCAGGAGATTGTCACGTGCGGCACGACCGGTACGGTTTCGCGGTACTTCTCGTAGAGCGTGCCCACCCGGAGCGTTCCGGGGAAGAACATCCCGCCCACCGACTCCAGCGCGAACGGAACGTAGGCGTTCGCCCGGACGCGTTCGACCTCCTCACCTTCGAGGCTGACGACGACGTCGAACTCCTGTTCGTAGGCCATCTGGTAGAACGTGAGTCCGCTGACGCGGAGCGGTCGGTTGACCTCCACCATCTTCTCGAACGAGTTCCCGTCGTCGTCCACGACCGTGAGGTCGCTCATCCAGTCGCGAGGGTAGTACTTCCCGTCCGGGTTATCGTCGTTCCGGTAGAGCTCCCAGTGCGTGATGAACTCCTTGAGGGTCAGTTCGACGTACCGGTCCTCCGGAATCAGCGTGTCGCCCTCGGCATGCGTGTGCCTGTGCAACCACGTGTCCGCGCTGACCGTCGGCACCCGGACCGGCTCGTCGGGGTAAAGCGTAATGTCCCCCTCGAACGCGAACACAGCCGAGAGGAAGAACCCGACTATCGCCACGCCCATGCCCAGGTGGTAGAGGAGGCTCACGCCCTCGGGCCACGGGCCCTTGCGTGCGGTCAGCGTCTCGCCGGATTCGCTCAGGACCTTGTAGCCCCTGCTCGCCAGCACCTTTCTCGCCGACTCGGTGCCGCCCGTCAGAGCGACCTCGCGCGCACCCGCCGGTGGCCTGGCCAGAGCCCCGCCGCGTCGCCCGGCCCACCTGAGCACGCTGCAGAAGACGAGGTTCAGAAGGAGGATGCCGCCAAGAACCTGGAAGAGTGGCGAGTGGAAGAGGTCCAGCAGCCCGAACCTGTTGAACAGCTGGTACTTCTCCTCGCCCCACGAGCCTATGTATGTCTCGGCGCCGTAGCCCTGCGGGAAGATGGATCCGATGACCATCAGGAACCACATGACGATGAGCAGCCAGACCGTCAGCCTGATGCTCATGAGTTCGCGCGCAATCCAGCGCAGCGGATTTCGGGCGCCTCTTCTCTCAGTTCCTGTCTGGGCCATGTCGTCCTCGTCCCTTCAGTGATGAACGTCGTCGCTCGCGCCGTGTCTGTCCGATCGGAACGGCGGGTTCGTTCTATGTCGTGTCCGGCGGCGTGGCCTCGGGGAACCGCAGCCACGCCCAGCCCTTGCCTGTGACCATCGTCTCGTGCTCTATGCCCATCCGCTCGACGTCGTCGAGCCTCTCGCGCACGCATATCATCGAACGGTGCTTCGCGCGGAGCGCCTTCGCCACCGCCTCCTGTGTCGTGTCGCCCGGCCGCTCGAGCTTGACGCCCCAGTAGTAGAGAAGCGGGTTAGCCTCTGCCCAGTACTCCTCTCCGGAGTAGGGGAGCATCGTGCCCGGAGCAAGGTGCTCTCGCGCGACCGCGATCTCCTGCTTGAAGACCTGGTTGTTGTCGCCGGCGAACAGCGTCGGCACGAACCAATAGACACAGGCGGAGACGAGAGTGAGCGCCGGGACGGCGTAGCCGCAGAGCGGCGTCACCCACTTTCTGAACCGGGTCGAGACCAGGTACCCCGTCAGAATGCCGTAGACGGGCAGAATGGGGAACAGATATCGGAGGTGCCGCAGGCTCGACAGCGAGTAGAGCACCACCGGCAGCACCGCCCAGACGACCAGCAGGTCCGACTCTGAGCTTCGTCCGCGCCCGGCGGTGACCGCACGGCTCCCTTCGTCGCGGCGACCGCGGAACCTGTCGACCAGGTAGAGGACGAGGCCCGCGAGCGCCGGCAGCACGATGGGCTGGTAGTGCTCGAGCAGGATGGCGGGATAGTCCGTGAGGATCCCTGCCAGGTCGAGCGGCCCGGCGGTCCGGGACATCACCATCGTCCCGTAGTGGAACGAGATGAACTCGTTCCCGTAGAGCGCGAACTGGTGGACGCTCCACGACGCGCCGAGCACGACGCCCAGCACTAGCCCGAGCCAAAGCCAGACGTTCCGCAACGTCTTCCTGATCGCCGGAACGAGAAGACCCGCCGGCACTACGACGAGCGGAAAGAGTCCGAGCACGCTCTTCGTCAGTATTCCCGCTGCCATAGGGACAGCCATCCACGCGTGCACCTTCGGCCTGTCCAGCCCCTCGACGTAGATGAGCATCGCGAGCGTCGTCCAGAAGGCGAGGGGGATGTCGGTCTGGCAGCGCCTCGCGTTCGTGACGAAAAGAGGCGTCAGCATGAGCGCAGCGACAGCGACCAGCGCGCCGCTCTTCCCGATCGTGAGAGACCCCAACCTGTATGTCATCAGCAGGATGCCGATGGCCATCAGGATGGAGGGGAGTCGAGCCGCGAAGTCGTTCTTCCCGTATAGCCAGAAGGAACGCGCGAGCAGCCAGAACTGCAGCGGCGGGTACTGGAAGTCGACGCGGTCGGCCCACGTCACCGTCGAGACCGCGCCACGGCGCAGCATCTCGACACCCTTCTGCGCGTAGTGGCAGTCGTCGTAGGACTTGAGGCTCATGTAGTTCGCCGACGCCGTGAAGACGAGCACGGCGACGAGCATGAGGACCCAGAGTCCCCACGACTGGCAGAACGAATCGTATGTCCGGCGGAAGGAGTCCACGGGCTATCCGTAAAGGTGCAGGCTGGGGACGCCGAAGAGCTTCGCCAGCCAGCTGACTCCAATGAACGTCGTCACCATGCACGCGAACGCGAGCAGCATGATGACCGACGACGGCGCGCCGCGCCACGTGGGCCGCACGCGCGTGTGAAGGTATAGCGCGAACATGAACCACGTTATGAGCGACCACGTCTCCTTCGGGTCCCACTGCCAGTAGACGCCCCAGGCCTCGTTGGCCCACGCGGCGCCCGACATGATGCCGAACGTCAGCATCGGGAACCCGAAGAGCACCAGCTGGTGCACCGAACGATGAAAGCGCTGGATGTTGTCGCGCGTCAGCCCGTAGTCGAGCGTGACCCCGAGCTTCCAGAGCCCGAGCTGGATGAGGTACGAGATCTCGACCGCGAACGCGACGACGAAGATGGCGTACGAGCCGAACGCGATGGCGACGTGCCAGAAGAACCACGTGCTCTGGAGAGCGGGGAACAGAGGCGTGATCTCGGGACTCTGGCCCAGCAGCGCGTAGAGCACGGCGCCACCAGCGACGAGCGAGACGAAGAAGCCCGGAATGCGGACCCGCCTCCGCCACTCGATGATGAGGTAGGCGACCGCGGTCATCCACGCGAACCAAGCCAGGCTCTCGTATAGGCTCTGGAACGGTGCCGCGCCCTTGAGCGTCGTCCTGATGATGATGACGATGGTCTGGAGAACGGCGGCCGTGATGAGAGCGACGCTCGCGCCGCCTCGCAGCGGCCGGGCCTTCGGCCAGATGAAGTGCAGAAGGTAAGCTAGCCAGGCGGCGGCATAAGCCCAGAACGCGATCCACAGCATCTTGTGCTCGGCCGCGAACAGCGCAGCATCACGTGCAAGCATGGCCTGAGGGTCCACGGGTTACCTCACTGGTGGGGTGTGCAGGTGTGTTCAGGTGTCTCTGCTCTCGCCGCGCCGGCGCCGCGCGGAGGGACCATGCGGCTACTCGTCCTCGTCGTCGAGCACGACGCGGTAGCAGGTCTCACCGTCCTTGATCATGCCGTACTCCTCGCGGGCGACGCGCTCGACGGTCTCCGGGTCGTTGCGGAGCTCGTCGTTGTAGACCGCGGCGGAGTCGCGCTCGGCCTCGAGCGCGCTTATCTCGTCGTGGAGCGCCGACTTCATGCCCTTCATCCGGAGGATGGAGAAGAGCCCCGAGTCGCCGAGGAGTATCGCCGACACGAACCAGATGGCGATGGTCCATCCCAGGATGCGCAGCACCTTCGCCGGCGCGCCGCGCCCGTAGCCGTCGAAAGTCCGCCGGAGGAACCGCGGTTCCTCCTTCTTGGCGACGCGCCTCCTGTTCTCACCCGATGACGTGGGCATCGTCTCTCCCGGAGGGACGGCGCGGGCCCGCATCCCTGCGTGCCTGCGCCTGGTTCTCTAGTCGTCCAGGCCGAACGTCATCTTGCCGGCGTAGGTCGCGACCTCGCCCAGCTCCTCCTCGATGCGGATGAGCTGGTTGTACTTGCACAAGCGTTCGCTTCGCGAGAGCGACCCGGTCTTGATCTGCCCCGAGTTCACCGCGACCGCAACGTCGGCGATGGTCGTGTCCTCGGTCTCGCCGGAGCGGTGCGAGATGACCGTGCTAATCCTGTTCCGGTGCGCCAGGTCGATCACGTCGAGCGTCTCCGTCAGCGTGCCGATCTGGTTGAGCTTGATGAGAATGGAGTTCGCGGCGCCCTCGGTGATGCCCCTGAGCAGGCGCTCCTGGTTGGTCACGAAGATGTCGTCGCCGACGATCTGGATCTTGTCGCCGAGACGCTCGGTCATGAGCTTCCAACCGTCCCAGTCGTCCTCGGAGTGACCGTCCTCGATCGAGACGATCGGGTACTTCTCGACGAGCCCGGCGTAGAAGTCGACCATCTCCGCGCTCGAGCGCGTGACGCCCTCGCCCTCGAGGACGTAGCTGCCGTCTTTGTAGAACTCGCTCGCGGCGGCGTCGAGCGCGAGGTAGATCTCGTCGCCCGGCACGTACCCCGCCTTGTCGATGGCGCCCACTAGCATGTCGAGCGCATCGTCGGTCGAGCCGATGTTGGGGGCGAAGCCGCCCTCGTCTCCGACGGCGACCGACAGCTTCTTGTCCGAGAGCATCGACTTGAGGGAGTGGAAGACCTCCGAGCCGGCGCGCACGGCCTCTGCCATACTGTCGACACCGGCCGGGACGATCATGAACTCCTGGATGTCCAGGCTGTTGCTCGCGTGCACGCCGCCGTTCATGACGTTCATCAGAGGGACGGGGAGAAGCCGCGCGCTGACGCCTCCGAGGTACCGGTAGAGCGGGACCTCGTAGACAGCGGCCGCCGCGTGCGCGCAGGCGAGAGAGACCGCGAGCATCGCGTTCGCTCCGATCGTGCTCTTGTTGTCCTCCTCGTCGAGCGAGATGAGGATGGTGTCGATGAGGACCTGCTCGTCGGTGTCCACGCCGATGAGCTCGGGGCCGATGATCTCGTTGACGTGCTGGATCGCCTTCTGCACGCCCTTGCCGAGGTAGCGCGTCGTGTCGCCGTCTCTCAGTTCGACGGCCTCGTGCGTCCCCGTCGACGCGCCCGAGGGAACGGCGGCCCGCCCCATGATGCCCGAGTCCAGCCAGACGTCGGCCTCCACGGTCGGATTGCCCCTGGAGTCCAGGATCTCTCGTGCCCAGACCTCTGTGATGATCGTCATAGATGCTCCGTATGCTCGCGACGTGAGAATGAGCGCTAATCGCCCATTGGCAGGGAACTTCCGCGAGATGGTAGGCGTGGGGAGTTCCGGGTGTCAAGCCTAAACGGTCAAGCGGCCGCGCGTTCGGGACTTCCAGCCTGTCGCAACAGCTGAGGGATGCTCAATCGCTTCTTGACGAGTCCACGGGGAGGTGCTACAATGGCCGCGCTGGAAAATTAGACTGTCACGCGCATCGCGGAGGGAACCGCCGGACCGGCTGCCCGCCGGAACCGCGGACCGCTGGGGTGGGGTGGCCGGTCCACGCCGGCCACCCCCCGGCACGCCTTCGCGAGTGTCCTGCTTTGGTCGTCGAGAGGAGTCCTCGTGGGCCACAGGCACGACAGAACCAGCTCACCCGCCAGAGAGATAACGCTCGTCGAGCGCGACGCGCAGATCAAGGCCCTAGCCAATCCCGAGCGTGTCCGCATTCTCACGTTGCTGGTCGAGAGGTCGGGGACGGCCAAGCAGGTCGCCGACTGGGTCGGCGGCACGCGCGGGCGCGTTCACTACCACATCAAGGAGCTTGAGAAGGCGGGACTGGTCGAGAAGGTGCGCACGGTCGAGTCCGGGGGGGTCGTGGAGAAGTACTACCGCGCCGTGGCAAGGAACTTCTACGTCGGCCGAGGCATCGGCGAGTACGAGGGGCTCGCGGGCGACGTACGCGAGATGGTCGCACGCAGCATGCTCGGCTGGCGTCGCCGCGAGATGCTCGAGGTCGACCAGGAGGAGATCGCGGCGCGGGTCGTGCGCGACTGCCTGGACACCCAGCCGGGGGACGTAGTGGTGCTCAAGGGGGACCTCCTTCAGCGCGACATCATCCAGCCGCTCGACAGGGCCGTGGAGGCCGTCGGGGCGAGCGCCGTGACGATCGGAACACCCGGAGGGCTCGGGGAGTTCCTTCTCAAGTGGAAGGGTGACCTCAGCTCCGTCATAGTCGTCGAGGAACCGCTGAACTACCCGATCCTCGAGGGCTCGGTCGACCCGCAGAAGGACGTGGGCGAGAGACGTCTAGCGTTCCTGCGAAGTCTGGTGCAGAGCGGAAGGCGGTCTCGCTACGCCGGCATCCCGGGCTACCCGCTGGAGGACCCGGTCGCGCGGGAACTCATCGACGCGGGGAAGCGCATCATCTACCTGGGATATCCGACGCCACAGAAGGCGGAGGTCATGGGCATAGACTTCCGCGAGCTGCACGACGCCTGCTGGAAGGCACTGGACACCGACTACCGCGCGCTCGAGGCGCGCTGCGAGGAGATGAGCAATGTCCTCGCGGCGGGCTCGCGTGTGCACGTGATGTCGCCGGGCGGGACCGACCTGACGTTCAGCATCGAAGGCCGCGGGGTCTTCGTAGACGACGGCATCATCTCGAAATGGGAGGTGGAACACGGTCGCGGGTGGGGGCACCTTCCGGCGGGCAAGGTCATCGTCGCGCCGGTCGCGGGCACGGCCAACGGCGTGCTCGTCTCCGACATGACCGACTACTTCGGCGTGAGGATCGGGGGCACGCGCCTCGAGTTCAAGGACGGCGAGGTGACGTCCGCGCGTGCGGAGCATAACGACGACCTCCTGCAGCTCGTGCTGTCGGAGGGCAAGGGAGACGTCCGCAAGCTTGGCGGGTTCGAGATAGGGATGAACCCCGAGATCACGGAGCCGATAGGCTACTCCGTCTGGGACTCCAAGTCGTACGGCGACGTGACGCTCTGGATAGGGGACAACACTCTCATCGGAGGCGAGAACGAGGCGAGCCTCTCGTGGGGTTTTATGGTCTGCAGACCAGGAGTATCGCTTGATGGCAGGATCATGCTCGAGGAGAGGGGGTTCATGATACCGAAGCAGAACGAGTGACGTTCCCGGCGCGGATCGGGCCAAGGCCCTCGCGCCCCACAGACCCGGACGGCCTCATCTGGCTGGAAGTCCCCCCGGAGGAAGCAGCCATGAAAGCAGTAGCGATCTTGGCCGTGGCGGCCCTCCTGGCTTCACCCGCTCCCGCTAGGGAGCAGGGGGTGGATTCATCCCCGCCCACGGTACGACTCCTCCCGGCGCGGCACGGCGGCGCCGAACGCTTCGAGAGCACGCGCGACATCTGGTCCGACACGCTCTGGATCTTCGATGCCGACTTCGAGGACCTGGCAGGCGACAACGCAGGCTGGATGTCTTTCGACGTGAGCGGCACGCTCGCGATCCCCAATCACTGGCACAAGGACACCATACGCATCAACGGCTTCACCCACCTGGGCGACAGCACGTGGTGGTGCGGCATGTACGAGCCTTGCCAGTGGCGACAGCCGCGCGGGTACGGGAACGACTGGAGCGACATCCTGGTGCGGGACTTCCCGGAGGTCGCGGTGTTCACTGACCCGGGCGACGTGCTAGTGCTCGAGTATGACCAGCGCATCGCGATGGAGAGGGACTACGACTACGGCTACACTGAGGTGTCGGTTGACGGCGGCGCCACCTGGACAACGGTCTACGTCGTCGACAACCCGGGATTCGCCGGTACACCGGGCACATCCCAGGATTGGGACAGCACGAATCCGGCCACGCCCGGTCATATGGAGATCGACCTAGGTGACTTCGCGGGCGAGTACCTCTCCCTGCGCTTCCGCTTCGATTCCGATTGCGCCTACTCGTCCCAGGACCAGTACAACAACCCCCCGTGGAACTCGTGCCTTGACGGCGCCTGGCAGCTGGACAACTTCGAGCTGTGGACGATGGACCCGGACACCGTGGTCATCTTCTTCGACGACTGCGAGTCGCCGGGCGACAACGGTTGGAACCACGATGACGTGCCCGCTCAGGGACAGACCGGTGTGACCTTCTGGCGGGGTCTGTACGGGACCGACATCTGGACGAACCGGCCGTTCACGTGCGACGAGGAGTCCGGGTGGATGTACGCGGCAGTGGACCCGGCCACGTCGAGGATGGTCGACAACGAGGACGCGTGGCTCGTCAGTCCCGCGATAGACGTCGCCGGGGCGGAACGGATCGTAGGCCAGTGGACGATGTGGGTCGACCTCCCGAGGCCGACCGAAGACGTGTTCGCCCTGTCCATCGCCTGCTACGATGACCCCGAGTGCTGGGAGTTCTCCACCGGAGGTATGGAGCCGCCCGGCGCGTGGTACGGCGGTCCGTTCTGGGGCACGTGGGGCGACGACTGGGACGCCTACGCGGGCAACCCGTGGCTCCGGTTCCGCTGGGAGCTCTGGAACAGCGACGCGACACCCGTGGGCGTGGAGCACATGGGCGGCATCTTCCTGGATCGCCATCGGGTCGGCGTCCCGACGGGCGAGCGGCTGAGCGAATGGTCCTACGAAGCGTGGTATCGCTTCAACGACTGGTTCGAGGAGCAGCTCGCCGAGGCGATGCTCGACTCGGCCGTCGTCAACGTCAAGGACGACCACGACGTCGTGAGTGTCAGCCTCATCGCCAAGAACGGGACGACGACGAACTCGTACCCGTGCATGCGCATCGACCCTGAGGCGAACGACTGGGTGGCGCCGCCGCCCGCCGGCGAGATGCTTCCGGGCTCGGAGATCCACTACTACTTCGAAGCGGTCGACGGGCTTGGCAACGTGTCAACGTACCCGCGGGGCGCTCCCGGGGACTACTTCGAGTTCAGCATCTTGCCCATAAACGGGAACGTGAGCGAACCCTGTGTGCTGCTCGTCGACAAGCACGGCCGTCTCACGCCCGGCGACCGCAGGGACTACAGCCACTACTCGCAGGACTACTACGAGGAGGCGCTCGAGATCCTCGGGTTTGAGTACGACAGGTACGACGTCGAGGTTCCGGGCGGCAGCGTCCAGTCTGACGGACCCGACACCGCAGGCATGAAGTACTACGACACGCAGATCTGGCTCACGTCCGAGACGGACGACCACGTTGTCACGCCGACCGATCAGTCCAACCTGGCGTTCTGGCTCGGGCAGTCCTCCGAGGGGAAGGAACGGAACCTCCTCATCGCCGGGAACGACGTCAGCGCGAGCCTGGGTGATTCGACGGGGTTCGCCGCGGACTGGTTGTGCGTCGACTATCGGGAGCCGTCGGTCGGAGGCGCGGCCTCGGACACCGTTCCCAGGCTCCGTGAGGTAGCGGGCGGGCACGACTTCCTGACCCACGCCGACGGCGAGTGCGTGTTGAGCGGCGGGTGCCCATTGCTTGCCGGATTCGACGTGGTCGAGCCGCACGCCGTTATCCCGACCACCGACCTGGTGGCGCACTACGTCCTGGAGGACTCCTCGACGCGCCCGGCGGGCGTGGCCTACACGGCCGAGGCCGGCCACCAGGCCGTCACGCTCGGGTTCGGGTTGGAGTTCATGGAGGACGACGGTGCGGTCACGCCCGGGCGCGGCCGCGGGAACGGCATCCACGACCGAGTCGACCTCATGGGCAACATCATGGAGTACTTCGGCAAGGCGCCGACCGGCCCGGCCACGGGCACGGAAGAGCATCGGGTCTTCGTCACGCGGCTCGAGCCCGCGCGTCCGAACCCGTTCAATCCGTCCACGACGCTGGCGTTCTCCCTGTCGTCCGACGGTCGCACAGCTCTGAGGGTCTACGACGCCGCGGGACGTCTGGTGGCCACGCTGGTCGACTCGGAGTTCGAGGCCGGCCCTCACGAGGTCGTCTGGGACGGGAAGAGCGACTCGGGGGAGAGCGCGGCGAGCGGAGTCTACTTCGTGAAGCTCGAGGCGGCAGGAGTGGAGGACCGCGGGAAGCTGGTGCTCCTGAAGTGACGCCGGTGCTCGGGTGACTTCGAGACCGGGTGCCCCCCGAAAGGGAGGAGACGATGTCCACCGCTAGGACGACGTTCATCGCTCTTGGCCTCTTCCTGTCTTCGTTCGCCGCGGCGCACGGTGCGATTGAAGCCGCGCGCCCGGCGCCGCAGGTTTCAGAGTGGCATCTGCCTTGCGAGTTCGATTCGCACTTTGGCGTGTGTGGCGAAGTGGGAGGGGAGCGGTCGGGAGCACTCCGCGCCGCCGGAGAGGAGACCCTCTGGATCTTCGACGCCGACTTCGAGGACCTGCTCGGCGACAACGCCGGCTGGACCTCGCTCGACGTGAGCGGCACGCCCGAGGTCCCGAACTACTGGCACAAGGACACCATCCGCATCAACGGCTTCGAGTGGCTGGGCGACAGCACTTGGTGGTGCGGCACGTACAGCGACTGCTGGCGACAGCCGCGCGGATACGGGAACAACTGGACCTGCATCCTCTCTCGCGAGCTGCCCGAGGTCGCGGCCCTGAGCGACGAGGACGACACGCTGGTCCTCAACTACGACCAGCGCTTCGCAATGGAGAACGACTACGACTACGGCTACGTGGAGATACTGGCTGACGGCGATCCGGGCTGGACGACCGTCTGGGTGGTCAACAACGTCGGGTTCGCCGGACATCCCGGCATGGGGTACGACTGGGACAACCGGCCTGCCCACATGAACCGCGGACACGTCGAGCTCGACATCAGCGAGTTCGCCGGCCGCTCTCTCGAACTGAGGTTCCGGTTCGAGTCGGACCTCGCCTACTCCTCGCAGGACCAGTTCAACAACCCGCCATTCGATTCGTGCAAGGACGGCGCCTGGCAGCTCGACAACATCAGGATCGACGCCTGGACGCCGGACTCCGTCTCCATCTTCCGCGACGACTGTGAGTCGCCGGGCGACAACGGCTGGGTGCACGATCCCTATCCCTCAAGCGGCCAGACCGGCGTGGTCTTCGAACGCGTTCTCGAGCCCGACCTCCTGCGTGACATCTGGGTCTGCTGGTGGCGCCCGACCGGCTGGTGGATGGCCGCGGTCGATCCGGAGACCGGCCGCATGGTCGACGGGCAGGACACGTGGCTCATCAGTCCGCCCATAGACATCTCGGGTGCCGACGCACTGGTGGGCCAGTGGGACTGCTGGATAGACTGCCCGCGTGAGGCCAACGACGTCTTCAACACATACTTCGCGAGCAGCGACGCGGCCGAGTGCGTCGGCGACCTGGCGTCCTTCGTCGACTTCAGCCCCGGATGGTGGGACGGATACCTGGGCGTCAGGCGCGAATGGGATGACTGGAGCAACTTCGTCGGCAACGACTGGTTCGCCGTCGGCTGGCGCTTGCGGAACGACGAGCCGCCTGAGCCCGGCGTCGAGCACATGACCGGCTTCATGCTCGACAGGCAGCGCCTTGGCGTCCCGGTGGGCGGTCCGCCCACCACCTGGGACTACTCGCCCTGGCACAGGTTCCACGACACGTACGACATCGCCGAGGCGCTGAGCGACAGCGCTATCGTCGATATCTCAGACGCGGACGGGATCGTGAGCGCGCGTTTGGTCGCGTCGAGCGACTCGGGGCATGCGTGGGATTCCGAGCCGATGACGTTGGTGGATCCCGATGACGGCACCTGGAGAGCGCTGCCACCGGTTGCCCACATCGCTCCCTCGACCGAGATCTGGTACTACTTCGAGTCGACCGACGGCGCCGGGAACGTGCGGACGCACCCCCGCCAGGCGCCGGACGCCTACTACGAGTTCTCGATCCTCCCGATTCGCGGCAGCGTCTCCGAACCCGCGATCCTCCTTGTCGACAAGCACGGACGGACCATACGCAACGAGGACGGCGAGTTCAGACAGACCAGCGAGCGGTTTTACACCGAGGCTCTGGACATACTCGGCTTCGAGTACGACGTCTATGATGTGGAGGTTCCGTCCAGCAGCACAGTGCAGTCGAACGGTCCCGACAGTTCCGCCTACAAGTACTACGACACGCAGATCTGGTTCACGAACGACTTCAGCTCCTACACGGTCAAGCCATTCGATAAGGTCAACCTGATCGACTGGCTCAGCCAGTCGTCCGAGGGGAAGGAGCGCAACCTCCTTCTCACAGGGAATGACATTGGAAGGGAGATCGTCCAGGGGTGGGGGAGCGACACACTGGACTTCTACCACACATGGCTGGCGTCCGAGTACGTGTCGGACGATGTCGCGTCGATGAACGACACGCTTCTCACGCTCATGGAATCGCCGGGCGGCTTCGACTTCATGACCCACGACGATGGGAAATGCCCGCTCCGGCTGCTCGAGTGGGACTACGGCTGAGCTGACAGAAACTACTTCGACGTAGTGCGGCCCGTGATGGCCGTGACAGGAGCGGAGACGGCGGCGGTCTATCTGAGTCAGAGCGCGGAGGTCCGGCCTGCCGGAGTCGCCTACACCCATCAGACCATGGGCTATCAGACCGTGAACCTTGGGTTCGGCATGGAACTCATGGCCGGCTCGCTCGCTCCGAACAGAACCTACTCCTCCGGCGCGTCCGATCGCGTCGACCTCATGGGCAACATCATGCAGTACTTCGGGATGCCGATGACCACGCCCACGGGGGCCGACTGTGATGTTGCCCACGTGACCAGACTGGGGCACGCGAAGCCCAATCCCTTCAACCCGGCGACGGAGATAGGTTACAGTCTGGCTGTTGGCGCACACGTTGCACTCAGGGTCTACGACGTTGCAGGACGGCTGGTAAGGACGCTCGTTGACGAGACCCGCGAGGCGGGGCCGCACGCGGTGACGTGGAACGGCACGACCGACACGGGCGCACGCGCCGCCAGCGGTGTGTACTTCGTCAGGATGGAGGCGGACGGCGCGGACGACGGCTTCGCCGCGACCCGCAAGCTCGTGCTGCTCAAGTGAAGGCGCCGGGAAGGACAACATGAAGACAGCGGGCGAGAGGATTCTCCTGGTGGTGGTGTCACTCCTGCTGTGCGCCCCGGCGGCTGCCGCCGACGAACGCACGCCGGACACTCTGTGGATCTTCGATGCCGACTTCGAGGATCTCTTGGGCGACAACGCGGGGTGGGATTCCGAGGACTGGAGCGGCACCATCGCGTGCAGCAACTACTGGCACAAGGACACGATTCGCATCGGCGACTTCGAGCACCTCGGAGACAGCACGTGGTGGTGCGGGACGTATGACGACTGCGGCGTTCAGCCAAGAGGGTACGGGAACAACTGGACGTGCATACTGTCGCGGGAGTTCCCCGAGGTGGCTGCCGCCTCGGAGCCCGGTGACGTGCTCATCCTCGAGTACGACCAGCGCTGGGCCATCGAGGCGTGCTACGACTACGGCTACGTCGACGTCTCGGTCGACGGCGGTGAGACTTGGGACACGCGCGCGTACGTCACCAATCCAGGCTTCGCCTGCTCGCAGCCGGGCCCGTCGCAGGACTGGGACGCCCCGGGGAGCTGGGGCATGTACGGCCACCAGGTGCTGAGCATGAGCGAGTTCGCGGGTGACACGCTGACGCTCCGGTTCCGCTTCGAGTCCGACGTCGTCTACTCGTCTCAGGACACGCCGAACAACCCGCCGATCTACAACTCCTGTCTGGACGGCGCATGGCAGATCGACAACATCGAGTGGTCGGTGAACGGTGGGACCGTGTGGCTCGACGACTGCGAGTCGCCAGGGTCGAACGGCTGGTCCACGGAGAACACGCCGTCGAGCGGACAGGCCGGAGTGGTCTACGAGAGACGCTACGAGGAGTTCGACGGCCGAGAGGGCTGGATGATGGCGGCTTACGACACCGCGACCGGAGCGATGGTGGACAGCCAGCGCAGCCGTCTGTACTCGCCGCCGATAAGAATCGCGGGCGTTCCCGACCACGCCATCGCGGTATACGAGGGGTGGGCCGACCTCCCGGACGGAGGCGTGCTCGACGACTTCGTGGGTATCGGCAAGTACGCGTCCGACAGCTACGAGTGCGCGCGGCGGCACATCCCGGGGCTGACGTACTTCCCGAAGTCGTTGTACAACGACGGACCCTACTGGACCACCGTGACCGACACCATCCCCAGCACAGAAGAGGAGTGGGTCACGCTGGTAGTGCGCGCGCTGGGGCGGGATGACGCCACCCAGCACGGCGTGGGGTTCGTCATCGACAGGGTGCGTGTCGGTGTGCCCATACAGACGGGTGTGGACGACGGTGGGGCCGGAGCGGCCTGGGTGATGCCGCCCCGACCGAGCCCCTTTGGCGACGAGACGACCGTTCGCTACGGCCTCGCGACGCGGGGACGCGTGTCCCTCAAGGTCTACGACCTGGCCGGCCGCGTCGTCCGGACTCTCGTGGACGCCGACCGGGAGGCCGGTCCGCACACGGTCAGCTGGAACGGCACGACCGACGCCGGCACGCGGGCGGCCAGCGGTGTGTACTTCGTCAAGATGGAGCTCGAAGGCACTGCTACGGGGCCGGGCGAGGTTCGCAAGCTCGTCCTGCTGAAGTAGCCGCCGGACGAAACGTCCCGCACTGCGGCCATCAGTCTGCTAGAATAGGGGGAGCCCCACCTGGGGCTCCCTCTTCGCACGCCGGCACGGCACACGTGCCGCTGGACACTCCGGGAGGCAGACATGCCCGACGATCCCACACGCACAGCCATCGAGCGCTGGATGATCACGAACCACCCGCCCGAGCAGTCGTCGAGCGCCGAGCTCATGTACGAGCGGATGGAGTCACAGTCCGGGCGCTGCCTGCCTGTGCTCTACGAGCCGCTCGACCACACGAAGCGCTCGCACTGGCACGACGAGGCGCTGATCGGCGCGTTCGCCCACGCGATGGGCGACGCGAGGTCCGTGCTCGACGTCGGGCCCGGGGACGGGTGGCCCGCGCTCCGCATTGCGGACCGCTTCGAGAGCGTCGTGGGTATCGACCCGTCGCCGCGTCGTGTCCGGGTGCAGCGCGAGAACGCAGAGCGCCTCGGCATCACCAACGTCGAGTTCGAGGAGATGGACGTAGTCGACATGGGGTTCCCGGACGCCAGCTTCGGCGGCGTGACGGCGGCGTCGTCCATCGAGCAGAGCGGGGACGCCGAGAGTGCGCTGCGCGAGGTCTTCCGCGTGCTCGAACCCGGAGGAAGGCTGGCCATGGTCTTCGAGGACTACGAGACCTGCCTGGGCGACCTAGAGGGCGACGAGGAGATGTGGGGCGAGGTTTCGGACGACGAGGCGGTCCTGTTCTACAAGTGCCGCAGGAAGTCGCCGCCGAGGGAGAGCTGGTACGCGCTGTTCCTGAAGCCGGCCGCGGTGGCGGGTGACGCCGCTCTGCTTGAGCGGCTGGCGAACCTCAGGGACAGCTCGCCGGGCGGGCCCGCGCAGCAGCTGCTGGAGCAGGTCTCGCCGCTGGTGACGGAGTCCAAGCGGTTCGAACTGGGGCACATGACCAGCGTCTCCATGAATGGACTTCTGAGAGCAGTGGGGTTCGTCGACGTACGGCACACGGACCACCGAATACCCGAGCTTCTGGCGTTCTTCGACGCGGCCAGCTGCGCCGGCAAGATCGGCGCCGACGGCCCGGTCTTCGACGCGGTCGCAGAGGTCTTCGGCATCTCTGCGGTCGAGCGGGCCGGAGATGGCCCCGGGGACTTCGTCCTCGCGAGAAAACCCGGGTAGCGCAGCCGCTCAGGCGGTGGTTCCGTCTCCCGACCACGTGAGAACCTCGCATGTCCGTCCTGTGGCAGCCGGGCGGGCCGAAGGGTGCCGGCGGCGGAGAAAACCACGAATCCGATTCGCCGCTTCCTGCATCCAACTGCGGGAGCACAGGAACAGAACAGGGCGCGGCCCACAGCCTACGGTTACAGGACAGACATTAGGAACACCAATGCCGATCTTCGAGTACAAGTGCAAGGAGTGCGGGGCGGAGTTCGAGGACCTCGATTCCATCGCCAACCGCGACAAGCCCCACAAGTGCCCGTCATGCGGGTCGATGAGGTCCGAGCGCCAGCTCTCCGTGTTCTGCGCGAGCTCCGGTGAGAGCGGCTCGGGCGGGAAGGCGTGCCCCAGCACGGGAGGCACCTGAGGCTTCTAGGCCCCCCGTGAGGATGGCGATGAGAGCACCAGCGACTACTGAAGGGCCGGGGAGCGAACCCGGCCCTTCGCTTTGTCTGGCTTCTGCCGCTTTCTTGATTCGCGGCCGGAAACGTGGTATACTCCCCCTGTCAGCGTGAGGAAGTGACCCCAAGGGCTAGTCCCTCGGGCGATCGGGCTACCCCGCGCTTTCACAGAGAGGGGAGGTGCGGCAGATGAAGCACAGCTACGCTTTTGCAGTACCCTCCGCAGTTCTTACGTTCCTTTTCCTGATAGTGGTCGGCGTCGCGTCCGCGAATCCAGTCCCGGAGGTCTTCTGGTACGACGACATGGAGGGGGACGTAAGCGAATGGCGGACCGAGGACTTCACGGCCAGCGATGAGCCTCACTTCCACGTCGATCCCTATTACGCCTACGGCGGCGACGGCCATTCGTGGTGGTGCGGGAGCTTCGAGTACGACTCGAACGGTGGCTACGGCAACAGCTGGATCGACCTCCTCGTGCTCCCGGAGATCCACCTGAACCCCACCGCGATCGAGGAGGTCTCATGGGGCGCCGTCAAGGCGGCCTACCGGACGGAGTCCTCCGCGGACCGAGATGTCCCGCGAGCGCGCAGCATCCAGCCCGTTCTGACCTACGCCTACAGGCACGACTCCGAGATCGGATACGACTACACCTACGCGCAGGTCGAGAGCCTGGGCACCTACGTCAACCTGGCCGTCTACAACGGCACGGCGGGTTGGACCGAGCTCGGCGCGAGCGGTCTCGACCTGACCGGCTACGGCGACCCTCTCAACATCCGGTTCAGGTTCGTCTCCGATGGAGCCTATTCGGATGAGGACGGTGACTACCTGTCGGACGGCGGAGCCTTCCACGTCGACGACATCAAGGTCTACGACTTCCTGACCGGTGAGATCCTCTTCTTCGACGACGCTGAGTCGGGCGGGCTGTGCGTGCCGGACACGCCGGGCCCGGCGGGAGACCACTGGCATCTGATCGACCGCCTGTGTCCAGCGCTGTCGGACCCTCACTGCTGGTGGTGCGGAGACGACGCGGACACCAGCCTCGTGCCGCCCAACCTCAAGAACGGGCTCTACACGCCGGTCATTGAGGTCTACGAGTCGTACGTTTGCACCTGCCACTTCGCGATGCACTTCGCAGTCCCGACGGTCGACAACGACTACGTCTCGTTCCACGGGACCTGCAACGGAGCTGACTACTACCAGATGGGTGCCATGTGGGGGGACTTCGAGCAGTGCGACGGTTGGGGCAGCACCGGCTTCAACCGCGGCTACAGTCTCAACCACTTCTGCTCGGCTCCGTTCGAGTATGCCGGGATGCTGTTCGTGATGCATACGACGGATAACGGCTGTGGACCCGGGGCCGCTGGCGATGCGGGTGTCATGCTCGACGACTTCTGGATCGAGTCGAACCTTTCCTACGGACCGGCGCGGTCCGAGCCGTGGCTGCGTGAACGCAGGGAGGCCATTCGCTCCGGCAGGGTCCCACTGTTCACGGAAGAGAGATACGACAGGCGGTGAGCGGCCCTCCCGCACTCACCACCTTTGGACCGGAGGCACGGAGATGACACGGACAACAGGGATGATACTGGCGCTGCTTCTGACGGCAGCCGTCGCGTTCGCGAACCCGACCGCGTTCGTGTGGGGCGACGACATGGAGAGCGGCACGAACGGGTGGACGACGGCCGACCTGACCGCCAGTGCCGCGCCGCACTTCCACTGGGACACCTACCAGGCCTACGAGGGCCACTCCTGGTGGTGCGGGACGTTCGACTACGATTCGGACGGCGGATACGGCAACGGCTGGGACGACAGGCTGGTCCTGCCGCCCGTGTCGACCAACCCCGTTGCGGTCGAGAACGCGTCGTGGGGCGAGATCAAGTCGCTCTACCGCGATGGCGGCACGTCGGGCTCAGGTCGCGACGGACGCGACGACATCCTGCCCGTACTTACCTTCGCGTTCCGACACGACTCAGAGATCGGCTACGACTACACGTACGTTCAGGCGGAGAGCAGCGGAACCTACGTGAACCTCAACAGGGGATACGACGGCGCGCAGGACTGGACCGACCTGGGCGCCTACGGTTTTGACCTTTCCACGTACGACGACCCGCTGAACATCCGATTCAGGTTCGTCTCCGATGGAGCCTACTCGGATGAGGACGGTGACTACCTGTCCGACGGGGGCGCGTTCCACGTCGACAACATCAGGATCTTCGACTTCAATACGGGGGAAGTGCTCTTCTACGACAGCGAGCCGGGTGGCGACGAAGGGGAGTGTATGCCTGCTGTGCCGGCTGCCGCCGGCGACCACTGGCACATCATCGACAGGGCGTGTCCCGCCTACTCCGACCCGCACAGCTGGTGGTGCGGAGACGACGCCGACACGTCGTTGATACCTCCGAACCTCGCCAACGCGCTGTTATCGCCCGTCTTCTACACGGACTGGGCTGTCTCGTGCACGCTCTACGCCGCCGTACACTTCGCCATACCCACCGTCGACAACGACTACTTCACCGTTCTCTCCACGCCCGACGGTGTCGAGTACTACAGCATAGGCGGTTGGTGGGGCGACTTCGGGCAGTGCGATGGATGGGCTACGTCCTTCTTCCACGGTCTCGACATCCAGGTCGGACCCGGGACGTCCTACTACACCGGAGTGGCCTTCGTGATGTACACCACCGACAACGGCTGCGGCCCGGGTGGGGGTGGGGACGCCGGCGTGATGATCGATGACGTGTGGATCTGTACGAACGGCATGCCGCCGGGCTGGCCGCGTGGTGCAGCAACTGGAACGCGCTACGCGGAGCCGTACGGCGCGGCGAAGTCCGCCAGTCTGACAAGGCGCCTGATGCACAGGTAGGAGGTGA
>Ga0180435_10002269_pt1 | contig 19748 bp, 12 predicted proteins | sample SS_ome_3_FD_132467 | JGI IMG/M metagenome (GOLD analysis project Ga0180435, IMG submission 132467) | Hypersaline lake sediment archaeal communities from the Salton Sea, California, USA - SS_3_S_1 metaG | ecosystem: Environmental > Aquatic > Non-marine Saline and Alkaline > Hypersaline >...
ATTGTGAACAATCCCCTCGTAACGGATGTAGTCACTCTTTCTGAACAAGCGAATTTGCTTATACCATGCCTGGCTGGCCCTGTTATTGTGATAATTTACCGTCAGCACGGCGATTGAATCCGCATCAGTGCCACGGACGCTTTCCTTCAACAGATTGCGACTATCGATGTCTACAACTTCATCCGCATCCAAAGTGAAAATCCAATCACCTTGGGCATGCGCAATGCATTGGTTCCGGTGTTTCGAGAAATTGCCTTCCCATGAATGGCAATACACCTTGGCTCCAAAAGACCGGGCAATCTCGACGGTATCATCCATCGATCCCGTATCCACTACGACGATCTCATCTACGTACCCGTGCACGCTTTCCAGTGCGTCTCGCACCATTTCTTCTTCATCCTTCACAATCATGCAAAGGGAAATCGCCGGTTCATTCTTGGTCATTTCCAAATGTTCCGTAAGGGCCGAGTATCCTATGTGTTTTCTGCCAGCACTTTCACTCGCGAGGGCTTTACGGCCTTTAATGCATAAAAGGAGGTAAGGTCCCTTTCCTGTGACAGGATCAGTTCGAAGTCCGCACTATAGATGTAGCGATAGTCCGACATGGCGGTTTTTCCTATCTGTTTTTCGTATTGCATCTGATCCAGAAAAACAAATGACTGGGGAGTAATTACGCGGCTATGACCAGGATCCCCCCATACCCACGGGGAATTCAAAGCAGGACTGGAGCCGAAAAGAAGGCCGTCGGACTTAAGTATTCGCCAAAAGTCGCTGAACTGGGCGAAGAAAAATTCGTGGTCACCCTGTGTACCCGTATGTTCAAGAGCTTCGTATGCATGAATTTCGTTGAAGGTGTCATCCTGAAAGGGCAACGGTAGACATTCCAAATCCCAGATTACATCCGGGCGGTGATCGGGATTGATATCCAGTGTAACAGGAGAGGCAAATTCTTTCGCATTACCCGGATATAGTATTTTCTCAATCCGTTTTCCGGATCCTATGACCAACTCCCTGTACTCGGCTGCCTTAGTCATCACTTTCACTTAGACTCGGTTGGCTCGTCGCAAATCTCGGGGCGTTGCTTCTTAGACCGCGTTTTGAACATTCATACCGCCGTCTTGACGGGTTCCCACGTTCGCCTCTGCCGCTTGACCATCGGGAACCACCAGGCTGATCACTTGGCTTAGCTCCGATAAAAGGATTTCTATTCCGTCTTTATGTTCGGCAGTTGTAGCATTCATCGATATCCCTTTTCCAAAGCCGGGATATTTCTCACAGTGTGTCATAAATCCCGGCAGATAGTCCGTCACGATGTCTAAGAACTGCCGGTGGCCCAAAACCGTTCTGACTAAGTCGTTTAAGATCTCCCATTTACCAGTTCCCCGGGCATCGCTTCCCTTTCCCGTCTCCATTTCCTTTAAAATGGATCGGGCTTGGATGCAGATCGGCCTCAACATGCCGAGCTCTTTACGGAACCAAGTAAGCGCGGAACCATGGACGTTTTTCAGTTTTTGGCATTCACCGGGGGTGATTTGTTGAAACATTTCCGACAGAACTTGCCTTGAACCATTCCGCCTGTAAACCTGTGTCCCGGCTATCGCTTCTTCGATCGGCATCCGTTCGGCTCCCCTTATGACCGCACCCTTTTGAGAAGTATTAATGACAGCGCCTCTCGGCAATCGATCGATTTCTTCTTCAAAAACCCGAATCATGGATAAGAACCCGCCACATGTTCTCACCGTTGAGCCATCGTTGCCGGCCACCCATTCAAAGCGTCCCTTTTCAAGATTAATCCCCCATGTTTTTTCACATCCTGTGGCATGATCGCGTCCGTTGGGAAAAGAAAGGTCAACCCCGGAAAGAATGACACGCCTAACTCCCATAAACCGCGCCAAAAAGAAGCCCAAATGCGAGACGGTACGCACGTTTTGAAAGCACCGTACCGGGCGTCCCAGATTTGTGAGCCAGCCGGTCAGACTATTCTCCGGGCTGGTAACATACTTTGGACCTTCAAATCGCTCCACTAACTCGGGTGTGGCATCCGCCTGGTATATCAGGGGAATCCCGGACAATACCGGTGTCGGGATGCGTTCGATCTTTCTGCTGTTCACCGGCAACGAATCACAGGTAACAAGAACCGTCGGCACCACATCCGCATCAAGCAGAGGTTTTAGTGCGGCATCCACCGAAATAATCAGGAAATCCTCCTTGTGTTTTCTAATTGCATGCAAATCATCAGATAGCGTCGGACCCGCACCCACTACGATGGCGGTCTGTTCGGCGGCCGTTCCTTCCAAAACGTCTACGGGCAGGGACTTCGAAATCAGATCTAAATTCCTGAAGCAGTTCTTCAAGCAGTGCTCCCTTCTGGAATTAAAAGTGAACAGACCGGCCTTTATGGAACAAACCCGCTTTTCAATACGCCCCGAAACCTCGTCATACCGGTTTCTGCAAAGGCTGTATAGCCTCTCAGTGGCCAACTTTTGGACCCTGCCCGCCACGACTTTCCGTTGCATCGCACGGAATTCATCCAGCACCCATTCCATCCCTTCCCCGACAAAAAGGTATGTATCCGGGTCACAAAGGATGTCCGACAGGTCCACGTATTCCATGGCCGCCCTAAATACCCTGTGTAGCCCTTCCAGGATGTAACAAACGTGACCCGGCTCTTTCCTCTTTAGGATTTCTTTGGCCACATAACCCAACCCAAAACCGAACAATACGGTTCCATCCTCCCTTTTGAACGTCTGACCCTTCAACAGGTCTATCGTCTCTTCGATCGGGTCGTCTGTTGAGTGAACGAATTCCGTGTTTCCGGAACTTAAACGGATCCCCAGCGTCGGCGCCCCGCTACGGCTACGGGCAACCGTAACTCCGTCATCGACGAATAGTTGCGAGATCTCATCTGCCAGCAGCGGGTTTGTACGGTTCAAATATCTCAGATTTGTCCGAAAACGGCTCAATCTCTTTGATCTCACGTAACCCTGTCGGCCTGTCATAACCCCTTTAAGAATATCCCAAATCCCGCAATAACCCGCCACCGTATTTCAAAAAGTAATGTAGGCAATGATCATCGAAATGGTTTTTCCAGTCCCCGACCACACCTTTTCGGAAGAACGCCCGTTGATCCTCCTGTCCTCGATCCCGACCCCGGGACAGCGTCCTGAATTGCCCCGCGTTCCTACATCCCTGCACTGACGTCTCCGAGCTATCGACACCGAGGAACTGCAAGAGACGTGTAATGACCGTATCGGGCGCCTCGTGCAATTCCTCATATTTGACCTCGCAGTATCTTTCGGCCCGACCTTTTTCGAAAGATCGTCCCGTTCGGACATCATCCGCCCATCGATGAACCCCGAATTCAACGAAACACCGGAAGTCGGGCCACCGTCTCAATGTATCTTCCCGGTTTCCCCTCAGGTTGTTGAACCAGGCAGAAGTAACCACATCACGCCCGTCCCGTACGATGTGAATAAATTTAGCAGTCGGCAACCATGATCCGAAGTTGCTGATTCTTTTCACCAGCAACGGATCTTTCGACCCCACTGCCTTTGTGTCTGCATGAATTCCGATATTGCTCAGCAATAAACCCAGTGAGGTAATGAGCATATACGCTATGTTGTTTCCGGTGAACAAGGCGAAGTGCGAGGTTCCGATATTTCTGTTGCAATTCGTAATGTACTGATTATAATCCTTGACAATATCTTCAAGGCCTCCCTGAAATCGCCCGAAGTCTCCTTCACCACTGCACACAATTTCGTGGTGGCCGTCAAGAACCAACTGTAACCAAATAGTACCCGATTTTGGTGCACCTACGATAAAGAAAATGTCTTTCGATAGCACCTCTTTGATTCGCTCATGAACAGCGTCCATCTCCCCAAGGAGATCGGTCGGTGGCCTGCAAGCGGACGTCCCGGCGCCACACAGGGACTTCAGTCGACTCGTTTCTTTGCTGAGCAGCTCGTAATCCGTGCGGGACAAGCGGGATTCGTGCGCTTTTAGAAGCGCTTCCGCTTCCGACAAACGGTGGGCGGAAAGACAGTTTGATATGGCATTAAACACGGCTACGGAATTGTTTCTATCTATCCGGACTATCTTCAAGAATACATCGATGGCATCTTCGTATTTGCCGAGCCGGTTGAAAGACACTCCTTTGTCGTTTAGTGCGGCCACGTTTTCCGGATCGCGTTCTAAAACGACCTCAAACGCGCGTAAGGCCTCATGAATTCGCCCGTTCTCAAGCAAATTCTCTCCGTGCCGTATCACCGCTTCCACGGAATTCATCATTTCTCTTTCCTACGTAGCAAACCGTACTTTCAAAGGGGTGGGAAATTTGCACCTTCGTGAGGCACGGCGGCTTCAAGCTGCAGCACCAGTTGTCTCACGTTTTCCTTGGCATCTTTGTTGTTTGGATCTTTTGCCAGAATGGCCCCGAATGTCTCACAGGCTCTTTCGTATTCACCTCTGGAAGCGTAGACGACAGCCAGATTATTATATGCTTCCAGCGATTGGGGATTCAAATTCAGAACGGCTTCAAATGTCTTTACGGCTTCATTTGAATATTCCAGCCGATACTGTGCTTCCCCAAGGGCCATCAGCAGGTATTCGTATTCACCCTTTGTAAATCTGAATCGCTTTTCTTTACTGACTTCTTCGACCGTGTGCACGATATCCTCATCCCGGTCGACCGCCTCCAAGGCATTTATAAAATCGCCGACCGCGCCTTCAGGTCTTTTCCCTGCCCGAATATCCTGCTGAAAGCCCAATGTGTTTTCCGATATCTTATGCGTCTCATCCCGCAACCTTGTATTTTGCCATTCCCCTTTTATTACGGCGCTGATATAGCTCTTTTCGGTATCAGCTAAGTATATCGGAAATTTATCGATAACCTTTCGTACAATATAGACAATTCCACTCCGGCGACGGATCTCTTCCATATCTTGTAGGTATGGCTTCGGATTAAACGGAAAGGCCGGTGCATGTCCGGCGAGCACTATCACTTCTGGATAATCGGTTTTCATTTTCTCAAAGAAGCGATCGTAGTCTCGCACCACTCCCTGTTCTTTCAGTTTGAACAGAACAAGACTCGCCCGGTAGTAAAAGGCCTCTCTACCGCTTACGTTATATATCCGGGCGGCGTGCCCCAGCACCTGAACCCGACTTGACTCCTCGGTGTGCGTCTTTATATATTCACCGATGGTATTATATGTCGGCCACCACGAACTGTGTGCCACCTTTTGGGGATCATGAAGGCGATCCCTTTTCTGCGGGTCGGTTGTGTAGAATTTGTAATCGAATAATAGTATAAACAATCCCATCCCGAGCAGCAGAACCGTTAGCACGCAGCCGCTGAAGCCGGCCCCGAGACCCAAATCGGGAAGTAACATACCGAAAGCCTTTCCTCCGATAAATGCCGCCCACGGAACCGAATTCAGCCAATAGCAGGAATCAAAGTTGCCCCTGAGAAATATGGTGAGCACACTCATCCCGAAAAACAGCGTACCGGCCAAGATCCTGATGTCGCCTTTGCCATGCATGTCAAAAACGACACAGGCAATGACCAGCAGGTAGAGAGGAGCGATAGTCAGGCTATTTCCCTTTAAGAAGTCGATAATTCGCGTACGACTTTGCTTCATCGGGTCCCGAGATCCCTTCCCGGGACCTATAGGGTTCCCAAAAAGGACCAAGGAAATGAAATACCATACAGTACATTCCATGTACGCCTTAAGAGCGCCCTTTCGTTGGAAATACCACATCCAGAACGTATGCGGTGCAAGTAGACCAAGAAGATACGGAAGTACAAGGTAACTCATACCCTCATACCAAAAAACCACAACCGGTATGGGTACATAGAACCATGAGCTTTGTCTTATCAAGGTGGCCAGTGCCATACAGAACCCGCAACTGAAGGTCTTGAGCACCGTGGGCGCGGTGAGACACTCAATTAACAAAACAAAACCTGCAATGACCGGCGGCATAGTGTAGCTTTCCGGCGGGAATCTATCACCGATCAATCTGGGGCTCAGTGCGTAGAAGGCAAACAGCAAACCCGCCGACAGGGCCGGAATGATTCCAAAGCTTGAAAGTGTCACATGGAACAGAAGTACATTACCCACCGCGAGATAAGTGGCTGAAAAGAAATTGAAGCCGGTTTCATTCCCCCTTGAAAGAAATCTTCCCAGAGCATAAAGGACAGCAAACATCGGACCCGGACTGTGGCGGTAGTCCCTGTAAGGTATTTTCCCCTTAAGCCACTGACCGGCAATATAGTAGTGCAGCGACTGGTCCTGATAAAGGGGGTTACGCCGAAACGGCCACCATGCAATGTATGTGATAACCACTATAACCAACGTCCACAGCAACATCATATACCGTAACCTCTAACTGATAATGCTTGTCCGCCTCAATGACCAACCGTCTTCCACATACTCAAGTCCCTTTGGATCAGGTCCTCCAAGCGGCATACATCATCATGGAAATGTCGACTCAGGTATCGCCTCGTCCGATCGGACATGGCAGGGTAAAGTTGCCTTTTCCAGTTGATCTTCTCATACAGTGCGTGTAACCGGTCACTGTCGTTCAACGCACAATAAGACCGGTAAGAGATCCGTCTCGAGAGCTTCAAGATCAAAGCGCATGCATTCCTAAAATGAACCGACTTCGTTTTCTTGCTCTTGTTGATCTCCTTATTGATCACGGTGGGTGCGAACGCCTCGTCTATATTCAAGAACCTGAACAGCGACCTGACAACCGTCGCCGGTCTTGATTTAATGTCATCAAGGGTCATCACATGGATGTTTTCGGCAGGAAAGGCGTTGTAGTACTTCATCAAGTGTTTATAGTGAAAGGCTTGATCCAAAAAATCCGCCTTGAACGTCGGCAGCTTCAGGGCATCTTCAAAGCGCTCCGGATAATTCGAAAAGTACAGGCTTAACCCCTCCCAGTGATATAGCGAATATACAAAGTCGGCCGGGTTTCTCAAAGTCACCAAAATTTTACAGCCGGGAAAATGCTCGCGTATCTTCATATGAGCCATCGGATCTACGATATACCGGGGGCAGAACTCCCCTCGTATCTTGCCGTTTTCGGAAGACGGAAACTGCTCGAGATACCAGTCAATCCCTTTGTGATAATTACTCCACGGCCGTCCGACACAAAAAAATTTCAGCTCTTTGCGTGATTTTTCGCTCGAAAAGAGCACATTCGGATGTTGCCTGAGGCACTCGGACACCCAAGTGGAACCGGATTTGCCTTGTCCGATCCCGATAAAATCTACGGTATCTTCTTTACCCGCCATAGCCCGGCCGCTCTTGTGCCAAGGAAGGTGAGTGATCTCCCGCCGTTGACAGCCTTCTCACTGCATACGTAATGCCCACGAGAATCCGCAACAGATACATACCCAGTGTCAGGTGGGGATACATCGCCAGTCGCTTCCATTTTCCATCTTCCACGAAGACAAAAAAGAGCCGATACAATGGCCCTAACTGCTTCCGTACGTCAGGATCGGTCTTCCCCCATGCGGTCACATACGAATTGAAGCTCCCCGCGTAATAATGCTTCTTTACAAGATATTTGCGCAAACTGAAGTGAGATTCATTGTGAAAAATGACATTGCCGAACAGCTCCGGGCGAACACCGTTATCGGAAATGAAGTGGCCCATTTTCCATTTTCGGGCGTCTATATTCACCCTGGCCGGTAGCAAAGTAATCCTTCCCCGCTGCTTGATCCTTTTGTCAAGGTCCCAATCCTCGGGACCGCTCATTCCGGTATCAAATCCGCCGACATCTGCGAAAGTATCCTTACGGAAGAAACGAGCCCCGTCGATTACCGTGCCCTCATAAAACCTGCGTTCAAAGCGTCGTACACGACTGCAGTAACCTTTGCCCAGGACGATTTCCGGAATGTGTAGGGCAACGCAATCGTTTTCTTCCATGAATGCCACACAACTCTCTACAAGATAGGGAGCGAGTATCATGTCGGAATCCACATACATGACATATTCACCCCTCGCCGGTCCCAACATACCGTAATTGCGTTGTGCAGAGCGTTCCGGGCCTTTATGATACACTTTGTCCGTGAACGTTCGTGCGATTTCCTTGGTCCTGTCAATGGAACGGTTATCGACAACAATGACCTCCAGCGGGCGATAGCTTTGCTCCAAAATGGACGTTAGGCAGGCGCCGATCCTGTCTTCGTCGTTTTTTGTCGTGACCACTATTGACGTCAGCAGACTGTTCACATTCTGAATCTCGCTACTTGTAGGTCAGGCTGCTATCTCGTGCACTGAAGTCCGTCAAGTGACCGAGCACCTTAACGCCCGCCCGAAAGAGAAATGCAATATCGTCAATATTCCTTACCGAAGAAATCTTCCTAAGAATGAATCGCGGATGCATGGCCCCACGATATAGCCCCTGGGTAAATCGTAACACGTCCTTGTCCGCCACCGCGCTGTTCCAAACCGGCCGTTTCATGTCATAGGCATCCCAGTCCTCGGTAATAAGCCACCCCTTATCTTTTGCTTCTTCAAACACCGGTGTTCCCGGATAAGGCGTAATGATAGTAGCCTGAAGGCTGTCAATAATCCCTTGGCGAAACATCTTCTTGGCGAAAGCGACCGTCGCCTCGGCATCCGTTTTGGATTCCCACGGATATCCCACCATAATCGTAAGATGCGGCTCCAAACCCGCCCTTTTTGCCGATCGACAGGTGGCTTCTATGTCTTTCACCCGGATTCCTTTTCGCAGCCGGTTCAGCGTGTTTTGACAAACCGATTCCAGTCCGATAAGAATGAATCTGAAGTTCGCCCGTTTCATGAGACGAAATTGCTCCGGAGTCTGTGCGTTCACCCTGGTGTTACAACCGAGTGTCACTCGTCTGTGGTAACCGCGTTCGATCATCCCGTTGCAGAACTCTTCCAGCCAACGCCCTTTTGGAAAACAACCGCTATCATCGAAAATCTCTCTAACATTCAAATCATCAATCAGGCTTCCGATTTCATTTAGATGCTGTTCGATTCCGGTCACCCGATAGCTCCCAGGGGGATACAGCGTGGTCCAGGAGCAAAACGTGCACTTCCCCCACCAGCAATCTCGCGCCGCCATGACGTATGCACCTGGCGTGTATTTGAAATTTCCGTTCTTGTAAGCATAGAGTTTCCACCGGGTTAGATTCCGGTCGATCGGCGGCAATTGAGATACGTCATGGGTTAACGCAAATGCTCCGGAGTTTCGGACCTTTCCGTAGTGGCGGTACCAAATTCCACCTTCGAGTTCACTCATGCCCTGCGGCGACCGGCCGGTATCGCCCGCCTTCGCCAAGAACCTGCAAAGGCTCACCATGGAAAAATCATAATCACCGCCGGTGACGACGTAGTCCACCTCGGATCCGTTCATTGATTCCTCGGGCAACGCTGTTACATGGTCCCCGACAAGAACGGTGGCCGGCTGCCAGCCCCCGGTTTCCGATTGTTTGATGTCTTCAATAATTCGCCAGTGCCTTTGGATGACCGGAGTTTTTGACTCCAATACGATCACGTCGGGTCGCTCGCGTTTTAACCGGGCCAGCCATTCCGAATAGGAAATACCTTCGGCAATACCGTCATCCCAAAACACCTCAAAGCCTTCGTTCTTTAATAAAGTGGCCATATAAGCCGGCACAACGGGATACACATACGTAGGGCTCTTGAACCACTGGAACTGCCTGTTTTGCGAAAGGAGCGGAACTCCTTTTTCACTTGTCAGAGGAGGGTATGATATGGAAATTTTCATCGCGCCCGCCTTGAAGAAAACAACCCTTTCATGAAAAACACCCCGTAGGTTAGGTGGGTGGCAAAGGTTCCCAGTAATCCCAAAAAGATACCTTTGAGACTGAAGCTAAGAATGAATGAACTGCAAACGGCGAGAATGTAAACGCCCGCCAACGCCGCAAGAAGAGATCGGGTGCCGGGAAGAAGGAAGGCGACCGCCGTAGCGAATCCGACAAAGAATACGAAAAGGGACGGGATAAAATATGCCGGTTTTCTCGACGTCTCAGGAAACTCCCTTGCAAAAAGCCCTCGGTGTAATGCATAGTTTTTCACCTGTCGCAAATGCGGCACGAATAATTCCCGCCGATGATGATAGACGGAAGCATCGGGGTCATAGACGATCTTCTTTCCCAGGTCTTTTCGTATTTTCCTACACAAAATGGTATCCTCACCGGGCCAATACCGGGTATCGAATCCGCCCACCCTTTCAAAATCCGACTTCCTCACTGCAAGGTTGCAACTAGGAAAGTCATCGACCTCCTGAAAGGTCTTTGGAACGTACCGGTAGTTGTACCCCCCGCTTACGAACCGAGAGGCGAAAACCGACCCACTGAGCTTTTGCCAACAATTGTCGTCCGGCGGTGTCACAGCCGGGCCGCCCACCGCCGCGACTTCCGGATCCGAAAAATTCCTGACGACTTTTTTCAGCCAGTCTTCTTTCGGATAGGCATCGTCATCCAAAAATGCAAGGATCTCTCCTTCTGCATACCCCGCACCGATGTCACGTTTTTCGGAAGGAGGCATGGGACCTGTCGGAATCACCTTTACGCGCGGCATATCGGGCAGGGCCGGGTCACCGTCGGGAAGTAGCATGATCTCGAAATCGGGATAGTCCAATGTCAGACAATGCTCCAGGGATTCTTTCGCATAAGCCCCGTATTCTTTGAAAGGAATTACAATGGATACCTTGGGACATTCCACAAGCGGCAGCTGTTTTCGGTCATAATATCTGAGAATCTTAAGCCGATAGAATATCGCCAAGGTATCTACGGCGGTCCTCATGATGGCCCTGCCCCCGATTCGCCCGAATGATCTGGAATAATTGAGTGTAATGGGCGCCTCTATGATCCTGTACCCCAAGGCGTGGGCGTTTACGATAAGTTCCAAATCAAAGGCATACTGTTTTTCAATAAGCTTGGGGAGGACTCGGTCCAGAACCTCTTTTTTGAAGACCTTTATTCCAGTCTGCGTGTCTTTGACGGGAATTCGGAAAAGTGCCTTATTTACCATGTAATATATGTTACTCAGCACCTTTCTGTGCCAGGGATAGTTGAGTTCGGAATCGGGATGCCGCTTGGAGCCCAATACAACGTCTGCATCCGTCTCTTCCATGCGCCGAATCATCTCGCCGATGAGACTCGGGTGGAGTTCCAAATCGGCATCCAGAAACACCACCAAATCCCCCCTGGCCTTCAAAGCGGCTTCCCGTAAGGCCATCCCCTTTCCTGCATTCCGCCTCGATTTGTAAGGCTTCACTTCCTTCATATTTTGAGAAAGCAGTTCCAGGATCTCATAGGTGTCATCATCGCTTCCGTCATCCACAAACACGATCTCAAAACATGTTCCCAGCCCCGATAATGCCTTCTTTATCTCTTTGGCATTGGATAATATCTTTTCGGCCTCGTTGAACGCCGGAACAAGAACTGATAGCGTTACATTGCTCTTCCTTTTTTTTCTGGCCTCTTTTCTGACCGTTCCCCAGCTTATGTCGGTCAGATTATCTTTCAGTAGGCCGAAGGCCTTGTCCGCCCCTTCCAGCCGGCAGTAGCAGACCACAAGCTTTTCCCTGGCCCCTCTGTGCTCGGGTGCTTTCGCAAGGATTGCGTTAAAATGGTCCTTGGCGGATTGGTAATCATCGATAGAGATGAAGCACAAGCCGAGTTCGTAAAGGACTTCAGCATCATCTTCCATCTTTTCGTGAGCCAGGGATAGTTGTCGAATTGCCTCGTTGAATCTGCCCAGGAGCCTGGCAATCGTCCCACTGTATCGGTGTCCCGTCGATTCGCCGGGAAAGTCCGCCTGGTACTTTCGGCATATCCTGCCTGCCTCGGATACTCTACCTTGTTGCAGATAGAGGTCCATCAAGTTCAGGCGGGCCGTTTTATAGAGAGGATCTGCTTCTATGGCCTTCAGGAAGGACTTCTCCGCCTTCATCAAGCGGTTGGAACTGTAAGACAGTGCGCCGAGGTCATTCCATACCTCCGGGTTATCCGGGACTATTGTCACGGCCTTTTCGAGGTATGCGACCGCCCTGGAAATATCGCCTTTTTCACGATAGATCCTGGCGAGGAACTCACATGCCTCACTGTCGGCGGGATCTTCTTCAAACAGTTCCTGGAAGGCCTGTTCCGCCTCTTCGTAAGACTGTTTGGAAAAGGCCACCATCGCCGACATTTTTCTGATTGAACGGTCGTCTCCGGACAAGGCTCTTGCTTCGGCAATATGTTTCATTGCCTTGTCCGGTGCTTTATTCTTGAAATACAAGAGCCCTAAGTCCAGATGAGCATCTTTGGCTTTCGGGTCCCGCTTCAGCCGCCGGATCCTTTGTTTAATCTGTGATTGGTTAAAACCCAGCATATTTGTTGCCGATCCCCGGGAGACTCACGGAGAGAGCCCCGATTTTCCGACAGGCGCCTAGTATCTCTTCTCCGCAAGAAACCGGACGATCTCGAACTTCACCGCTTCGGCGATGCGCTCGGCGAAGCTATTTATGCCGTCTTCTTCAAGCTTATTCATTCGCTGTTTCTTTTCCGTATCAAAATGGCCTGCAATCTCCGCAAGACTCATACCCCGATCCCGCAATCGCTTGATTTCGGCTATGGTGTGGAGATCGCTCTCGCCATAACGCCTCTGTCCACCTTCACTTCTGGCGGGTACCAGGGTACCGGCGAACGCCTTCTCCCAAAACCGTAACGTCGGTTTGGGAATCCCCAGTTCCCTGCTGACTTGTTGAATCGTAAGTGCTCGTCAGTCCATCAGAAGTACCGTCAAAGGCGAGATGGTGGGCTATTTGGGGGCTCTGGGAAAAGCTCTGTATCCCGGCGCCTTGAAGTAAAATGACAGGCTCCGCCCCCTTGAGTTACAAAATAGGGGTAACTCATCAAAGGCGTAACGCCGACGTTCTCTGTTCATCCATTCAACCAATAAGGTGGCTCCCGCCCGGCCCTTGTCGGACTCCGTTCCACAGCAGTACGCTGACCCTTGCCGTCTTTTGAAGCTTTTGGTTTAACTTCAGGTTTAACTCCAACGTCGAAGCAAAACCGGTGCCATGACGGACCCGAAAACTATTATAATAATATCAGTATGTTGCATTTGCCCTCAGAGAATAGTAGGAAATAATGTCAAGGCTTGAGCGGTTAAAGCTGAAGAAATTGCCGGGGAAGGCCTTCGTGCAGAACCGGTATACCGACGTTCCAATTTGGTGTGATATCAAACCTCCCGCCTCGCGGAGGTCAGACACAGACCGCTCTGCCCGGGTATTTGCAGACGGCTCGTTCGGCATTCGGCAACCGCAGGTTCAGTTGCGACAGCAGGGACTCGCTTAATTCATCACCCGCGCTTCTCTTCTCATACAAACCGCCGCAACGCGCCAGTATCTTCCTTCGCACCTTCTTCTTGGCTTCGGGGTTGGTCCCCAGTTCAACAGCCAAATCAACATAGTCTCCGGCGTCTTTGCAGATACAGTCGAGTACACCGATGCTACGATAGAATGAATAGGTCAGCCGGCCGCGTACGTGACGAGTCGGCAGTGTGACCACCGGCGTGCCGAAAGATAAGGCCTCCAGGGTGGTATTCCCGCCGCAAAACGGAAACGGATCAAGCATCACATCGCCTGAACTCAGCAAGGCCAGATAGTCTTCTCGAGACATGGAAGGCAGCATTGTGACTTGATTAAGGTTCTCCGTGTGCCGTGCGAGTCGTTCCAGAAAGATCTCATCCCAGGCCCGGTATTTTGACTGAATCAGTACCAGGCGCCCCTTTGGGTCGCGCCGAAGAATCTTTGCCAAGACGCCGTCAAAATCGGGGTGAAACTTATATATCGCCTGAGGGCAAAGATAGAGGTTCTCTTCGGAAGAAAGATGGAAAGAAGCTCGCCCGCGCGGCTTTCCGGCCAACGCCGGCCTCCGGTAGACGACATTGGGTCGTGTCAATCGGATCAAGCGTTCGGTAAAGTGAGTATCCCCACCTTCCGGTTCCATATCGGAGGCCAGGATGAAGCCGTCCATATTGGTAAGGCCGGTTGTTACAGGATGCCCCCATGTCGTCACCTGGAGATGGGCTGAACGGGAAAAAGCCAGATAGTATGTCAAGGGCTCCATTCCGATGTCGGCAAAGTAAATAATATCCAGCTCCGCTTGAGCGAGGGTTGAGCGAGCTTCGGCCAGATCATTGGACAGCCGCAAACAGCCTTCCGCCCTATCGGTCATTTCCCGTGAAAATCCGTCCGTGTATCCTTCCACCAGAATAAGCGTCTTAAGAAACACCTCCTCGGGTAGGGCCGACAGGATTCCCGCGTTTAGCCTTCCAATCGTATGATCACGAAAGAACGTGGAAAGGAAGCCGATACGTATTCGGGAATCGGCTGACCCCACCCGCCCTTCCGCTACGTGGGGGGCCGTCCGGACAAGTCCGGGACAGGCGCTTTTGAAAACCTCCGCTTGCAGCTCCAGCAGGTATCGGTCATCCAGGCCGTGATAGGCCAGATAGAAATGAAGCGTCGGTATGTCTTGTAAAGGATCTCGCAGACGTACGTCCGACTCCAGGATCGCCTGCAAATCGCCCCGGATTCGGTTACGAGTCGCATAGAGGTCCTTACGGGACAGGATCATGGGAGGAATCAACATGGCACGTCGCAACCGAATGACGTCAGCTTGAGTCTTGTGGTTAACAAACGAAAGGGCTTTGTCCAGATAGGCGGACGCGACCTCCACCTCACAAAGATCCCTGTGCAGCATAGCCAAGGCCGACATTGTCTGCCTGGCCGGATCTTGAGCAACACGGCCGAGTCTTTCAAACTGCTTCAGTGCCCATGTCAAGATGTCGACCGCCGACCGCAGGTCGCCGTTTTTCACCGCCGTATTCGCGTGCCGGACGGTCTCTTCGGCAAGTAATTGAACGCTGTTCATCACCCTGTCCGGGTCAACTACCGGAGCCCGAGTAAAGTCTCCTGCACAACCACTTTCTTGAATTACTATTTCTTAAACAACATATTGAACACATAGGCAGATTCTATGTATTCATCCCGGTTGAGTTTCACGGGGATCCCTTCTTTGCTGTCCAGCCAAAAGGCCTCGTACCCGAGGTCATGCATGACACCTCGCAATGCCTTTTCCCCGGCGCCCATCCGGCTCAAACCAAACTTGTTGATTTCACAGATGACATGCGGCACTTCATTTTCAGAGAGGTATGTCAAAGCCCCTTTCACGACCTCCAGTTCCGCCCCTTCCGTATCGATTTTCATTGCCTTGACGGGCCGAACAGCGTTGCTCTTAAGGATACGGTCCAATGTTTCAAGTCTTGTTTTTCTCGCAACGCCGTAGTCCCTGGTCTTCTCATTGAACGGATGCAGCCCCGGATCCCATAGGGCGTGTCCCCCGTCGTTGTCCGCGTTTACAAAGAATTCGGTTGTCGTGTTATCCGCCCCTACCGCTGATCGAATGACGCACATATTCTCTATGTGGTTGATCGACACGTGTTTCAGAAGGTGGACTGCATTTTGGACTTCCGGTTCAATGGCAATGACCTGCCCCCCCGTCCCCACAAACCGGGATGCAAAAAGGGCGAAGTATCCGATGTGCGCCCCCACGTCCACGAAGCAGTCCCCTTCTTCCAGAATATCGGTTATGTATTGGAGAGTCTCCCATTCGTAAATATCTCCGCCCTTCAAGTGATTCCAAATGATCCTCTGGCTGTACTTTTCAATGTCCAAAAGTAGTTTTAAGGTGTGTTGACCACCTCGATGCGTAATGGTCAACGGCAACGTGATCAGGGACGCGAAACCTTGCGGCGAACATTTCAACTCCATAATCGCATTGGCAATCACATGGCCGTCTTCGGCGGAAAAGATATCGCTGTATTTGTAAAAGAATTGTTCCGCTGCCTTCCAGTCCGATGTTGCCAGGTAATTGGAAATCAAATTGAAGGCGGCCTGGGCATGATCGGATTGCAACCTGAGAACCCTTGCAAAGGTGTCGATAGCTGCCCCGAATTCTTTTCTGGCATTCAGCACCACACCCAGGTTGTTTAACGCTTCCACATTTTGCGGGTCATGCCGGGACACAGACTCAAACACTTCAAAGGCCTCATCCACTTTGTTCTCCAGGAAGAGCGATTCACCTCTTAAAATTTCAGCCTGGAGTCCATCACCTGTCATAACGCTCATAAATGTTCCTCCCAATTGAGGGTCATCGAGTACCCACAAATCGGCAAATCCACAAAGAAACTGTGCAGAGATTATGCCAACTGCTTTCGGTCATGTTACAGCTACATGACACCGCCGCCTTTAGTTCCTCGCGAAATGCGATATGTAATCGAACCGTTTCAGACAGGATTGGTAAAGCAAGCCTTACAAGACTCGCTTTTTTGTTTGTATCAAACAGCGCGATACCGGCCTAAGGAATGCCAAGAAACATCACGATTTGATGCTTCCCGACCTGTCGGTGTTCCCTAATCTCAAATCCGCTGGCCGCGAGAAGTGCAAATATTTCTTGGCAGCTGAGCGAGTTAACCCATCCAAAGGATGAAAAAGCCTCATGGTCCCCCAGTTCCCTCGGGTGATATGTAAGAACAATGGGAAGACCGTAGCTGCCTAATGCCTGAAGAAAGCCCTTTATATCAACAACATATTCCAGAAGCCCCAGGCAAACAACGAGAGTAGCATCTTGAACTTTCGGGAGCTCGCCTGTGTGATTAAAATCACAAAAGACGAACCGGTCCCGTCGTTTCACCACGTCACAGGGGATGTATCTCGATTCCGGGGGCAACATCGGTTCCAGTGATGTGGTACCACAACTGAGGTCCAGTACCACTGAACCGGGAAGTATGTACGAAACGGCCGCCCTTCTCGCTTCCCGTCTGCTCCGCGCGGGACTGTAAGGCATTTTACGCCGCTGACGGCACCCATAAAGACCCTTTGAAGATAAAGCGGAAATAATTTCCGGTTTATCAGACCTTTCATAGCCAAATCTGTCACAATAGCTTCCACACATGCGCCATATTCGATCCACAAGGGCCGCCACCGGGCCGTAAGGCTCTAGGCGATATCGACCTACCGATATATCGGTGACATTCCTTCCGTGTTTCTCGAGTTCGTATTGCCGAAAGGGCACAACCACTTCCCAGTTTGGTCTATCATTACTTACCGTGTCCATGCCGCAAAACTCTGAGACTTCCCTGCCCACACAGTCATCGGCACACAAGTCTTCATATCTGACCAGCATATGCGGTAGCTTTGCCATTTCTACCAGTTGCCCGGCGCTTTCCAGGACCTTTTCTTCAATCCAGGCTTCGTCAACGACCCTTCTGTTCATTCTCAGAGCCAAATCAAACGAAGACAGGACGGTATCTCGAATGTCACGCACTGACAGAATCAACTTGCGAGGCTGAAATGCGGACAAGATACCTTGCCAATCTTCAAACTCCACGATCTTCGCACCCCAGATTTTTAAGCGCCTCAAAAGTGGATAGATCCGGGCATTAAAAAATTGCCTGAAGGTTGGATAGCTATTTCTGTCCCAATACCGGCTTTTCGACACATCCATCCCAAACGCTTGGAGCTGGGTCATCATCTTGCTGAACTCCCATGACGCACCTTCTTTGCCGGCCGTACCCTGGTACAAAAGTGCGGGTTCATGCAAAATGATGGACTCACCCGGAACCGTCAACAAGTCTGACAGCAATGTGGTGCCGCTTCTCATCATGCCGAAGATGGCAACATCCATGGGAGACTGTGCCAGCTTATCTTTCCGGCTGCTATCGCTTATCCCGATTCGGATGTTCGAGGTTTTGAAGCGATCTAACGCACGCTCTCCTTTCGTAGCAGTTTCGTGGCTCTGCCACCTTCCGGTACCATTCGTTCCATTTCCGTCTCCAATGCGCTTCGCAGACAACGGACCGGGTATTTTCACACAATCGTGGTTGGCCCACACTTCCAAAAAGTGGCTGACCTCCTGTCCCTCATCCAACGGTTCACGAAACGGATGCCGTATTGCTATTTTTCGTTTTAGGAAATGGCCCATACATAACGTCAGCGAAGGGTGAATGAGCATGATATCTCTAATATCATCAGTACATTCCAGTTTTAGGGGCAGTTTCCAGGCAGTCTCGTCCGAATCTTCAAATGTATAGATCTGTCCCCAAATGGCCTCATATCGGTCAATATAAGGCGCGACAAGTTCGAAGGCATTTGGCAGCAGCAAGTCGTTGGCTTCAAGAAAACACAACCAATCAGATTTTAGCTCCAGGCTCTTTGTTATCCCGGTGTTGAAGGCACGTGAGCGGTCTAAAGCATTTGCTTCACCTCGAACAAAGATATGTTTCACTTCTGAAAAAACGCCCCTGTTGTTCTTACACGCCCGAAACACGGATTGCCGGCATTCCTGGATCCGGTCTTGCTGATCCGGGCCCATCGGCGTTATGACGGCACAAGTCAGGTGTTGCCCCTCTGTATTACACCTCGATAGTACTATTTCAGTTTTCACTACTCAGCAACAGCTACCATCTGTATGGTAGACCTCCGCAAAGCATCACGGCTGTTATACATGGACCTATCCAAACACATATACTGCCCGATGCATGCATGCAATCATCTCTGGCGCTTTTCCAGCCTTGATCGTTACCTAAGAAGATATGGTACTCCATCTTTGTAAGGGCCTTGAGCCAAACAGTGGAAAGTACAAACCAGCTTCAACGAATTCGGCGTGCAGAGACTGTGCCAGAGCGTTTGGTACCAAGCTGCTTGGCACACTTTGTGCTTTAACGCAGATACTTACGCTGCACGAATCGAGAATGCAAAACCGATAACACCCACATCCGTTATGCACACTTCAACATTGTTCAATAAAGCTCTCGCGTTCCATCAACGGGGAACATTCCACGAAGCATTGACACTCTATTCACAACTGATACAGGAACATCCGAATCACTTCGATGCTTTGCACATGTGCGGCGTGCTTGCTTGTCAAATGAAGGATTACGACAAGGGTATAAATCTCTTGCGCAAGGCGAGTGACATTAAACCGGACTCTTCAGCTTGCCGGGCAAATCTGGGCAAGGCACTTCATGACACAGGAAAGGTGGAGGAGGCATTGACCTGCTACCGAAAGGCCTTGGCACTTAATCCAAATTCAGCTCAGGCACACAACAATCTAGGCCATGCTTTGAATGCCTTTGGGAAGTATGACAAGGCAATCATCCATTGCAAAAAAGCCGCTAGCCTCCAACCCGACTATGCCGAGGCATATCACAACTTGGGCCTTGCTCTGTCTAACCGAAGCAAATATTCCGGAAGCGCGGACTACTCGGGAATCCATGACGATCCCTCCAATAGCGACAGTATAATTGGAAATTTGCAGGACGCTAAAGATTGCATCAAACGTGCTATCACACTAAGACCGGACTTCGTTAAGGCGATTAGCAACTTAGCCGCCATATATGAGAGGGAAAACTACCTCGACGATGCGTGGAATACAGCGTTAAGGGCAATTGATCGGGATCCTTACAATCCCCTGGCAAACCTGGTAGCTGCCAAATGCTGCCGCCGCCAGGGACAATTAAATGCCGGCTTGGAACATCTGGAACGAATAGACGTAAACTCATGTGATGTAATAACCCGCGCCAGTATTCTATACGAAAAGGCTTCATTGTACGATCGCTTGGAATATTGCGACCTTTCCTTTAATCTTTATTACCAAGCCAATACCTTAATCTCAGACACTCAAGAAG
>Ga0180435_10002270_pt1 | contig 19747 bp, 14 predicted proteins | sample SS_ome_3_FD_132467 | JGI IMG/M metagenome (GOLD analysis project Ga0180435, IMG submission 132467) | Hypersaline lake sediment archaeal communities from the Salton Sea, California, USA - SS_3_S_1 metaG | ecosystem: Environmental > Aquatic > Non-marine Saline and Alkaline > Hypersaline >...
CCGAAGGGGACAGGGCCCTGACCATCGGCAACGAGATCAGCCACAACCAGGCCGGCGAGGCCGGTGGAATCTTTTACCAGGGCAACACCTTCCACGGCAATCACATCCACCACAATACCGCAGCCGGCAATGGCGGCGGGATCCGGCTGCGCACCATGGAGGATGCCACCATCGAAACCTGCCCGCGGGACAACGTGGTGGAGGAGAACACGGCCGGAGGCACCGGCGGGGGGCTCTATGCACCGATCGACGAGGCCTGGTGCCGCAACTGGCTGCTGCGCAAGAACCAGGCGGAATCAGGCGCCGGCATCGTCACCGGCCCGGGTAATTTCAGGTTCGTCTTCCTCAACGTCACCCTCAACGGGAACAGCGCTTCCGAGGTGGGGGGCGGCATCCTGATGGAGGGGTCTGCCGACCTCGAACTGTTCAACGGCATCGTCTGGGGGAACCAGGCACCCGAAGGAAGCGAACTGAGCCTCACGGGCAGCGGCCCCTACTACGTGACCTTCAGTGACGTGGCCGGCGGCTGGGAGGGTGCTGGCAATATCGACGCCGACCCGCTCTTCGCATCCGGGCCCGGCGGTTCGAACTACCTGGGCCAGGTGGCGGCCGGTCAGCCGTCGGACAGCCCCTGCGTGGACAGCGGCTCCCCCTCCAGCCCGTTGATCACCGGCACCACCCGCACCGACGAGGCGCAGGACACCCCGGTGATCGACATGGGGTTCCACTATCCCCGGCCCGGAATCGGGTGGGCGCCGCGGGCCCTCGCCATCAGCTCGTGGCTCACCGACGGCTTCGACGCCGGCCGATCGGTCTTCGTCTGGAACAGCGGTTACGGTGACCTTGAGTGGACGGCCGGCGTCGACGTTCCCTGGCTCGAGCTGTCATCCACATCGGGCACGGTGGGCCCCGGCGAAGTGGCGGAGATCCTGGTCACCCTCGATACCGCCGGCCTGCAGCCCGGGTCGCACGAGGGCGTGATCACGCTGGCCGCGCCGGGCACGGTCAGCGACGATGTGGAGATCCCGGTGGCCCTGTCCGCCACCGAGATGCTCATCGTCGCCGGCCCGGGCCACGGCTTCCCCAACCCGCCGCTGGTCCGGCTGTTCCTCCCCGAAAGTTCGGCCATGCCGTGGCGCCAGTTCCGGGCCTACGGCGCGAACCAGTGGGGGGTAAACGTCAGTTGCGGCGACCTGAACGGTGACGGGTGGGACGTGATCCTCACCGGCCCCGGCCCGGGCAGCGTGTACGGTCCCCACGTCCGGGGCTTCGATGCCCTGGGCACACCGATCCCCGGTCTCAGTTTCCTGGCCTACGGCACGCACCGTTTCGGGGTCAACGTGGCCGCCGCCGACCTGGACGGCGACGGCGATGACGAGATCATCACCGGCGCAGGACCGGGCGCCGTGTTCGGGCCCCACGTCAGGGCCTTCACCCACCTCGGGCCGTCCGGGGTCGAGCCGGTGGCCGGGGTGAGTTTCTTCGCCTACGGCACCCTGCGCTGGGGGGTGAACGTGGCCGGCGCCGACATCGACGGGGACGGGTTCGACGAGATCATCACCGGGGCCGGCCCGGGATCGATCTTCGGCCCCCACGTGCGCGGCTGGAACGTGGACGGCGGCGACGCCGGGCCTCTCCCGGGGGTGAGCTTCTTTGCTTACGAAGACTTCGGCTACGGGGTCCGGGTCTCCGGCGGGGATGTGGATGGCGACGGCATCGACGAAATCGTCACCGCCCCCGGCCCCTGGGAGCGCTATTCCGCGCCGATCAGCGGCTGGAACTACGACGGTTCGGAGATCAGCCACGTGCCGGGGTTCTACTACCGCCTCTGGGGGCCCGATGGCGGCGGCGGGGCCCGGGTCTATGCCGGGGCCGACCTGGACGGCGACGGCCGGAACGAGGTGTTGGCCTCCTACGGATCGTGTGAAGACAGCAGCTCGGCGGTCCTCGTGCTCGGCTACGAAAACGGGCTGGTGAGCAGGCTGTACGGCTTCACGGGCTTCCCTACGCTCGGCCATGGCGCCCTTGCCGCGTCCGGCCGGTTCAGAAGGGTCGACTAGGCATCCCCCTCGTACTGGCGGCTGAGGATGAACTCGACCAGCGCGTCAAGGTATTCCCCCTCGATCTTCGGGTAGCTGGGCATGCCCACCCGGCCGGCGGCCAGGGCATCGACGATCTTCTCCCGGTCCAGGTTCCTGATGTCGCCGCGGAGGATCAGCGGCGCGTCCGAACCGTCGTCGTGGCAGCGGGCGCAGGCTTCGTGGTAGATGATCGCCCCGTTGTCCGAGTAAGGCTCATAGTCGCTGATGTTCGAACCGCAGGCGAAGCCGGCCAGCAGGGTGACAACGCAGGCGGCGACGGCCGCGGCCATCCAGCGCGATTCCCGATTCCTCATCTCATCCTCCATGCAGGGGTGCGGTCCCGGTGCGGACCCGACGTTTCCCGCATCATAGCGCAATGGCCACCGGACGGGAACCGGCCGTCGTCTGCCGTACACAAAAAAACCGGGGGGAAGACTGCTTGGTGCACCCCCCGGTCTGGATTGTCATCTGCTGAAGAGCAAATCAGTCGAAGACGACAGTCCACTCGCTGTAGGAAACCGGCGCGGCCATGGCGTCGGTAACCGTTGTCGTCTGGGTGAAGTTGCCGGGATTGCCCTCGTCCCAGTCGAACATCTTCACCGTCTGGGAGTCGATCATGAACATGCTGTTGAGCAGCGTGTAGGTGTCGTAGTGGTCCTCGCTGGTCAGGCCGGAGCGGTGGGCGTTCTCGATGTACTCGATGGCGCCGGAAGCGTCCTGCCGCACCCGGGCCTGCCACCAATCGTCGGTGGGCTCGTTCAGGTCACGGTCGGAAGTCCAGCCGAAGAGCGCGGTGAGGTTGCCGTCCACGTCGTTGGAGAAGCGGACCCAGCGGGTGAAGAAGCCGTTGAAGCCCTCGATCCCGGCGGGATCGTTGAGGCGGTCGCCCTTGAGCACGCCGGCCACGTAGAGGCCGCCGGGGATCGCGGCGTGGAACTCGGGCAGGCCGTACTTGGCCATCATCAGGTCACCCTCGCGCTGCGTGTTGGGGTTGACCCGCACGGTGTTGAGCACCCGGCGATACATGTCGCCAAGGTTGGCCACGGCGTGGTTGATGCCGCCCTTGTTCACCGGGGGCAGCAGGCTGAAGGCGGCGGAGCTGCCGAGCACCGGCACGTCGTCCGGAATAACCGGGTCGGCGCGGAAGGTGGTGTCGTAGTAGATGTAGGTGACTTCCATCTCTTCGCCGGCGAACCACTCGATGGTCTTGGTCGTGGCGCCGTCCACATCGTAGCTGGAGCCGTTCCAGGTGTAACGGTCCCATTCCTGGAAGAAGATGTCGGGGTGGGACACGCGGTAGTCGTAGGTGTGCTCTTCCTTGCCGGTGAGCATCATGCTGCCGTCGTAGATCTCGGTGGTGGTGTAGTAGATGCCGCCGGTGATGGTCCGCAGGGCCTCGCGCACCTCGGTGGTGACCAGGCTGCCGCCGTCCCACTCCTCGGTGGTGATGGTGATCGTCTCGTCACCGGCCATCGGCACGTCACACTCGGAGACGTAGGTCACGCGCTTGACCAGCGTGCCGCTGGCGTCGGGCTCCCAGGTCTCTTCGACGCTGGTGAAGCCGCAGGTGCCGATGTTGGCCCGCGGGTCGAGATCGGCCCAGGCGGTGGTCACGACCAGGGCGAGAACGATGGTCATCAGGGTGGTCAAATTCTTCTTCACTTCCGATCCTCCTTGGGGGTTTCGCTCGGAACTGCTTTATCCGTGCTGTCCGGGAACAAACTGCTCTACCGTTGTCTAACCTCGTTGAACTGTAATTTTTACTTCTGCGGGCTCGAGAACGTCACCCACTACGAGATTAGATCAATTCCACTGCGCAAAGTTACAAGAATTCTCAATTAACTTAGTTGCCATTTAGGGGAACCCCGTACCCCCAGGCAAAACCCGGCCTAAATCGTTCATTCTTCAAGTTGACCGCGGCTTCCGCTTGCTGTACCATACGCCACTCATAGCAGTTGTTCTCCGGTCATTCTGTCGCTTCACATGGTTACCTGGGACAATCCGGGCTGCGAAAATGGTTCAAGAGAGTTCAGGGACGCCTGTCAGCAATGACGAGATCGCCGCTCGCGACGACAGCCGGCTCATTGCCGAGATCCTCGCCGGGAGCTCGGAGGCGTTCGACGAGCTGATGGGCCGCTACGAACGGCGGATCTACGCCTTCGGGTTTCGGATGTGCGGCCGCCACGAGGACGCCCTGGACCTGACCCAGGAGACGTTCCTCACCGCATTCCAGTCGCTGGGCACCCTGCGCGACGACTCGGCGCTCTCCTCCTGGCTCTACCGCATCGCCACCAACATCTGCCTGATGCACAAGAAGAAGCGCAGCCGGGAAGTCACCACCGACCTGGAGATCGACGCCTACCTGCCCACCTGCGACACCAACGGCTGGCCCAACATCGTCGACTACTCCGATGCTCCCGAAAAGGCGGTGCTCAACGATGAGGCCCAGGAGCAGATTCAGAAGGCCCTGCTGGAGATTCCGCCCAAATACCGGGCGGTATTCATCTTCCGCGACATGGAGGGCCTCTCGGCGGCGGAAACGGCAGGCATCCTCGGCATCAAGGAGAACACGGTCAAGGTGCAGCTGCACCGGGCCCGCATCCAGCTGCGGGCGATCCTCGAGCGATATTTCAGGGAGAACGGCAGCGGCAGATGAAGAAAGACGAATTTCTGAAGCAGTGCAAGGGGCGGGGAATCCGTGAGCGCCACGGCGCGGAAGAAGACTGCGGCCGCATCTTCACCGCGATCCACGACCTCATCGACGGCGAACTGCCCGCCGACCTCTGCCGCGAGCTGGACGAACTGCGCGAAAAATGTCCCTTCTGCGTCGACACCTTCCTCAAGACGATGCAGAAGACCATCGACGTCTACGGCCACCTCCCCGACAAACACCTTCCCGAAGACGACCGCACCCGCCTGCGCAATAAGATCCTCGAAGGCCTCGAGGAAATCCGCCGCGACATCGAAAACTGCTGACTCCCTATAAATGGGGACAGGAGCTGTTTAGTCGCACATTCCCATCACACGATTTCCTGGCATCTAATTCGTGACAGACCTCATTTGAGGCGGAAGAGGCGGGCGGTGTTGGCGGTGGTGGCGGCCGGAAATAGGGGGACAGGTTACTTCATTAAGCCACGAACCCCCCTTGTTTTCAACAGGCTTTTATTTAAGGAACCTGTCCCCCTCTTAATCCTGCACTATTCACAGGCAGAAGAGGCGGGCGGCGTTGGCGGTGGTGGCGGCAGTGGTGCGCTCGAGGTCGCCGTCCCAGCGGAGGTCGGCCAGGGTTTGCGCGGTGTGGACCATGAACGACGGCTCGTTGGTCTTGCCCCGCAGGGGAACCGGGGCGAGGAAGGGGCAGTCGGTCTCGAGCAGGATGCGGTCCCCGGGCAGTGAGGCGGCGATGGTGCGCAGGCCATCGGCATTCTTGAAGGTCAGGGTGCCGGGGAAGGAGAGGCAGAAGCCGATGTCGAGGGCCCGCCGGGCATCGTCTTCGGTGCCTGAGAAGCAGTGGATCACCCCGGCCGCGGGGAAGGGCGCGGCCTCCTCGAGCAGGCGCAGCCCTTCGTCGTAAGCCTCGCGCAGGTGGATGATCAGCGGCAGGCCCAGCGCTTTGCCCAGCTCGATCTGGCGGCGGTACACCGCTCGCTGCACATCGCGGGGCGAGTAGTCGTAGTGGAAGTCGAGGCCGATCTCGCCGTAGCCCACCACCCGGGGGCGGCGGGCCAGGCGTTCCATCTCGGCGAGTGAATCGTCGTCGGCCTGCGAAGCATTGTGGGGATGGAAGCCCACCGCGGCCCGGACATGGGGGTAGCGTTCGGCAATGGCCACGGCCCGCTGCGCCTGGGCGAGGTCGATGCCGATGGTGACCATGCCGCTCACACCGGCGTCCGCGGCGCGGCGCAACACCTCGTCGATGTCGCCGTAGAGCCGATCGAGGCCCAGGTGGGCGTGGCTGTCGACGAGGCCGGATATCACTTCTTTCTCCGCTCGCCCTTCTCGTACATCTCCGGCAGGCCGACCTCCCTGATCTCATCGGAGAGCTTGCCGACCCACTTGCTGAACTTCGATTCGGTGGAAGACATGTTCGTCCCGCTGACCACCCGGTGGTGCAGGGCCATCAGCAGTTCGCCGGTTTCGGTGTCCACCATCTTCACATCCACCGCAACATAGCCGGCACCGGCACCGAAGCCGACGATCCACTTCGCCGCGTTGTTTCCGGTGCTGCAGTCCACAACCCGGCCGGTAACCTCGATGTCGCCCTCATCGAAGGAGCACTCCACCCGGCCGTCCCAGCCGAGGTCGAAGGCATCGTGGAAATACTGGGGCATCAGGCGGTTCATGCGCCGGGCGAGGCTCCTGTCGTCGTTGTCCCGTTCGTCAGCGTCATCACCGACGAACTCCACCTCGGGCCAGTCGGGGAAGTGGAGCTTGCTGCTCTCGAGGGCCTTCTCCGAGAATGCATCGCTGACCCAGAGATAGTCCACCTCTTCAGTCTCGCGGAACTCCAGGTCCCCGTCCTCCTCGAACCAGTCGATGACCAGGGAACCCTCGTCGAGGGTCCGCTTCTTGCTCTTGGCCTCGGCCGGCACGGCGGCGAGGACGAAAACCAGGGCGGCGGCCAGCACCAGGGCCGGCAGGATCAGGCGGCTGCGGAATTTCATCACCAGACCTCCGTGATATCAGTATTCTTCCATGTGGCGCCACTCGGCATTTTCCAGCCAGGTGTCGGGACGGCTGAGCATGTCGATGATGCTCTCGAGGATCACGCCGTGCTCCTTCTCCTCATTGGCCATGTTGGTGAAGATCTCCTTCACCGCCGAGGTGTCGGCCGCCTCGGCCTGTTCGCGATAGAAGGCCTCGCTCTTCGCCTCCACGTCAACGGCCTGCTTGTACATGTCGACGTGCGAAACGTCGGCGTCGAGGTTGCCCTGGCCGGAGGCCATCTCCTCGAAGACGTTCTTCACGTCGGGCATCATCGTCACGGCCTTCAGCTCGGGGGCGGCGTGCTCCTTCATCTTCTTCAGCACGTTGTAGTGGGAAGTTTCGGAATTGGCGAGCAGATCGAGGATCGCCTTGATCCCCTTGTCGTCGCTCTTCCCGGCGATCTCTCGATAATAGGCCTCACCGTCCAGCTCCATTTTCATCCCGAACTCGAAAATATCCACGATTCGTCTCCTTATGAATCGGCCCCGGCCCGGCCCAACGGGCGGGCGGTGACAGACCTGTGCGCATGAGCAGGCATAGTCTAATTGGGCGGTGACGGGTATTCAAGCGCGAGATGATGAAGATCGCGGTCCCGCGCCGAGGCCCCCTTCGAGCAACAGGTCGAGGTAGGCCCGGTCCACGAGGTCCGCCGGGGAGATGCCGAGCCGGGCCATCAGGTCTTTGGCCACGGCCGCCCCGTCCGCCGGGTCCTGGCCGTTGCGGAGGACCACTTCCAGCTCCATGAAGTCGCCGAGGCCGGCCACCCGGTCGAGGTGGATGCGGGTCTGGCCCGCATGGTAGAGGGTGCGCTCCTTGTCCACAACGCCGAGCACGCCCCAGGCCCGCTCGAGGGCCTCGCGCAGGGCCGCCGGCTCGGGCACCCGGACGATGCGGTAGTCGGAACGGCAGGGACCGGCGGTATCCGGCCGGTGGTAGTGGATCAGCTCGCCGGCGTCCCCGTCGATCACCCGCAGCTTGAGCCGGCCGCGCGGGCACTCGAAGAAGGTGTCGGACTGGCGGATCACCATGGGGCCGCTGTCGGCCAGGCCCTCGGCCCGCCGGCGCAGCTCCGCCATCTCGTCAACCCGCGCCTTGATTTCGATGTTGCCGGGCATCTCCCCTCCTGCAATGGCGGATCATACCATACAGGATCCCCGGCCCCGCACCCTTCGCTTGACCCGACCCGCCTCTTGGCTTAACATCAATCATATCCTTTTTTTTCATATAGATAGGCCATCTGAACGATAGGGATTCCCACCCGCCCGGAGGAAAGACCGATGCATGGTTTGCTCTGCCGATGCTTCTCAACCGCCCTGGTCCTGCTGCTCGCCGGCCTCCCCGCCACCGCCGACACCGTCGCCATCCGTGCCGAGCGGATGATCGACGGCGTGAGCGACGAGGTAATGACCAATGTCATCGTGCTGGTGGAAGGCAACAAGATCACCGGCGTGGGCCGCGAGTTGCCGATCCCCGAAGGGGCGATGGTGATCGACCTCGGCGACCGCACCCTGCTCCCCGGCTTCATCGACGGCCACACCCACATCATGAGTGACGGTGAGAAGGACTACGCGGCCGATCTCTACAAGAACTCGATCCCCTTCCGCACCCTCCGCGCCGCCTACGCCGTTCGCACGGCGCTGGAGCGGGGGTTCACCGCCATGCGCGACGTGGAGTCCGAGGGCTGCCTCTACGCCGACGTGGACGTGAAGCGGGCCATCGAAGCGGGGCTGATACCGGGCCCGCGGCTGCAGGTCTCCACCCGCGGCCTGAGCATCGTCGGCCGCTACTTCCCCTTCGACACCTCGTGGGAAATGGACCTGCCCCACGGCGTGCAGATGGTCAGCGGCGTCGACGAGTGCGTGAGAGCGGTGCGCACCCAGGTGGCCAACGGCGCGGACTGGATCAAGATCTACGCCGACTGGCCGTTCATGATCGCCGAGGACGGCGGGCTCAGCGGCCCGCCCAACTTCACCGCCGAGGAGTTCGCGGCCATGGTGGACGAAGCCCACCGCCTGGGGGTCAGGGTCTGCAGCCACGCCATGTGCCGCGACGGGATCGGCGCCGCCCTCGACGCCGGCGTGTACAGCATCGAGCACGGCACCGGATTCGACGAGGCGCTGATCGATCGCGCCGTGGAGCAGGGTGTTTACTGGTGCCCCACGCTCACCGCGTTCGAAAGCTCGCTGGAAGAGATGGGCGAGGCGCCCTTCCTGGAGAAGCTGCTGGAGATCGAGTACCGCGGTCTGAACTATGCCCACGGGAAGGGGATGAAGGTGGCCGTGGGCACCGACGCGGGATCGTTCCCCTGGAAGGTGAACCAGGCCCGGGAGTTCGAATACCTGGTCACCGGGGCCGACTTCCCGCCGATGGACGCGATCAGGGCCGGCACCTCGGTGGCCGCCGAGCTGCTCGGCGAGACCGGGCGCCTGGGCGTAATCGCCGAGGGGGCGCTGGCCGACCTGGTGGCCGTGCCCGGCAACCCCCTCGACGACATCACCCTTCTGCAGCAGGTGACCTTCGTCATGAAGAACGGTGAGGTGGTGGTGCGGCACACGCCTTGAACCCGATGCCGTCACCCCGGCCGCCGCGCTTCGCCCCGGCCTTTTCCATGCGCAGCGCCTCGTCGAAGTCGGCCATGGTCACCGGGCCCCCGGGGCCGCGGCCGAGGGCCAGGCGGGCGGCGTTGAGCAGCACGTTCTTGATCTCGCCGCCGGTGAGCTCGGCACCGGCGAGAACGTCGAGGTCGACATCGTCGCCCAGGGGCAGCTTCGCCGGCACCATACGCTGCCAGATGGCCAGCCGTTCCTCGCGGTCGGGCGGCTCGAAGGCCACCTTCAAGGTGATGCGCCGCTCCAGCGCCGGGTCGAGGCTCACCCGCCGGTTGGTGGCCAGCACGCAAACACCCTCGAAGCGCTCGAGCTCCTGGAGCAGGACGTTGACGTCGCGCACCTCCCAGGTGCGGGCCGCCGCGTCCCGGTCGTAGAACATGGCATCGGCCTCGTCCCAGAAGAGCACGGCCTCGTGGGCCGCGGCCTCGCGGAACATGCGCACGATGTTCTTCTCCGTGTTGCCCACGTAGCAGTTCTGCACCTGCGAGTAGTCGACGGGGAGGATCGGACGCCCCAGCTCGTGGGCCAGGGCCTCGGCGCTGGCCGTCTTGCCCACCCCGGGCGGCCCGGAGAAGAGCAGGGTCACCGTGCGCCCGTAAGGCACGGCATCGCCGAGCCCCCAGTCACCCACCAGGGTCGAGGCCTCCCGGGCGTGGGTCAGGGCCATCTGCAGCGCCCGGTGGACCCGGGGGCGGAGCACCAGCCGGTCCATGGTCAGCAGCGGCTTGCGCACCAGGTCTTCACCGCGCCGGCGCTTGACGCCGCGCTTTTCCAGCCCCAGGGTTTCGCGCATTGACACGGTGAGTTCGAACTCGACCTCGAGCAGGCCTTCCGGGCCGCCATCCACGTGGCTGCCCGGCCCGCCGCAGGGCTGGATCAGCCCGTCACCAACCAGCGGCCCGTCGCTGTCGATGAGGTGGAACAGCCCGCGCACGCCGTCGCACTTCTTCGCCGCGGCACGCACCAGGCCCCCGCCCTGGAACAGTTCGTCGTCCGCATCGAGGTGCCCCAGTTCTTTGCCCAGCAGGGCGAGCAGCATGATCAGCATCGCCCTGTGGGGGAAGAAATCGAACTGGTACCCCGCCGCCACCTCGGCGAGCTTCCACGAGGCATGCGCGTCCAGCGTGCGGCGCAGGTCGCGCAGCTGGCGGTCGATCAACCGTGAAACCTTGAACACGTCGGCCTGGCTGCCGAAGCCGCGCAGCACGTGCTCCACCTCCTGGTTCTGCTTGGCCAACAGCCGGGTCAGGCCGGCCAGGCGGTCATAGAGCTCATCCTCGGTCTTCACCGGCCACCCCGGGCCCACACCGCCGCGTCCGAGAAGCATCTCCTCGACAAAGGCCGGGTCGATCACCAGCTTGCGACTGCAGATGTCCTCGTCCGGGTCGTCGTACTCGATGAGCCCGGCGCGGTAGAGCCGGCCCTCCTCGGACATGGCGCGGAGCGCGGCCATCACCCGGTGGTCGGGGAGGCAGAGGAAGTCGAGCATCTCGCCGAACTCGGCGACCGAGCACTTGACCAGGGCCAGTTTTTCCAGCACCAGCGCGGCGAGGATTTCGCGTTCCAGGCGGTTGAAGCGTTGCGAGCGGCAGCGCCCGGCAAGGGCCTGGTCTTTCGGCGTCACCGACAGCGCGCGATGCCACGCCACGGTCAGCGCTTTCGACTCCTGCCCCAGCGCCCGGACCCGCTCCGGGTCGGCATTGAAGTCGGACTCGAGGTTGTTGAGGTCTCTGCGGACCCGGAACATCCGCCGGGCGGATTCCAGCGCCTCGTCGTTGGAGGCGAAGGGCGGCTGGGGGCCGCCGGCGCCAAGGCCTGCCGTTGTCGCGTTCATCCCCGCACCTCGCTTTCCAGAAAGGCCAGCAGGTCGACCATGGCCAGGGTGTCCTGGCGGCAGTAGTCGAGCAGCGCCAGCCGCAGCCGCTGCTCTTCGCGGCCGGACAGGCGGCCCGCAGCCAGCTGCTCCCAGGCGGCGCTGGCCTCGCCGCCATCGGCCACGGCCATCCCGTCGTAGCCCTGGCCCGGCAGCAGGGCCGGCAGCACCCGCTTCAACGAGAATGAGCCGCGGAAGGCCGGGTGGTAGACGTGACGGCGGATCACCGGCAGCAGGTCCCAGAGGCGGCCGGCCACGCGCCCCAGGGCCGGAGCGAGGTCGGGCAGCCAGCGGCCGAGGTCGTCCAGACGCCCCCGCTCGAACGGAGCGTTGTAGACCACCACCGGGCCGCGGTCGCGGCGCACGGCCTCGAGCAGCGACCGGGCGAACCGGTGCCGCGGGTCGCCGGCCCCTTCGCCGAGGAATTCGAAATGCTCCAACGGCGCCCCGGGACCGGCCTGCCGGTGCAATGACCACTGGAAGGGGATCATCTCGTAGGGGCGCATGGCGCGGTGCCGGGGCACCGGCGGGTTGCTCGTCTCGAAATCCATGAACCAGCGGGGCCAGGCGAGGGCCGCCAGCTCGTCGCGGACATCCGGCTCGACCACCGCCCCGCCCTCGAGCATCGCCCGGCGCGCGCGGTGCTGTACCTCGCTGAGCGGAAAGTCGAGAGGGATATCGGCCACGCTGTGGATACCCAGGGCAGCAAGACGGCCCAGCGCCTCGCTGCCGACCCGCGGCAGCAGGGCCGGGTGGTGGTCGGGCCGCTCGGGATTGCAGAGGGGCCGGAACTCGCAGCCGAAGGGATTCGTGCACCGCGAGCCAGGCTCGACCTCGGGCGGCGCACCGGCGGCGAGCACCGCCCGCTGTTCGGCGAGCCGTTCGGGCAGCCGGCCCTGGAAGGCGAGCACCCGGTCACTCACGTCCTCGATGACGAAGAGGTCGTCCAACCGGTGATCGTGGCCGTCGTAGACATAGTCGCGGTTCAGATGCATCAGGCAGGCCTCGGGCACCTCCAGGCCGCAGCCCTCGAGCACGTGGCGCTGGACCGCCAGGTCGGCCACGTGGTGCTCTTTCAGGTCGAGGGAGGCCTTGACCTCGATGAGCCGCCAGCGCCCGTCGTTGCGGCGCTGGAGGATGTCGGTGCGCACGAGCACGTCTTCGAAAGCGAAAGCCGCCTCGAAGAGCACCGCGGGCACCCCGATCATGGTTCGCCCACCGTCACCGATGAGCCTTCGCGTTACCCGTGCGGCACGGCTGAACCCGCCGACCTCCTCGACGAGCACGCCGCCGGGGAAGGCGAGGCGGGCCAGGCGGCCCACCTCGTGGCCCGCGGCAAAGAGGGCTTCCAGGGCGGCCCCCGCCGGGGGCACCGCCTCCGGGGTGCGGCAGAGCTGCCACAGCCGCCGGGGGCACTGCAGCCCGGCGAGGAACCTGCCCTTGGACAAGTGGGGGTTGGGGGGCTTCACCGCCATGTGATCAATGACCACGGCACCGGCGTTCATCGGCCTTCCTCCCGGTGACCGGCCTCGCGGAGAATTTCAGCCTTCAACCGCTCCATCTCCCGGGCCACGGCGCGCAGCAGGGACCGCTCGGCCCAGTCCCGGTCTTCCCGGAACCCGGGGGTACCGGCGCGGTAACCGCCGTAGGTGCTCCACAGGCGGTCGAACCGCTGGGAGACACGCGAAGCGGCGCCGGCACGGGCCGCAGGGGGATGCAGCGCCGCACCGGCCGCCGCGGCGGCACAAAGGCTGAAGAATCGTTTTCTGTCCATGGTCGTCCTCCGCAGGTTCGCGGCGGGACGGGTCTCCGGTCGGCCTGACCCGACGACACGTCGGCACCGCTTGCCGGATGGATATTGCGAGATGTATGCCAGGTCGGACCCGGCAATGTCATTCACCATAAATAATTGATTAAAAAGGAGTAAAAGAGATAAAGCAGGAAATGGACCGCGGACTGAGGAGACACCCCGACCGAGAAGGCGTCAAAATCTGACAGGCAATATCAAAAAAAGAAGGCCAGGCCATGGAGAGCCGGCCTCAACGGATCGGCCAAAACTGGCGTATGATGGAGAAGCAGGCCGGGGTCCGTCCCGCGCCGCCCGATAGCCGAACGACCTGGTGCAAACAACAGGCGCAACGATATCTCGAAAGGCAGACGACCCATGAGCAAGACATCACTCGCCACGGTGTGGATCATCATCCTGGCCGCGTTCCTCTTCGCGGCGCCCGCAGCCGCGAAATCGGGCGCTCCGGAAATCCACTTCCCCGAAACGCTGCACGACTTCGGCACGATCCTCGCCACCGACAAGGTGACGAACGAGTTCAAGGTCATCAACCGCGGCGACGCCCCGCTCGTACTGACCAAGGCCAAGGCCAGCTGCGGGTGCACGGTGGCCTCGTTCACCAGGACGGCGATTCCGCCGGGCGGCGAAGGGGCGGTCACGGTGACCTTCTCGCCGGGCAAGCGGCGGGCCGAACAGAAGAAGACGGTGAGCATCAGTTCCAACGACCCGAAGAACCCCAGGGTAAAGATCACCGTCCGCGCCTTCGTGGAAGCGGTGTTCGATTTCGAGAACCCGGTGCTCTACATCGGCAAGGTGGGCTGGAAGGACGCCGGTTCGAAAACCATCACCATCCGGGTGCGCGATGCGGAGGCGGTCAAGGTGACGGGGATCGATTCCTCGTCGGCATACCTCTCCGCCCGGATGCTCGAGGGCTTCAGCGCAGACGAGAAATCGCAGCTGCTGACCATGGAGGTGAACCTCGCTCCCGGCCTGCCCCCGGGGCGGATCAACGAGACGATCACCGTCCGGACCAACCTCTCCGAGCAGCCCTCGGCCCGCCTGCGGATCAGCGGCCACGTGATCGGCGAGGTGGAGGTCTCCCCGGAGTGGCTGTCCTTCACGGCCGGCGGCCCGCAGACCGGACGCACCTCCCCGCTCTCCAAGAGACTGTTCCTCACCAGCAATCTCGATGAGGGGCCGCTGGAGGTCCTCGAGGTCACCGACCCCGACCACCGTCTCGACTTCGCCATCAAACCGCTGGACCCGGGCCGCAAGTACATGATCACCGCCACCCTGAAGCCGGAGACCATCCCCGCCGACCAGGGCCGGATCAACGGCACCATCGAGGTGACCACCAACGCCCCGACGCAGAAGAACATCTCGGTGCGCTACAGCGCCGAGCACCGCAAGGGCAAGGGCGGCACGGCCAGGCCGAAGCCATAACTTTTTCGTTGCCGGGACCGATCTTGGTATAATGCCCGCACCATGACCGGCCCCGAAAACAGACGTTCGGCACCAGGATCCCGCCAGGGATTTCTGCGCACCTTCGCCGACCCGCAGGGCGATTCCGCACCGATGCCCTTCTGGATGTGGAACGGCACGCTCGACGCGGAAGAGATCCGCCGGCAGGTCGGCCTGATGGCGGCTGCCGGGGTGGAGGCGTTCGTCATCCACCCCAGGGAGGGGCTGGCAACACCCTACCTCTCGGACACGTGGTTCGAGATGGCCGTGGTCGCCGTGAAGGAGGCGATGGCCCGCGGCCTCAAGGTCTGGCTCTATGACGAGCTGAACTGGCCCAGCGGCTATGCCGGCGGCCGCCTGCTCGAGCAGGACCCCACCCGCTTCGCCCGCCACCTGGCCCGGGTGACCGTGGAGACCGGCGGCCGCACCAGCCTGCGCCACAGCCTCTCACCCGGAGAGCAGCTGGTGGCCGCCTTCGCCCTCGACGGTTCCGGCGGGGCCCGGGCCTGCCGCCCGGAGGAGGTCGGGCCGCCCGGATCACCGGATTCCCACCACCCCCCACCGGAACGCGCTGAAAAGGAAGACGGCCCCCACCTGCTGACCCCGGCCAGCCCAAGAAAGACCGCCACGCCACTGCGCATCCCCATTCCTTCCGGAACCGAGGCCATCGACCTCTACATCAGCCGGCCCACGTCGTTCTCGGTGGTCTACCGCCCGGGGATGCGCTACACCGACCTGCTCGATCCGGAGGCGGTGCGCCTCTTCATCAGCCTGACCCACGAACAGTACCTGCGCCGCCTCCACGACTGGTTCGGCACCACCATTCTCGGTTTCTTCACCGACGAGCCCGGCTTCTACAACAATCTCCACGGCTGCGACCCGGGCACCATCCCCTGGACACCGGGATTCCCCGGGCACTTCCGCGAACGGGCGGGCTACGACCTGCTGCCCCGGCTCGGCGCCCTCTGGCAACCTCCGGACGAGGGGAACGCGGAAGCCGTGCGGGTCCGGGCCGACTACCACGACGCCCTGGCCGACCGCTACCGCTCGAGCTTCTTCGCCCAGCTCCACGACTGGTGCCGGGCCAACGGCCTCGAGCTGATCGGCCACCTGCTCGGCGAAGAAGACCTGCTCACCACCGCCCGCTCCCAGGGCGACTACTTCCGCCACTTCCGCCACATGGACCAGGCCGGCGTCGACCTCGTGGGACAGGTCAGCGAGGAGCAGTCGATCTCGGTGCGGCTGGGCGCCTCCGCCGCCCTGCACCTGGGCCACGAGAAGCTGCAGAGCGAGACCTTCGGCATCTTCGGCTGGGGGCTGACCCTGGAGTGGATGCGCCACACCGCCGACTGGCAGGCGGTGCGCGGCCTGACCCGGCTGATCCCCCACGCCTTCCACTACTCCATGGCCGGCGAACGGCGGAACGAGTGCCCGCCCTCGCTCTTCTTCCAGAACTGCTGGTGGCCGCTCTACCCCAGCTTCCATCACTACTGCCGCCGGCTCTTCGCCACCCTGGAGCAGGGCCGGCCCGAGGCCGCGGTGGCCCTCTTCTATCCCCTGCCCGCGGTCTGGGCCGACCTGGAGGCCGGAGCAGCCGGTGACGAGGCGGCCCGCCGGGTCGACGCCGCCTTCCGCGGTGCGGCCCTGGCCCTGGAGCGGGCACAGGTCGACTTCCACGTCCTCGACGGCGAGATGGTGGGCCGGGCCGAAGCGGCCGACGGGGCCCTCGTGCTGAACGGCTGCCGCTACACCGCACTGGTGCTGCCGCGCTGCCGGGCCCTGCCCGCCGGCGCGGCGGAGAAACTAGAGCGCTTCGTCCGGGGCGGGGGCCTGCTCGCCGCGGCCGGCGTCCTGCCGCAGCTGGAGCTGGCCGACCCGGGCGGCGAAACCGACCCGCTCGACGAGTGGTCGGCCCGGCTCTTCCCGACCGGCAGCAACGGGGACGGCTCGAGCGTGGGCAAGGGGCGGACGGTCATCATCCCCCACGAGCCGGAAGAGGCGAGCCATCCGGCAGAGCGACAAAAGACCCTGGGATTGCTGCGCGGACTGCGCCGCATCGGCGCGGCCGTGGTCCCGCAGCTCGAACGGAGGGCCACCGAATCGTACAAGCGGTGGCGCAGCCGCCGGCGGGACCAGGCGGCGGAGGAAGCCGCCGACAGCAGCCCCTTCACCCGGCTGGCGGCGGTGACGGCCCGTTCGGCCCCGGCGGTGCGCATCCTGCCCCCCGACCCCGGGGTGCGCCACCTGCGCAAGGACCTGGGCGAAGACGGCGCCCTGGTCTTCCTGCTCAACCAGGGGGACGAGGAAAAACGGTTCACCGCCGCGCTGGCCGGCCCGGGCCGTCCGCGGCGCCTGGAACCGGCCGACGGCACGAGCCGGCCGGTGCACGGCTTCACCCTCGACGCCGGGGGCCGCATCCACCTGCCGCTCGCCCTTCCGCCGCACGGGTCGGCGCTCTTCCTGCTCGAACCGCCCGGCCCGACGGTGATGCGGGCCGAGGAGACCAGCCTCGACGAGGTTCTGACCCTCGACGGGGGCGGCGAGGGCCCCCCGAAGCTGACCGGCATCGCCTGGTCCAATGGCAAACAGTGGGCCAGGGTGGTTGAAACGGGAACGGTGGGGACATCAGCCAAACAGGAGTGGATGTTGACCGCGCAGGCGGAAGGGATCCCGGAACCATTGGAACTGGCCCACGGCTGGGAGATCCACTTCCCGCCCATGGAGGGGGGCCAGTTCGACGACCCGCTGCGGGACAAATGGACGACCGGCCAGACGATGACCAACCAGCCGCTGCAGGACTGGCGCACCATCGGCCGGGCCCGGTATTCCGGAACGGCGGAGTACACCAGCACGTTCGAACTGGGTGAAGCCCACGTGGCTCATGGTGCGGACCGCGTGGCCCTGCTCGACCTCGGAGAGGTGCGGGAGACGGCCCGGGTGCTGCTCAACGGCCGGCCGGCCGGCGACCTGCTCTGGCCGCCGAAACGGCTGCGGGTGGAGCGCCTCCTGAAACCGGGCCGCAACGAGCTGGCCCTGGCGGTGACCAATACCATGGCCAGCCGCCTCGAACCGAACCCGCCGCCGTCCGGCCTCCTCGGCCCGGTGCGGCTGATTTTCGGCAAAACCGTTTCACTCCGCTCCGCACCCGATGCGACACCGTGATCCGGTTTCATGGACATTCTCATCTGGTGGTAACCGCTGAGCAACCAGCCGTGGAGAGCCCCACAGATGATCAGGAATCCATCTCCGCCGCTTCCCCTGACCCTGGTCCTGGCCCTCGCCCTGCTCGCCGCGCCCGCCGCCGCCACCGACCGCTATCTCTTCGACAGCGAGCTGACGTTCGACCTCGCCGACGTCGATTATGTTTATTCCTCGGCCGCCGGCGACCTGGACAACGACGGGCACCTCGACTACCTGTTCAACCTCCGCGACGGCAGCGACTATCTCCTCAGGGCCCTGCCCGGCCGGGGCGACGGGACGTTCGACGAGCCGGTGGAGACGGTCCTGCCCGAGAGCTCAACCTTCAAGCGGATCACCCTCCACGACCTGGACTCCGACAGCGTGCTCGACCTGCTGATGACCCTGGACGACGCCCTGCACGTCTTCGAGGGGCTGGGGGACGGCACCTTCTCGCTGCTCGGCACCTACGAACCGTCGATCTGGTACGCCGTGGGCGACTTCGACAACGACGGCCACCCGGACATCGCCGGCAGCACCAGCGAGGACACCGGCGGGCACCTGTCGGTGCTCTACGGCAACGGGGACGGCACTTTTGCCGACCGGCGGCTCTTCCTCGCCGGCGAGGAGCGGGGCGGCCCGCTGGTGCTCGACGATTTCGACGGTGACGGCAACCTCGACGCGGCCATCAACTGCGGGGAGTATCACTCAGACTACTACACGTACTGGGTGCGGGGCCGCTACTACGTCTTCCTCGGCCGCGGCGACCGCACCTTCGAAGCACCGGCCGCCTACGGCCCGGACGAAGTCTATTACAAGACCTGGTCCGCCGACCTGGACGGCGACCAGCGGCCCGAGCTGCTGCGCTCCTTCCTCCCCTACGGCGAACTGGCCAGCGGCATCATCGACGTGATCGAGATCCTGCCCAATAACGGTGACGGAACCTTTGGCGCGGCCTACACCATCGAGAGCACCGACCGGCCCGACTCGGTCTCGGCCGCCGACCTCGACGGCGACGGCTGGACCGACCTGGCCGCCATGGGCGAGAGCGGCGCCGCGGTCCACCTGGGGGACGGGGCCGGCGGCTTCATCGCCGACCTGCGCTACCCCAGCTGTGCCGGGTACAGCGCCGGCCTCACCGACCTCGACGAGGACGGCTGCCCCGACCTGCTGACCATGTCCTCGACCTACGGCCGCGGTTCGATCCTCTTCGGCAAGGACGACGGCCGTCTGGGCGCCGCCCGGTCCGCAGACATGGAGAACAACGAGCCCCTGGATATCGCCGCCGGCGACTTCGACGATGACGGGCACGTGGACCTGGCTGTGATCTACAGATGGTGGGAGGAGACCTGGCTCCACGCCGGCCTGGTCATCCTCAGCGGGGACGGCACCGGCGAGTTCACCGTATCCTGGTCTTTTGACATGCCCGACAACTACCTGGTCAACCTGATCAGTGTCGACCTGAACCACGATCTGATCCCCGACCTGGTTGGCGGCGATTTCACCTACGGGGGGACGGTCTCGGTCTTCCTCTGCAACGGGGATGGGACCTTCAGTGGCCCGACCCATTTCCGCGCCACCCAGTACCTCAACGAGATCTGCGAGGACCTGACGGCCGCCGACTTCGACGGTGACGGCCACCCCGACCTGGCCGTGGCCAACGGCGACTCGAACAGCATCTCGGTGGTCCGCGGCCACGGTGACGGCACCTTTGCCCAGCCGGCCTTCTACACAGCCACTACCGAACCGGTGGGCATCTGCACCGCGGACTTCAACGGCGACAACGCCCCGGACCTGGCCACGGCCAACGTCTTCAGTAACGACGTCTCGATCCTGATCAATGACGGTTCCGGCGCCTTCCCCGACAGGGTGAGCATGGGCGACTTCTATGAAGTCTACGCCGTGGCCACCGCCGACCTCGACCGGGACGGCGACGCCGATGTGGCGGCGCTCACGGGGTTGGCGGTCCACACGCTGATCAACGCCGGGGACGGAAGCTTCAGCTGGGGGCCCGATCGCCCGGTGGATATGGCCTATGCCAGCTCGCTCCGCA
>Ga0180435_10002271_pt1 | contig 19747 bp, 18 predicted proteins | sample SS_ome_3_FD_132467 | JGI IMG/M metagenome (GOLD analysis project Ga0180435, IMG submission 132467) | Hypersaline lake sediment archaeal communities from the Salton Sea, California, USA - SS_3_S_1 metaG | ecosystem: Environmental > Aquatic > Non-marine Saline and Alkaline > Hypersaline >...
AGCGCCATCATCGATGCGTACGAGGCGATTTCGGTGAGCGGGTACTCCAGCCGGGTGAAGGTGGTGATCCCGATGCCGGCTACATAGACGTCACGCATTGCCGGCTCCCTTTTCCATCTCCCAGCGCTGCTGGACGAGGGCGGTGGCGGTCGGGTCGTAGAGCGCCCGGGTGGCCGCCAGCGGGTCCAACGGCGGGGTAGGGGGATCAGAAGGTGGGAGGATCTTCTCCATCGCCTTCTCCAGTAGCGGCGGCGGTACCGGGCGCCGCCCAACCACAAGCTTGGAGCGGGCTCGATCGAACAGTTCCCGGGTCAGCGCCCACGAGGGGACGCCGCCGAGCTCGTGCGGGATCTCGAACCGCTTCTCGAGCTTGTACTCGATCATCCAACGCCGGAACCCGATCGGCGACTCGGCCACGATCAACACCTCATCGTGACCGAGCGTGTCGATGTGGTACTCCATCTTGGCGGCGAAGCCATGGGCGCCTATCCGCAGTCCCCGGCGTATCGCCAGCGTATGCAGGGACAGACCCAGCCCGGGCTTGACCTCGCGGCCGTTGACGATCGCCGCCAGTTCGCCGTCCACTTGGAGGGCCAGCACATACTGATCCTGGAACCGGTGCTTGTAATAGCCGAGCAATTCGGCGTACACCCGGGCGGCGACAACGTCGTAGAAGTCACGCTCGACGTGGATCAGCGGCTCAACATGCTTGAGCAGGTCGGGGATCTCGTCCCGGAAGACCTGGCGAACGACCACCGCTTCGCCGCTGGCGAGCATCATGTACTTGGGCTCGTAGGGAGCCAGATCATGGTCAATCGGCCGCAGGATCTTCTCTAGATCAACGGACATTCGTCATCCACTCCTCGTCTCGAGATATGACATTGCAATCTTCTCCTGGGTTACAGGCATTGACTTGATTCGTATCCCCAACGCGTTGTACACGGCATTGGCGATCACCGGCGCCGCCGCAATCATCGTGTGCTCGCCGACCCCGCGGGCTCCAAACGGGCCGTCGGGTTGGGGCACCTCCACGATGATTGGGATGACCTCGTCAGGAATGTCGAATGCCGTAGGGATCTTGTAGTCGGTGAAGTTCGGGTTGAGCATCTTGCCGCCCTCGTCGAACCTCATGTCCTCGTAAAGGACCGTGGCCAACCCTTGGACCAAACCGCCGACTATCTGCCCCTTCACCAGGTCGGGGTTGATCGCCCGGCCTGCATCGACGGCGAGAGCGGCCTTGCGGACCCAGACCCTCCCGGTGTCCTTGTCGATTTCGGCGACGACCCCGGTGCAGCCGACCGTGTAGTGGACGTTGGGGTGGCCGCCCTGGCCGGTCTCCGGATCGCTGTTGGCGTTGGTGAACTCGGGCATGAACTTGCCGCTGGCAATGATCGGCCCGCCCCGCCAGGTGCCTTCCTCGGTTTGGATCCCGTCGATGACGAAGTCCCGCAGTGGCTTGACGAACTCGGGATCTGTCGTACACCGCACCGCCTCGTTCTCCAGGTACAGCGAGTCGTCCTCGTAGCCGTACACCTGGTGGATGACATCGAAGATCTTGGCCCGGGCCTCGACGGCTGCCTTCTCGACCGCAAGACCGGAGCTCCAGGTGACGTGTGACGCCACCGTCTGCCATTCGTAGGGATTGCGGTCGGTGTCGGGGGTCTCGACCCGGATCTTCTCTACCGGAACGGTGAGGATCTCGCTGGCGATCTGCGCCATGACGGTCAGGTAGCCCTGACCCAGCTCCATCCCGGAGACCGTGATGTTGATGCTGCCGTCCTCATTGAACTTGAGGAACGACGCCGAGGAGGCGTTGGGTGGCATCGCCGGTGCCTTCCAGAAACAAGCGACGCCCTTGCCGATCACGGTGTTGGGATTTTCAGATTCCTCCTCGACGCCCCAGTTGATGGCCTCGGCCACCCTATCGATAGCTTCGATCATCCCGGACGGGTTCATATGCGCGCCGTACGACAACTCGTCGCCCTCGACGATGGCGTTCTTGCGGCGGAACTCGACCGGGTCCATGCCGATCGCCTCAGCGATGCGGTCCATATGCGACTCGAGCCCGAAGTGGAACTCCGAGTAGCCGAAGCCGCGATAGGGACCGCCCGGCGGCAAGTTGGTGTAAATGCACAGGGAGTCGTTGCTTATGTTGGGGACCCGGTAGGGGCCGGTGGCGGACAGCCCTGCCGCGTTGACAACGTTTGCCCCATATTCGACGTAGGCGCCTGCATCCCAATACAGCTTGTGCTCGACGGCGGTGATAGTGCCGTCGTTCATCACACCGATCTTCAGCTCGGCGACGACACCCTGTCGTTGGTAGGTGTTGTAGAACTCCTGCTCTCTGGTGAAGCGAAGCTTGACCGGCCGACCTTTGACCAGGGTGGCCATCGCCGCACCGAGTATCTCCATGGAGACACCGGCCTTGCCGCCGAAGCCACCCCCTACGTACGGGGTGATCACCCTGACGTCTTTGTGAGTGAAGCCGAGCGGTGCCAGCGCTTCGGCGAAGAGATGCCGTTGCGTGTGCGGAGACTGCGATGCGGTCCACACGGTGAGCCGGTCGGCATGGTCGAGCTTGCTCACTGTGACATGAGGCTCGATGGCACAGTGAGCGTAGCGGGGCACGGTATAGGTGTCTTCGAGTACGAAATCGGCCTCGGCGAACGCCGTCTCGGTATCGCCCTTGCGGATCTTCCGCCAGTGGGCAATGTTGGTGTCGGCTTTCGGGAAGAACCACGGTACGTGGGTGTAGCTACCCAGATCGGGATGGATCAGGTCGGCGTCGTCGGCGACGGCCGATTTCGGGTCGAGGAGCGGTTCGAGCACTTCGTACTCGACCTTGATCAGCTTGGCGGCCTGCACCGCTTCACGATGCGACCGGGCAATGACACCCGCAACCTGCTCGCCGACGAACCGGACGTGATCTTGGGCGAAGATGTAGCGGTCCTCCATATACATGCCGAACTTGTACGGGAAGTCCTTACCGGTCACGACCCGGACTACGCCCTTGGCATTCTCCGCTTCGGTGGTGTCGATCGACACGATGCGGGCATAGGCATGGGGGCTCTCGACGATGGCGGCATGGAGCAGCCCCGGCCCAAAGTCCATGTCGTCGACGAACTCGGCGGCGCCGCTGATCTTGTCGAGGCCGTCGATCCTGACTGCGCCGGTGCCAACGGTCTTCAGCTCGTCGCTGTCGGTTTCTGCCTCGAACGGAAATGTGGTGGTCACTTTGCACCCCCTCGTGCCGCCGCCAGCACCGCTTCGATAATCGGCTCGTAACCGGTGCACCGGCACAGGTTTCCGGCCAGGGCCTCTTGCACGTCGTGCCGGGTCGGGTTGGGGTTGTTATCGAGCAGCTCTGTAGCGGACAGCACGATCGCTGGAGCGCAGAACCCGCACTGGAATGCGTTGTTGCTGAGGAAGAGATTCTGCAATTGGCTGAGGCTTTCGTAGCTGATTCCTTCGACGGTGGTGATTTCCTGGCCGTCGACTTCCACGGCTAGAACCAGGCAGCTGCGCACCGTTTTGCCATCGAGGAGGATCGTGCAAGAACCGCAGTCGCCGCGCTCGCAGCCAATCTTCGGGCTCTTCACCCCGATTCTCTCCCGGAGCACGTCCAGCAGCACATCGGCGGGAGCGACATCGATGTCCCAGCGCTCGCCGTTGACTTTGACTGTTACCTCCATTAGATCAACCTCGTTCCGTAGGCCGGCCCAATCCCGTTGAGTCTGTCTCGCGCCGCCGGTAGTCCCCGTTCCAGCATGACTTCGCAGATACGGGTGCGGTAAGCGGCAGTCGCCCGGATGTCGTCGATGGGTCTGATCTCGTCGGCCACCATGGCGACGACTTCGGCGATTAGTGCCTCGTCGAGCGGTTTGCCTTGCAGTGCGTTCTCGATGCGGGCCGACCGGAAGGGTTTCGGGGCCACTGCGCCGAAAGCCACCCGGTATTGATCGCCGGGGTAGGCGACGATGCCGACGGCGGCTTGGGCGAGGTCCTCGCCGGCGTAACGCATCAGCTTGACGTAGACGCCGCCGTGGGGAGGCACCTGCATGGTGAGGTGGCTGACGATCTCGTCCCCGGTGCGTGCGGTTTCTCTCAGCCCCACGAACCAGTCGTTGATGTCAATGCTGCGAGCTCCCGCGGATCCGATCAGGTGCACAGTCGTGTCGTATCCGAGGAGAACCGGTCCTGCGTCACAAGAGGGTACGGCCGAACAGATGTTGCCGACCATGGTCGCCCGATTGCGGATGCCGGTGGAGGCGACCGTTTCCGCCATCTCGGCCAGCAGCGGGGCACGCTCGTGGACGATGTCGGAGTTAATCAAGTCGGAGAATGTGACCAGCGATCCGAGATGGAGGATGTCACCCTCGAGAGAAATGTCGTGGAGATCGGGGATGGCTTTGATGTCGACGACTAGGTCGGGGGCGACGGCGTCGTCACGCAGCCAGGCGACGAGGTCGGTGCCTCCGGCGAGAACCCGGGCCGAGCCGGGGTGGCCTGCGAGGATCTGCGCAGCCTCCTCGATCGTGGACGGACGTTGGTACTCGAACTCCTTGGCAATAACCAAAGCAAGCCTCCTCAGACCCGATCCTCGAATCTTACAAACTGTTAAGCACTGAATGCAGGGTCAAAAGTCACCGCGAGGAAGTCCAGAAGCGCGTCTGGCGTAGATCACGACGTATCCCGCCGCATGCTACGCCAGAGTGCGGAACGGGCTGGAGGAGATGTCGCGGTGTAGGTTTGAGTAGCAGTCGAGCAGGCATCCGAGCGGGTTGGCCATGAAGATGGAAGAGCGTTCGTTCGTCACCGAGACCGTTGCCATCAACTACGCCACCAATCGGGGGGATGGCCCGCCCGTGATTCTGCTGCACGGGATGATGGATCGGTGGCAGAACTGCCTTCCGCTAGCGCGTGCGCTCGGGGAGAGGTGGCGCGTGTTCGCCCCCGACATGCGAGGTCACGGTCGATCCGAAAGGGCACCGACCGGTGTCTACCGATTGGCCGATATCACTGCCGACGCTGTTGCCTTTGCCGAAGCCGTAGTGGGTGAGCCGGCGGTGTTCTTCGGTCATTCGGCCGGAGCGTTCGCGGCTCTGGAGGCCACCGCCCTCCATCCCCACCTCAGCTGCGGGGTGATTCTTGGTGATATGGCGTTCGATCTCGATCACCTCGAGGGAATCACGAGTACCCCCGAGTCGATCGGTTATCACCGCGCCCTGCGTGAGCTTGCGGGTCTGCCGATACCCGAGATAGCCGACCGACTCGAGACCATGCGTCCGGATCTGATCGGGAGTATTCGGGCTGCGATGGCCCCAGCCCTTCACCGTTTGGATCCGAGGGTGCTCGACTTCCACGCCGAAGGCCGCGTCCGTGATCTGCTCGGCGACTTCAATGGAGATTATCTGCTCGGACAGGTGGAGTCGCCGACCCTGCTGATCCAGGCAGATCCGCGCCTGGGTGCGGTGATGACCGACGGTTATGTGTCGCACGCCCTTGGGTTACTCAGCAGTGGAAGCCACATCCGGCTCGAGGGGACGGACCACAACCTGGGACTCGACAGACAATCCGCAGAGCCTCTTGTCGATGCAGTACTGGGCTTCCTCGAGTCGCTACCACCCGGCAGAACCACAAGTGCTTAGTCTCGCCGGGTAGGGATCAAGTGCGCCAACTCACGAGAGGGACCGCCATGCACGACGTGTACGCCTACGGAATCATCGCCCGCAGCACGCTGTTCACCCTCGACGGCGACTTCCCGCCCCGAGGCGGATACGCCGAACTCGACGGTGTCGCGGAGCTAGGAGACACGGTGGGTGGAGAAGCGGCCGGCGGAGCGTATGCGCTCGCCCGGCTTGGCGTGGCGACGAAGCTGGATGGGAGTTGGCTGGGTGCCGACGAGGCATCCGGGCAGATCATCGGGCTCCTGTCAGATGCCGGGGTGGATTGCAGCAGGATCACGCTTACCGACGAAGCCGAAACGTTGCGTGAGTTCGTTGTTGCCGACGGCGACGTGAAAACCGTCTTCGGCAACTACATACGGGTGTTAGATGGCGATCGGGCGTGGAATGAACCTTCCGGCGATGACATTCAGGCCAGTCGAATGGTGTGTCTCGATCCATTCTTCGGCGAGCAGTCGCAGCAAGCGGTCGCCATGTGTGTCGAGGCGAGGGTTCCGTATGTGACCATCGATGTTCTTCCGGAAACGGAGATCTGCAGGCACGCGACGTGTGTGGTCGTCTCGCAGGATTACCTTTCCCGGTTCGCTGGCGGCATGGACCGTCGGGAAGCCTTCGCCGCCTACGCTGCGGAGTGCGCCGGATTGGTGGTGCTCACCAACGGGGCTGCAGAGGTTTTGTTCGGCTACCGGGGATCCGAGCCCGAGTCGTTTGCCCCGTTCAACGTGGATGTCGTCGATACCACCGCTGCCGGCGATGCCATTCGCGCCGGGATCATCTACGGGCTGCTGGCCGGGCAGGGTACGCAGGAGGTGATCCGGACCGGATGCGCGGTAGCCGCCATGGTGTGCCAGACCATGCCTGGTTTCATCAACAGCCCAACCGAATTGGATCTGCGGGATTTCCTTCGAACCAGCCATACTGCGTAGTCGCCGGCGGGCGACGCCACGGTCGAGCCCGCGATGGATTCCGCAACCGCCGGAGCCGGTAGGGTCAGCGGACCAATCTCACAGGAGACCCCATGAGCCTCTCGTCACGGATTCGAGCCGCGCTAATCATCATCCTTGCTGCAGCCGGCGCGGTGGGCGCGGCTGCCGTCGGCCTAATCGGAAAAGCCAAGCTGCGCGCCAAGCGCATCGCCAAGGATCTGGGTCCGGCAGCCCCCCAGATCACCGTTGACGGTTTCACGTTCCGTGACCTGAATAAGAACGGGCGACTCGATCCCTATGAAGACACCCGGCTACCGATTGCAGAACGCGTCGACGACCTTCTCGGCCAGATGACGCTGGAAGAGAAGTGCGGGCTGATGGTGCAACCGATGATCAACGCCGGCAAGGACGGTGCCTTGGTTGAGTCCCCTTCCGGGATGAGCCCCTTGACCACGTCCGAGCGGGTCGTCGATCGCCACATCAACCACTTCAATCTCGTCTTCTCCGGAGACGCGTCCTCCGTTGCCGAATGGAACAACAATCTGCAGCGGCTGGCCGAGCGAACCCGGCTGGGTATTCCTGTCACTATCAGCACAGACCCGCGACATTCCACCGGGGAGAATCCTGCCACCGGCATCCGCATGGAGGGTTTCTCGCAATGGCCGGACCCGCTGGGTCTAGCTGCGACCCGGGATGAGGATCTCGTTCGGCGATTTGGCGATGTGGCGCGTCGCGAGTACCTGGCCGTTGGGATTCGGACTGCCCTCCATCCGATGGCCGACCTCGCCACTGAGCCCCGCTGGTCGCGGATGGCCGGGACCTTCGGTGAGGATGCCGAACTGGCCGCACAAATGGTGGCCGCCTACATCCGCGGCTTCCAGAGCGAGGCGCTCGGCGCGGAGAGTGTTTCGTGCATGGTGAAGCACTTCCCGGGGGGCGGTCCCCAGGAGGAGGGCCTCGACCCTCACTTCGAGTGGGGTCAGAAGCAGATCTACCCGGGGGATAACTTCGAGTACCACCTCGGGCCCTTCGAGGCAGCTTTCGCAGCAGGTGTGGAGCAAGTCATGCCCTACTACGGGATTCCGGTCGGTCAGACCAGCGAAGACGTCGCGATGGGCTTCAACTACGACATCATCACCGGCCTGCTGCGGGAGCGGTACGGATTCCACGGTGTCGTCTGCACCGACTGGCAGATCGCCGAAGGTCAGAAGATCCTCGGCGGGATCGAGGTGATGGGTGCGCGGGCTTGGGGGGTAGAGGAGTTGTCGGTTCCGGAGCGCTACGCCAAGGCGCTGGCCGCCGGTGTGGACCAATTCGGCGGGCAGGAGTCACCCCATCATCTTGTCGAACTGGTGCAGAAAGGGATGGTGTCAGAAGAGCGAATCGATGAGTCGGCCCGGCGCATTCTCAACATCAAATTCAAGCTCGGTTTGTTCGACGATCCGTATGTCGACGTCGCCGCAGCCGGCTCGACAGCGGGAACTGCCGAGCTCTGCGAATTGGGCCTCGAGGCGCAGCGTAAGAGCGTTGTGCTGCTGAAGAATCCGCAGCTCTCCGACGGCACTCCCACGCTGCCGATCTTGAAGCGCCCCAAACTTTATGTGGAGAACATTGCCGACGAGGTGGCAGCGAGATACGGCGACCTTGTCGAGGACCCGGTTGATGCCGACGTAGCCGTGCTGCGTCTCGACACACCCTACGAGCCCAAGGGTCGGGGGTTTCTGGCTCGTCTCTTTCACCACGGCGACCTGGACTTCAAGGGTAAGGAGAAAGAGCGCATCCTCGAGGTGCTCGACTCGGTGCCGACCATCGTCGATATTCACCTGGAGCGCGCTGCGGTTTTCCCCGAGATTGCCGATGCCGCAGCGGGGCTGTTCGCCAGCTTCGGTGTTACCGATGAGATCCTCTTGGAGGCTGTCTTCGGCGCCTTCGACCCGACCGGCAAGTTGCCCCTCGAGCTTCCCTCTTCGATGGAGGCAGTGCGCGCTCAGAAGGAAGACGTGCCGTACGATTCGGAGGATCCGCTGTTCGAGTTCGGCCATGGGCTGACCTACGACTAGCGCTGGATCCCGCTCTCAGGGGCCGGAGTCTCTGGGGCCGGAGTCTCTGGGCGTTGCCCGACGCCGGCCTCGTCGATCTCTCCCCAGGATTGTTGAGAGTGATTGCGCCGGCCGGACATGTACGGGTGTTTGCAGGTATTCGACTCTCGGCCTAGCGGAAGGAAGCCAGAGATGATTGCCGCCTACAACGGAGATATCGCAGCCTGGTTGACGTTCTGGGTCGTCGCTCACGTGTTTCTCCAGGCGATCGCTCTCGCCAACATCGCCCGTAAACGCAGTGTCACGAGGACTCGTCTTACCGCGAAGTGGACGCTACTCGTCCTCTTCCTCCCGGTCCTCGGATTCCTCGGTTACTACTTCCACCTGATGGAAGAAGGCATCGAGCGCTTCACGTCGGGTCGGAGCTACCAGGAAGACGTTGCTCCATTCCTCCGATCGTCGAAGCTATCGGAATAGACCGTCGTCTGGCAGTGGGTGTGGCTGGACGGCCTGGAGGAGTCTGCTTCTATTCTCTACCGCACCAGGCACAACTGCTTGAGAGTGTTTCTACCGACCGGACATGTGTGGGTGTTCGGTCTTGGGTGGTGTTCGTTTTGGACGATGCAGGCCGATTCCGGTCCCTATACGAGGAGTATGAGCCGGATGTGCTTGCGTACTTCCTACGCCGCCTTCCTCGGAACGACGCGGTGGATGCCACTGCGGATGTGTTCCTGACCGCATGGCGCCGGATCGAAGATGTCCCCTCCGGCTCTGAAGCGCGGTTGTGGCTGTTTGGGGTGGCTCGCAATGTGCTGCGCAACCAGCAGCGGGGCCTTCGTCGTCGCGGGCGGTTGTGGGCGAAGCTCGCATCGACGAGGGGCGACTCGGGGCCTCTGCCGGAGACCATAGTTATGCGACGGGAAGAGGACCGGGAGGTGATAGCCGCTCTCGATCGGCTGCGACCCCAGGATCGTGAAGTACTGACGATGCGACTCTGGGATGAGGCCAGCTTCGACGACATCGCCGCGGTCATGCGCTGCTCTCGCCACGCGGCAGAGCAAAGATACGGAAGGGCCTTACGGCGTCTCCGGAGCGTTACTCGCCGATCCGGACATGGAGATATGTACGGGAAGACTCCCGACCTACCAACGAAGGAGCCAATGCAATGAAGGCGGACGATGTGAACCGACTGGAGGCCGCAGTGCGCGATGCCAACCCGGTGCCGCACACCGGCGCCCTCATCGATTCCGAGGAATCCGCCGCAGTGACGTTCCGGCTGATAGAGGCCACAGAGAAGGACGTCCCCGGGTTGCTGCCGGTCCCGCCGGAGGTAGAACGCCGCGAGAGAGATCTGACCATGGAGACCGCACAGAGCGTTCCCGACCGAGAAATCAGGCGACCCAATCGAGCGCGAATCGCCGCCATTGCTTTTGCGGCAGCCGTCCTCGTCGGAGCGGTGATCGGCGTCGCCGCGCTGATCAACCGCGACCAAGCCGGCGAAGTAGCGACACCCGACCCAGTAGCGCCGCCCCAGATAACCTTTGTCGATCCCGAGCGTCAACTGTTCACCTTCGAGACCGAGATCCGACAGCTAATCGAGGAGACCTATGTGCAGGCAGCGCCCCTGTTGGATGTCGAGGGGCTCTCGTTTGTGGTCTCACTCGAGGTCTACGGACTTGCGATACCCGACTACGGCGTCGGGTGGTCGATGGCAGACGAGGACACGGTAGTTGTCGCCGTTGACCCCTACCTTCCGCAACTCGGCGAAGTGTTGCCGGATGCGGTCCCAAGAATGGTTGCGGATGCGCTCTACACCATTGCGCGCGACCGCGGGGGAGCGTCGGAGGAAACATTCCTCGACACGATCGTTCGGTCGGGGCTGGCAGATCACTTTGCGGTGGAACTGCTTGGTGTATCCCCTCCGGTGTGGGCGAATGCCTTTCCTGTCGAACGCACCGAAGAGCTCATCGAACGTGCCCAGCCCTTTCTCGACATACGCTGGGACGACGAGCGGAATCCTGATCTAACCACAGCCGAGCGGAACCTCGTGGGGGCGGTCTACGACCAATGGTTTGGCTCAGACGCCGGAGGAAATGAGGCTTGGCGCGAACAGCAGGGAGTAGACATCCCCGAGTGGGCGGGCTTCACCCTCGGCTACCGGCTGATCGAGGCGTATCTGGCGGAGAACCCGGACCAGACGGCAGCGGATCTGGTCAATACACCTTCCTCCGTCTTCCGTCCATGAGCGCGTCGCTTAGGATGCCGTTGCGAGGTGGGGATAGGAGGCACAAATGAATCCTTGGCTGGTCCTCTGGCTCGTCGTCCACGTGGCCCTGCAGATCTTCGGTCTGGTCCACATCGCCCGCAATCGCGAATCGATGGAGAGGCGCCTGGTCGTCAAATGGGTGTTGCTCATCTTGCTCCTGCCCATAGCCGGTCCGCTCGGCTACATCTTCTTCCTTCTGGACAAGGCAGTTCAGCGAGGTACGCCCGGCCGTCAGGACGAGTCGGCTTCCTTCCTGCGCAGCCCTAGTTTCAAGGACGAGTAGAGCGGATCTGCTCGACAAGTGACAGCGTCGTCTCCGCCGCTGTCGCCAACCTCCTACGACTGTCGATATATACCCGGCCGGTCGTCACTGCGGCCGAGCGGCGGTATCCGCGCCGAACCTGCCGAATTCAGGCCTCAATTCTGCGACGCTCCTGCGCTTGAAAGGTGACTCATCCGATCGACTGCTTCGTTTCGTACTAAATACATCTACCGGGGTCGCAAAAGGCGACTAACCGCACCAGAAGGAGAGTTGCCATGACGGCGATATTGGAGAGAGAGCGCACTGACGCTGTCGAAGAGAGAGAAGCGAAAAGGGCACCCCAGCAGTACGAGGTTGCTCGGACAAGAAAGCCCAGCAGGTTCAAGGCATGGATCGTAGCTTTGGTGGTCGCAGTCGCCGCAGCTGGAGCAGGCGTTGTTGCCGCAGGCCAGAGCAACGGCACCGAGGCCCTGTCGTTCCGGGCCGTCGGTCAGACAGAAGCCCTGCAACGCTTCGTACCCGCCGTCGCAATTCCCGGCACCGGCTCCGAGGTTGTGACCTTCCGCGCCATTGGTGAGACGGAAGCATTGCAGCGCTTTGTCCCCGGCTTCGAGTCGTCCCCGGCCTACCGCTCGATTGGCCAGTCGGAAGCTCTGCAGCGGTTCGTGCCGGCGATTGCTACCCCCGGGACGGCCTCCGACGTTGTGTCCTTCCGGGCGATTGGTGAAGTTGCGGCCCTCCAGCGTTTCGTTCCCGCCGCGATCACCGGCCAGAGCGCCCAGGCCCTCAATTTCCGTGTCATCGGAGAAACCGAAGCCCTGCAGCGTTTCGTCCCCGGTTTCGAGGCCGGGCTGACCTATCGCAGCATTGGCGAGACCGAAGCTCTGCAACGGTTCCTCCCCGGCATCGACAACGGCTTGGACTACAGGGTCATCAGTGAGGCTGAGGCGCTCCAGCGCTTCGCCCCCGGTGTTGAGCCCACCCTGGATTACCGATTCGTCGGCGAGACCGAGGCCCTGCAGCGTTTCGTCACCAACTAGACGCCCTCCGGTGGTTGGATTCTCAGTCCGAGCTGCCCCGGAAACTCGGTCCTGAATCAGGAAGCCCCCGCTCAGGCGGGGGCTTCAACTTGTCCCTGTCGAATCTGAGCCCAGATCCACCTCGACCACCCGGGTCCCGAATGTGCCATCCATCTCGAGCTCGACATCGCCGCTTGCGTGTTTCCAGCCGGGACCGGCAGGATCCCACCATCGCAGCAGGTCTACGTCGATCGGGATGGAGAACTCCGCAGCTTCGCCTGCGTCCAATCGCAGTTTGGCGAAACCCGCTAGTCGGCGGTCTACGCCGCCGATATCCCTGGCGAAGACCTGGACGACCTCGGAGCCTCTGCGCATCCCAACATTCGCGAGACGGCCAGAGACGACAATGGTCGAATCCCGGCTCTCAGTTGCGGCTTCCTCCAGTTCGAACGTGGTGTAAGACAGGCCGTGACCGAAGGGAAACATCGGCTTGAGCCCGAGCCGGTCGAAACCCCGATATCCGACATAGACGCCCTCGCCGTAGCGGACCTGACCCGCCTCGCCTGGATAGTTGAGCAAGCCGGGGTGCTGTCTCGAGTTGCGGGGGAAAGTCACCGGCAAGCGGCCGCCCGGATCAGTGTGACCAAACAAGACATCCGCCACCGCATGCCCCACCTCTTGTCCGCCATACCACGCCTGAACCACCGCCCCAACCCGATCGAGCCACGGCATCTCGACAGGAGATCCCGCCGTTACAACCACAACGGTATTGGGTTGGGCCGCTGCGACTTCTCTCACCAGCCAGTCCTGTTCGCCTGGGAGGAAAAGGTCCGGACGGTCGAAGCCTTCGCTTTCCCATTCCGGCGTCATTCCGACGACGACAACGGCAATATCCGATTTGGTCGCTAAGGCCCTGGCCACGCCGATCGGATCTGGCAATTCCGGTAGCTCACAACCGACGCTGATCCACCTCTTCCGTTCTCCCGGCCGCGATTCATACTCGACAACGAGGTCCAACTCCTCGCCCTCAGAAAGCTCCATTTCCCACCGTTGTGGTTTGCTCTCGAAACCATCCCATGAATCAAGCACAACGGCGCCACCATTCCACGCATCGAGGACAACCGAGTTGCCGGCGGTGACCCGCACCCGCCCGCCTGCCGATACCGAGAAGATGTGCCTTCCAGTTGTCGATGCGGTGAACCGCCCGGAGAGACGGAGCGAGAAGCCGTCGTGCTCCACCCACTCGTCACCGTGTCCGAGGAAGACCAGGAGAGACTTCGTTGTCGCCTCGGTCCGCACCGGATCGCCGACGAACCCTGGCCCGCCGTAGTACTCGGCGAGGAATCCTCTCGTCGAGTCGCCATGCGCAATGCTGTCCGGATCAAATGCCGGCGGCCAGCGGTGAGCGACGGCCCCGCTTGCCCACTCCACCGTCGAGCCGGCCGGGGCGGCGGCCTCGATTCCGTCCAGGATCGAAACGACCCGGTGGGGGGTGACGCCGGAGCTTCCCCCTCCCTGGTGAGCCGCAACGGCGGCAAGCTCGCCGATAACCGCGATGCGCAGCGGGGCTGTGACCGGTAGCGCCGAGTCATTCTTGAGCAGCACCATGGACTCTGCTGCGACCCGTCGGGCGAGCTCACGGTGCGCTGGAGGCTCGGCGGCGACTTCGGGTACAGGTTCCGGGCGGTGGCGAGCCCCGGTTCTATCGAACAGCCTGAGAAGGCGCACGACCTTGCGGTTGATGACTTCCTCGTCGATATCACCGGAAGCAAGCGCTGCTCGGACGTGCTCTGCCGACATCCATCGGGCCGGTCCGGGCATCTCCAAGTCGAGTCCGGAGCCGACCACCCCGGGTCCGTATGTGCCATGCCAGTCCGACATGACCACGCCGTCGAACCCAAATTCGCCGCGGAGGATCTCGTCGAGCATTGGATGCTCGGAAGCGGTGATGCCGTTGATCGTGTTATAGGCCGACATAGCCGCCCAGGGCTTGGATTCCTCCACTGCGATGCGGAACGGCTCGAGGTATATCTCGCGCATCGCGCGTTCGTCGACCGTAGCGCTGATCGAGAATCGTTCGTGTTCCTGGTCATTGCACACGAAGTGCTTGATGCAGGCGCCGACACCAGCGGCCTGGAGGCCGCGTATGTACGCTGCCGCGAGCGTTCCGGAGAGAACGGGATCCTCAGAGAAACACTCGAAGTTGCGGCCGGCGTTGGGAACGCGCGGGATGTTCACCGTCGGTGCCAGCAGGACATCGGCGCCCTTGGCCCGGGTCTCGGTGGCGAGGGCGCGGCCGGTTTCTTCGATCAACTCGGGATCGAATGTTGCGCCCATCGCCGCGCCGACAGGGAAGCTGGTCGACGAAGGCCCATGGTTGACGTCGGCGCCGCGAGCGCCGTTGGGTCCGTCGGTCACCTTGAGCGCGGGCAAGCCGAGCCTTGGGATAGGCACCGTTTCCCATAGGTTGCGGCCGGCCAGGAGTGAGACTTTCTCGTCGAAGGTCATCGCTGCCAGCATGTCGGCTACCCAGTCACTCATCAGGAGGGCCCCGGTGTGATGTGGAGCTCCTTCATCTGGTCCACCGGACGTTGTCGATCTGCAGCACGGTGCCCTCTTGGCCGCCCCAGGAGGGGAATACAACCAGAGGCGTGTTGATCAGCGACAGATCGAGCGTCGAGTCGGAGTTGGCAAGTAGATCACTGATTGCCACTTCATAGCTGACCCACTCGCCGGGAACCACATCGCCCAGGGAGAAGTCTCCCGATGTACAGGGGTAGCTGCAGTCGACCCGGGTGGTGAGCCCGGAGGCAGCGCTTCCGTTGTCGAGAACCCGCAGATCGAACACGATCGTGCCGTCGGCCCAATCGCTCAGGTCGTAGTTGACCGGCGCCTGGAAGTAGACGATTGCCTCATCTGTATTGAACGTGGTCTGGATGACGGTCCCGCGCTCCTCGACCTCGACCAACTCCATGTCGAGCGAGCCGCTCCCGATCCAGGAGTCCCACCTCCAGGGGAACACCTGATCGTCATCGAAGATGAGCATCTCGTCTCCGAGGGCCGCAGGATCGAAGTCACCGGTGAACGAGCCTTCGAATAGGCTCTCGGGCGGCTGGCGTCCTTCCACTTTCATGGCGGTGTCGGAAACGGTGGCGCAGCCCTTGCCGTCCGCCGGCGACACACTGCACTCATACACGCGCACGTAGTCGACCAGCATCTCCTGCGGAAAGACGGTCGACGCATCGGGATTGCCCGGCCAGGCTCCCCCAACGGCGACGTTCAGGATCAAATGGAAAGGCTGGTCGAAGGGTTCATTGCCGACGAGATTGGTCAGCGAACCGTCATCCCCGGTCACCTGGCTGAACCAGCCGTCGGCCCTTTGCGTGGCGTAGTGGACATCGTCCACATACCAGCGCATTTCGCCTTCCTCCCACTCCAGCGCGTAGACGTGGTAGAAGTCGGCCGGATGCTCGTCGAAGAGCTGCAGGAAGCTGCCCGACTGGACATTGGCAGGCCACTCGGCTCCATAGTGGAGCGTGCCGTGCACTGCGTTGTTGTCCGGCGAGTACACAGTCTTGAGGTTGACGGCCTCCATGATGTCGATTTCTCCACTGGCGGCCCAGCCCCCGTAGGTGTAGTCGGTCGGCAACATCCAGATGGCCGGCCACATGCCCTGGCCGTAGGGGAGCAGGGCCCTGATCTCAAATCGGCCGTAGAGCCAGTCACCCTTGTCCTTGGTGCGGATCCTTCCTGAGGTATAGGGCAGCGTCTTGGTCGGGAGCTGGTCGGCATTGTCCCAATCCTGGCTACCGTCGATACCTGTGAACTCCTCCACCTGGGCCTTGATGTGGAGGATGCCGTCGCTTAGGTAGGTGTTATCGGCTCGGTCGGTGTAGCACTGCTGCTCCTGATTGCCGCCGCCCCAGCAATTGACCTCGTAGCCCCACTTCGTCTCGTCGAGTTGTTCTCCGTCGAACTCGTCCGACCACACCAGCTCCCAGCCCTTGTCCTCGGGGTGGAAGCTCTCTATCGCACCATCGGCTGCGGTTGCTGCGTCGTCTGTTGTGTCGGTGGCTTCCTCGGTTGAAGAGCCGCCGCAGGAGGAGAACAGGACGGTGAGCACAGTCGCGATCAGTGCCAGACGGAATAGCTTGTTACGGTTCACGGAAACCTCCGATTTGCCTGATAGTGGAAGGCAGGGACCTTGCGATGGATCTTCACGTTTGGAGTGGCGGGCGAGACACAACGAGGGCTCATGCATTCTCCTCTTGCTCGTCGCTAGGGGAGGACGGTTGCAGCTTCTCTTTTGCGTCTTTGATCGCCAGCCGGGTCTTGGCCTTGATGCTGTGGGAAGCCGCGGATTCGGCGGACCCCACGGCGTCATGGATCGTGTGCGGTGCGGTGACCGAGACTAGTTTGCGGCGTTGGGCATGAACGCGGAGGTACAGGTCGGTGATCGTCGCTCGGGGGAAGATCCACGGTAGGTTGCCGGCGAATATGGTGTCGACCGTCGGCAGGTAGGACCCGTCGTACCAGCTAGCCGCGGCGGCCGCCGGGCTCACCACGGACTGGGTTTGCATCATCAACTCGAAGCCGTCCGCATGAATGATGTCCAGTAGGGCGGCGTAGTTGCTCGGTCGCGACAGTTCGATGTCCGCTCGTGGCCGGACCTTGCCTAGTTGGGATTCGGCCATGAACCATTGCCGAAGGCTCATGTGCACCAGGTCGGCAATGTCGGTCGTCGCCGTAATCGGGACCGGGCTCTTTACCTCGGTTACCTCCGCATCGATGAACTCGTCCCCGCGCTGCCGGGCAATGGCAACCCGATGGTGGCCGTCCTCGATGAAGTAGGCGTCGTCCACCTTGTACACGACGATCGGGGGGAATGCTTTGGCTTGGAAAGTGCTTTCGACCCGCCGCCAGCGTTCCTCCATCGAACTGCGTCGCGGGAGAAACTCCCGATCGAAGTCCGCGGCACGGTCGACCGATCCGGTGATCTTCCCGATGGGGATGCTTCGGATGCCCACGTACCACTGCTCATAGAGATTGAGCTGTTCGCGCACGTCGTCGAGTGCTAACAGCGGATCTGGCTCCTTGCCCCGGACGAGGCGGAACAGTCTGTGCGCAATCTCCTTGCGGCGGGCTTTGCCGAAGGTGGAGTAGCCGGGTAGATCGCCCCAGGTCACGTTTCCACCTCGAGCAGCTTGTACGGAATGACGTTCAGCACCGTGGTGTTACCGAGCCGCCGATCCGGTTGTGCGATTCCGTACGGATGAATATGACCGTGCAGCAGGTAGGTGGGCTGGAGCACCCGGACCAATCGGTGCAGGCTCTTGATGCCCTGGTGGGGCATATCGATACCGTCGCCGACACCCAGCGGAGGAGCGTGGGTCACCAGCAAGTCGATGTTTTTCCGGGAAGGCCGGCGTATCCGATGCCGCATCTCCATTCGTGTGGAGCGCCAGGTCATCTGCGGCTGTGTGTACTGGTTCGGACCGTCGTTGTAGCGGATACTGCCGCCGAGACCGGCCACTCGTAGCCCGGCGACATCGATCGCCTTGCCGTCGATGTTGGTACATCCGCGCGGCCGGGCGTTTCCTCCGTGGTGCGCCCCCCAGGTGAATGAGTCTGGTTGGAGGGCGTCGGGCTTACCGCGCTCGATCTCGGGGTCATGGTTTCCTGGCACGAAAACGAGGGGAACATTGAGCGTGCTCACCAGGTACTCCAGGTATTCGAACGGGAGGTCGCCGCACGACACCACTAAATCGGGCTCGAACGTCTTGACCTGCGGGTGCCATAGAGCCTCTGCAGTTTCGTCCGCAACTACGAGTACTCGAGTCTTGCCGGTCATGCCGAATCCTCGTCCTCTGCTTCATCCTGGCTCCGCAGATCCTCCTGGCCTACCTCCCACGCGACATCCTCGAGGCTGACGGGGCCTCGCAACGGAAGGACCGCGCGGCGGCGCTGTTCCAGCCAGAGGAACAAGTCAGCAGGCGTCGACTGCGGGAAGGCTTCGGCCACTCCAGAGTGTCGCAGCGCATCGACTGAAGGCGCAAAGACACGGTCGTGCCAATCCCGGGCAACCTCTTCCCGGGTGACGAGTTCCTCTCGCTCCTGGATGAGGCGGTAGCCGTGGCCGGCGATCGACTCGCGAAGTTTCACGTATCCAACCGGCTGCGACACACGTAGATCGGCATCGGGTCTCACTTCGCCGAGCTTTGTCTCGGCGAGCAGGCGGCGGTGTTGTTCCATGTGGATGACATCGATCATCTCCACGTCGGGCGGAATCTCCGCCTCGGTGGTCAATTCGGTGATCTCGGCGTCGATGTACTCGACCCCCATCTGCCTCGCCGCCGCAACTCTGACGTGCCCATCCCGTACGAAATAGAGCTCGGCTATCTGATAAACCTTGATCGGAGGAAAATCCCCGCCGGGGAACTTCAGAGCTACCTGGCGCGCCCGCTCGCGCTGTTCCGGCACTCGGGGCTTGAAGTCCCGATCGAATTGACTCGAACGATCGACGGATCCGACGATGTCGGAAACGGCAATGGGTCGAATCCCGGCGTACCGTTCATTGAAGAGCAGAAGTCGCTTGCGTACCTCATCCAGCGGCACGAGTTCTTTGGGTCTCTGTCGCTTTGGGTTGGAACCGGAAGTGCGTGGCGACGTCATCGGTAGAGTTCCCTACTGCAGCGGCTTGGCTCTGGTTGTGACGTCCAGCCGCAAGGTGCCAGGATGTTGCCGCAACGACAGGATCTACATTGACTGAAGAAGCGCCAGACCCGAGCAGGCTCCGCGATCGGATTCTCATGGCGGTCAAGGGAGACAGCTACTTCTACTTCACCGTCGCCAACCAGCCGGAGCGGACCCGGGAAGCGGTCACAGTCGCCATTGGTTCCTCTCTGATCATGGGTCTCGGCGTGATGCTGGTAAGGGCGATAAACCCCGCGGTTTGGGCACTCGCCGGCCTCGGCTGGGCGGCAGCGGTCCTCGGGATCGGCACCGTGTATCTCGTTGCGGTCGGTCGGCGAATGGGAGGACGGGGTAGTTACGACCAGATGGCGCGCGCTCTCGGCTTTGCTATGGCCCCGCAAGCGTTGGGTTTCCTCCCGTTCCTCTACTTCATTCCCGGATTTCTCGTCGGCGGGATCTGGGCGACGGTTTGTGCCATCGTCGCTGTGCGCGAGGTTCATCAGATTCCAGCCCAACTCGCAGTCGGGCTGGTGCTCGTCCCCATCCTGATGGTGATCGGGTTGCTGCCTCTGATCGCACTGACCGTGCAATCCGCATCGTGATCGCCTTCGTGAATCGGGTTTTGCTCGGTCAGGTCCGCGATCCGCTGCCCACGCCTCCTTTCTTCTTCGACGTGATTGTGATTGCGCTTTTTGGCTTCGGCGGGTGGAGAGTATGGAAGCTCGGTCGCGAGTTTCGCTGGCTCGCCGTGGTGCTTTGGCTGGTGGGTCTAGGCGGCGTCTACTCATTCGTCTTCACGATCCTTGCAGGCGCGTCCTAGCTGAGTCCCACCGATGCAAGACCCCCCACCTCAGACCC
>Ga0180435_10002272_pt1 | contig 19741 bp, 25 predicted proteins | sample SS_ome_3_FD_132467 | JGI IMG/M metagenome (GOLD analysis project Ga0180435, IMG submission 132467) | Hypersaline lake sediment archaeal communities from the Salton Sea, California, USA - SS_3_S_1 metaG | ecosystem: Environmental > Aquatic > Non-marine Saline and Alkaline > Hypersaline >...
CCGGGGCAATAGCGTTTCGTCCATGCTCGAGGTGTGCGAGGTGGGTAACGCGGTCGGCAGGGACGAGTACAAGGCGGCGATCCCGGGGTTGCGGGTCGGGCTGATCAACGCCCAGTACGACCTGCGGTCGGCGGACTTTCCGGTGGTCATCTGGATCGCCGGGGATGACCGGCTGGCGGCCAACGACCTGGTGAACCGGCTCAACGAGTGGATGGACTCCCGATTCGCCGACACCAAGGTGTTCTCCGAGCCCACGGGCGAGGAGCACCAGCGCCCGCCGCTGTGGCGGCTGTGGCGCGCGCTGCCGCCCAAGGGCCGGGCGTCGTTCTTCGTCGGCGGCTTGATGCTGGCCGCCGCGCAGCGCGCCGAGAAGGAGATCAGCGAGCTGCACTTCTCCACCTGGCTGCGTCACATCGCGGCGATGCAGGACGCGTTGGTGGCCGACGGTGCGCTGATCCTGAAGTTCTTCCTGCACACCCCGGCGAAGGTGCAGAAGAAGAAGCTCAAGGAGGCCCAGCGACACCCCGAGTCCGGGTGGCAGGTCGATGAGCGGGACTGGGCCGCGCTGGACACGTTGGGGCCGGTGCTGCCGATCGCCGAGCGCATCCTGCGCGAGACCAGCACCCCGGGCGCGCCATGGACCATCGTCGAGGCCACCGACGACCGCTACCGCGACCTCACCGTGGCCCGCACCATCCTCGCGGCCATCACCGTTCGGCTGGATGCCCCCAAGCACAACTTCCCCTCGCTGGCCGAGTCGGTGTTCGGCGATGTGCACAACCAGGCCAACGTGCTCTCTCGCATCGACCTCACGCAGTCCCTGGACCGCGCGGAGTACCGCAAGCTGCTGGCCAAAGAGCAGGGGCGCCTGCACAAGCTGTCGATGAAGGCCCGCGAGCGCAAGGTGAGCACCGTGCTGGCCTTCGAGGGCTGGGACGCCGCCGGCAAGGGCGGGGTGATCCGCCGCATCACCGGGGCGCTGGAGGCCGGTGACTACCGGGTGATCCCGGTGGCCGCACCCACCGAGGAGGAACGCAAGTACCACTATCTGTGGCGGTTCTGGCGTGACCTGCCTCCGGCGGGCAAGTTCGTCATCTTCGACCGCACCTGGTACGGCCGGGTGCTTGTGGAACGGTTGGAGGGCTTCGCCAACGCCGCCGAGTGGCAGCGGGCCTACGACGAGATCAACGACTTCGAGAGCCAGTTGGTCGAGCACGGCAGCTACGTCGCCAAGTTCTGGCTGCACATCTCCGCCGAGGAGCAGTTGTCCCGGTTCCAGGCCCGGGAGGAGACGCCCTACAAAAAGCACAAGATCACCGAGGAGGACTACCGCAACCGGGAACGGTGGGACGAGTACGTCTCGGCGGTGGACCAGATGATCCTGCGGACCGCCTCCGATGGCGCGCCGTGGCATGTGATCCCGGCCAACAACAAGTACTTCGCCCGCATCGCCGCGCTCAGGGCCATCAACCAGGGCCTGGCGCGCGCGGTCCGGGAAGCCTGACCTGCCGTATCGTCGTTGTGTCCCGAAGTGGTCCACGGGGCGGTAGCTCAGTTGGTTAGAGCCGCGGACTCATAATCCGTTGGTCGTCGGTTCAAGTCCGACCCGCCCTACTAGTTCCTGGTAGATCCGGTTTCTTCCCAGTACTACGCCTCTCGGCGCCCCGGGTCATCGTTTATTCATCGTTTATGTCCAAGCAAGGCTCTTGTAGAGCCGATCTGCTCGGTCTCGACCGGCGATCGCGGGAACAAGAGCGATCTGCCCGGCCTTCGGGCCCGATAACGGTCCGATCGAAGTGTCGGTGCTCTGGTGCATGCCTTGCAGGATGCCGCTGAAGCCGGTCATTCGAGTAGATAGGCGAGTGGCTTCGCAGAGCATCCGTGTGCCTGATTTGCACTAGATGATGTGTTATAGGGCGCTTTCAAACACCATATATTGTGTTTACTTCGGCGTGTCGTCTTAAGGCGTGTCGATCTAGGCTCCATACTGGAGTGGGCAGTGGACGTCCCACTGGGCACCGACGCTAGCCCCGGTAGGAACGGTTTGAAGCGAAAGGCAGCCGGTGATCAATCAGGCAAAAAATGAGCGCTGGGTGGGCGCCTGCAAGCGCCCACCCAGCCAATCTCGACGGCTGCAACCGTCGATGGAGTCCGATCTGCGCGGCAAAGCACGGAAGGGACGGCTTGATGTTATCCCTCCGGGCTAATGCGGCAGATGCGGGACGCCTGCCCGGCCCATTCGTTTCCGTCGTGGTCGATGTCCCTACGGTGTGCTCCTCATGACGAGTTTCAAGAGGACCCTGCGACCCCTCGAACAATCGGCGCTCTTCGAGATCGGCGTCGAAAATGATCTTGCGGGGGTAGCGCTGCCTACCCGTGTATCCGAACGCCCTACGAAGAAGGCGCGTGACCGCCGGGACGTATTCAACGGGCGGCTACTTGATGGACTGACTTTGGTTGGTCCGCATGACATTCCGAAGATCGACGCCTGCTCACTGGTGCCTGAACGCTTGATCGCTTTCACCGAGGCCTCCAAGATGGGTCAACCAGATCCCCAAGCATGGGTCCACGCCTATGAAGACGACTACAAGACAGAGCGCTTCTGGGCCTCGCCCGAGCAGTACTTCAAGAAATTCCGTGGATTCGCCGGGGTAATCAGCCCTGACTACTCGACTTACCGGAACCTGCCTAGAGCTCAACAGATTCACAACATCTTCCGTAACCAGTTGCTGGGCGCTCGTATGCAGGCAGACGGTCACAATGTGATTCCCAACGTCCGGGTCAGCGGCCGCAACTCGGTTCCTTATGCCCTAGCAGGAGTGCCCACACGTTCAACACTTGCCATCGGGTTATACGGCTGCACAAAGTCGCGCGAGAACCGGCCACGCGTGATTGAAGAGATCCGGATTATTTGCGACGCATGTATGCCGACCAACCTGGTGGTGTACGGGAGTGATGCATACGGCGTCCTCAAATACCCCTTGGCACTGGGCATTCCCACTCATATCTATGCGCCGGACAGCTTCCTTCGATCCTCGTTTAGGAAGGCGGCATGAGTAAGCCACGAAGCCGTCTGATTGCGAGGGCTGATCACGAATTTCGCAATGTCAGGGGATTGACCACGGTCCTGCACTTCGGGAAACAAGCCAAACACATGCCCGGACAGCCTAATCACGATGCGTCGAAGTCAACGATCACGTTGTCAATCATGGAGTTGCAGCACCTTGTCGAGCTGAATGCCGGCACCGGAACGTGGTATCCGCCCAATCGAGAGGTTGTCGACTTCGGAGTTGTCATCGGTATGCACAGGAACTCGAAGACTGGTCATGCCAGGCCCACCACTCGCGGCACTATTCACTACTCGAAGACCGGTGCTCACGTCGTTCCCACCACACCCGACAAGGAGAAGTCGCAATGACTTACTTCCATCCTGAGGAGGAATTTCAATTCGGAGTCCTTGAGGAATACGACGACAACCACCCCGGCACCCGTTATCTTGTCGAGTTCCCCGACGGAGAGAGTTACGTCTGTCGTTACTTCGCCTCGTATGAAAGCGAGAATAGCGGCGAACTGGACATCGAGATGGACGACCCGCGCTACGACGAGTTCTATCAGGTCGCGATGAACATCGTTGAGACGGTCCGATCCGGGGCACGGCGATACCAAGACGGACTGACCATGGACTACCGGGATTGGCCGACGCTGATTAAGGACGTGGACAGAGAGATCGTTATCTACCGTGGGTCAACGAACTGAATTAGCGCTGGGCGCGAACTTGTTGGCACCGTCGGACCCCACGGGCATGTCCAGGCGGGAGAGCATGTCCTGGGGGCCGATTTTCAGGCAATCGACAACCTCGGTGTCGGTGAGTTCGCAAGCAAGCATGGGGTCTATTTCGCCTACCTGCGGATCACACACCCGGACGTTCTCGAGCCACCCTCAGCCGTCCAGAGCGGCCTGGATCTCCTCGGCCAAGGCGACGGCGGGGCCTCCGGGCTGATCCGGCGTGCGGATGTCGGAGTTGACGAGGACCACCACCGAGGTCTGCTTCTGCGGGTGGTAGGCGGCATAGGTGGTGTACCCGGGAACCGACCCGTCGTGACCCAGCCAACCGCGGACCGAGAAGAAGCCCAGCCCGTAGGTCGCATCCGGGTCGTCGGGGTCGAGCCGGCCCAGCACGGTGCCCACCGAGGCCTTGCGCTCGCGCTGAATGTCCTGTGAAACCAGGCCGCCGCCGTCGGCCAGCGCCCGAGTCCAGGTGCGCAGGTCGTCGAGGGTGGAGATCATCGCCCCCGCGGTGAACTCCCAGGACGGGTTCCAGAAAGTGGAGTCGCGGAGCGGCCCGCCCGGCGGCACCGGGATTCCCAGCGCCGCGACCTCGGCCCCGGGCTGGTCGGTGATTCCCTCCAGGTGCGGTTGCGGCAGACCCGGGGACTGCCCCGCGAAGGACGTGCCCGACAGTTTAAGCGGCTCAAAGATATTCGTGCGTAACACCTCGGCGACCGGACGGCCGGTGACCTTCTCGATCACCATCCCCAGCAGCACCGTGTTGGTGTTGCTGTAGTGAAACTTGCTCCCCGCCGGGAACAGTGCGGGCTGGGTCTTGGCGTAGTCGACCAGCTGTTCGGGCGTGACGACCGTTCCCGCGGGGTCAGCCGCCCAGGCCCGGATGAAGTCGAGGTTGTCGTTGTAACTTGGGATGCCGCTGGTCATCCGGGCCAGGTCGCGCAGCGTAGCGGTGTCGCCGTTGGGCAGCCCGGGGATGTAGGTGCCGATGGTGTCGGCCAGAGAGACCTGCCCACGGTCGACCAGTTGCAGCAACGCCATCACGGTGAACGTCTTTGTCACACTGCCGATCCGGGTGTGGTCCGCGCGTGCGGGCGGACGGCTCGAGCCGCGGCCGGCGAGTCCGGTCACGCCGATCCAGGCGCCGCCGGGAGTCCACACGCCGACCATCGCTCCGGGGTAGCCGTGGTCGGCGCGATGGGCGTCGAGGCGCGTCTGCAAGCCGGTCTGCAGTGATTCGGCGAGTTGGGCCTCAGTGGGAGGCGGCGCGGGAGCCTCCGAGGCCGGCGTGGCGCAACCGGCCATCAGCAACCCGACCAGCGCTGCCGCAGCGAGCCGCATGTGCCGAGTGTAGATCTACTTCAGAAAGGCGTCGACCGTCGCGGCGAACTTCTGACGCTGCTGGAAAAGAAAGGCGTGGCCGCCGTCGAAGAAGGCCAGCCAGGAGAACGGAATCTGGCCGGCTGGTGAACCCCACCGCGCTTCATGTAGGGGTCCTGGGTCATCGAGATGTTGGAAGCCTGACGGTGGCCGTGGAAAAGTCCGCCGCGCCGGGCCGAAAGTGTTTCAGTGGCCCGGCAACTCCGGTTGATATCTGATCGATGACCACCCCGCCGTCGACCAGGCTCACCTGGTTAGGGCGACGCCGGGCGTGTCCACCTGGCTAAGCTAAGGGCCTGCGAACGGCAGTAGTGCCACTTCGCGGGCGTTCTTGATCGCCATTGCCACCTGGCGCTGTTGCTGAACGGTTAGCCCGGTGACGCGCCTGGATCTGATCTTGCCTCGCTCGGAGATGAACGTCCGCAGCAGTGCGGTGTCTTTGTAGTCGACCGTCGTGATGCCGAGCTTGGTGAGGGGGTTGGCCTTCTTGCGCGGCGGATCGGCTGCGGGTGGTCGCCGGGACGGCTTGCTTCTGCCTGCCATCGCCGGTTACCAACTCGCCTTGCGAATACCGGGCAACTCGCCGCGGTGTGCCATTTCCCGGACCCGGACGCGGGACAGGCCGAACTTGCGCAGATGACCGCGGGGCCGACCGTCGACGGCGTCACGATTGCGGAGCCGCACAGCGCTGGAATCCCGCGGCAGCCGTTGCAGCGCCGACTGGGCGGCGACGCGCTCGCCGACAGTGCTCGATGGGCGCCGGATAGTGTCCTTCAGTTCGGCGCGGCGTTCGGCGTAACGCGCCACCATGGCGCGGCGCTGTTCGTTCTTGACGATCTTGGATCTCTTGGCCATCTCAGCGCTCCTCGCGGAAGTCGACATGCCGGCGGATGATCGGGTCGTACTTCTTGAGCACCAACCGGTCGGGATCGTTGCGCCGGTTCTTGCGGGTGACATACGTGTAACCGGTGCCGGCGGTGGAGCGAAGCTTCACCACCGGACGAATCTCGGTGCTCGCCATCAGATCCTCTGCCCCGCGGCCCGCAGCCGGGCAACGACGGCTTCGATTCCGTCGCGGTCGATCACCTTGATGCCCTTGGTGCTGACCCGCAGCGTGATGTTGCGCCCCTGTGACGGCAAGAAGTAGGTCTTGCGCTGGATGTTGGGGTTCCAGCGCCGGCGGGTACGACGATGCGAGTGCGACACCGAGTTGCCGAAACTCGGTGAACGCCCGGTCACCTGACAGTGCGCGGACACGGAGCCCCCTTCGCGTTCAGATAAATGACAATCGTTTTCAACAAGCCTTCACCGGCAGGGTACCGTGGCGGACGGCTAGATGAAAACTGTTTTCAATACGAAGGTGGCAAATGCATACACCGGTAGTCCTTGTCACCGGCCAGGGTGACAGCGACCGAGTGGCGGGCACCCTGATGGTCGCCCCCGGCACGCTGGTCGTCGGGCACGAATACGACGGGCAGGTGGTGCGGCGCTGGGTCAGCATGATGCGCGACGGTGAGTTGTCGACCAGTGACTGGCCGTTGGAGTTGACCAATGGCTGCGTTTGCTGCACGACCCGCAACGACCTGCTGGTGTTGCTGCGCAGGCTGCACCGTCGCGACGAGGTGACGCGTATCGTCGTGCTGCTGGCACCGTGGTCGGAACCCGAACCCGTCTGCGTGGCGATCAACGAGGTGCCGGTTCACGTCGGACCCGGCTACATCGACGGCCCGGCCGGACGTGACGTCCGCATCGACGCAGTGGTCGCAACAGTTGACTCCGACGATTGGTTGCACCAGGCGGTCGGTTCCGAGGAACTCGACGATGGCCGGACCGTCGCCCAGGTCGTCGTGGGCCAGGCGGAATTCGCCGACCTGCTGGTGCTCAACCAGCCTGATTCCACCACGCTGTCGGTTCTGCGGCGGCTGGCGCCACTGGCCCGCATCACCGTCGGCGTCGACCGGGTCGAGCAGGCTCTGGCACACCTCGACCCGCACACGCGCCGCGGCAGGCGACGCGACCCGCACGATCCCCTGCTGGCCGGCCAACCACCACTGGATCCCGCCGGCGAGGTCACGCTCATGGAGTTCACCGCACGGCGGCCCTTTCACCCTCAGCGCCTGCACGCCGCTGTCGACATGCTGCTCGACGGTGTCGTGCGGACCCGAGGCCGGGCCTTCGTCGCCAACCGGCTCGACGAGGTCATGTGGATCGAGTCAGCCGGTGGCGGCGTGCTCGTCGAGAACGCCGGAACATGGCTGGCGGCAATGGAACCCAACGAGCAGGCCCGCACCGACCCCGAGCGGCGTGCACTTGCGGCGATGGGGTGGGACGACCGATTCGGCGACCGCCACATATCCATGGCAGTGCTGATCTGCGGTGCGCAACCCGATGAGATCGACAGCGCCCTGCGGGGCGCACTCCTCACCGATCACGAACTGGCCCTACCGCGCGAATGGTCGCAGTACCCAGACCCGTTCGGCGACTGGCACGCCGACCCCTGCGACGAGTTGCCCGACATTCGCGATCAACTCACCGCGCGACCCAACCACCACCGAGACGAGGAACGATGAAACCTGACCCCATGGCCGTAGTGAAGATCAACGCAATCGAGGTGCCGCCGGGCGCTGGACCGGAACTGGAGAAGCGGTTCGCCCACCGTGCCCACGCAGTCGACAACCAGCCGGGGTTTCTCGGTTTCCAGTTGCTGCGTCCGGTGAAGGGCGAGGACCGCTACTTCGTAGTCACCCAGTGGGAGTCCGAGGAGGCGTTCGAGGCCTGGGCGTCCGGGCCGGCGATCGCCGCCCACGCCGGCGAGCGGGCCAACCCGGTGTCTACCGGCGCTTCGCTTCTGGAGTTCGTGGTCGTGATGGACGTTGCCAGAGCCGACCGCAAAAAGTAGGTCCCCGGCTCCCATGATGGTGGCGTCGGCGGGGGACAACTGCGGCCAATCGGCCGGTTCTCAACTTTGCGCCGGCGCCCGGGGGTTTTCCGGCTCGGACAACAGCCACCCGTTTGGTGAGTCCCGTCAATTCACCCACGCGTTCCGCGGCTGTGCTGCAGAGCGTCGAGGAAGATGTGCGCCACGTGTTCGTCGGCGAGTCGGTAGACCGAGGTGCGCCCGTCGCGTTCCACCTCCACCAAGCCGGCCATTCGCAGGGTGCGTAGGTGCTGCGAGGCCAGGGGTTGGGAGATGCCGAGTGCCTCGACAATGGCGCTGACGGTGTGGCCCTTCACCGAGAGCAGGTCGATGATGGCCGCCCGTACCGGTGATGCGAGGGCGGCAAACATCTCGGTCACCCGCCGGTACCTGAGGTCGAGGCTGTCCGCCTCGGCCCCACCTTGCAGGTCCGACCCACGTTCGGTCATGGGCGACCGGGATCAGTCACGCTGACGGTCAGTGCTCGTCGTAGTGATCCCCGTGCAGCGCGTGCCGGTGCGCGCCGTGGAGATAGTCGATGTGATCCTCGTGCGCGATGGCCTTATGGCCGCAACCGTCCCCATGGGTGTGGTCGTGAACCTCGGCGGTGACGTGCGCGCTTATCGTGTGTTCGTCGTAGTGATCGCCGTGCAGATGGTGCGCATGGCCGTCGTGGAGGTAGTCGACGTGGCCGTCATGTTCGACGGCAACGTGGCCACAGGACGGCCCGTGGTGATGGTCGTGATCGGAATGTGTCGGGTGGGCGGTCATGGGATCGCTTCCTTTCATGTTCGTAATCGAATAATTGCATGCGCATATGTTTATGAGAAGTCGCTCGGCGGAGGCTGCTATCCTTAATGACAACGATTATCAATAAGGATTGAGGGTGTAGTTCCCTTCGACCGACAGAGAGGAACCGTGAAGCCGGACTGCGCACTGACTATCTGCAGAGGGTGCTGCTGCGGCACCGACGACCCGAAACAGGCCGCCGCCCGCTTGGAGTATCTGCGCCAACGGCTTCACTCCGTACAACTGCGCACGAGTGATTGCCTGGGTCCCTGTGACCGCAGGGACGTCATCGTCGTCCATCCGCATGCTCGGCGCCGCCAACAGGGCCAAGGCCTGGTTTGGCTGGCGAGGATGCACACCAAGTCCGCCATGGACGAATTGATCGGCTGGTTGGAGGCCGGCGGTCCGGGCCAGGCCCTCATGCCGGTTGGATTGACCTACAACGCATTCCGGCCACCATCTCGGCGCAAACGCTCTCGCCGGGTCGGCTAGAACCACCTCAACCGCGCGACGGAGGTCCACTCGTCGCAATCACGTCAGGCGCTAACCCTTGGAGGAGATATGAAACCGGGAATCCATCCCGACTATGGATATGTGGTCTTTCGCGACAGAAGCGCGGACTTCGCCTTCCTGACCCGCTCGACGGCCACCTCAGACCAGACGATCGAGTGGTCCGATGGTAAGACCTACCCGGTGATCGACGTCGAGATCTCCAGCGCCAGCCATCCTTTCTATACCGGTCGGCAGAAGGTTCTCGACACCGCGGGACGGGTGGCCCGCTTCGAGCAGCGCTATGGCAAGCGGTCCCCGCGCTGAGCGCCGGCAGCTCGGCGCGGCTGGTCCACCGGTACTGATGTCCCGCGGTTAATCCGGGTCGGGATGCGCCCCGCTATCAAAGTCGGTCTGTCGACGGCTTCGGTCTACCCGCTACGTGCCGAGGCGGCCTTCGCCTACGCCGCGGAACTGGGCTATGACGGCGTCGAGCTGATGGTGTGGGCAGAACCGCTGAGCCAGAACGTGGTTGCGGTCGCCGAACTTTCGCGCCGGTACGGGGTCCCGGTGCTCTCGGTGCATGCCCCCTGCCTGCTGATCTCACAGCGCGTCTGGGGATCCGATCCGATCGCCAAACTCGAGATGAGCGTGGTCGCCGCCGAACGTCTCGGCGCCGCCACGGTGGTTGTGCATCCGCCGTTTCGCTGGCAGCGCCGCTACGCCGAGGGGTTCTCCGATCAGGTGGCGCGGTTGGAGCAAAGAGGCGACGTGCTGGTGGCGGTGGAGAACATGTTCCCGTTCCGCGCCGACCGGTTCTTCGGTTCAGGGACTCCTTCGATCGAACGGATGCGCCGACGTGGCGGGCAACCGGGAGTGGCGGTCTCGGCGTTCGCCCCGTCCTACGACCCGCTTGACGGTGGCCATAGGCACTACACGCTGGACCTGTCGCACACCGCAACCGCCGGCACCGATGCGTTGGACATGGCCCGAAGGATGGGGGCTGGTCTGACGCATCTGCATCTGTGCGACGGCACCGGTGCCGCCACCGACGAGCACCTGGTGCCCGGTCGTGGAACCCAGCCCGCCGTGGAGATCTGCAACATGTTGGCGGACAGCAACTTTGGCGGGCAGGTGATCCTTGAGGTCAGCACCTCTGGAGCGCGCAGTGCCAACGAGCGACGAGCGTTACTGGCCGATTCGCTGCAGTTCGCGCGCACCCACTTGTTGCGGTGACCGGCATGGCCCGGGGCCAGCGGCAACGGTCTGCGGTTCAGGTGAAGTCGCCTCGGCGTGTTGGCACCAAGGCCATCGGCACGGTACATTGCTTAATGAAAATCGTTTTCAATAAGGAGAGACGTGATGCGCCTGGCGATGGCAGTGCTGGCGGCCTTGGTTGCTGTAGTCCTGGCATCCTCTGGTTGCGGCACCCGCTCGGAGCGTCCGCCGGTCGCTGAGGGTGAGCAGTCGGCCGCCGGTGCCGAGCAGCCGCTGATCGTGACGAACTTCTATCCGGTGCAGTGGCTGGCCCAGGAGCTGGTCGGCGACCAGGCGTCGGTGATCTCGCTGACACCGGAAGGCACCGAGCCCCACGACTTGGCCCTGGACGCCAAGGACCGCAAGGAAATCGACAAGGCTGACGTTGTTCTCTACCTGGGTGCGGACTTCCAGCCCGATGTGCAGCGGGCGGTCGACCAACTCGGGGCCGACGCCGTGGCCGAGGATCTCCTCACCGCCCCCGGTGTGGAACTGCTGACTGCCGGTGACATCGGCAAGGAGACACTGGCCGGCGGTAAGGACCCGCACGTGTGGCTGTCTCCGGTGGAGATGATCGCGATGGCCGACGCCGCTGCGGGCACCATCGAAACGGCCCTGCCGCAGCTGGCACCGACGGTCGAGACCAATTTGGCGCAATTACGGACAAGCCTTGAGGGACTCGATGCCCGGTACCGCACGGAATTGACCAACTGCGACACGCGAGTGCTGGTCACCAGTCATGCGGCCTTCGGCTATCTCGCCGACGCCTACGGCCTGCAACAGGTCCCGATCGCCGGGGTCACCCCGGAGGACGAGCCGGACCCCAAGACGCTGCAGTCCATCGCCGAGATCGCCCGGCAGGACAACGTCAAGACGGTCTTCTTCGAAGACGCTCTGCCGAGTGATCTTTCCCAGACGGTCGCCGATGAGATCGGCGCTCAGATCAGCCTGCTGTCGGCGCTGGAATTCGACCCGCGGGGATCCATAGGCCCTGACGAGAACTACCTGAGTGTGATGGACGGCAACCTCGACCGGATCGCGAAAGGCCTGGGGTGCCGGGCATCGTGATTCCCGGTGGCGCGGGATCGTCCCCCCGAGCCCCGGTCGAACACATCCGACGTCTGAAGCTGATCGTGCGGTCAGTGCGTCAACTCGACGAGGACGCTCCGATCCTGGTTCAGCAACTGGCCTGCAGCGAACCCGGCTGCCCCCCAGTGGAAACCGTCATCGCCGACCTTGGCCCGCCGCGGCGAGCCTGGAAGTTCGCCAAGCCGGCCGCCGAGATCGGCCATGAGGAACTCAGCATCGCACTCAACGATCACCCAGGAGGAATCGACCATGACGACCACGACTGACCAGCGGGTACCGGTGACGGTGATCACCGGCTTCCTGGGTGCAGGGAAGACGACGCTGGTGAACCGGATCCTGCGCGAGGAGCACGGGAAGCGGATCGCGGTGATCGAGAACGAGTTCGGTGAGGTGGGAATCGACGACGCGCTCGTCCTCGACGCCGAGGAGGAGATCTTCGAGATGAACAACGGGTGCATCTGTTGCACCGTCCGCGGCGACCTGATCCGGATCCTGTCGGCGTTGATGCGCCGCCGCGACCGATTCGACCAGATCCTCATCGAGACAACGGGTCTGGCCGATCCTGCTCCGGTGGCTCAGACCTTCTTCGTCGACGATGAGATCCGCGATCAGCTGCGGCTGGACGCGATCGTGACGGTCGTCGATGCGGCGCACGTGCTGGACCACCTCGACGAGGTCAAACCGGAGGGCGTCGAGAACGAAGCCGTCGAGCAGGTCGCCTTCGCAGACCGGATGATCCTCAATAAAGTCGACCTGGTCGGTTCTGAACGGCTGGCCGACGTCGAGGGCCGGCTGCGGGCGATCAATGTCGCCGCCGACATCGTCCGCGCTGAGAACGCCAACGTCGACTTGGACTTCATTCTGGATGTGGGCGCCTTCGATCTGCAGCGGGTGCTGGCCGAGGACCCGGCGTTCCTCGAGCAGACCGATCACCAGCACGACCAGAGTGTGACGTCGGTGAGCATCAAGGTGGACGGCGAAGTGGTGGTCGACCACCTCAACGACTGGCTGGGGGAGTTGCTGTCCACCAAGGGTGTCGACATCTTCCGCAGCAAGGGCATCCTCGCCATTGCCGGGGAGGAGAATCAGTACGTCTTCCAGGGCGTGCACATGCTCTTCGACGGCACCGAAGGCCGACCCTGGCACGCAGACGAAAAACGGACCAACAGAATGGTTTTCATCGGCCGTAACCTCGACCGCACGGAACTCGAGACAGGCTTTCTGGCCTGCCTGGAGCCGGTGACGTGAGCTCCGCGCCGGTGACCGCCCGAGATTGGCGGGTCGAGGTGGACGACGGGGTCGCGGCACTGTCGGCGGCCGAGGACGGCCGCGTCGCCGTGGCGGGAGCGGAGGGCTCATTGAGCCTGATCTCCGCCGAGGGCGAGTTGCAGTGCCGCCAGGTGGTGTCAACGGGGTGCCTGGCGGCGGCGTGGTCCCCGGACGGGGACCACCTCGCCCTCGGAACCCTCGACGGGGTGCTGATCCTGGATCGCGCGGGCACGATGATCGCCGAGCGACGGGGCGGGTGGTGCTCCTCGGTTGCGTGGAGTCCCGACGGGACTCGCCTTGCCTCCGGGGTCGGCCGCAGCGTCGTCGTCCTGGATGCCGCCGGGACAGAGATCTTCAGCGGCGAGCGTGCGAGCACCGTGACGGCGGTAGCGTGGGTGAACCGTCGGGTCGCTTCGGCCGCCTATGGAGGCGTGCACCTTCACCACGCCTCTAGGACCGCCCCCCGCGACCAGATGCCCTTCACCGGTTCGCTGCTGGCGCTGTCGGTGAGCCCCGACCGCAAGTGGATTGCCACCGGCAACCAGGATGCGACGCTGCACGTGTGGCGACTGGGCCGCAGTGGCGACGAACTGTCAATGTCGGGCTATCCCAGAAAGATCAGCGCGTTGGCGTTCAGCCCGGACTCCACGATGTTGGCTTCGGGAGGTGGAAGCGACGTGACGGTGTGGGACTTCACCGGCCGCGGGCCGCGCGGATCCACACCGCGGGTGCTGTGCGGTCACGAGGAGGCCGTCGTCGCCGTCGCCTGGGCGTCTCTTGGCGGCTTGGTCGCCGGGGCGGCCTCCGATGGCAGCGTCGCGGTGTGGCACCCGGCCCGTGCGCGGCCCGGCCGACCCGAGCCGGCGATCGACTCGATGCGCCGGGACTCCCCGGCGGCAGCGCTGTGCTGGGACGGGTTGGGTCGGCTGCTGGTGGGCTGGTCCGACTCCACCGTGGTGGCCCGTTCGATCAACGGTGCCGGATGAACCGGCACGCAACACCGGTACTGGAGACCCGCCGCCTCTCGGTCACCTACGGCCGCCGATGCGCCCTGCAGCCGACCGATCTGGCGGTGTGGCCGGGCGAGGCGGTGGCGATCGTCGGGCGCAACGGGAGCGGCAAGTCGTCTCTGCTGCGAGCGCTGTGCGGTATCGAACCGGCAGCGCGCGGCGAGGTGGTCCTGCATGCGGAAAGTTGCCATCACACCGCCAGGACGGTCGAGGTCGCTTACGTTCCCCAACGCTCCGAGGCGCGCTGGGATCTACCGTTTTCGGTCGGTCAGGTGGTGGCAGCGGGGCGCACTCGCAACCGGTGGTGGCGCCGTGGCAGCCGCGGCGACAGGGACGCCGTGGACACCGCACTGGCCGCGGTGGACTTGGACGATCTCGGTGATCGCGCCGTCAGTGAACTGTCGGGAGGCCAGGCGCAGCGGGTCCTGCTGGCTCGGGCGCTGGTCCAGCAGCCGGACGTGCTGCTGATGGATGAGCCGCTGGCCGGGTTGGACCTGGAGACCGTCGACACCGTGCTGGCTCTGATCCAACGCCTGACCGTCGGCGACCTGGCGGTGTGCTGCGTCCTGCACGAGGTCGACATCGCCCGCGGGAGCTTCAGCAGGGTCGTCGCCCTCAGCGGCGGTGCCGTGGTGGCTGACGGGCCGGCGGCCAGCGTGCTCGACGCCGACGGGATCGAGAGCATCTTCCTGCGCCGGGTTGCGGCGTGAACTGGTCCGGGTGGCTCACGGAGCCCTTCGCATACGACTTCATGGTGCGCGCAGCCGTGGCGACCATCGCCGTCTGTATCGCCGCGCCAGCGTGCGGGGTATGGGCGCTCTCGCGGCGCCTGGTGTACCTCACCGACGCGATGAGTCACGGGATGCTGGCCGGGGTGGCCGGTGCGGCCATCATCGGAGGAAGCCTGCTGGTCGGCGGCTTGATCGCGGCGTTGGCAATGGCACTGTTCATCTCGCTGCTGGTCGTCCGGGCCCGGGTGCCCGAAGACGGCGCGATCGGTGTTGTCGGCCAGGGCTTGTTCGCACTGGGAGTCATCGGCGTCTCCCTGCAGAGCGAACCCCGGGCGCTGGCCCACGTGCTGTTCGGAAATCCGCTCACCGTGAGTCGGTTCGACGTGATCGTCGACGTGACACTGGTGGTGATCGTCATCGGGACACTCGCCGCGATGAAGCCCGCACTGCTGGCGACGACGTTCGATGCGGTGCACGCACGCACCGTGGGAATGCGCGTCGGGCTTATTGATTCTGCGCTGCTGGTGGTTCTGTCGATGACCGTCGTCGCCGGCCTGGTGACCGTCGGCGTACTGATGGCGGTGACGTTGATCGTCGCGCCGGCGGTGACGGCGCGAATGCTAGGCCGTTCGCTCAATGCCATGTTCGCCATCGCGGTCGCCTCCGGCCTGATGGCCGGCGTGGCGGGTCTTCTCCTCAGCTACCACGCCGGCCTGCCGACCGGTCCCACGGTCGCCCTGCTGGCGGTGGCGCAGGTAGGCGTAGCGGCGCTGTGGGCGCACCCCGCCCGAGCGGTACAGCGAAGCCTGATCTCAGACAGGGCCTCAGCGGCCGCTCATTGAAGAAGGGAAAATAGATGGTGTTGAAGCGAATTGCGCTTGGCGCGGCAGGGTTTGCCATAGCCGGCATGATGGCGCTAACGGTGTCTTCGGGCCTTCTTTCGGCACCCGCGGCCGCCGACGAAGCCGACCCGTCAGCTCCGGACGAGTCCTCGGTCACGGTCGACCGCGACCCGCATTCCTACTCGCCGGTCATGCCGACAAGCATCTGTGCTGATCCCACGCTGGCCTGCGAACCGGGGGAGACCCACTGAACGCCGGTAGTCCGGGAGTTGTCTGTACCGGCTTCGGCCAGCAAACCCGATTCACGGCCGTTTACCGAGTCATCGTTTATTCATCGAATATGTCCAGGATACGACCGGACCCAGAAGGGTCCAACAGGTTCTCATTGAAGCTTGATTCAATTGGGCCACAGCACTATTCGGACTCCTAAGGAGAAGGCCGGAACTCGGTTTCGCTAATCCGCTGGTCGCGGGTTCGAGCCCCGCCCGCCCTACTAGGTCGTGATCAATCCGGCTTCTGCCCGGTCTGGCACCGGGGCATCGATTAGTCATCAATGATGTCCGGGACGGGCCTGCCGAGCCGACTTGTTCGGCGTCGGCCGTTGAATCGCTGGTTCACCTGGGCTCTTCGTGACTGTGCTGCAGTGCGTCGAGGAAGATGTGCGCTACGTGCTCGTCGGCGAGTCGGTAGACCGAGGTGCGTCCGATCCTTTCCACGTCGACGAGGCCGGCTGTCCGAAGGGTGCGAAGGTGCTGCGATGCCAACGGCTGGGAGATGCCGAGTGCGTCGACAAGGGCGCTGACGGTGTGGCCCTCGACGGAGAGCAGGTGGATGATTGCCGCCCTCACTGGTGACGCGAGGGCGGCAAACATCTCAGCTACCCGCCGGTACTTGAGTTCCAAGCTGTCCGCTGCGAACCCATCTATGGGTGCGGCCGCGCGTTCGGACATGTAGTTACCAGCGCAATCAACGACTGGCGATCAGTGCTCGTCGTAGTGATCTCCATGCGGCGCGTGCCGGTGTGCGCCGTGGAGGTAATCGACGTGGTCCCCATGCGCGATGGCTTCATGTCCGCAACCGTCACCGTGGGTGTGATCGTGAACCTCGGCAGTGACGTGAGCGCTCACGGTGTGCTCGTCGTAGTGATCACCGTGTCGGTGATGCGCGTGTCCGTCATGGAGGTAGTCGACGTGACCGTCATGCTCCACTGCGACGTGGCCGCAGGACGGCCCGTGTTCGTGGTCGTGATCGGAATGTGTCGGGTGGGCGGTCATGGGGTTGCTTCCTTTCTGCTGTGCAATCCAATAATCACATGCGCATATATTTATGTCAATTCGGGCTCGGCGGGAACTGCTATCGTTAACGACAACGATTATCAATAAGGATCAAGAGTGCAGTTCCCCCCGACCTACAGAGACGAACCGCGATGCCGGATTGCGCGCTGACCATATGCAGAGGGTGCTGCTGTGGAACCGATGACCCTATGCGGGCCGCCGCCCGCTTGGAGTATCTGCGCCAACGGCTTCACCCCGTACAACTGCGCACGAGTGATTGCCTGGGGCCCTGTGACCGCAGGGACGTCATCGTCGTCAATCCGCACGCTCGGCGCCGCCCACAGGGCCGAGGCCCGGTTTGGCTGGCGAGGATGCACACCAAGCCCGCAATGGACGAATTGATCGGCTGGTTGGAGGCCGACGGTCCGGGCCAGGCCCTCACGCCGGTTGAATTGAGCTACAACGCATTCCGGCCACCATCTCGGCGCAAACGCTCTCGCCGGATCGGCTAGAACCACCTCAACCGCGCGACGCAAGTCCGTTCGTCGCAATCACGTCAGGCACTACCAACACTTGGAGGAGATATGAAACCGGGAATCCATCCGGACTATGGATATGTCGTTTTCCGCGACAAGGGCGCGGACTTTGCCTTCCTCACCCGCTCGACGGCCACGTCGGACCGGACGGTCGTGTGGTCCGACGGCAACACCTACCCGGTGATCGACGTCGAAATCTCCAGTGCCAGCCATCCCTTCTACACCGGTCGGCAGAAGGTCCTCGACACCGCAGGCCGGGTGGCCCGCTTTGAGCAGCGCTACGGCAAAAGGCCCCCGCGCTGAGCGTCGGCCGCTCGGCGCGGCTGGTCCACCGGCACTGATGTCCCGCAGTTAACCCGGGTCGGGATGCGCCCCGCTATCAAAGTCGGTCTGTCGACGGCTTCGGTCTACCCGCTACGTGTCGAGGCGGCCTTCGCCTACGCCGCGGGACTGGGTCAGGGTGTATTACTTCTGCTGATGTTGTCTGCTGTTTCGGCTGATCCGTGAAACCCTCTGGCTGAGGCAGATCAGCGTGGCTGAGCAGAGGTATCAGGCGTTGCTGGCCGGAATCAGTGATGGCCTGGCGATCTCGCAGGTGGCCGGCAAGTTCGGGGTGTTGCGTCAGATGGTGCATGCGTGGCTGGCCCGCAATGAAGCTGAGGCCATTGAGGAGCTCAAGGACCGGTCTCATCGTCCGGATCGGTGTCCACATCGGTCGCGGCCGCACTGGGGCCCACGGCGGCTGGTGTTCGAGTTGGCCAAACGCAAGTTCGCTGCGGTTCCCTCAGAGTCGGCGGTGTGCCGGGCGTTGGTCCCCCAACGCTTCCACTTACCAAGCCCGCCGAGGTCCGATTCAGCGGTGCTCTGCGATATGGCGTTCTGCCATCTCGCGGTGTTCGGCCTGGTGTCGTTCGGCAAGCGCGCGGTGTTCAGCCTGGTGCTTTGCGAACTGCTCTTCGAAGTCCTTCAGGTGACGCTCCATCATCTCTCGGTGTTCGGCAAGATGGCGATCCGGAACCGACATCGGCGCATTTCCTCTCAAGTTGCTTTCCGCCCGCTGATGCGAGTTATGCCTTACCTGTGGGAGTCGTCCTCGTCCCCTGCCTGATCCTATCCGGGTGCCCGGCGGAGTGGTCGCCCAACTCACCGGCCTCGCCGAGCAGGCGGTCGCGCTTCTGAAAGTTGGCCCGGTCTGACTGAGTTGCTCCGGCTCGCCCGCTCCGGTGACACCAATTGTCCGCGTACGACCTCATGTGTAGGTCTGGATACGGGCTGACGCGCAGGTCCCAGCCATCTCTTCTGCACCGGTCGACAGAAGGTCCTCGACACCGCACGCCGGGTGGTGCGCCTCGAGCGGCGTTATGGCAAAAACCCAGAACGCTGATCGCGACCAGTCCCGCCCCGCGGAGTGGCCGGCCCTGATGAACCGCGGTTATCGCGGCGTCGCATGGGCCCGGCTCCCACAGTCGGTCTCTCGAAAGCCTCGGTCGCGGTTGGCGTCAAGAAGCCCTCTGCCTTTCATGCGCACGACGCGTCCCGTGACCGCATCGTTCCCGCGGTAGCGGGCTGGGGTTTGCCCCCGTTCCTATTGATAATCGTTATCAATAAGATACCCTGTGCCGGTGAGTGAGCTCCTCGGACTCAAGTTGCTGTCTATCCTCCTGATCTTCGGGGCGGGCATGCTCGGGGGATTGATTCCCTGGCGCGCGGCCAGCGCCCCCAGGAGTGAGGCCTACCTGGGTTGGGGCAACGCATTCGCCGGAGGAGTGCTCCTTGCCGCCGGCCTCATCCACCTGTTGGGTGACGCTGCCGGAGGATTCGCGGACCTGTGGCCCAATGTCGACTATCCCTGGGCCTTCACGATCGCTGCCGTGGCCTTTCTCGTCATCTTGGGAATTGAGCGGGTCCTGCCCAGCGTGTCTCGGGCTCCGGCGGGTTCAGCTGCTTTGGGCAGCGATCCGGAGTCGGACAAGATCGTTCAGGCGGCCGAGGAGTCCAGCCGGTACCCCTACCTGCTCCTGTTGACCTTGTCGATTCATTCCATCATCGCCGGCATGGCGATGGGTGCTCAGAGCTCCCTGGCAGGTTTCCTGGTGATAGTCCTCGCGATCTTGGCGCACAAATCTGCGGCGGGCTTCGCGCTGGGCGTGAGTCTGCATCGCGTTGGAACCCAGCGTTCCCGCGCGCGCGCGCTCGTTGCCGGATTCTCCATCATGACTCCGTTGGGAGTGATTCTCGGAACTGTCATTTCGGCGATCCTGGATTCCACGGGTGAGCAATTGTTCGAGGCGCTCTTCGATGCTATCGCCGCCGGCACCTTCCTCTACATCGCCAGCCTGGACATCCTTCGCGAAGAGTTTCTCCCTCCACGA
>Ga0180435_10002276_pt1 | contig 19721 bp, 17 predicted proteins | sample SS_ome_3_FD_132467 | JGI IMG/M metagenome (GOLD analysis project Ga0180435, IMG submission 132467) | Hypersaline lake sediment archaeal communities from the Salton Sea, California, USA - SS_3_S_1 metaG | ecosystem: Environmental > Aquatic > Non-marine Saline and Alkaline > Hypersaline >...
CAAGGCGTATAACAGGCCCTATAACAAGTTAGTACTGGCTAATCTGATATATGGGCCTTCCTATATCACAGGTCAAACCGCTTTGGCATTTTGGAACATGATACCGGAGCGTGTTGAACTGATAATCAGCATGACAACCAAAAGAAAGAAGCAATACGAAACACCGGTCGGCCGGTTTTCCTATTTGTATTGCCCAAAAACGGTGTTCAGCATTGGAATTAAGCTTGAAGATGCCGAAGATCAAAAAAAGGTTTTAATTGCTTCCCCTGAGAAGGCGCTATGCGACATGACAGCGCCGAAAAATTATATTTCAACCAAAAAGGATATGAAGGAATTCCTCGAATTAATGCGGTTGGATTTTAGTGTTCACGAGAAACTTGATTTTTCTTTGTTGGAAAAAATTAAGGCCGGGTATCGAAGGCAAAGTATAAAGCTGCTGATTCGTTGTTTAAAGGACGGTTATGTTTGATGAAAAAATTGAACAAATGCTGAGCAGGTATGAACTGCTTACCATTCATGATTATGAGAATGCGCTTAAAGAGATCATGCAAGAAATCGTTTTGCTTGGATTATGGCGGTCAAAATTTTATGAAAAGGCTGTTTTCTATGGTGGGACGGCACTACGGATTTTATATAAGCTGGACCGTTTTTCTGAGGATTTGGATTTTTCGTTAATTCAGCCGGAAACGGATTTTGACATTAAAAAGTATCTTGGTGCAGTAAAAGCGGAGCTGGAACTGTGGGGTTTTGAGGTTTCAACACAAGAAAAAAATAAGCAGAGTAAAAGCACGATTGATTCTGCTTTCATCAAAGCAAATACGTTAATCCATTTATTAAAAATCTATTCAAATTTGAAAACCCATAAAAATGCCGTGATGAAAATCAAATTGGAAATTGATCAGGATCCAGCCACCGGTTTTACAAGTGATCTAAAATATCATCTTCACCCAATTCCATTTAGCATTAAAACCATGACACTGCCCAGTTTGTTTGCAGGTAAAATGCATGCTTTGTTATGCCGTACCATAAGAACCCATATTAAAGGACGAGACTGGTATGATTTAATATGGTTTGTGAAGAATCGTGTCCCATGCGATTTGCACTATCTTAATAGTAAAATGGTGCAAACAGGTCATATTGACCCCAGCGAGATGTTGACCAGGGAAAAACTTTTTCAATTGATATCCAGGAAGATTAAAGAGATTGATTTTAGCCTAGCCGAAAGCGATGTTGAACCATTTTTAAGAAACCCAGGGCAAGGAGATGAGTTGAGTCTCTGGTCGGAAGCTTTTTTTTCTGATTATCTGCTTCAAGAAATCGGTGTGCTGACCAATTAAAAGAGCCGCTGGGTAAGCACCGGCAACAATTCTTTAAGCCAGTTCATGTCCGAGGCGTTCAAAGCGAGAAAAAGGGCCGGAACACGCTGGACTTCATTAAAAAGCGGTTTTGTCCGCCAAGTCGGCCACAAATCCCACCGGATCGGATTTGGCGGCAGCAAGTTGGGTATCATCGTCAAAGGTTATGTGTCGGCCAAATGAAAAGTTATGTGTCGGTCAATTGAAAAGATGTCCTTATAAATCTCACCGTCAACGTACTTGCCAAATATAATTGCTTTCTTTCTTTCAAAATATCGTATCGGGCAATAGACATGGGTTTAAAGAAAGTACTTGACAACAAGATTAGTGAAATTTACTAATCTTGTTATCATATTGAATTATAACATAAAAGTATAAAAAATATCTTTAATAGGTTAATATCACTAACCTTTGCCCACACATCAGCCAGCAGTCGTGTTCTATGAAGGAGCGTTGTCATGGGGAAAGCCATCAAGAATTCGGACCAACTCTATTTTAATCAGGACCACAACATGGTCCGACGTGCCGTACGCGATTTCGTCGACAAGGAGATCAATCCGCATGTGGATGAATGGGAGGACGCCGGCATCGCACCCTTAAAGGATCTGTTTCGGAAAATGGGTAAGCTGGGCTTTCTGGGGATTCGCTATGATCCCGAATACGGGGGCCAGGGACTGGATTATTGGTATGAGACTGTCTTTCTGGAGGAGCTCGGCCATATCAAGGCCTTGGGACTGGCCGTGGCCATCACGGTCCAAACCAACATGGCGACACCCGCCATCGATGAGTTCGGGAGTGAATTTCTCAAGAAAAAATATTTAAAAGCCGCCATCATGGGTCGGAAGGTCGGCGCCATTGCCGTGACCGAGCCCGGGGCTGGTTCGGATGTGGCGGCCTTGGCCACCACCGCAGAAAAAAGGGATGATCATTACGTTATCAATGGATCCAAGATGTATATCACCAACGGTACCCAGGCTGATTTCTATACGCTTCTGGCCAGAACCAGCCCGGATCCTGGCTACCATGCCTTCAGTCTGTTCGTGGTTCCGACCGATCTGCCCGGTGTCCAGGTGAGTCGCAAGCTGGAAAAACTGGGGGTCTGGATCAGCGATACAGCCGAGTTGTTTTTCGATGCAGTCAAAGTTCCGGTGGATCATTTAATCGGTAAGGAAGGTGAGGGCTTTATTTACCAGATGCAACAATTCCAGCATGAACGCTTTTCCTTATTGCCTTTTGCCTGCACGGCGGCCAGGGACATCATCGATGTCACCCTGGACTACATCCGCGAACGAATCGTATTTGGCAAACCCCTGATTCGGAGACAGGTGCTGCAGCATCGTCTGGCACACTGGGTGACCGAAATTGAGAGCCTGAAACAGTTCATATACCATATCGTGCGCATGAAGCAGGCCGGATTAGACGCCACCCGTGAAATATCCATGGGAAAACTGATCGCCGGCGAATTGTTGAACAAGGTGGCTGATGGTTGTTTACAAATGCACGGCGGTATGGGCTACATGAAAGAATCGATTGTTTCCAGATATTACCGCGATGCGCGGGGACTCTCCATCGGCGGCGGGGCCGACGAAGTCATGTTGGGTGTCATCGCCAAAATGGAAAATTTCAGCTAATGGGTCCGGCCGATATGCACATAGCTCTGGCTTCCAGGGTGCCGGGGAAAAAATTTCCGCCTGGACGCGTCAAGATCGCCAATGCTCTACGAACCCTGCTGGAGCAAAAGGAATTTAACGCCATTACCACGGCCGAGATTTCCAGGCAGGCGGGTGTTACCGAAGCGCTGATATACAAATACTTCAAGGATAAACGCGATTTGCTGCACCAGATTCTGAGTGAATATCTGGAGCAGTATTCGTTGCGGGTTCAAGACGATCTGAGGGGTATCAAGGGTGCCCTGAACAAACTGCGCAAACTCATCTGGTCACACATCAATGTGTATGCCACCAATCGCGTTTTTGCCAGAATTCTATTGATTGAGGTCCGCAACCACAGCGACTACTACCATAGCGACACCTACGAACTGGTGCGCAACTATAGCGATGCGGTTTTGGCCATACTTTCAGAAGGTGTGACCAGCGGTGAGATTCGGGATGATATTGCCATCAAACTGATCCGCCAGATCATTCTAGGGAGTATTGAACAGGTCTGTCTGACCGGGATTACCTTTGAGCGCAATATTGATCCGGATGAACTCACCGAGCAAATTTGTGAGATTGTTTTCAGAGGAATTGTTCCATGAGTTTTGATGAAATGATTCAATATAAGGATTCGAGGATTCACAGGACTCTGGGCTGCGAGTTACGGGTTGCGTGCTCCGGTTTGAAAGTAAACCGATAACGGTCATCGACCCAATAAACTCACCAAACACAACGAACTCAATAAACTGAACTCACAGCCTAAAAGCCTTAAGTCTATTGAAAACGAGTCAAACATATTCAAGATAGAAGCGTATATGTGAAAGTAAAAGGGGGTACACGCAGAATGGGCGATTGGATGGACGGATACATGCAGCAACTTGCCAAGGTTCGCCAAAAGAACCAGAAAGGCGGTGGCCAGGACCGGATTGACCTGATTCACAAGTTGGGCAAACTCACTGCCAGGGAGCGTATCGAACAGATTTTGGATGTGGGCTCCTTTGAAGAAATTGGTTCTGTGGTCAGAGACACACGACCGCCATTGGATGGCAAAATCAGGCCCGATCCTGCGGATGGCATTGTCATGGGATTCGGTAAAATGGCCGGACAACCGGTGGCCCTGTATGCCATGGACTTTTCAGTCATGTCGGGATCCTTGGGAGATCAGGCCGCCTGGAAGTTGGCTGATTTAACCGCCATGGCCGGAGACCGCGGTATGCCGCTGATCGGTATCGTAGACTCAGCCGGGGAGCGTCTCAGTTTTTCAGGCGGTAATTCCGGTTTAAACGGTTTGGGTCGCTTTTTGCGCAATTATAGCTGGTATTCCGGTGTAATCCCCAGGCTCATGCTGTTGTTGGGCCCGTGCACCGGCGTTCTTTCGGTCGTGCCAGCCATGTCGGATTTTCTGATTATCAACCGAGAAACCGGATTTTTATGGCTGGGGGGTGACATTTCAAATGACGATGCCGGCACTGCCGAGTTTCATATGGAAGCTTCGGGCCAATGTGATCTGCTGGCGGAGGATGATGCCGACGCCATCCGCAAGTTGAAAGACCTGCTGCAATATCTGCCCCAAAGCTGTTGGCAAAAGCCCGCTTTCCAAGACACCGGTGACGACCCTCTGCGCACCGAAGCGGGCTTGTTGACGGTCATGCCGGATAATCCCAAGTTCACCTACGATATGCATGACGTCATCGATTTGATCGTTGATAACGGTGACTTTCTGGAATTGAAGGAAGATTTCGCCAGTCATTTGATTGTCGGATTTTGCCGTTTTGGGGGCCACGTGGCCGGTCTTGTGGCCAACAACCCGGATGAATTGAGCGGTATTCTTGAGCCGGATTCTTCCGATAAATACGATCGCTTTATGCGCTTTTTGGATGCCTTCAATATCCCCTTGGTGACTTTGGTGGATACCACGGCCTTCCCGCCGGGGGATCGCTGGGAGCGGATGGGCATCATCCGGCATGGCGCCAAACTACTGCACACCTATTCGCATCTTACCTGTCCGAAGGTGACCATGGTCTTGCGGCGATCCTATGGCGGGGCCAACATTGTGCTGGGGTGCTCCAAGATGTTTCCGGACTACGTGTATGCCTGGCCCACAGTGGAGTTTGCGCCGACCGGTCCGGAGACAGTCATGCACGCGGTGTTCCACAAAGAACTCGCAAAGGCCAAGGAGGAGGGGAATTATGAGGAAGTCCATGATTTCCTGCTGAGCATTCTCAAGAAAGAATTTTCGGTCATGACGCTGGCCAAGCAATGGACGACTTATTACACAGCGCATGAAGTGATCGATCCGCGGGACACGCGTCCACGGATCGTCAAGGCGATTGAATCGCTACGCAACAAGAAAGAATCTTTTCCGGAAAAGAAGGGGTTTATTCGGCCGGCATGACGGACAGCAGTAAGCAGTAAGGCGTAAGCAGGAATTGAGGGTTGGAGTGGCATTGGTTTATTGAGTTTGTTGAGTTTTTTGGGTTCATTGAGTTGTTAATGGGCCATGGTTTTAAGATAAGCTGATAGCAGTTAGCAACACAATAAACACAATGAACACAATAAACGGTTCCGAGGGTTCAAGGGTGGCCGAACGCTGAAAGCAATAGGCAGTTAATGGCCAAGATCGGTTTTAAGTTTTAGGTGTTAGGTTTTAGGAAGCTATCAGCACTTAACAATAGGCGCCTAAAAGTCTACAGCCTAACAACCTACATTCGTTTTAATATCGTGCGAAGCGCAAATTACGTCCGCAGGACAAATTACGCACGTAGTGCAAATGACATCGAAGACACGTAAGTATTAAAGTTTTTAATCTAGAAAATATAACAGTCGAGGATGAAAGATGGGTAAAAGGATGGACGCCGCCCTGCAGCGGCTAACGGAGATTCGGGAAAAGAACCTGGTGGGCGGTGGGCAGAAGCATGTGGATCGTCAGCATGGCCGCGGTAAACTGACCGCGCGGGAGCGGGTCGTTCAACTGCTGGATCCGGGAACTTTCAGCGAACTGGGATCCAGTGTCAATACCACCGGTGCCAGAATCGATGGGCGGGAAACCGATGCGCCCTGCGACGGTGCCGTCATCGGTACCGGTAAGGTTGATGGCCGTTTGATCGCCGTGTATGCCAGCGATTTTACGGTTCTGGGCGGTTCGGTCGGGTGCCAGCATGCCACCAAATTTATCAAGTTAATCGATCTGGCGGCGGCCTGGCAGGTACCCATGGTCTGGTTGTTGGATTCATCCGGGGGACGGCTTGGGTACCGGGATGTGCCCATGGCCGGTCTGGACTGGTGGTTTGCCCTGGAATCCCGCTATTCCGGACTGATACCGCAGATCAACGTCCTCATGGGACCCTGCATCGCCGGTCAGGCCTATTGTCCGGTTTTGTGCGATTTTTTGCTGATGAGCCGGGAGACGGGGCACCTGTGGCTGGGTGGACCGCGCATGACCCAGGCGGCAACATCTGAAAAGATCGGAGATAATGTGGGCGGAGCCGACTACCATATGGAGTATAGCGGAACCTGCGATGTGGTCGGCGCCGATGATAAAGAGACCATTGCCAGGGCCCGGGAACTTTTAAGCTATTTGCCCGCCAATTTCCGTGAAAAACCGCCCGTGAAAGAAACGCAGGATGCGCGCGATCGGCGGGTAGATGACCTGACGGACATTGTCCCCGATACCTTTGACGAGACCTACGATATGCATGCCGTGATTGGGGCCATCGTGGATGACGGTCAATACTATGAGGTTAAAGATAATTATGCCACCCAGTTGATTACCTGTTTCTGTCGGTTTGACGGTCGGGTCGCCGGCCTGGTTGCCAGCAATCCCTCCCAACCGGGGACCATACTGGATATAAATGCCTGCGATAAGTATTACCGCTTTCTGCAGGTGCTGGATGCATACAACATCCCCTTGGTAACTTTGATGGATACGCCGCCAGTGGTGCCGGGGGAAGACCAGGAAAAGATCGGTTTGCTGCGGCATTTCGGGAAAATTCTGGACACCTATGCAGCCGCCACCATACCCAAAATCAGTGTTACCATCCGTGAAGCCTACGCCGACGCCGGCGGCATGATCATGGGTATGGCCAAAGGCCTGGGCTGCGATTTAACCTATGCCTGGCCGGTGGCCAGAATGGCGGTGGAAGCCAGTCAGTTGGATTATCGCGAGGTCTATGGCAAGGGTATTGAAGCGGATGCCTACGAAGGCTATCTGAATCGATCTCGTGAGAAGGTGGATGTGTTTGAGGCGGCGCGGAGCTGGTCCGCCCAGGTCGTTGACGAAATCATCGATCCTCGGGACACACGCATAAAGATTATCGAAGCCCTGGAAATTACGCAAGACAAATTCGAGACATTGCCCCGGCGGGCTAAGCGGCATGCGCGCACAGGACCAACATAAAATAAGGGTTCGAGGGGCCGAGGATCCAAGGCTTCAAGGGTTGCTGATGGCTGATAGCTGAAATGCCTTGCGCCAAAACCGATCAGCTTTATGAAAAACTGTTAGCAATAAAAGGGTTCAAGGGGTGGCGGGTTACGAGTTGCGGGTTACGCGTTGCGGGTAACAGGGCTTATCGCTTGGAGCTGAAAGCTGCATCACGGTTGTCATCCCCTTGAAAAGGGGGATCCAGGAAGAGCCTTTAGCTGATAGCTGATTGCCTCTACTGGATTCCCATTTTCATGGGAATGACAGGAAGGGCTAATAGCCTTGTTTGGATTCCCCCTTCCGAGGCTGTGTCGCAAGTCGCTTTGGCAGGGTTGAAACCTTGCGCTACAGGACCGGTTAAAAGATTTATGACAATTAGTTTTGAATAATCAACTTGTTATCGATGTAGGTCAGGGCTTTAACCCTGAAAAAAATCCTCGGGGCACTAAATTGAGGATTGCGACACAGCCTCTTTCGAGGGAATGACGGTGAGGGCTGTGAGTTGCGGATTGCGCGTTGCGAGTTGCAAGCATCGAGTATCGAGAATCGAGTTTCGGGTTACGCGTTGCGACCTACAGCCTACAGTCTAAATCGCTATAGCCTGAAAAGCCTTTGGGTAATGGAAGTGAATAGAAGTTCAAGATCAATTAGGATCTAATCTAAGATTAATAGAGGAGAACGCTAATGGCTGAAACAAAAAAGCTCATGCAGGTAAAAGCGCCCATGTCCGGGGTATTCTATAAAAGACCCGGACCGGATGAAGCCCCATACGTGGCAGTGGGCGATCGTGTTAAAAAGAAGCAGGTCCTGGGTCTACTGGAAACCATGAAGGTGTTCCAGAAGGTCAAGTCGCCCGTAAACGGAATCATCCTGGAGATCGTCGCCGAGGACGAGACCCCCCTCAAAGATGAAGATCTCATGTTCATTATTGAGGTCGTCTGATGTTTTCCAAAGTGCTGGTAGCCAATCGGGGAGAAATCGCTTTGCGCGTCATTCGGGCCTGTCACGACCTGGGCATCGCGGCCGTGGCCGTATATTCCGAAGCCGATGCCACATCGATGCATGTGGCTGCGGCCGATGAGGCTGTCTGTATCGGTCCACCCATGAGCGCCGAGAGTTATTTAAATATCGATGCTATCATCGATGCCGCCAAACAAAGCAAGGTCGAAGCCATACATCCAGGGTATGGTTACCTGTCGGAGAAAGCCGAGTTTGCCCAGGCTTGTAAAGCGGCCGGTATCGTATTTATCGGTCCGACACCCGAGAACCTGCGTCTGGCCGGTGACAAGATTGCCGCCAAAACAATCATGCAGAACGCCGGAGTGCCGGTGATTCCCAGTAGTAACGGCGGTGTCGACAGCCTGGAGGAGGCCATTTCATTTTGTGAAGAGATCGGCTATCCGGTGATGGTTAAGGCTTCTGGCGGCGGCGGCGGGCGCGGTATTCGTACCTGTGCCGATGCCCCTCAATTGGCAGAGGAGTTTGCGGTGGCCAAGATGGAAGCCCGGGCGGCCTTTGGTAATGACGCGGTCTATATCGAGAAAGTGATTCAGAATCCGCGTCACATCGAGTTTCAGGTTATGGCCGATAAGCTTGGACATACGGTTCAGTTGGGCGAGCGCGAGTGCACTATTCAGAGACGCTATCAAAAACTCATTGAGGAAGCACCCTCGCCTTTTCTCACCCCGGAGTTGAGAGTCGCTATGGGACAGGCCGCTGTAGCAGCCGCCCAGGCAGTTGCATACGTCAATGCCGGTACGATTGAATTTCTCGTCAATCCGGAAGGACAATTTTTCTTCATGGAAGTGAATTCACGTATCCAGGTGGAGCATCCGATTACCGAGTTAACCACGGGCATCGACCTGGTTCGGGAACAAATTTTGGTGGCCGGTGGCGCACCATTGTCATTTGATGAAAACGATATCCACAAACATGGTTGGGCCATTGAATGCCGTATCAATGCCGAAGATCCGGACAAGAATTTTTTCCCTTCACCCGGAACAGTCGACGATTTTAAGGTTCCCGGCGGATACGGTGTTCGTCTGGATACGCATCTGTATAAAGGCTATGAACTGCCCATATTCTATGACTCATTGGTGGCCAAACTGGTGGCTTATGATCGTACCCGGCAGGGCGCCATCAACGTCATGAAACGCGCCCTGCGGGAGTTTACCATCGGACCTGTCAAAACGACGATTCCCTTTCACCTGACCATCATGAACGATTCGGATTTTATCAAGGGAGAATTTGATACCAGTTTTGTTGAGCGGTTTTTGCCGGAAGAAGAGGAAGACGATTAACGTGTTTGTTGAGTTCATTGAGTTGTTTCGCAGAATACAAGCGAGTTGAAAACATGAAGCACCCCTATAAACCCAACAAACGCAATAAACCCAATAAACCTATATTTTCTAAAACGAGGTAAAAAATGACCTACCAAACCCTGACATTCGACCAACCCGAGCCGGGCCTGGGCATCATCACATTGAACAGGCCCGAGTGTTTGAATGCCATTAATTTTCAGATGCTGGATGATCTGTATAGCCTGTATGCCGCCCTGGAAAAAGATGATCAGGTCCGTGTACTGATCCTCACCGGCAAAGGGCGGGGGTTTTGCTCAGGGGCCGATCTCAAGGACAAACAACTCATGAGTGAAGAATCCCTAAAGTTGTTTGCTTCGGCGGACCTACATCTGGAGCATATCCAGCAGCGCTATTCAGGTGTGGTTGTGGGTATGCGCCGGCTGCCCCAGCCCGTTATCGCCGCGGTCAACGGGGTTGCCGCCGGTGGCGGCATGTGCCTGGCCTTGGCGGCGGATATCATTATTGCCGGACCGACTGCCAAGTTCATTCCCTCCTTTATCAATATCGGCCTATCCGGCGGTGAATTGGGAACAACCTACTTCTTACCGAAAATGGTCGGCAGCGCCAAGGCCTCGGAGATTTTGATGACCGGCAGGGCCGTGGCGGCAGATGAGGCGGATCGGATCGGGTTGGCCAGCTGCCTCGCCGGTGAAAGCGATCTCATGGACAAGGCCATGGCAACTGCCCACCAATTGCTGTCCAAAACTTCGTTTGGTTTGCGCATGACCAAAGCGGCCCTGCGCCAAAATCTGGACGCCACGTCCTTGGAAACAGCCATTGCATTTGAAAATCGCAACCAGAGCATCGGTTGCACCACGGCCGAGTTTTTCGAAGCGGTGGCGGCATTTGCCACAAAGCGATAAAAATAGGGTTCCAGGATTCAAGGGTTCAAGGGTCCGAGTGATAGCTCTTGGATTCAAGGCATTCCGCAGTTAGCTGTTTGCAACCTAACAGTCTAATAGCCTAACAAGCTAATGGTCTAAAAAGGAGTTCAACATGTTTAAAACACGAATTACCGAAATGCTGGGTATTCAATACCCCATTTTGTGTGGTGGTATGCAGTGGCTCAGCCGGGGAGCGTTTGTGGCCGAAATCAGCAATGCCGGCGGCATCGGCTTCATTACGGCCGAATCTCTAGAAACGCCCGAAGACCTGCGCGAGGAGATCCGCCTGACGCGGACGCTCACCGACAAGCCTTTCGGGGTCAACATCTCCATGGTACCCGAATTTGGCATTTCTGAGCGTACCCAGCAGTTCTGCGATGTGGTGTGCGAGGAGGGTATCGGCGTGGTGGAAACCGCGGGTCAGAGCCCCAAACCGCTGATGCCCAAACTCAAAGAAGCCGGGATCACGGTTATCCACAAGCTGACCTCGGTCCGCCATGCCCACAGTGCCCAGAAATATGGTGTCGATGCCGTTACCCTGGTGGGATATGGTTCCGGTGGTCATATCGGCATGGACAGCGTGGCCAATTTTATCATGATCCCCAAGGCGGTCTCCGAGCTGGAATTGCCTGTGATTGCCGGCGGGGGCATTTGCGACGGCAAGGGCTTTTTGGGGGCCATGGCCATGGGGGCCGAGGCCGTATTAATGGGAACGGCCTTTTTTGCCACCAAGGAATGTCCGGTTCACGATGCCATTAAAGGACGCCTGGTTGAAACCAAGGAGAACGAAACCTGCCTTTTACTGAACTCTTTGAGTAATCCGGTCCGATGTGTTAAGAACAAGCTTGCCGATGAATGCCTGGCTTTGGAGGCGCAGAATGCTTCCTTTGAGGAAATCATCCAAACGGTAGCCGGCGGCAAAGGCAAGCTGGCCTACGATTCCGGTGATCCTGACATCAGCCCGATTTCCTGCGGCCAGGTTGTGGGGTCGATCAATGCAATCAAAACGGTCAAAGAAGTGGTGGATGGCATCATTACCGAGGCTGAGGAACTTCTGGCTCGTTTGAACCATATGAAAGGGTAGCTAGATGGAGAACGTGTACCAAAAATTGCGCGAACGCCTGGACGATATGGCGGTGGGATTTCCCGCCACCGAGAGTGGCGTAGAGATGCGCATTCTTAAAAAACTATTCAGCGAAGCTCAGGCCGAGCTATTCGTAAAACTGAGACCGCTGCCGGAATCGCCCCAAGACATTGCTGAGAGATTGGATGTGGATGCGGATTCCTTGGCGGATCAATTGGAAGAGATGGCTAAAAAGGGTCTTATTTTCCGGGTACGTAAGGGCGGAAATGTTCGTTATGCCGCGGTGCCTTATGTGGTCGGCATCTTTGAATTCCAGGTCAACCACATGGATGCAGAATTCGCCCGGGATCATGAGGAATATTTTGAAACCGCTTTTCGCAAGAGCATTCAGGGATTTGAAACACCGGTTTTGCGAACGGTACCCATCGATACCAGCCTGGTGGCCGAATTCCCGGTGGCCCCGTTTGAAGATGTTCTCGAAATCATCGACAATCAAAAAACCATTGCAATTGCACCCTGCGTGTGTCGAACCACAAAAGAACTGGTGGATGAAAGATGCGACAAACCCAAGGAAAATTGCTTTTCGTTTGGGTCGCATGCCGCCTACTATGTTGAAAACGGTATGGGGCGCTATATCACCAAGGAAGAGGCCAAGGCGATCGTCATCGCCAATGAAAAAGCCGGTTTGGTGATGCAACCCTTCAATTCCCAGAAAGCCGGGGGCATGTGCAGCTGCTGCGGATGCTGCTGCGGTGTCCTGCGTGGTATCAAGGCCCAGCCTTCGCCGGCCGAAGCCGTTAAAAGCAATTATTTCGCTGTCGTGGATCCGGACGAATGCACAGGCTGTGAAACCTGCCTGGAGCGTTGCCAGATGGAAGCCATTGATATGGTGGACGGCCTGGCCGAAGTGGTGTCAAAACGCTGTATCGGTTGTGGCCTGTGCGTCACCACCTGCCCGACCGAAGCCATTGTCTTGCAGGCCAAGGGCGAAGATCAACAGTACGAACCCCCCAAAACTGGCGGGGAGACCTATATCCGCATCGCCTCAGAGCGCGGAAAACTTGGGAAGTTGATGCACTAATCCGAAATTGGTCTGCGGCTTTGCGCAGACCAATTTCGGATTTGGGAGGTTACGAATGAAGAAAAACTGTGGCACAAATCCTATGCATCCGGTGTACCCAAAACCCTCGATTACGAAAAGCTCACCATCTCTGAAGCGTTGACGCGTTCAGCTCAGAATTATCCCAATCACACGGCTCTCAACTACATGGGCAAGCGCATCACCTACAAAGAACTCAACGATCTGGTCAATCAATTTGCCAAGGTGCTGCTGTCGTTTGGCATCGAGCCCGGAGACAAGGTTGGCGTCTGCCTGCCCAATATACCCCAGGTCATAATTGCCGATTTGGCTGTTTTCCGGGTGGGCGGCGTGGTGGTTCAGAACAATCCCCTCTATACCGAACGGGAGCTGGCCTATCAGTTGGACGATTCGGATTCCAGGATGGTGATCACCTTGACCCTGCTGGTTCCCCGCATGGAAAAAATCAAACCCCAAACCAAACTGGAAAAGATCATCGGCTGCCACATTCATTCTTATCTGCCATTTCCCAAAAAGCAGCTGTTTCCGTTTATAAAAAAGGATATGGTCCGCAAGATCACACCCACGGATGATGTCAAGGTGTTTGGCGATATCATCAACCAGTTTTCACCCGAGCCTGTGGAAGATAAAAGCGATTGGGATGCCATGGGTGCCATCCTCTACACCGGCGGCACCACCGGCGTCAGCAAGGGGGTCATGCAGAGCCATTCCCATTTGAGTTCCAATGCCCAACAGGCCACGGCCTGGTTCCCGGATCTGAAACCGGGCGAAGAACGACTGGTGGGCAATTTCCCGGTATTTCATACGGCCGGTTTTGCAGCGATCCAGAATTTCATTACCTGGCAGGCCTGGGAAGACATCATGGTGCCCCGGCCGGAACCGCAGATCAACATCGATATCATCAAGAAATACAAACCCACTTTCTTGCCGGGGGTGCCCACCATATTTGTGGGCTTGCTGGCTGAGCCGACATTTCGCAACATGGACCTGTCCTCCATCAAAGGCTTTTTTTCGGGTGCTGCACCGCTGGCAGCCGATACCATCACGGATCTCAAGGATCTCACCGGCGCCATGATGTGCGAGGTTTACGGCTCTACTGAAGCCGGTCCTTTTGTGACCATCACTCCCTGGGGGGGTGAGATCAAGCCCGGAACCGTGGGCATTCCGGTGGCGGATACCGATGTCAAAATTGTGGACATCGAAACCGGTGAAACGGAACTGCCAATGGGTGAAGATGGTGAGATCATCATCAAGGGACCCCAGGTGATGATGGGATACTACAAGAAGCCCGAAGCCACGGCCGAGGTGTTGAAAGACGGCTGGTTCTATACCGGTGATATCGGCCGCTTCGACGCGGACGGCTATTTGAAGATTACCGACCGCAAAAAGGATATGATCATTGCCGGCGGGTATAATATTTATCCGGTGGAGCTGGATGGGGTTTTATTCGATCATCCCAAGATTCTGGAAGCTTGTACCGTGGGGGTTAAAGACGAGTACCGGGGCGAAACCGTCAAAGCCTAGGTGGTGCCAAAGGAAGGTGAGAGCCTGACGGAAGAGGAGGTTGTCGAATTCTGCCGCGAGAAGCTGGCGGCTTACAAGGTGCCCAAGATTATCGAGTTTATCGACGAGCTGCCCAAATCGGCCGTAGGTAAAGTTTTGCGGAGGAAGCTCAAGGAGCGGGAGCAATAAACCAAAGGCTGTTAGGCTATTAAAAATATCGGTGGGAAACTAAAAGCCATTAATCCTGTAATGCCCGGTCATTTCAAATTCAAACAATAAATCTTCTTCCCGGGAACCGGAACCGATATTGTGAATGACCAAAGGTAGATTATTTCGGCCCACCCTGTCGCTGACAATCATAATTAAATGCGTCCCGCAGGGCCCGTATAATCACGTCCGTGCAGACACCTCTATCCATGGGCACGTCGCCATTGGGGTAATCTAATGCCCGATAACTGGGATCATAGATTATTGTCCTGCCAATCTGGCTGCGGGCGGCTTCAACGAATTCGATGAGGTCAGAAGAGGCCGTCTCGGCGACAACAAAGGCCACTATCAGGTATAGGAATACAACAGAACACTTTTTCATGGGGGCCAAAATCGGGATGCGGTTTACTTTTGGATATATATCCGGTGATTGGATTGTCCGCCTATTCCTCAATAATTATTTCATAGTCCACCGGTGCCGCTTTCTGCAACATGGCGCTGACACCGCAATAACGATCCTGGCTTAAATGAACCGCTTTTTCAACTTTGTCCCGGGGTATATCTTTGCCTGTTAAGCGGTAGATGAGTTTGATTTTCGTGAATACCATGGGATGCTCTTCCGACACGTCCGCATCCGCCTCAACTGAAAAATCATCCGGTTCGACCTTCATCTTTCTGAGAATGCTGATAACGTCCATGGCCGTGCAGCCCGCCAAGGCGGTGAGCGTCAATCCTTTGGGCTTCGGTCCTTTATCCTGCCCGCCAAACTGTTCGGCCGCATCGATGGGTACATCATGTCCGTCCAGTTCGCCCATAAAATGCATCTGATCTTTCAATGTGACTTTTGATTTCATTGTAATTCTCTCCTCCGGTTATCTGGTTATCAAATTGTATATTACAGGAGACGTCCCTATTTTTCCATGGTTTGCGAAAAAGTATAGATAATTTATATGTAAAGCGAATCATTAATCCAGATGAGCGGGTCGAAATTATATCATTATCAAATGGAAATAAAGCATTTTTATATGACCCCAAAGGCAATGATCTGAAGATTGAAAAAGGGAAACCTCAAACCGGTTTTCAGTTGTATTTGCAAGTGAAAGTTGGCTATCGGTTTTAATCTGGGCTGAGAGTAGAATTACGTTTGCGACTTAATTGTATTCCTCAGCTTTGAGAAAATAAGATGGATGATCCAACCCGGTGGGCGCGTAGAATTCATCGTGGGTATATTCGAATCCAAGCTGACGGAGTTTATCTTTTACCTGTTCCCTGGAAAGAGGTCCCCGGCTATCAAAAAGTTTGGTGACCTCAAAATCACCCCAGATACCATAGGCGAGATCAAGATCATCCATCGACCAGGTGCGAAAACCCAGGCGTTTGGATTTTATACTGTTTGTCAGAATAACGTTCCGATTGTGAAGGAAGGCGTATCAATGTTTTTTCAGATGGACATATCAATCCAAGCCAGGATTTGTGCCCCCCGGATTGGTGATAAAATCATGCCGACTGGTAGCAAAGTGAGGCAGGGGAACTATCACCAATCCGGGAGGGCGCTCCACTAGTGAGGCAGATTCATTGTGATATGTCCATCTGAAAAAAAATTGACACACCTTATCGTTACTTTGAATCGGAACATATTTTTGACAACAGCTATAGAAAGTAATCTGGGTTCATGGGGAGAGGTATGGGCCTTCTTGAACGGGCGTTTTTTCATTAAACGCTATCACAAAGTCATTCGCCGGACTGTCTTGGGCTGCATGCTTGGATTTTTGGCCGCCATCTATTAGGGAATCGGTGAGATTTCCCTTGCGCACATGCAGTTTTCGGGCCTTCAAGTCCATAATAATGGTTGCCACGGATCCCACTTCCCGGAGGTCGTTGTCGGATTGATAGGGTCGCCAAATGGGAAATTGAAGATCGGAGCGATCCGACAAGATTGCCATCATCTCATTAATGTTGAATTGCGTTAAGTTAGATGCATTTTCATGGGCAACCCGTAAGCGCGTCAATGAATTCATATAGGAATCATCAGATGGATTAATCGGTTTTCCTAAATAATGATTGGTGTGAACCATGAATGGGGCTTTGTTTGGCAATATAAAGGATTCATCACCTGCAAATTCAACATTACAATAGTTTCCGTCTTGATCGGCAATTAGAATGTTGCTGGCCTTGCCGGTACCTGATTTGCGAACAGCGAGTTTGGCACCTTCAAGGTTGTTCGACTCCAATATTGATCGAAGTACAATGTGAATAGGTACACCATCTAACGCTTGATTGATCCTGAGAATATTCAGGCAAGTGCCGATGCCGTGTGAATTCAATCCGATCTTGCCGATAATACCAGGCTCTGTCAGCATCTGGATTATAAGGTTTTCTGAAATCTTTATGCGTATGAGAACCACCAGGTCCTCCAGCGGACGTCCCCAATCCCAATTTTGGCCCAATAGTGCGGTCGGCTGAAAATACAGGGCAGTGCATTCATTCGCATCAATGGTGGCATCGAGGGCAAGAATTTCACTGCGCGCATTCAATGCGTAGATCCATAACGGTTCCTTGATTTTGGCGCCTGCCGCGATCCCTTCGATCTCCTCGCAGAATGCGGGATTATAGTCAGCGATGACTTTACGAAAATGTTTGGCGCGATCGAATATTTCCGCCGAAGTTTTTGCGAATATGCTTGCATAGTAGTCGATTGTGGCCTCAATCTCAGGTAATAATGTCGCGCCGTGAGCATAGCCACGCTCATCCGCTGTTCCTGATATGGTGAGTTCCGGAAATGTCATTTTTCAATCATCTGTTTTATAGTCTTTAGTTCATCAGCGGCAAGCTCAAAGTCAAAGACATCGAGGTCCTCTTGCATATGCTGTTCAGAGCTTGTTCCGGTAAGCGGGACGATACCGGATTGATTGAGAAAGCGAAAAAAGGTTTGGGCTTTGGTTTTTTGATGATGTTGGCTTATGTTTTTGATGGTTTCGCTGTTTAATATATGCGGGTTGGCTGTGAGGGTCCAAAAACTTTGATAGATGATGCCATGATGGGCACACCATTTTCGGAGGTCGCTATCATAGCCGGTTTGCTGATAGAATCGGTTTTGCACAACTGCCGGCTTTACATTGGCATCCGCATAGAGTTGCGCCAGAACTTCGGTACTGTAGCAGTTGCTGATTCCCAGCTGTCGAGCGCCACCGGTCTTTTGAATCGCTTCCATTGCCGTCCAGGCCTCCATCAATAGCGTATGTGGAAACAACGGTGAGTGCAGGACGAGAGAATCGACATAATCTGTTTGCAGATTCTTGGTCGAAACCTCAAACGACTGGGTGACCTGAGACGCTAGGGAAGCATTCCTAGCGTAGGGTACTCTTCGCGGATCCTGACCGTCAAGTGGGGTGAATTTCGTCTGAACAAAAAGGGCTTGGCGTCTGATACCATATTCGTCTAATCTTTGAAGCGCCGCCCCCACCAGCGGTTCGTCGTAGTGCTTGGGCTGGCAGGCGGTATCAATCCCCTGGAATCCATTTTGGACGGCCTTCACAACCAAATCCAAGGTACGCTCCTTTTTCCAGGCGGTGCCGTAAATGATCCATGGCATTTTCACGCCGGCTGCAGTTGTCAAAAATTTGTGTTCTTTCATTTTTTATGTCCAATGATTACGTGTTGTCTTAAAGTAAGTTAATTCATTCAGGGGGCATTTCAAGGCGGTTCAAATTGCTAATAGATTACATGGACGCTCAGTTTTTGATTTTGCACGAATGGCGATATGTTGATTTTTGGCTTGCTAGCGGACTGTTTTTCAGACACCCTGGGCAGCTATTCTTATCTCGAATGTACCCCCAGCATAGGCGGCAGTCCATCCTGCATGGCGCGATCAAGTCCGTCGGCATCGTCATACGCATTGATTGGTTCTTAGTTGCCATAAAAGGTCAGTTCTTGTAGAACTCAAGATCCGGGCCGGCGATGCGGGCCACCGCATCGATGCGCTTCTACCCTTGGGCCTGGTTCCAGTTCCATGTAAGGCGCGCTATGGCGGCATTTTGAGAAACCTGTTGCGTGCAGCCTTTCACATCACTCGGACTATCAAGGACTTGCGCCCGCTAAGATGGCCATGAAATCCCTGCGTTTGCGTCTAAATTCCAGAGGCATGTTATGCCTTGATTTCATCTATCGGCAATATTTGTTTTCCATGTCGAATAGTAAGTATAGAAATTTGTTTTATCCCGAGGTGGTAGATGATTCGATAATTACCGTAAATTAGCTCCCTAAACTGATGTTCATTAATTTCAGGGACAATCCGTCCAATTTCTGGACTCGCCCGAAGCTGGTCAACCTTTGAAAACACTTTATGAATCCAATTGTCTGCTGCTAAAGGTTTATCTTGTGAAATGTAGTCAACTATTCCCGACGCCCTTTCAACAGCAAGAGGAGACCACACTATTTTCATTTGGGGACTCGCTCCAATAATTTGGCTTTTACCTTTTGGTGGGAAATGTCCTCTCCTTTTGCCAGTTGGTTGAGAGAGGTTTGGACGTCTGAAAGAAGGTCTATTTTTTCCTGCATGGCTTCAAACTCATTTGCCGCTAAAAGTACAGCAACACCCTTACCATGCTGCGTAATTATAACCGGACGCTTGGTTTCATGGACTTGTTTGATATAAGAAGCCATGGAATTTCTGACTTCCGACATTGACCTGATGTCTTGATCGATTTTGAACTTTTGCATTTTGCACCTCTTTTGGTACTAATTTTGTACATAATAACATACATAATTAGGTGCAATCAATCGTTTTTTTTTAAGTCATAACGCAGAAATGTGCAGCGGCGGTATGCCGTATGCACCAGTCATTTGTTATAATTCCTTGACAAGGCCTCGTAGTGAATGTACCATATGTACGAATTGTACATAAAGGAGGTTAGTATGCTCAATACTGTTTCTACAGCTGAAGCCAGAAAGAGGCTTGCCGAAATCGTAAATAAAGTTGCGTATGGAAAAGAGCCGGTGGTACTGACCCGCCGGGGTGAGCGAATCGCCGCGCTCATCTCCATGGAAGAGCTTGAATTGCTTCAACTTATTGAAGATTATGTTGATATTGAGGATGCAAAACAAGCTCTTGAAGAGCCGGGCAAAAACATTCCGGCAGAGAAACTCTGGAAAGAG
>Ga0180435_10002277_pt1 | contig 19719 bp, 17 predicted proteins | sample SS_ome_3_FD_132467 | JGI IMG/M metagenome (GOLD analysis project Ga0180435, IMG submission 132467) | Hypersaline lake sediment archaeal communities from the Salton Sea, California, USA - SS_3_S_1 metaG | ecosystem: Environmental > Aquatic > Non-marine Saline and Alkaline > Hypersaline >...
AACCGGTTTCTCTCGAGCTTTGATTGCTGTTGCATCACGACTGATATGGCCAACTATCTTGTTGCCCAGTTTATCTTTGATCAACCCGTTAAGGATTTCGTTGAGTATTTGATCTTTTGAAAACTGTGTAAATGCCCGCGAGAAAGTCGATTTTGATGGAACTCGCCAGGCACTTTCAAAACCGCAAAGACGCCGTAAACTTGGACATCCTTTCAGGTAAGAGCTAACTTGAATTCCGGCAACAAAGCTTTGACACCGTAATTTACTCGGGCTGGCTTTCTGTTTTTTTCATCCCTTTAACCTTCATGGGCTCCAGCATCAATTTGACCCGCGGCGTCTTGCCGGGTTTGAGAACCTTGGCCGGTTTCAGGGTCACCCGGTGTTGCGGCAGGCCGACCGTCCCTTGCAGTTCCGATAAAACCGCCGATGCCCGGACTTCAGCCAGTTGCACCAAACGTGAATCGGCTATCTGCGATTCTGCCACCAAAGACTGAAACAATTCCTTCCACATCGCCGCCGGATCCTGAATATCCGTCGGCTCATGGCTGTCGGCGTCCTGATCAGTTGGCACCACTGGATCGGTATTTGTCTGTTGCTTTCGTTGCGCTAATTTTTCCGGACCGAAATGGTCACTATAAACCTGCTCCAGTGCCGTTTGGATGACAGGATTGCCAAAATCCAGCAGGCCCGGGTCTTCATCGGGAGCCAAAACAGTCCCCTGCCGGGATACGACTGCTTGCCTGACATTCATATCTTTGAGCGCCTGGCCATCGGCTTCGTGACTGAATCGACCCTGAACAATGAGCTTTAGATTGGGTCGCTGTTGAAGTGCGCCGGCAAGCTTAACCAATTTTTCAGCCTCAGGCGGTAGGATTTCTGCCGATCCGGCTTCAAATTCGATGGCATCGAGTGTTTCGGCATCGCCACCCAGCAGTGCTCCCAGTGCCCGAAAAGGTGCCGTGGCCAGCTTGGTGATAATATTGACAAAAGCTTTCCAAATCAAATGACCGTAGCTGAATTTGGGATCATCTAGATCACCAGACACGGGCAACCCAAGGTCAATGACGCCATCGGCATCTTCCAATATGGCAATGGCCAGGTTGAGAGGCAGGGGAACCGCATCCGGGCTTTCAACCGCTTCCCCCAACGCAATCTGTTCGACAATGACCTGATTGTCTCCCTTGAGTTTGCGGTCTTCAATATCGTATTTCAAATCCAGGGTTAACTTGCCGGAATCGATACGCCGGCCCACGAATTTTCCGGAGTACGGTGTTAGGCGCGTCATCTCCAGATTTTGAAACAGTACAGCCATGTCGGTATAGGCACCGGGATCAAAGAAGTTGATTTCCCCTTCGATCTTGGACAGGCCATAATCGTTTACCCGGCCATTCAACTGGACCTGGGCCCGGGCGCCCGGTTGGGAGGACACGCCGATAATGGAACCCGCCAGCTGATGGATGCGGGTAGCAAACTGCGGAACCAGGCTGTAGTCAGCGAAAAACAAGCCCCCGTTCTCAAATCGGAGTTTATGAATGGCTATCGGAAAGGCTTCGTTTTCCGCTGATTTGGAATCTGTTTCGGCTTTCCCGGATTCTTTTGTAGGATCCGGTGTCGTTGTTCCCGGATCCTTCCCGGACGCATCCACGGATGCAGGTGCCGCGCCCGGGTCTTGCTTAAAAATCTGCGTAAAATTCACCGAACCGTCCTCAAATATGATAAACTGCCCATCCAAGCCAGATAATTTCAAATCGCTGATTTCGAGCAGGTCCGGTTCCAGTTGAAATTGAAGATCCTGGGTCACAAATTGGTTCCAGCCCAGTAAGGTCTCATCAGAATCGGATGGCAAAATCCGGAGCGCGGAAACATCAACACCGCCGGTGTAGGATACTGTCGCCGGGCCGGCTTCAGCCTGATATCCAAATTCTCCCCGTGTCGAAATCGTTCCCGAGGTCAAACGCAGGTCGGCATGCGGCTTGATATAGGATGCAAAAGGGCTTAGTGACAACGCCTGAATATCGATATCAGCTTGCACGGCGGGCTTGATCGGATCAATACGGCCGGCCAGTTCTACCCGCCCGCCTGCCTGAAGATCAAAAGACAATCCAACCGGCATTTGAGATGCACCGTCAATATTTTCGGCAGTAAGCCGCAGGTTATCCACCTGAAGAATCGTGCCGTCCGCTTTGACGGTTTTGTCGCTGAATGCGATCTTAAAGCCAGCCAGCTCGGCTGATTGAACGGCATAATTGAAAGCAGCCGTTTCGTTTACGTCAGCTTGCCCGGTCTCACCTTGCGGCTGCCGTTCCGGTTGCGTGTCCGGTCGATCCGCCGCCTGATTTTTTGCCTGGCTTTCAGGTGGCACAAATAGCGAAACCAGATTGAGTTTGCCACCGGTTTCCCGAATCAGCTGGATATTGCCGTCCTGGATGGAGACATGCTTAATGAGCAATGCCTGAGGGGCGAAATCAAACGCAGCGCCAGTCACCTGTATTGTCTTAATGCCGATTTCGGGTTCCGGGCTCTCCGGATTTCGCAGGGTAATGTCGTTCAGTGCCAGGGAGCCGTTATTTACCTGCAGCGCCGTTCCGGATGAGCCGGCCTGCAATCCGAATTTGAAGCTGCATGCGAGATCGGCCACATCCGCAAACAGCTGGGGAGAACGACTGGTGTCCTTAAATTGAAAGTGAACATCCCCCAGGGCTACTTCTGCCACGTGTACCTGCCAGGAGCGCTCTGGCTCATCAACAGGCGGAAACTTGGGTGAGGACGATTTTGGCGCGGTTTCCGCCGCCACCGCCTGCGGTGTAGATTCTGCCGTAATCGGCTGGGAATCGGACGCCTGGGGAGCCGCCGATATCCGATTCCAGTTCAGGTCACCCGTCTCATTAATGATAACCGAAGTTTCCACGCCGGCAAATTGGATGGATTCGACGTCTATGATTTGTTGGATGATATCCACCCGGGGTGCGTCGATATTAAAATCTGTCAGTTCCAAAAGCGGTGTTTCATCTCCCGACAGCGTCAACGACAGCTCCGCCAGATTCAAGGCCAGGTTCGAAAGGTAAACAGACGGCTCCGACTGCCCCAGGTCAATTTTATAATCGCTTTCGATACTGATGCGTCCCTTGGGTTCCGCCAGCGTGACGGCATCCCGAAAGAACTGCCAAAGCGTGGCCATTTTGATATCACTGAATCCAAGTCGACCCGCGGAACTGAACGGATGCAGACTGATTCCACCGGTCCAATGAAACGATTCCTGATCTTGCGTGGTGGCGACCAGGCTGTATGGTCCTTCGCGGTCCGGCAGGGTGGAGATGTCCTTCAATTCAATATTGAGCGGACGAATGGCCACCTTTGCCGGAATCGACTGGCGTTGATCCATGAAATCGATCTCACCCGCAACAATCTGGATGTGCTCAAAAATCATCCGCAAGGGCGCCGCGTCTTTTTCTGCCGGTGCTGTTGATGGTTCGGCATTTTGTTCGGATGACGCTGTGTCTTCTGCTGGCGATGCGGCAGACGGACCGCTTCCGTGATCGGGTGCCGTCTCCGGCTGGAGCCGAGCCAAATTCAGGAAACCGTCCGGGTCGATAACGATATTAATCTGCGGCCGGTCCAAACGCACTGTTTTGAAAACCAAAGCCCAACGGAACAGACTGATCAGCTCGAAATCAATATAAACCTGGTTGAAACCGGCTATCAAAGCGCCATCCTGCTCGTAAAGCCCGACATCGTCTGCCTGAAATTGAAACAGGAAAGGATTCAATTTTACCATACCCAAACGGAGTTCGCGTTGCATTTTCTCCGCCACCTGGTTCGGGCCTATTCGACCGACCAAATAGGGCACCAACCAGAATCCGACCACAGTGTAAAGAACCAGGATTGTAATGGCTGCGATCACGAGCTTGTTATTGAATATTTTTTTTAATGTTGTCATAGTGATACCAAGTTACAGGGATCGTGTGAACAGCGGTAATTAAGACAAGGTCGATACGATGCGAGCCTGGGAAATTTATTAATAAATAGACGGAATGTCAAATAATAGCGTATCATCCCGTAAAAGCGACCGTTCATTGCAGTATTGATATTACCTGAAAGTGAAAGCGTAAATTAAAAATTAGGAATCAACGATGAAAAAGCGTTGCACCTGGTCCGGGAAAGACCCCTTGATGATAGCCTACCATGACAAGGAATGGGGGGTGCCCCGCCATGACGACAACCAGCTATTTGAATTCCTTTGCCTGGAGGGCGCTCAGGCCGGTTTAAGCTGGTCCACGATTCTCAACAAACGCGAAGCCTATCGTCAGGCCTTTGACCAATTTAATCCCAAGCTGGTGGCCGGATACGACGAAAATAAGATCCAGAGTTTACTCAAGAACAAAGGCATTGTTCGCAATAAACTCAAAGTCAGGGCGTTTGTTTCCAATGCCCGGCAGTTCCTTGAAATCCAATCAGAATTTGGGAGCTTTGATCATTACATCTGGCAGTTCGTAAACCATCACCCCTTCCAAAATCGATGGCAGCGTCTGGACCAGATTCCCGCCATCAGTCCTGAGTCCGGAGCCCTGAGTACGGACATGCGAAAAAAAGGTTTTACCTTTGTGGGTCCCACCATTTGCTATGCCTTGATGCAGGCCATCGGTATGGTAAACGATCACACCGTGGATTGTTTTCGATACCGCGAGATAGCTCGTTTGTCAGAATAACAGGTCGAAATCGGTATCGAAATTGATTATACAAGTTGAATGCATTCGGCACGACTGGACCAGCTGACAAGGATATCAGTGACGCGATTGATTCCCTCAAATTAAGCGCCATGGGAAATCAAATTTAACTTGAAAAATAGACATCGTCATATTATGATCGTGCAATTAAATCAGACAGAAGTCTGAATAAACGCATTTCATGCATGTATGCAAGGTGACGTTGTCATCGAATCGTTACATATAGTTACGGTTGATCGGCTCGTAAAAAGTCCGATAATTGGCACTATTCAGATTTTACTCTCAATAATTTCAACAAGTTAACTAGTCGAAATTTGAGAATTCTGACTTTTTACGAGCAGATCAAGGTTATCAATCCAAAAACTTGATATCGTTAATATGGCAACCACGAAGGTTCCCCTTCGTGGTTTTATTATTTTAAATGAGGTAAGATGCATATTTCTGAAGGGGTCCTAAATGCCCCGGTGCTGATAACCGGCGCTGGACTGGCGTTGGCTGGTACGGCCATCGGTTTGAAACAGATGGACTATGACCGGGTGGCGCATGTGGGTGTGATGTCGGCAGCCTTTTTTGTTACATCCCTGATACACTTTAATATCGGTCCGGCCAGCACACACCTGATTCTCAATGGTCTTATCGGCCTGGTGCTCGGGTGGGCTGTTTTTCCGGCTATTCTGGTGGCCCTAATCCTACAGGCCGTATTTTTTCAGTTTGGCGGCCTCACAACCCTGGGGGTCAATACACTGATCATGGCACTCCCGGCAGTGGCTTGTTACTATGTTTTTGGAAAAATGCTGCAAAGATCAGATTTCCGGTTAATGCTGGCTGCTTTTGGGTGTGGCGCTTTATCGGTTCTGGGATCCACGCTGATGTTAGGCGCCGCCCTGGTTCTGGCCGAAGAAAATTTTTGGACTGTTTCAGGCATCATCATTGCGGCGAATATTCCGGTGATGATTATCGAGGGGATTGTGACCGCGTTTTGTGTTGCCTTCATAAAGAAGGTCAGTCCGGAAATATTAATGAATTCGTAAAAAGACAAATTCATCCGGTTTTAGGTTTTAAGTATTCGGTTTTAGGTCGGTCGTACGCTGCATGTTGAGGGCGTTTTGCAACTTAAAACTTAACACTTAAAACTCATGTAATAAGGACTAAGACAATGAAATCATACTGTAAAAACATAAACCATCAAATGGCAGTACTTGGCATCTTGCTGCTGACCATTATGGTATTCTCTCCCGACGCCCATGCCCATAAAGCCACTATTTTTGCCTGGGTTCAGGGGAATACCATCCATACGCAAAGTAAAATGATGGGCGGTAAACGACCCAATCAGGCCCTGGTGGACGTTTTTGACGCAAACGGTTCGTTGCTGTTACAGGGCAAAACCGATGACCAGGGACAATTCAGCTTTCCAGCTCCTCAAAAATCTTATCTGAAAATTGTGCTTAACGCCGGCGCAGGGCATCGCGCTGTCTGGACACTCACACCGCATGACTTTATGGCGGAGACGACTGAAGGCGTTCCGGATCAATCCCATGAAGACGCTGTTCCGGGTCACGCATTGCAAGCGAACCCATCAAACAAGAACCTAAGCCCGGCGGCACCTGACTTGCTGACGCAGGATGAAATTGCCGTCCTGGTGGCATCCATCCTGGATCAAAAATTAACACCTGTCATGGCCAAACTGACCGACATGGATCAAAAGCAAATCCAATTATCTGACATCATTGCCGGGCTTGGATACATTATGGGTCTGGTGGGCCTGGCCACTTATATGCACTATCGCCGCAAAATGAGAGATAAAGGCATATGATACCGGAAAGTTTTGCCCAGGGTGATTCCCTGATTCACACGATTGACCCCCGGCTTAAAATCATCTCGGCCCTGCTCTATTCATTGGTAATCGCCCTTTCCAGCAGCATCACCATCTTATTCGCCGGTCTCGCTATTTCATCGGGTTTGGTGCTAGCGGCCCGTCTGCCCATAATCGAGGTGCTCAAGCGCTTATCCGTTTTGATCGGTTTTCTTGTATTAATTTGGTTGCTGATGCCCCTGACCTATCCCGGAGAAACAATCCGCGGCTTCAGCATCATCAAACTCAGCCTTCCGGGCCTTATCCTGGCATTACAGATCAGTCTAAAATCCACTGCAATTCTATTGGCCATGATGGCCCTTACGGCAACGATGCCCCTGGGCACACTGGGACACGCCCTCAGAAAACTGGGGCTTCCCATAAAGCTGGTTTACCTGCTTATGATTACCTACAGGTATCTGTTCGTTTTCGAACAAGCGTATCAACGCCTGCTACGCGCGGCACGTGTGCGCGGATTCACACCTGGCACCAACCTGCACTCCTATCGCACCTATGCTTATTTGATCGGCATGCTAGTGGTACAAGCCTGGTCGCGTGCCAACCGGGTGTCCAATGCCATGAAATGCCGCGGATTCAATGGAAAATTCTATTCGCTCCTGGATTTCCAGCCGAATCCAAAAGATTGGTACTTCGGACTGCTTATGTCCTTTATCATTGTAACGCTTGCAACGATGGAATTATGGAATCATCTAGACATCTCATAAAACTGCGCAACATCTCCTACCAGTACCCTGGTGGTAAAACCGTGTTGGATCAGCTCGATTTTACACTTACCCAGGGGGATCGAATCGGGCTGGTGGCCCCAAATGGCAGCGGCAAAACAACCTTGCTGCATGTCATCATGGGTTTATTAAAAGCGTCATCCGGTACAATTGAAATCTTTGGTAAAGAGCGGCGTCATGAAAACGACTTTGCCGAGGTCCGTCGTCGAATCGGGCTGCTTTTCCAAGACGCGGATGATCAGCTTTTTTCCCCCACCGTTATCGAAGATGTGGCATTCGGCCCTTTGAATTTAGGCAAATCAAAGCAGGAGGCCCTGGCCATATCCAGGCATACACTTGATTTCCTGGGCTTAACCGGCTTTGAAAACCGCATTACCTACAAACTATCCGGTGGTGAAAAACGTCTGGTATCCCTGGCTGCGGTATTGGCCATGCAACCCAGAGTTCTGCTGTTGGATGAGCCCAGCAATGCCCTGGACAGTGCCATGAAAGCGCGACTGATCCGCATCCTGCAGAAACTGGAGCTAACCTATATACTTATTTCGCATGAATTCGATCTCCTATCGCAAACAGCCGATCAGTTTCATACCATGGCGAACGGCAAGATTTTCAAGGATGAACACGAGCAGGTGCATACACACCAGCATGCACATATCGTGGGCAAACAGCCCCATAAACATCTTTAGCTTTTTGGGTGAATAGGTTATAGGCTGTAGGCAACTCAGAATATTGGGTTTATTGGGTTTATTGGGTTAGAAGAAAACGTAATTAAGTTAAATTGCAGAATGCAGACCGCGACGCAATAAAGGCAACAAGCGAAGTACGCTGAAAACGAGGTATCAAATGAACGATTTAATCGACGATATTTGCCGGGTTCTTGATCAGGACCGGCCACTTGTATTGGCGACCGTCCTGTCGCACCAGGGTTCCACGCCACGCGGGACTGGTTCGCGTATGTTGATTCTTCCCGGCGGCGAAATCATCGGCACCATCGGGGGTGGGTCCATGGAAGCCGATGTCATGCAACGGGCGGCAGCGCTTTTTGATACCCGGGTGTCGGAGATCCGTGCTTATGATCTGACCGCCCAGCCAGGTCTGGATAAATTAGATGTCATTTGCGGCGGACAAATGCAGATCCTAATCGAGTATATTCCCGCCGGCAATGAAACCAAACTGTTTTTCAAACAACTTCAGACAACCCTGCGACAAGGTGACGCCTGCGTTGTGATTGCGTCCGTTCAGCGAACAAAAAATCAGATTCGTATGGGGCAACGGCAAGTCATACACGCCCAAGAGACATTGCCACGGGCTGGGCGCTATCCCATTGCGCATGTGGAGGCGTTGATTTCACAAAATCGGGATCCGCAAATCCCCGTCCTGAAAGAAGTTGGAGAACAGACCTACCTCATCGAGCCCCATGGGATTGCCCAATCTGTTTTTATTTTTGGTGCCGGCCATGTGGCCAAGTATGTGGCGGCTATATGCAAAATGGTTCATTTTAGAACCATTGTTTTGGATGACCGTGACGAATTTGCCAATAGCAGCCGGTTTCCCGCTGCTGATCAGATTATCGTATTGGATAACTTTGAAAATGTCATCGAAACCTTGTCCATTGATATAAACAGTTACATTGTGATCGTTACCCGGGGGCACCGTCATGACCAGACCGTTTTGTCTCAGGCGCTGCAAACCGGGGCTGGCTATATCGGTATGATCGGCAGTCGCAAAAAACGGGATGCCATCTATGCCAACCTGTTCAATGACGGTTTTACCCAACAGGATATCAATCGCGTGCACAGCCCAATCGGCCTTGAAATTGCCGCCGAAACCCCGGAGGAAATTGCCGTGAGCATTGCGGCGGAGATGATTGCGGAGAAAGCGAAAGTTCAGGCTGTAAGCTGAAGACTATTCGGTGATAGGCTATAGGCAGCTTAAGGCTTATACCTCAGAGCTTATTGCTGTTTTACCGTTTATGGCAAAGCAAACGTTGAATGAGGATTAATTCCCTATGAAATTTGGTAGAACCGATAAGGAAGCACCCTACCGCATTACCGCCGTGCTCTTTGATTTTGACGGTACGCTCACCCATCCGGAGGCATTGGATTTCGCCGTAATAAAAAAAGAATTGGGCTGCCCCCCGGATAAGCCTGTCCTCGAATATATTGAAAGCCAAGCTGACGCACAGGTAAAAGCCCGATACACTGAAGCCCTGGATCGCTTTGAAAGCCAGGGGGCTTCAGATTCAAAGCCGAACCCCGGCGCAGAAGATCTGATCCATATGATCCAATCGCAGGGAATTCCCCTGGGACTTATTACCCGCAACAGTATGATATCCGTTCAGACAGCTCTTACCAATTTTGACAACCTGAATCTGGCTGATTTCGATCTGGTGATCACGCGTGACGATCCGGTGGCGCCAAAACCGGATCCGGACGGTATTTTACTGGCCGCCCGAAAACTCCATGTGAAACCGCAGCACGTGTTGATGGTTGGTGATTATGTCTTTGACATCCAGGCCGGCCAGAATGCCGGTACCCTGACAGCGCTGCTGCATGTGGATCCGCGGGTAGACCTGAATGATGTATATCCCGATTTTGTGGTTTCCCGACTGAGTGAATTACAGCCTATTATCCAGATGGGGGCTCCGCTTCCCCAGGGCAAACTGCCCAATAACCTCCTGGCAGAATTCTTAAACGGCTTTTCATTTGAAGATCCGGACTTACTCATCAAGGCCGGCGTGGGTGAAGATATCGCTGCCGCCGACATCCAAAACGAAGAGGTCCTGATTCTGAAATCAGATCCCATCACCTTTGCCACCGATGCCATCGGCAATTATGCCGTACTGGTGAATGCCAACGACATCGCCACCTGCGGCGCCGACCCGCGCTGGCTGCTGACGACGCTACTATTTCCCAATCAAACCAGCGGTTCGGAGATCCAACATACCATGCGGGGTCTCAATCGCGTTGCGCTTCAATACGGCATCACCCTCTGCGGCGGACATACCGAAATCACGGATGCGGTTACACGCCCGGTGGTGGTGGGATCTTTGGTTGGCACCGTCGCCAAAAATTCCCTGGTGGACAAAAAATCCATGCAGGCCGGCGATAAGATCCTGTTTACCAAATCTGTGGCTGTAGAGGGCACCGCCATCATCGCCCGCGAAATGGCAGACAAACTGCTCTCTATGGGTTTCAGCCATACGGAAGTTGAGACCAGCAGACATTTTCTGGATCACATCAGCATTTTGGAGGAGGCCCGCGTCGCCCGGGACGTGGGCGGGGTGACGGCCATGCATGATGTCACCGAAGGAGGCTTGGCTACAGCGGTCAGTGAATTGAGCATCGCCGGTCACCACCGGCTACGTATCCATGTGAACAGAATCCCCATATTTCCTCAGACCCAGCGAATCTGTGATGGTCTGGGAATCTCCCCCCTGGGATTGATCGGATCCGGCAGTCTTTTAATCTGTTGCCGTTCAGAGGTCAAAGATGACATGCTGGCCACCATCCGGGACGCCGGCATCGACGTGACCTGTATCGGTGACGTGTTGGATCCCGGTGAAGGCGTTGAAGCTGTGGATGAATCCCGGTCAGTTGCATGGCCTGAGTTTGCAGTGGACGAACTGGCGCGTCTATTTTCTGGATAGACCCGGCTATAAACAGATTTCAGTTCCACCAACAAACCATCTGTGCGGGAGCGCCCAATCAGGACTACTTTTTCATCTGGCTCTCGACGCCGATGGCCGCTTCCACGCCAAGCACAAAAGCAATCCCGGTACCGGGTTCGTGAAATCGCCCGGCTTCGTGAATGGCCGACAGCACCGGTTTAACACCCTCCTCACTGACCAGAAACAGGATCACCTCAGTGCGAATGTCGAGGCTCAACCCAAAAAAAGTCTTGGCTTCTCTCGCACCGGTACCGGATGCGTCGATGATGGTAGCCCCTGTTGCGCCGGCGCCTTTCGCCGACTCAACGACCTTGTCGGTGAGATCCGGTTTGACCATGGCTACGATGCATTTAAAGGCCACTGTTGTCCTCCTGTGTGAATCGATGTCCGAAATATTCAACAATCATGGTGCATGTCCACTGGACATTGCCACGCGTTATCATTTGGCGGTGTGATTTCACTGGATTTATCAGACCCTCATCATGAACAGTCATTGCATACGCCCTTTTCTGCGTGCCACCAGCTGGGCAATCTGTGCGTAGCCGAGCACGCTGATAATTGGAAATAGGCTGGCGAAGGCAATTAAGCCAAAGCCGTCCAGAACCGGACTGCGGCCCGGTACGCTGGAGGCGATGCCCAAACCCAGGGCGGTCACCAGCGGAACCGTAACCGTGGAAGTGGTGACGCCACCCGAATCATAGGCCAGTGGAACAATGAACTTCGGTGCCAGAACAGTTTGCATGGCTACCATGGCATAACCAACAAGAATATAAATATAGAGCGGTGTGCCGGTGACAATCCGGAAAGTGCCCAGAGAGATGCCCACGGCGACACCCAAGGCCACGGCCACACGCAAGCCCATGGCCGAAACCGTTCGTTTGGACGCCTCCTGGGCTTTGTTGGCCACGGCAATGAGCGAGGGCTCAGCGATGGTGGTGGAAAATCCCACCATAAAGGCAAAGAGGTACACCCACCCGTAAGCCGTCCAGGAGGCCGCGCTGCCACCGGCGACATTTTCCGTGAGCATCGCGGCCATGCTTTGTCCCACGGGAAAGAGTGCCAGATCGAGCCCACCCAAGAAACAAGCCATCCCAACGAGGACCAGAAAAAAACCGAAAACGATGCGACCGGGACGGGGGAGCGGCTGGCGAAGTACCACCATCTGGAAAAAGACCAACAGTGCCAGCACCGGCACCACGTCTTTGGCGGTGGCGAGAAGCAGTTTGACCGGATTGAATAAAATTTCCATGGTATTGTTACCTCCCGATGCGCCGGGTGGCCTTTTCAAGGGCGCTATATGCCCGTATTTCGAAAGCGTATTCGGTCCGCAACCATCAGTGCACGACCAGACCAAAAATCATAACAAAAATCATCGGTGTCAGGGATGCCAAAGCGATGAGGCCGAATCCATCCATTAGAGGGTCCCGACCACGGATGGTTCGGGCGAGCCCCACCCCCAAAGCGGTAACAAGGGGCACGGTCACTGTCGAGGTCGTCACCCCACCGAGATCATAGGCTAGACCGACAATCTCTTTGGGGGCGAAAAGCGTCATCAGCATGACCAGACCGTAGCCGCTTAAAATGAAATACGGCAAGGGCCATCCACGGAGGATTCGCAATACGCCGATTACGATGGCCACACCCACTGAGACAGCCACCGTCAAGCGCACGCCCAGTGCGTATGCCTTAATGGATTCATGGGTGTCGGGGATGAGTCCGGCCTCCGAGACGGCGCGCGCACCCTCGCGGGTGATGGCGATCAGCGCCGGTTCGGCCACCGTGGTGCCCGACCCCAATAAAAAGGAAAATACCAGCAACCAGAGGAGACTTCCTTTTCGGGCAAACTCTTCAGCCAACGCCTCGCCCAAAGGAAAAAGGCCCATGTCCAACCCGACAACAAAGAGCGTAAGCCCCAGAACAACCAGAACAAGTCCCGTTGCGATGGAAAAAAACTCTGGAAAGGGCTGACGCAGAATCATCACCTGGAACGCAGCGATAACAATCACAATCGGCGCAAGGTCGCGGCAGGATCCCAGGAGAGCCTTGCCCAGAGAACTTCCGGCCTGCCTCAGCATTAACATCGGCATGTTGATTCCCTGCATTTAAAATACCCTATTGGATCCGGTTGCCGGCCCTGAAACGGCAACGAACGATCCCACAGTTGCATACTGAAATTCATCAGATCAGCAATAAATCATAATTCAAACGCGATAGCATTATCATATGGATTTACTCGTTCGTAATTTCAAATTCACTTGACTTCTTTTTTGGGCTTTGGGGCGCATCAACATCGCTTCCGTTTTCGACAAATAGATGCACATCGCGCTGCGGAAATGCAATCACGATACCGCGTTGCTTAAACAACCGATCGATTTCAAACCGAATGGCCGTTTCCACAATCAGCATGTTGTCGATGTCTGTCCAGATGCGCAACCGAAAAACCAATGAGCTGTCCCCAAAGTCTTTGAAGAGGACATCCGGTTTGGGATTTTTAAGTACTTTGGGGGTGCCGGTCGCAATCTCAAGCAGCGTTTTACGCACCAGATTAATATCCGAGCCGTAGGCCACACCCACATCAATCTGTCTTCTCAAACGTTTATCTTTAAAACTCCAATTGGTAACCTGTGAGCTGATGAATTCGGAATTGGGGATTATGAGGGAGGCATTGTTGTAGGTTTGGACCACAGTCGCACGGACGTTGATTTTTTTAACCGTAGCCCAGGTGCCGTTGATCTCCACATCGTCTCCGACTTGGATAGGGCGCTCAAACAACAAAATGATGCCGCTGATAAAATTGTTAAATATGTTCTGTAAACCAAAACCGAGCCCAATACCCAAAGCCCCAAAGGCCAACGCAAGTGTTGTCGTTCCGAAACCAAAGACATGCAAGGATATCAGAATCCCGAAAACCCATAAGGTGTAGACAGTTATGGTCACGATCGAATCCTGAAGACCGGTATCCATACCGCTCTCGGCCAGCACCTTCTCACTTAACACAGACCGCCAGACTTTTGTCAGCATTTGGGTCAGGATGATGATGATAAAAGCGAAAACAAGATTGATGAGGCTGAAGCTAATTTTTCCAATTGTAATTGGGTAGTTGAGCCAATGAAACGAATTGATGATGACGGCCTGTTTGCCTCCCCAAGTAAAGATAAGCAATAACAAAATGGCTACCAGCCAAATGATCCATGCGACCTGCAGCAGCAGCCACCAGAAAGGTTGACGCGATTTCTGCGATTCATTTACGCCAGCAGCGCCATTGTGTTTTAATTGCATACGCCATTCCTGAAGGCTAAAAAATCCGAGAATCGCCCACAATAGAATGATGGCCGTAATCCCCCAGTTGGTAAGCCAATACACAGACAGCGATGGGTAACCGACCACATCCAGTACCATACCAGCACCGATGACGGCATAGGACCAGCCGGATACCAGCGGCAACAGACTCACCGGTTTTGGCTTGCCATGCTGCTGTGCCATTGCCTTCCGGGCCCACACTTTGCGGCAGAATCGTACCAACCAGATGAACAAATAGAGTTCAGATAGAAACCGTAAGATAAAAAGAAAAACTGTTTCACTGTTTGACAGCCATGCAACTGCGACATACAAAATGACGACATACCGAATCACATGGCATGCCCTAATGACCTTCGATATCTCCTGGTTGTCCAGCCAATCCTTATTTTTTAAATAATTGGCAGTAAAATCTTTACCCCAGCGGGTTAACAGAATTACCAGCAGTATTTTGAAAACACCTTGGTAAAACGGTGCTGTGATAAACACAATGTTACTGTATAGAAAAATGCTTGCGAGAAGCGTTGTACCAGCCAAAAGCACCGAGCCATGTATGAGCTCAAGCGCTGCACGGGTATTGGACGCCTCGCCAATGTCGCTTCGGTCCAAAAATTTGTTCAGATAGCGACGAAATTTGATCAGAAAATATTGAAGAATGCCCCAAATAATCAAAAAGGTAAAAACATAGGCACGTGCCGGTTTCCAATCGAACCGCAAGGCATTTACCCAACTCTCTTTAACCGCGAATCCAACCAGTTGTTGCTTTAGCTGATCTAACTCGATTTTAATTTGGGATACAGACAGGGAAGCCAGGGGCATTCTTTTACGTTCTAAATACTGCTGTTTTTTTCTTGATTTGATTCGTTCGTTTAAACGAGAAGACAGATCATTCAGGGATGTACCGACGGCGCCAAGATCCGCCAGGTAGTCGGATTGAACTTGTTTGGTCTTTTCTAGAATGTCTCTCTTTTTCTTCAGAATAGCCAATAAGGCGTTTAATCCCTGCTCCATGGACTTTATATCTGTGATTGGGGCCTTTGCAGTCGAAATTTCCTTTAACTGACCGCTGCTGATTTCGATACGGTCATTGGTTTGTTGCAACGCGGAAAGCAATCTATCCTGGTTCTGGACGTATTCCTTGATACGAGCAGAAACGTTTGTCGAGGCGGCTTGATTGTCACCCAAGGCCTTTTCTAAACCTCTGGTTTCCACATCAGGAAGTAATAGCAAGTTCCCATGTACCGACAGTAAAAAATTATACGTCTGGAGCTCGGTCTCGATAATCGCTTTAATGGCCTGAGTACGGGTCAATTCCTGCTTGAATTCAAGCAAACTTTCATTTTCAGCCTGTATGGCACTCTCGATGGAGCTACGTATTTCTCCATAATCAGGCTCAATCTCGGTACTGTTTTCTTGGGCAAAAGCGAGTCCCGAAAGAAAAAAGAGGCAAGCTAACCAAAGAGATCGGTTTAGCAATAAAAGATTTTTGAAATGCATTCGTTTTATCAATGTGATTCCTCACCGCCGTCCTGCAAATTTACCGTCTGTCAGAGATATGTTCCGAAATGAATAGATTAGCATCGAGACGCAACGATTGCAAATGTCAATTATTACTGAGGCCTATACCGTGTGTCAGAATAAGGTTCCGATTGTGAAGGATCGGCCCCCATTGGCAACCGGCTTCGAAGTCATTTGTCTTAATCTGAATTTTGTATTTCTCTACCACGGGAAGTAAAAGAAATGCCTTGTCCTGATCGTGTGCCAATCATTATCGATTCCAGTATTGGTGGATTAACCGGCTTTTGCGCCTTCCATTCGACCATGAAATTGGCGCCCGACCCGCCACTCTTATCGCTTTCCGGTACCACATAGCGTAACGACTCCAGCGGTTTTAAAATGACCGGATCTTTAACATATCTTTTTAGCAGCTGTCCTTGCGTTTCATAGTAATCGGCGATGCGTATTTCGATGGACTGCCTTGGGTCAATGTTGCGGATACTTAATGTCACGGTCAACAAAAAAGGCCTCTCCCGATCACCGCTATAAATATGTGAATAGGCAGGCACATAAACACGTTGACCGGTTAACAGCTCAATGCCACTTTCAGCCGTCCATGACAATGTGGGTACAAGCAAAAAAACGCTGGATAAAATAATGAAACAAATTAATTTTTTTCCCATATGCAAACTCCTATTTTTTCAATTCTTCAAAACCTATCAACGCCAACTTTTTTGGATTCTGCCAATGTGATCTTTATCTGAGCATTATTTCGACCAGAATTCAATCCTATTCCTTTCTGGGTCATAGTTGTAAAACGTTTTGGATTCCCAAATATCTACGACAACTGTCGTATCAGTTTCGAACCGGTCATCTCAGCACTTATATCGATGATTTTGGTCCGCGCATATCAGATAGGATGCTGTGCACCATTCCGACAAAGGTAATGGCCCATGCCGTCATGGCCACATAAACGAATACCTTGGGAATGGTGGCAATCAGGGGCGCGGCAGTCACTTCAGCCAGGCGGTGGGTGCAGACCGTGTACATACCAAGCGGAAAAACTGCGCCCCAGAACAGCGGGCTATATTGCAAAGGGAAGCGGCGGTATCCGTGACGCCATACGCCCAGAATAACAAGCATTGGAATCCACCATGTCGCCGTGGCCCAAAAGAAAAATGTGAATCCCTTCAGAAAGGGTGTCAGTTCAATCAAAAACGGAGATGACACTGCATTGGCGATCAGCCCGGTGCCGCTCAGTGTAGTGATGGCCACGGCGCCCATGTTGATCCAATATGGCGGGGTCAGGTCTTGGGGGGAAAAATGAAAAAATAAATAGCGATAGAAAATTAGTGAAATAATCCAAATATAGAGCATCCCGCCGAACAACCAGGTAATAAATGCCAAAAACAGCAAGGGATCACGGTTAGATTGTAGAAATGGCGCGATAGTCGAACTCAGCACACTAACGGCCTGGGTGGCAACAATCGCCAGCAGCCAGCCACCATTAATACCTTCGGCAATCGTGGGCTTGTTTTCCTTGGTGATCAGACCGGTGAACAATCCGTAAATAAGGCAGAGCCACAAAACAATGGTGATACCCCACAAAACCGCCGCGAATGTAAAGCAGCCCGTAAGCAAGAGCGTCTGACTGCCTAGAACACCAGAAGCGGCCACGGACGTAAAGAAGCCCATGCCCAGTGTGTGGTCGCGAAAGTCGTCTCGAAAACGTCGCGTGAAAAAGATAATTCGCGCGACATACATGATCCATAAGATGACATAAGCGGCCACATTGAATATAAAAAGAATCGTGGCGATCAGATCCAGCCCCTGGTGATAGGCAGCAATCGAGATAATGCCTGTGGACATCACAAGGGCGAAATACGCTGGATTCAGGTCTTCAAGCTTATTTACCAACATTGGCATGAGCCACTCCTTATTATGGCCTTTTCATAATTACCCCACGCGGCGCCGGAACACGATCAAAGGCCGGAAAAAATAAAATAGCGGCGCACTCCAGATGTGCACCAGACGACTGAAAGGCGAAAATCCGAGTAGGGCCCAAGCGGCGATCACATGGATTTTGTAGCTGAGGGGAACCGCTTTCATCAGCGTGGCATCGGGCGTAAATGTAACAATCCCTCGGATCCAGGGTGCAACCGAGTACAGCACGTTGTAATGTCCAAACAACACGTTATAAAGCCCGGCACCGATAACCAGGATCAGCGCACCGATGGTAAACGTGTCGTTGAGACGGGAGACGGTTTGCACACGAGGGTGGGTTAGTCGCCGCTTCAACAGTAGCACCGCGCCGGCAAAAGCCGCTATCCCAACAGCCAAACCGCTCCAGTAGGCAATCTCCATGTGGGCATGGCTGTCGATACCAAAGCGGTCCATGACGCGCTGCGGTATGAGCAGACCGCCGGCATGACCCAGAAAGGTGAACACAATACCCCAGTGGAAGAGAACCGACCCGGCCCAAAGGGCTTTTTTCTCCAGGAACTCACTGGATCGGGCGTTCCACCCGTAGCGGTCGGTGACGTAGCGGTAAGCGTGCCCGACCACGAAGATGCTGAGGCATACGTACGGAAAAACGGTGAATATAAGTGTATAACCCAGGTCCATGGGATCTCCTCCTATAGGTTACTGATTTACTTCTTGCGGATCATCGCCGTCGTCGACCGATGCACAACGTTCGACTGCCATGTTGACGATCGGCTTCAACAGGGCCGCATAGATCGGTTCCTTTTTGTCCAACCGTTCAACCAGGGGCTGCATGCCGCGCAAACACTGCCAAACCGGTATGGTTTGCTCCGGTTGTGGACAGACTGAAAGAAATTCCAACATCAAGGGCAGATAATCCGGCAACTCGCCAGTAATGCGCTGCCACCCTGCCTGCTCATAGTTGTTCTGCAAATGTGCCATCGCAGCCGCCCGTTTTTCGTTATCACCATACGCATGGTAGGTCACGTTCAGGGTCATTGCGGGGTCCATGTCGAATACGGCCGTATATCTCTCCTGAAGGTCAATCAAGGTATGGGTTTGCACTTCGTTGATATATGCTTGGATGGCTGCTTTGATTTCCACTGGGCTTAAATGGGCGGCGACAGTAGCAATCTCATCCAAGTTGTTTACCAGGTCGTCGTCGGGATAGTGTAACAACACCGAAAGTACGTGCAACGAATCCGCTTTGCGATTGATCATCTTCAGGCCTTTCTTTGTGTCTCCAGTCAAACGGCATCGCCAAAGCCATAACGGCCCTGACAACCATAATTATCTTCCTTTCCAAGGACGGATTTGGTCGGCAGAACGAAACGATCCGCCAGGTGCGCCAAAGCCAATAACCGGTACATCCTTTCAACAGTCGCTTCGTCAAGCCCCACCGCATCGAGCAACCCGGAGTCGGACCGCTTTTCCACCCGTTGGGTCCGCATGTATTGGCGAACAGCCGAGAGACGTTTGAGGGCCATCCGGACGGGGGTCTCGTCACCGGCGGTGAGCAGGTTGGCCAAGTAGGTGATGGGAATGCGCAGGTTATCGATCAGGTCCGATTCCTGGGAGGGTGCCACCTGGCTGCTCACCGGACTCAACGGCGGTACATACCACACCATGGGCAGGGTTCGAAATTCGGGGTGCAGCGGCAGCGCCAGATGCCATTCTTTAATCAGCGCATAGGTCGGTGATCGCTTGGCGGCTGCCAGCATATTCGCAGCGATACCCTGGGCCGCGGCAGTGCGTTCGACACGGGGATCGTTGGGATCGAGCAGGATTTCCAGGTGCGCCGGGTAGACGGCCTGGTCGGACGATACGGCCGCTGTCTCGGCAATACGATCCGCATCATAGAGTAACACGCCCACATAACGGATGCGGCCCACGCAGCTGTGGGCGCACAATGTGGTCAGACCGGCTTCGATGCGCGGATAGCAGAAGATGCAC
>Ga0180435_10002278_pt1 | contig 19715 bp, 9 predicted proteins | sample SS_ome_3_FD_132467 | JGI IMG/M metagenome (GOLD analysis project Ga0180435, IMG submission 132467) | Hypersaline lake sediment archaeal communities from the Salton Sea, California, USA - SS_3_S_1 metaG | ecosystem: Environmental > Aquatic > Non-marine Saline and Alkaline > Hypersaline > Sediment...
AAAAAATCGCGGCAGGACCAGTCTTGGGTCAGGCCCTGCCGCTTAATACCCGGCGGGTGGAGGGAGACCTGCCGAGCAAATATCAGACTATTTTGATTCTTCATTCGCCGCTATTCCGGCGTGATCCGACAGGTGTTCTCCATTTCCAAGTCATGGGCCGTTGCGACCGACCGCTGAGGAATCCGAACTTAAAGACAGGTTTACAGGCGCCTGGGCCTGTTTTCTTCACCGCTGAACTTAATAATAACACACAACATCGTTTTGACCAAGCAAAAAGTCGTATGGATTAACGCAAATTGTTCTGCTTGGCGCCTCCGGGAGCATTCTGCGCGGTCTAACCGACGCGGCATTACAGGACTACAGGCGTATTTGGCGACGAATGACCGGTGGGATAATTATTTATCGCTCCCAGGTCCGGCGCCGCCAGCGGCGGACATCTCCGGGACACGGCGGCACACGGAGCTGCGCCATCATATTATATATGCGAACATCGGCGGCCGGCAGATCCTCTCGGGCGTCTCAGAGCGTCTTGAGCATTCGAAAATGCGGTATCGTCACTTGCGTGAACCGCTGGCCCCGGACCTGGTAGCCGAGTTTCTCATAGAAGCCGACCGCGGTTTCGCGAGCGTCCATTTCGATGCTCGCGAACCCCCTGTCCCGCAGGATATCCTCGACGCGGCGAATCAGGAAACTCCCCGCGCCGGATCCCCTGTACGGGTCGTCGACGGCCATCTGGCGCAGCTTGGCGGTGTCTTCGTCAAGCGGTTTTATCACTACGCATGCGATCAGCTCGCCGCCTTCGTCTCGGTCGAAAAGCCCGAAATGCAGTTGCGTCGACTCGCCTTCGAGGTCCGCCCCGGACCAGGCCAGGCCAAGCGGCTTGCGGAGCAGTCGATCCCGCATCGCCAGGATGTCGCGGTATCCGTCGGCATCGTATTTGAACTCCCTGACGATCATTCGGCCGCTTTCAGGGTTGCGGTGTGCTCGGGCTCCACGTTGTCGAAAAACAGGCCCTGGAACTGTCCGGGCTCGAGCTGGGGCAACTCGACGCTGACGGTGTATTTCCTGTCCGGCTTCAGGTCCGACAGATCGGCGTAGAAGCCCAGGAACGTGTTCTTGGGGTTGCTGCGATACACGCTTGAATAGGCCTTCTTGAGCTCGACAGCCTTACCGTCGATCTTCATCGAAGCCTCCATGGCGTCCTTCGGATCGGCGATGTTCACGAACATCAGCAGGCGATGGGGCGCGGTCCAGGCGGCGTCGAGTTCGGCATCATTATAAGGTATAGGCCAGGCCTTCTCGCGGGCGGCCAGTTGGGCGAAGACACGTTTGGGCACGGAAAATGAGCCTTTGAACGTGCGTGCCTTGAAACCGGGGTCATATTCGCCGACCTGCCGGCACTTTGCGAACTTCGGGCCGGCGAACGCCACCGAAGCGGTGACGACGTCTCGGGACTGCTTGAATGCGGTCGGCTTACCGTTGACGGTGAGCGAGGAGACCTTGCTGTCGCCCGGCAGAATGACCGAAATGTCGGATTTGGAGCCAGGCTGGCCGACGACGTTGGTCAGCGTCAGCTTGGCGCCGTCGAAAGATGCCTCGCCGGGACGGCCCGACAGCATCGGTTCGGCGATCTTGTCGGCCAGCGGCTCCAGCCTCAGCACGAGCGCCGAGGCGCCGTTCATCGCCAGTGAGATCTTCTGTCCGTATCGCGGGAAACCGCCCTTCAATGAGCCCTTGCCCAGGTCGGGATAGAGCTGCCGCAGCACGAAACGCTTGTCTTTCGCTCCGGTCAGACCTATCGACTCATCGAGTGTGAATTCGGCGTCGAGTTGTCGGTAGTTCGGATTGAACAGGAACACAAAGCCCTTGCCGTCCTTGATCGCGGCGGTTCCGTCGCATCGCCCGACCATAGGCTGCCCGATTATCGGGCGGAGTTTGCGGAGCGTGGGCAGGTTCTTGTCGGTCCAGTCCAGCCAGTCCCGCATCCAGCGTTTGTCGGCCTGGGAGAACATTTTGTACTCGGTCTCGTCGCGTGCCGGCAGGTAGTTGATAACGTGGTTAATCGGGGCGGTCGCTATCGACGAGATCACCGAGTACTTCCAGCCGAGGTAGTCCATGTCCCGCACGCGGTAGCGATCGCGCCGCATGACGCCCTTCTTGTCGGACCGCATGGTCTGGTGGGTCATGTAACCTGGCATGACCTCGACCGGGGCGAAACACTTGATGCGATACCACCAGCCCATGTACCGCTGCCTGTCGGCCGAGCCGCGCGACCAGTGCAGATCGGGGAACGAGCGGAAGCTCTGGGGCTGTTCATCCGTCGCCAACGGGTGGGGATACGATCCGCCCAGCCAGGTCCACGGACCGAACCACTGGTACTGCTGGCGTCCATCGACGAGGGCGTCGGGACATCTTTCCCGCAATTTCAGGAGTATTCGGCGGCAGCCGTACCACTGGGCGTATTTGCTGGTGCTGACTTCCTTCTTCTCGTAGGCGATCCACCAGTGATCGAAGGCGAACCCGCCGACACCGGCCTGCTTGTAGAACGCGGCCAGTTGATCGACGAACCAGTCCTGGAACGATCTGAGCCCGGTATTCGCCCCGCGATATCCGCCGGGCTTGGGCGAGCCCTTGAGCTTGCCGACCCAGGCGGTCCATTCGGGGTTCTGCATAAATGGAAGCGTGGGATAGACATACGGCACGAGCTTGATGCCGTGCTTCCTGGCGAATGCCAGACGCTCCTTGACGACGTCGGGGAGCTTGTCCTTTCCGGCGACCCATTCGCCCTTTCGGATCTTCTGGCCCATGCCAAGCCAAAGCAGAGACTCCCACCGCCATGCGTCGCGGCTGTCTTTCAGCGGAGCGAGGTTCTCGTCGTGCGGACTGTAGAGGATGTGGTCGCACCCAACTTCCGCGGCCCGCTTTATGATCCTCTGATACTCTTGCCATATCCCCTCTTGCGACAGGTCCATCTGGTAGACGTTTTCACACCAGTCAACGTGAATCCGCACCGTTTTCTTCGGGCGATACGTCATGAACGCCTTGACGCAGTCGGTCATCGCCAGAGTTCCGTTGATGTCGACCAGGGGCTTGTCGGCCTCGTATTCCTGCGGTTTCTGCAGATATCGCCACTCTGGCAGCATATCGCCGGGGTAGCGGGTCCCGCTGAGGCGATAGGTTCCCAGGCAGACGCGATCCGATTCGAACGGGCCGTACTCTTTGGACCAGCGCATATCGGGCTCGTAGGCCAGCGAAATGTCGCCTTTTTCCAGCTTGAACTTCAGGAAGGGGTTCTGAATCACCGCGAACAGGCCGAAAGTCTCCTTCTTGCTGTCAGGCGTGTCGCCAAACCGCAGAAACGCCCCGTAGCTTCCGCCTCGATTGCGGTATTCACTCAGGACGGGAGTGCTGAGTTTCGCGTCGAATACGTTTGCGGCCTTGATCAAGTGCTTGCCCGGCATGGTCACCCGCAGATGCTTGCTGACGAAACGCCAGTGGTCGCGGAGTTCGTAGACAACGTCGATCCGGAACTTGCCGGTCTTGTATCGCCGGATCAGTTCGCGCCCGTTATTAGCGACGAACTCGTTCTTGAGCGTCCTGCTGTCGATCTTCGCATCGTCGATTTCAATGACGAACCGATCGCCCTTGAAATCGACTGACCGGTCGAGCGCCTTGTCATGGATTCGGCACAGCCCGTCTTTGTCGAACGCGACTCGAAGCTGCTTGTTCTCGAGTTTGTACAGTTCGTTCTTCTCAGCCGCTCGGGCCGGCGATCCGGCGGAGACAACGGCGAGAACCGCGGCGAAAGCAATTACATTCTTCATGTTGACTACTCCAAATCAGGTTTTCGTACTGTCTGTTTCTGGTTCAACCGTCAACGGCCCCGGCCCGGGTCTTTCGGGGCGATTGCGAATATGAACCGCAACACCCTTTCGATATCGGACTTTATGACATACAGCGCCGGAGTGAGGATCAAGACAACCGGCGTGGCGAACAGTATACCGAATCCCAGCGACAACGCCATAGGGATCAGGAATCTCGCGGAGATGGACGTTTCGAAGATGATAGGGGCCAGCCCGAAGAACGTCGTCAGGGCCGCCAGTACGATCGGGCGGAACCGCCTGGCTCCGGCTCGAATCGCGGCCTTCTGCACGTCGTCGCCGTTTTCGATATAGCGATTGGCGGTCACGACCAGGACCAGCCCGCCGTTAACCACAATCCCGCACAGCGCGATGATCCCCAGAACGCTTATGCTGCTGAGATCGTAGCCCATTATGATGTGTCCCAGCAGTGAGCCGGTGATTCCCAGCGGAATGCTGATCATCACCAGCACGGGCATCGCGTAGCTGCGGAAAAGCGCCGCAAGGAGGATGTATATGCCGATCATCGCGAAACACAGGCCGTAGCCCAATGCGAGCATGAACTCCCGCCGGGAGCGTTCGTGGCCTACAAATGACCACTTCAGGCCCGGGTAGTTGCTCACAAGTTTCGGCATGTAAGACACTTGCAGATCGGCAAGGACCTTGTTTTCATTGACGACGCCGGTTATCACGCTGGCCGAGACATTGAGCACGCGTTTTCCATTTACTCGCTTTATCTCGGTGTAGGCCCGTCCGGAGGCCAGATTCGCGGCCTGGTCCAGCGGTATCTCGCCGCCGTCTGGCGTTCGCAGGAGCAGTTCTTCGAGATTATACAGCGAACGCCGCTCGGATTCCGGGAGGCGGACCATTACGCGGACTTCGTTCCGCCCGCGCTGCTGCCGCAGGGCCTCGGCGCCGTAGAAAGCGTGGCGGATCTGCCGCCCCAGTTCCCGCGGATTCAGCCCGACCGAGCGACCGTGAGGCTTGAGTTTGAAGTCGAACTGCCGCTTGCCCTGTGCGTATCCGTCGTCAACGTCGATCACGCCGGTGTAGTTTCGCAGCGCCTCGGCCAGAGCGGACGCGGCGGTCTCGAGTGTCCGCGGGTCGGGATGGGTCAACTCAACCGTAATCGCCGAAGAGCCCCCCGGACCTATCAGGTAGTCGAAGAACAGGCTCTCCAGGCCTGGGATATCCCCCACTTCCTCCCGCCAGACCTTGCTGAACTCGCGTGTTGAAGTAACGCGTTTGTCGGCATCGACGAGGTAGAAGTTGATTTCAGCGGTATTGCTGCCGCGCCGACCGATGTTCTTCATCACCCCTTCGAGCATCGCCTTGCCGTCGGTGCGCTGTACGGCGCGATATCCGGCCCGTTCGATCCTGTCAGCTATGTCGCGCACGTCCTCGATCGGCGCCCCGTATGGAAGAGTGATTTCGGCGTCCAGTCGAGTCGCCTCGATGCTCGGGCGGAAGGAATACTCGATTCGACCGGTGTCCCAGTAGGACCACATTACCATCAGCGTCGCGATGGCGGCGGAAATGGTGACGTATCGATGCCGGACCGCCTGGGCGAGAACCGGCTCAAACGCGCGATGGATGAACCACTCAAGCCCCGCGGCTATGCGGCGCTGGAACCGTTCGAACAGCCCCAGAACGCCGCGGTCCGGGCCGGTCGGAGTTAGAGCCAGGTGGGCCGGGAGGATCAGCAGGCACTCCAGCAGCGAAATCACGAACACCGCTATCACCACGATCGGCAGTATGTAGTAGAACTTCCCGATCGAGCCGGGGATAAAGAGAATCGGCAGGAACGCCAGGACGTTGGTCAGGACGGCTATTGTGACCGGGGCGGCCATGTCCTTGACGCCCTTTATCGACGCCTTGAGGAATCCTACGCCTTTTCGCCGCTCGTGATGGATGTTCTCGCCGATCACCATAGCGTCGTCGACCACGATGCCGAGGGTAATTATGAAGGCGAACATCGAGATTACGTTTATGCTCCCCCCCACAAGCGGAAGCAGCACGAATGACCCGATCACGGAGATCGGAATGCCCATGGCGACCCAAAACGCCATTCTCGCATCGAGAAACAGCCCCAACAGCACCAGCACGAGCAGGAGGCCCATGGCGCCGTTCTTCAGCAGCAGGTCCCTGCGGTCCCTGTAGACGTCGGACCAGTCGCGGAATACTTCGAGCTTTACGCCGTCGGGCAGACTCGCCGACGCCTGTTGGACGTACTGGCGGACGATCTTCGATATGGCTATCGGCGTCTCGGCCCCGGCGCGGTATACGGTTATTGTGATCCCTCGCCCGCCGTTGTAATAGGCTTCGCGATGGCTGTCGACGAATCCGTCGCGAATCTGCGCTATGTCGTCCAGCTTGACCTCGGCTCCGTCCCGCCGGCTGATCATGGCGATATCGCCGAACTCGCTGGCGAAATCTCGTCTTTCGGCCGTTCGGAGCAGCACCTCGCCGCCGGGCGACTTGATCCCGCCGGCCGGCAGGTCCAACGCACTCTGGCGGATCGAACCGGCTATGTCGCCCAAGGTGATCGCATATTTGCGGAGTTCGGCCTCGGGGACCTCGACTGTGATCTCCGGGCTGCGCACCCCCCAGAGTTCGACATCCGTAATCCTGGGCAGATCCAACAGTTCATTGCGGATCTGCTGGGCCTTGTAAAACAGGTCCCGCTCGTCGGCGGCGCCGTAGAGAACCATCCGAATCACGTCTCGCCGGCGGCGCCACAGGCTTATTCGCGGACGTTCGACGTCTTCGGGAAAAGAGCGTATTCGATCGATCGCGGCCTTGATCTCCTGGAGCATCTTGTTCGGATCGGCGTCTTCAGTCAGTTCGATATTGGTCCTGCCGCTGCCCTCCCACGCCGATGAGTTTATCTCCTTGATCCCGTCAAGACTCCTGACTTCATCCTCGACAGCGAGGATAATCCCCTCTTCGACCTCCTTGGGACTGGCGCCGGGATAGCTTACGTTGACATCGATGAAATCCAGCACATACTCGGGGAACACCTCCTGCTTTATGTCCCAGGCGACGATCATCCCGCCGCCGATCAGCGTAAGCATCAGCAGATTCGCCGCCACATGATTGCGGGCCATCCAGGCAAGCAGCCCTTTTTCGCGAACATCGGCGGTCACGCTAGCGTCCCTCCGCTCTCTGCGTGGCGGGGCGGGACGTTGCGGGCTGTTCTGCGGGCTCATGCACCCTTACCGAATCTCCGGGCAGAGCCGCGCTCAATCGGCTGGTGACAAGTTTCTCACCAGGCTGGACCCGACACCGAACGAGCATGTCGGTCTTTCGGCGCCAGATCACTTCGGCCTTTCGGAACTGGAGCTTGTTGGATTCGCCGACCAGCCAGAGCCTATCGCCCTCGCGGACAGCCAGGCGAGGCACGACGTAGACGTCATCCTGCACCCCGGCCTGGATCTCGACCCTTGCGTAGCATCCCAACAGGATGCAGTTTTCGCCCACCGGTCCGGTCGCGCCGTCCGGCCCGTCCGGAAGGTCCAGCGGGTTGTCGACGGCGACCAGCAGCCTGGCCATCCGCCCGCTCGTGTTCAGATCGCCCAGGAGCCTGAGCACCCGCCCGGTTCGAACGACCGCTTCATGACCGGCATGCTCCAGAATAACTCGGGCTTCAGAACCGCCCTTGCCATTGCGAGCGAAGGTGATTCGCGACAATTTGGTCAGGGGGATCGAAACCTGGACCCAGAATTGATCGGTGCCGACGAGCGTAGCCAGCTTGGCCTGGCGACTCACCAACTGCCCGAGTTCGACTGATTCGTCAAGGACCATTGCGTTAAACGGGCATGTCAGCGTAGTTCGCTTCTTGTCAAGTTCAGCCTGGGCCAGTCGGCTTTCGGCGGCCAGGACTCGGGCCTCGGCCCGCTCCTTGTGCGGATGCCTGAGCACCAGGCGCCGACCGCTTTCGGAAATATCTATCTCCTTTTCCAGCAGTTTCCATTCGCGTTTGGCCACTACGCTCTTGCCCCGCTCAAGTTCGACCTCGAATTTCGCTTCAGTCAGCGCCGCGGCCAGTTCTTTGACCTGGTTGCTGTAGTCCTCCGGGTCGACCTGGAGCAGTTTCCTCGCCGCGGGGATGAGTCCACCGGTGACTAACGCGGGATTCTGGCTTATGATCCGCCCTTCGACCTGGGCCTGGACGGTGAGTTGCCGGGCCGGGACGACGGATCCGTAGGCCTCGATAGTTACCGGGACGCTGGTCTTTCGGAGTTCAACAGCCTTCACCAGCGCCGCAGTCCTGGGCGGGCGGGACTTCCTGGCCCTCGGCTTGCTGAGGTACATGACGACCGCAGTTCCCACCCCGGCGCAAATCAGCAGCAATGCCGTGATATATCTCACAGTCAGTTCCTCCTCCCGAATTCCGCCTGTTTCCCGGATTGCTGTTCGGACGACGTGCTTTCGTGCGTAAGCGGCCTGGCCCCGCCCAGGGCGCGATACAGCAGGATTCTAATCGACACCAGTTCACGCCTTCTGGTAAGGAGGTTCCGCTCGAGGGCCTGCAGCGACTGGACGGCCGCAAGCACCGGCAGGTAGTCGGTCAGGGCCGCCCTGCTGAAACGAATGCGGGTCTCCTTTAGGTTTCCCCTGGCGATCTGAAGCTCCGTCTCCAGCGCCTTTATCAGTTCCTGCTGTCTTCGCTCCCGCCATAGAGCGTCTTCAACTTCACCGATCGCAGTCAGGTAAGTCTCGGAATACCGAAGCAGGCGTTCCCGCAGGATCAGTCGGCGGCGCTCGACTTCGGCTTTGCGCCGCCCGAAATCGACGACCGGACCGGCCAGGTCGCCCATCAGCGAAGTAAACAGTCCGTCTGAAGTCAGTTTCCGGAAATGCGTTCCGTCGTATCCGCGATCCAGCCCTATCGTCAATCGGGGCAGGCGTTCTGCGATGGCCTGTCCCACGCGATAATCGGCTGCAATCACCTCACAGCGCAGTCTTCGCAGGTCCGGTCGGTTCGTCAGCAGCGCCGAAGGGACGCCGGTCTTGGGTCCCGCCGGCAGTTTCGGCAGATCGTCGGCCGACGGTTCGGACGAATCGGCGGGAGATCTCGCCACGAGAATCTTCAGGCGATTGGCCAGAACGCGGCGCCGGGCGCGGATAAGCGGAAGCTGGGCCTTTGTCGAGGCCAACTGCTGCCTCTGCTGGTAGACGTCAACGATGTCCGACTCGCCGACGCTGAAGCGAAGCTCTATCAATTCCAGAAGCGTTTTTCCCACTTCTATCTGCCTGGTCAGCAGCGCCTGCCGGAGTTTCTGTTCGACCACGCCGAGATACGTCTCTGCGACCTGGCCGGCCAGCAGCAGCGCCGCGGCCTGCAGATCCTCCCTGGCCGCGGCGGTGTCGAATTCAGCGGCCTGCCGCACCGAGGTCAGGCGTCGCCACAAGTCGATTTCCCACGACAGGGTCAGTCCGGCTGAGATGCTGTCGCCGTGCGTGCCGGCGTCAGTCCATCTGCGTTGCGGGCCGCCGTCGGCGTCCAGTTCGGGAAACAGATCGGCGGCGGCCTGGCGCCGGATCGAATCGGCCTGCTCTATGCGCAAGCGAGCCTGTTGGAGCCCGAGGTTGTTGGAAAGCGCCTTTTCGACCAGTGCGGTCAGCTTACTGTCGCCCAGCGACTCCCACCAGCGGTTTGGGGCCTCGACGCCCTGGGCCGTGATCGCGAATGACTTCGGACCGGTGACCTGGGGCTTGATCTTGTCGTTTACCGAATGCACATGACAGCCGGCGACCGCACAGACGGCGATCGAAGCGGCACAGAGGATTCCAGTAAACAGGCGCCTCAACTTGATTTCCTTGCTGCATAACACGTTGTAGGTCCTGAACCCGCATCGCCGGTCGGCGCCGGGGACATCAAGCCCTAGATCATATCAACCCCAAAGCCCCGGGCAAGCTCTAATGCGCTTTGCCGAGTCGCAACTCGACGGGGGAACAACTTGACGCGCATGAAAACAGCCCTAGAATCACAATGACCGCCCGCACCGACCGCGGGCTCCACCGAATCTGCTACAGGAGATCGACCCATGTCACACTTATCATCCCGATGCGTCTCGTTGCTGGCGACAGCCTCCTTCCTGCTTGTCACGCTTTCGGCAAACGCCGGCGATTGGCCCGCGTTCCGCGGAGCCGACGGAACGGGCGTAAGCTCGACCAAGAACGTCCCTGTGACCTGGAGCGCCCAGGAGAACATCGCCTGGAAGACCCAACTCCCCGGCGCCGGGGCATCGAGCCCGATCCTGGTCGGCAAGCGAATATATCTGACCTGCTATAGCGGTTACGGCGTGCCGGGCGAGCCTCGCGGCGACATGTCAAACCTGAAACGACACCTGGTCTGCCTGAAGCGGGGCGGCGGAGAGATCCTCTGGACCAGGACAGTGCCGTCGGTGCTGCCGGACTCAGAGAGAAATCGCGAGAATCACGGTTATTCAACCAGCACACCCGTCGTCGACGGCGAACGAGTGTATGTTTTCTTCGGAAAGACCGGCGTGTTCGCTTTCGACCTGGACGGGAAGAAACTCTGGCATGCCGACGCGGGATCCAAGACCAGCGGCTGGGGCTCGGCGGCCTCGCCGGTGATCTGCGAGGATCTCCTGATCGTCAACGCCAGCGTCGAAAGCGAATCGCTGATCGCGCTTGACAGGAAGACCGGCAAGGAGAAATGGCGCATCGGAGGAATCAAGGAGTCCTGGAACACCCCGCTGCTGACCGAAGGGGCGAATGGACAGACCAGGTTGATCGTCGCAATCGCCGGAAAAGTGCTCGGAATCGATCCGGCGGCGGGAAAGAAACTCTGGGCCTGCGACACCGACATCCCATGGTACATGGTCCCCAGCCTCACCGCCGATTCGGGAGTCGTCTACTGCATCGGAGGCCGAGGAACCGGCGGAGCCCTGGCGATTCGCCTCGGCGGCAAAGGCAACGTCACCAGATCGCACCGCTTGTGGACCCTAAAGAAGGGCTCCAATGTCCCCTCGCTGATCCATCACAAAGGATATCTGTACTGGGCTCACGAGAAAGGTTCGGCATGTTGCGCCGATGCGAAGACAGGACGCCTGATCTATCAGGAGCCGCTGCCCCGAGCCGGGCAGATCTACGCATCCCCGGTATTGATCGAGGGAAAAGTGTACTACTTCTCGAGGTGGGCCATAGGATACGTTGTCTCGGCGAAACCCAAGTTTGAACTGCTGGCGACGAACAAGCTTGGACGTGTCGGCATGATCAACTCCAGCCCGGCGGTGGGAGACGGAAAGCTCTACCTGCGGTCCGACAAGTTCCTGTTCTGCATAGCGAAGAAGTAGGCCTGGCCCCCGAGATCAGCGCCCCGGTCCTCGAATCGCGGTCATAAGCAGGATGTCGCCGGCCTGCGGGTCAAACGGATTGAACTGAAGGTCGCCAAAACACTCAATCCGCTCGAATCCGGCTCCGGTCAGGGCGTCGGCGAGGTCGTCGCGCAGATACGGCCGCAGCGGCGTGGTCAGGAGATTGTGCCGACAGATTCCGTCATCGCCCCACTGCATCTCCAGGATGTTGAAGTCGACGAGATCGTCGCGAAAATCGTAGAAACGCACGAATTGCCTGTCTCCGCGGCGATTGATCCCCACTATTCGCTCTCGCCTTGCCAGCACGCGAGCGTAATTCAGCAGATGAACGCACACGACTCGACCCGGCTTCAGCATTCCCGCAAACCCCTCGAACGTTCGCTTCAGTTCGTCGTCACCCAGCAGATGCGGTATGGAATTGCCCATGCAAACCACCGCATCGCGAGGCTCGGAAACCAACGCGGCGAGGTCCTGCATCGGAGATTCAATCCAGCAGCAGGAGTCTGGGGCCAGCCCGGCTTCTGCGGCGTTGACCTGCGCGTGCCTCAGCATCTCGGCCGATATGTCGCTCGCGGTGACGCTCACGCCGCATCGGGCCAGTTCGATAGCGAACAGTCCGGCCCCACATGCGGCGTCGACCGCTGAACGGATGCTGAATCTGTCGATCAGCTTCTCTGCGAATAGCCGCGCCGGCCCCCGGCGGTCCGACGCCCCGGTCAGTTCGGCGTAGCGATCGGCGATTTGATCGTAGAAGTCCATGGCGCGCCGCCGGCGGGTCAGTTGTCAATCTCCACGACAATGCGGAACCCGGTGGCCGCATCGCGCGTTATCGGAGTCAGTGCGAATCGAGCGGCCGAACGGCAGGCCTTGGGAGCCGAATACCACGAGCCGCCCCTGACCACTCGCTTCAATCCCGAGCCGGGACCCTTTGGATCGACGGCGTTTCCCGAACGATAAGCTCCCCAGCGATCGCTGCACCATTCGGCGACGTTGCCGTGCATATCCTTAATCTTCCAGGGGTTCTCTCTTTGCCGTCCGCGGTGTTCGGCGAAACGCTGCGAATCATCGTGTTCGGTGTCGCTGTCGGGCAGTTGCGAGGCCTTGTCGGCGTAATTCCCGTACTTGTGCAGTTCCGCCGGATCGTCGCCGAAGCTGTAGGCGGTTTTCGTTCCGGCGCGGCACGCGATCTCCCACTCGGCCTCAGTCGGCAGGCGAACGGTCCTGCCGGTCTGTTTGCTGAGCCACTTGCAGAATTCAGTTGCCTCAAACCAGTTCACGCACGTCACCGGCGAACCGTTGTGCGACGGAATTCCCGGATGATTCCACCATCCGTTGTCGATTCTACCCCAGCGTTTGCGTTTCTGGTCCCAACCCCGGACGGTGCTCTTTTTTCGCAACTCCCTGTCCTGGTTGCGAACGTACTCCTGGATCTTCCTGCGTTCGTTGTCGTCCGGCTCGCGGCCCTTGGCGCGGATGAATCTCTTTGTGCTGGCCTCAACGGCGACGCCGAAACGCCACTTGTCGTAGAGACCGTACTGGTGTCGGCTGATCTCCATCACGCCTATGTAGAACGGCTTGCTGATCTGCACCTTGTGGAGTTTTTCGGCGGCCGATCGCCCCTTCTCTTCGGTCGGCGATCCTATATTGAACTCGCCGGCGGGAACCCAGACCAACTCAACATTGGGGGCCCTGTGAGAACTGTTGTCGACCTTGACCTCGCCCATGGGGAGCGACAACCTCATCTTCTTCTCGATTTCCGCTTTGAGATCGTTTGCCTGGCGATTGCCTCCGTCGAGTTTCCGCAGGGCCTTGATCTCCTCCATCGCCTTCACAAAGCTTCCGGCGGACACCAACTTCCGGGCCGCTGCAAGCCTCTTCTTGATTTCGGCGGCCTTGGATGCGTTGGCGGCGTTGGCGGCCGCGTTTCGAGCGGCTTCGGCGGCTTTGGAGGCGATCTTATCCAGGGATTCGACGGCATTTCCGCAATCCCTGGCCGCGTCGGCCCGCTCTTGGGCGGTCTTGGCCGATTTCGTTCGAGCCCGTGCGGCCTTCGCCTCAGTCCAGCCGTCAGGAGCGAATTTGTCGATCTGCTTGACATCGTGTCTCTTGAGAGCATCCTCGAACGCTTTTGCAGCTCTGGCGACAAGCTCGGTCAGTTCGGCGTCGGCGTCGCGGGCGGCCTTGGCCCACCTGTCCTGGGCCTTATCAAAATCGCCTTCGTCAAACAGGCCTTGGGCCCGTTTCATCGCCTCGTCTATCATTCTCGTATCGGGCCGGATGTGTTTCGTCGCCGCCGCATCGAGCAGTTGTCTTGCAGTTTGGGCCGGCACCTGGGCTTCCTTCGCCTTCAATCGCATCGCCTGGAGCTCGTTCAGTTCGGCGCACAGCTTGATCAGTTCGGCATAAGGCGCTTTGCAGGCCGAATAGGCCTCCTTGTCGTACAGGTCCGAGGCCTGCGAGTGCAGCCTTGCGCCCTGGGCGATCTTGTCGCCAAAGCCCTGGGCTCGATCGAATCCCTTGACCTGGTCCCACGCGGCGACGGCTTCGGCGCGGATGGCGACAACATCAGCCAGCACCGCCTTGTCGCGGGTGTACTCGGCCTCGACCACCGACGACTTGTCCCATCCGTCGAGAAACGCCCTGGCCCTCAGCGTCTGGCCCGGCGAGACGGTGACCGCCCCGCCGTAGATCGGCGAATCGACAGTGGGAACCGAACCGTCGGTGGTGTAGTAGATCCTGGCGCCCGGGGTGTGGCAGGATATCGTCGCCGCTACCGGGCCCTGCAGGGGTCCGCCTCTGGGGGATATTATTGGAGCGGCGACTTTCGTAACCGCCGGCTGCGTGTCGGGTATGGGGCCAACAGGACCGCCGGCGCCGCGGAGGAATATCGCCCACACTATGACCGCGGCGATCAGGACCCCAAGCCCCGCTATCGGCCAGATCAGCTTGGACCAGTCCGGGCCTGAGAGCTTCTCGGCTACCGGTATGGCCTCTTCGGCGTCATGGATGATCTCGGCTCCGGCGGCCCAGCAGGCCTTCAGAAGATCCTTGAGCAAATCCTCGTAAGTCGCGTATCGATCGTCAGGGTTCTTCTGGAGCATCCGCGACAGGACTTCGACAGTCTCCGGATGCAGGTCCTGCCGAACCTTGGTAATGTCCGGCGTCGGCCCTTCGATCCGAGCGTACAGGACCTTCATGAGGCTCTCGCCGGTGAACGCCGGCTCGCCCGCCAGTGCGTGATACATCGTGGCGCCGAGGCTGTAGATGTCGGCGCGGTGATCCACGGACCCTCTTTCGACCTGCTCGGGAGCCACGTAATACGGGGTGCCAAGCGCATCGCCTTCAGCTATCTTGCCGCCGCCGAATCGGGCGATGCCGAAGTCGACGAGTTTGGGCCTGCCCTTCTCGCTGAGCATTATGTTCTCGGGCTTAACGTCGCCGTGTATCAGACCGATGTCGCCGGCGGCTCGCAGAGCCCGGGCCACGCCGGTCATGATCTCGAGAGTCCTCACCTCGTCAAGCGGCTTGTTTTCGGAAAACTGCTCCTCCATCCCGCCGCCGGAGATAAGCTCCATGGCGATATAGAGCTGGCCCTTTTCCTGCCCCAGCGAGAAGACCCTGACGATATTCGGATTGTCCAAAGACGCAAGCGCCCGCCCTTCGGACATGAAACCCTCGACTCTGGCCGGGTCCCGTCCCAGTTCCGGATGCATCACCTTGATCGCTACGTACCGACCCAGAGATTTCTCGTAGGCCTTGTAGGTCGCGCCCATTTCGCCCTTGCCCAACTCCTTGAGCAGTACGAATCCTCCGAGTTTTCCCGGCGCGGTGAACTGTGCGCCGCATTGAGGGCACTTGACGACAGAGAACGCCGGCTGGGAGGATACGTCCACAACACTGCCGCATTTATGACACGCGGTCTTGCCGACACTGTCGGCTTGGATGTTGTGACTCTGATCGGCAGCCATCACGGCCCTTCAGTTAACTTGAACGAATCCATAGCGATACGGACATTGTACATACGAGTATAACTCAACTCCATATGGTTTATTGGCTAAACTCGGCCAGCGGATTAGAAGAATCTACTTATTGCCTTCAGATGTGTCCAGCACGCAAATAAGTTTGCCTCGCGAATATGCACTGATTGGGCGTTCGGCCGCGACCCGGAACGCCAGTTAACTATCCCCCCCAGGCAAGCAGATCGACGCCGCGAACGTCTAATTCCCACGCCCTTCCTCGATCGATGGAGGCGCGTCTCTCCGGTGCGTTGTACTCACAGGTCAGCTTGTCGTCGAGAAAGCACTTGATGTTCCTGTCGCGGAGTTCGACCCTGACGTCATGCCAGCGATTCGGATCGATCTTCCCATCTACGGGGACCAGGTACTCAGGGTCCCTTCTTCCCGGAGCGTGTCGCTCGATCAGATGCTTCTTGCCGAACTGCCCGCCCAGGCAGAAAAGGTAGAAGTTTCCCTTTCCGTCATCGGCGAATCTGAGCCGGAAACCCTCCTTGCCTTTGATCTTCATGGCTTTCGCAAGGACGCTGTAGTTTGACCAGTTAACATCGCCGAAGCAGGCGTAGTTGCCCTTGCCGTTGGCGTCGGTCTGCTCAACCGAGCGTTCACCCGACTTGAACAACCACCGCCCGCCTTCCCCAGCTTTCAGTTCCCTCCTGAAGTCCTTCAGCCGCCATATCTCGCGGTCGCCCTGCTTGACGTGGAAGTCCTGGAACTTCGCGTGCGTTTGCCAGGTGCCCAGACCGGCCATTCCCTTCAGCGGATTGCCCGAGGCCCCGGGCAACTGCGAAATCCTCGGCGGTTTGCCCGTGGCGATCACGCGGAAGCCGATCAGCGCGCTGTACTTGATGCCGCCCCTCCCTCCCCGGTCCCTGCTGGCCGATCGGCACTTGGCCGGCGACGAGGCCCACGAACCGCCGCGAACCACACGCGCCGACCCGCGCGGAGGCCCGATCGGGTCTACGAGAGCCTTCCCGGTCCGGTCCGATCCTCGCGGATAGATCCCGTAGAAATCGCGGCACCATTCGGCGACATTCCCGTGCATGTCGTACACCAGCGGCGGACTGCTGACGCGTTTGTAGCTCCCGACGGGAGCGGTGGTGCTCTGGCCGTCTGAGTTCCTCACGTCGCCTACGGCGAATCCCGACGTTCCGTCGGCGTAGTTTCCGTACTGGCAGAGTTTGGTCGGGTCGTCGCCGAAGCTGAAGGCGGTCCTGGCGCCCCGCCTGCAGGCGTATTCCCACTGGGCCTCTGTCGGAAGCGATATCTTCATGCCGCCGGCCCGCTCGCTCATCCACTGGCAGAACGCATTGGCGTCCTCCCAGGTAACGCAGACCACCGGATGATCGCCCCCTTGTCCGAAACCCGGATCGCGCCACGACTTTCCGATCGAGCGAGCGAGCTTGCTCTTGCCGCCATGGGATTTTACCAAGACAAGCCCGGCCAGCCTCTTGTTCTTCTCGACCGCCGTCTTGTACTTGGCGACCTTGATAAAGTGTTCGAACTGCCTCCGGCTGACTTCGCACTGGGCTATGTAATACGGCTTGGTTATCTCAACCTCGTGGAGCGTTTCGTCAATATCCCGCGACTCATCCTCTTTCGGCGAGCCCATCATGAACTTGCCCGGCGTTACCAGACTGAACTTCATCAGCAGACCGCCCCGCTCATCCTTGGCGTTCGGCTCCAGGGGGATACTGATCTCAACAGCCTGGTCGATCGCACTCTTGTAGGCCTTGAGCCTGGCGTCGCCGGGGGCGATCTTGAGGGCCGAAGTCAGTTCAGTTCTCGCCTTGTAGTATTGCCCCTTTGCGATCAGGTCCCCGACGGCCTTTACAGCATCCTTCAATTTCATCCCCGCGGCGGCGGTTTTCGCCGTATGCGCCGCCGGCGCCAGCAGGTTCTCGGCCTTCCTGTACAGCGAGACCGCCTGGCCGAAATGTCCGGCGTCGGCGGCCTTTGAAGCGTTCTGGATCGCCTTTTCCACGGCAGCCCATTGCGTGCCGCCATGCTGCTTGAGCAACTGCTGATCGTGCCGCGCGAACATCTTCTCATAGCTCTTGCGGGCCGCCGGAAGCATCTCTTTGTGCCTCTGGTCAATCTGCAGGACAACCTTGCCCCACAACTCGTAAGCCTGGGGGAACTCCCCGTGTTCGTACTTAACGCCAGCCAGACGCCAAGTCTCCGACACCGGCTTCCACGCAGGGGAGTTGAAGTCGGAAACCATCCTTATCGCCGCTTCGGCCTTGCCTCTGGCTATGCGCGCGGTCTTGCGCGTGGAGTCCCTGGTCTTGAGCCCATTGCACTTGAACACCACGTCGCCGTAGAGTTTCTTGGCCGCGGCGTAGGCGTTCTTCTTGTAGAGTTCCTCAGCCTGATCCAACTCCCTCTTGCACTGGTCGATCGCGGCCCCGAAACCCTGGCCCCGGTCGAAATCCCGCGCCATATCCCAGGCGGCCCTCGCGTCGCTGCGCACGCCGACAACATCCTTCAATACGACCGAATCGCGGGCGTATACCGCTTCGACTATTTCGCTGGGGTCCTTGCCGTCGGCGAACGCCCTGGCCTGCAGCGTGGTTCCGGGTTCGACTTTAACGGCGCCGACCCATTTCCTGGACCGCGGGCTGGGAACCGTGCCGTCGGTGGTGTAGCGGATATCGGCGTTGGGAGTGTCGCACGAGACTCGTATGTCAGTCGGTCCGGCAATCTTGCGGGCTCTCGGCGAGAAGATCGGAGATGCAGCCTTCGTCGCCGACGCGGGCGCATCGGGACCGCCGCGGCCGGGGGGTGGCTTGCCTCGGAAGAATGCCGCCCAGATCCCGACCCCCGCCAGGCCAAACAGCACTATCGCAGCAACCAGGATCTTGCTGAACGAAGAACTGTGCCCCTTTGCCGCCAGTTGCAGGGGGATGTCGCCGGCGTCCTGGGTCAGCTCGGCGCCCGAAGCCCAGCAGGCCCTGCGAAGATCCTTAAGCAGTTCGTCATAATCCTGGTATCTGCGGTTCGGGTCCCGCTGGAGCATCTTGGCCACTACGTGAACCGTCTCCATATGCAGGCCGCGGCACGACTTCATGAGACTCGGAGCGGCCTTCTTCAAACGCGCGTTCAGCACGGTCGCGAGGTCCGTGCCGGGGAACGGCGGGCTGCCCGAGATCATGTGGTGGAGCGTGGCTCCAAGCGAGTAGATGTCCGTTCGGTGATCCACCAATCCGCGCTGAACCTGCTCGGGCGCCACGTAATACGGGGTTCCGATCGCCGCGTCGGCATCGAGCTTGCCCGGACCGAACCGCGCGATCCCGAAGTCCACGAGCTTGGCCCGCCCCTTCTCGTCCAGCACGATGTTGTCCGGCTTGACGTCGCTGTGGATCAGGCCTATTTCGCTGGCGGCCTTCAGCGCCCGGGCGACTCCCGTGGCGATCTCAAGGGCGCGGGCCTCGGTGAGATTCCTGCCGGGCCCCATCTTGTGTCCGACAGACCGGCCGTTGACCAGCTCCATGGCGATATAGGGCTGGCCCTTTTCCTGGCCGATCGAATAGATCCGCACGGCGTTGGGATGATCCAGAGACGCAAGCGCCCTTCCCTCGGCCATGAAGTCCTTGACTCGTTTCGGGTCCCCGCCAAGCGTCGCCCGCATGACCTTGATAGCCACGTACCGACCGAGCATCTTCTCGAACGCCTTGTAAGTGACCCCCATCTGTCCCCGCCCGAGTTCCTTCAGCAGTATGAACCCGCCAAGCTTGCCCGGCGAGGCGAATTTCGTCCGGCACTTGTCGCACTTGAGAGTGGAAAACGGAGGCACACTGCTTCCGTCGACAACGGATCCGCATTTGGGACACGCCGTCCTGCTTACCCGATCGGCCTGGATCTCAATCGCACGCTCTTGAGCCATCGCTCTCCCGATACTCATTGACCCAACTGTGTAGAGATACGAGGTATACACGCCATAACCGAAATATGCAATACTGAAAATCCCCGCCGATGGATTCGCCTGCGTCTCGGGGGGTCGTCCGAGCCTTCAAAACCCACGCGCCACGGGCGACAAGAACCGCAACAAGCACCGGAGCACAGCAAGCCAGTTCTATGGTGAAAACTCGAAATGTATGCGCGTTCAGCGGGGGCGGGGAATGCTCCAGAGTCGAAAACCACGGAACCGGCAGCGCCAGTGTCCCCCGCGAAAACGGCCAGCATATCGCCACCCCCAAACCGTGATTGTACAGCGAGTCCAGCAGCAGATGGCCGCACCAGGCCGCCGCCCCGGCGATCATCACGCCAGCAGGAATCCGCACGCCTTTGAGCGTTCTCAGCACAAGCTCCGCCCAGCACCAATGCGATCAGGCCGACGTTCACAAAAACACTGTGGCTGATACGATACTTATAGCATTCTCTATTCTTGATTCCTCGTCAGCCGCTTAACAGTGATCCTCACGAAAAACACCCACGCAGCTTCGCAAGGCACAAGTATGACCAACATCGATACTGGATCGGGTGGTGTGAATGCG